>Ga0075017_100000636_pt1 | contig 19901 bp, 10 predicted proteins | sample AleBraG_ABR_2012_FD_71475 | JGI IMG/M metagenome (GOLD analysis project Ga0075017, IMG submission 71475) | Freshwater sediment microbial communities in response to fracking from Pennsylvania, USA - Alex Branch Run_MetaG_ABR_2012 | ecosystem: Environmental > Aquatic > Freshwater > Creek >... | reverse complement strand
CAGTCGGTGAACCGTCTTCGCGTTCGTCGCCATCGCGCCTCCCTCGAGATGGTTTGCAGCATCGCTGATGCGGGGGTTCAGCGCTCATAACTATTCGATACGACCTTCGGGTTATGAGTGTGATAACGCCGTTATCTTACGTCCCTACCTGTCACCATAAGTCCAGGTCACAGGTACTTTCCGAGATCTGATGATCCGTCAGATCCGGGCCAATCCGGGCCGGTCCCGCAGCGTCCGTTACCCATCCGTTACCCAAACTGAACGATGAACCGCCTAGCCACTGAAGCGTATGCGCCTGCAATACACGGAGAGCCCTTACGGAGGGCTACACGCGCGACTCTGGCGCATGAAGGTCGCTCCACGTCGTTACCCGGGGCGATCCCCACAGTTCCGGCAACAAGCCACGCCGCGCGATCTGTCGAACACGGGTGACGGCGAGGCCCTCTTGATCGACCTCCGCGCCAAGGACGACGCAACAGTACAGCGTGCCGCGCGGCTCCGGATAGCCGGCAGCCTGAAGCTCTGCGCCGGTTCTAAGGACAAACGAACCCAAAAGCTCGAACACGGAGAGGTCGTCGCTATCTGACCCATATAGGCACAGATAATCGGCGGCAAGCTCGGGCGAGGTTAGGCCGATGCCTCCTCTCCGACCGTCGGCGCGCATGTTGTACAGACCCGCTTGGCCAATCCAAGCCTGATGACCCGCACTCTTTGTGAACCCAAGCAACACCGTGGTGTCTGCAGGTGGCTTTCGGAGCCGCACGCCAGTGGCCAGACGTTGGCCTGAGTGCTCGCGGTACGTTCGACGGGTCCAGTAGTTCGCTCGCTGCTGATCGGTACCTTGTGACGCAACGTGGTCTAATACGTCCTCGATGAAGCGACCTAACGAGAGGGCCGACGACTCCTCTGCCTCGCCAGTCGCAGTCGGTCGAAGGACGAATGCCCCCAGCCCGGGCAGGATCTCGTGGTACTCGCTGTGTCGAACAGGCTCGGCGTCCCGGCCCGGGTACAGGACGAAGGCGCCGCTCGTTCTTCGTATGGCATCCCGGTACGCATGCATCTTCAAGAGATCGTCCGAGAGGGGGGCCAGCGCACCCCCGATGGCGTCGTCCCACTCCGGGTCCGGGGCATCGCTCCGGAAGATCTCGGCCAGTGCCTGAACTCGGTACTTCGCGTCGAAGTGAATCCACGTGGTGTTGTCTAGGTTGTCTTCACCGGCAGGCGAGATTCGTAGAGAGCAGTCCGGGCGTAGCGGCTCTGTCCATGATTCTGAGCCACGTCGGAACTGGCGGTTGAACCACAGCTGGAGCTCGACAACTCGATTTCGTCGCACTCCGTAGGCGCTCAGCACGACAGATCGTCCGCGCCGGAGCTCAAGCGAGAGCTTGTCACCGGACACTCGGAAGAGGTTCTGCTTCTTCAGTTGGAAGCCGGAACACGACTCCACCAGACGGATGAGTTCGAAGAACACCCAGTACTCGTAGAGCGTGGCAACATCTCGCTGACCAGCCGCAAACACGGTGTCTTGACCCGCCCAATCGACCACTGCCGCTGCCTCCGATTGCAGGAAGGCCCGCAGCACCTCCCGATATCCGGAGCGTCCTTGGAGCACCGTATTTGCGGCCGGGAACATCTCCAGTGCGCCCACTTCACGAAACAAGCCAGCGGTGAGGATCCCCTCCAGCTGCTCCCGCAGCTCAGTCGCCTCGCGGAGTCCTCGCCTTGTGGCAGGTGTCTGCTTGCTCCTCATCACGGTCGCGACATCCTCGGCTAGGTCGCGCCAGTGCTCGAGAGCGAAGCGAACGAAGCGGTTCGGCACGGTGTCGTAGCTCTCAACGTTGTGCGATTCAGAGACCGTGAGAGGAAGCGTTGTGACACCTCCGACCGAGCATCCGGCGGCAAGGGGCTGTCGGGGGCCGGGAGCGAACAGCTGCCGCGCCAAAGTGCGCGAACTACGCGCTCCGAGCGCTGGGTCGTGTGTGCGAGTCACCGCTCGGTACTCGTGATGCGGCTGATTGAGGACCACCTGAAGAGCACCTTCGAACTCAGCTGATGAGAGTAGAGACTGGATGAAGGCAAAGCGTTGATAAAGGGTCTCGGCAGTCCCAATCGTGTCTGGTCGGAATACGCCAAGCGAGCTGGAGGCAAAGTGAGACTGGAGGATCTCCGCGGCCTCGGCGGCGATGCGCTGGAGCATCCAGCGATACTCAGACAGGTAGTCGAGCTTCCTCGAGCGGACCTCGAACTCACACGTCCCGACCTCAGCAAGTTCCTCATCATGGACGATGACCGAAACCGTCCCCGTCGAGCGCCCAGGGCGCAATCGCCCTTCGAGTCCACCGATGTCGGTGGGATTGAACATCTCTTGAGGCTCGACCATGACCCGACGATGGCTGACGGTCAACCTGTATGAGTACTCAGCTTCTTCGAGCAGCTGCACGGCTGCCTCGACATCGCCCCCAGCCCCACCATTCTCGCCGAGGTCGATTAGCAGTGGCTCCCCGACTCGCTCGCGCTGACGTGGGAGGCACCCGATTTCGAGTGTGCCAACAACATCGAACGTACTGCTACGGAGCGGCAGCCGCACCGCGGACGTCATTCGGCGAAGCCGACAAAGTGATGCGACCGCAGCCGACGCGCCATACGCTGGATCTTGTTGAAGCTGACCGGTAGCGCGGCGGTGCCCTCCGGTGGCTTCAGCGGGTCAAAGGAAGAAGGTGCAGCTGCAACACCTGGACCGTGGAAGCACCAGTCGCCAAGGGCGTGAAGCGGATCGGCTACCTGGCGAATCGATCCATGGAATCGCGGCAGAATCTTCTGCATCACTTGGAGGTCGAGGGCTACCCGCGGGTCTTCCTCGCCGGCATCGCTCAGGAGCGAGCCGAAGCGGAGTGCCTCGAAGAAGACGCGATGGCCGAACTCTCGGTCGTACCTTAGGAGGAGCACATGCAGGTCCCGCAGCCAGTCGCCTAGCTGGGAGCGTCCCGGCCAATCATCGTCGATGATCGTCGTGCTGTCGTACATGAAGCGGCGTACGAGTCTTTCCTCACCGGGCTCGACCGCGATGGGAGGAAGAGCACCAGCTTGAAGGTCGGTACTGAGGACTCGGAACTCGATGGTGTTCGCGCGATCGAGCACCTTTGGTGAGAACATGTAAGTCGTCTCATCAATGTTGACGGTTCCCACCACAAACAGGTTTGTCGGGAACGGGATGGCAATCGGTTCCTGAAGCCGCCACTCTCCCCCAGATAGGCGGAGGTTTGGCACAACTGGGCTCTGAGACTCCATGCCGGACAGGACATCAGCGAAGTATCGCTCAACATGGGCGAGGTTCATCTCGTCGAGCAACAAGAGATACGGATTCTCTTGGTCGCTCGCGGCGCGCAGGACAAACTCAAGCGTATCCGGAACAATCCATGCGTGCCGGCCGTCAAGAGGGATAGAGAGCCCATTCTCGAAGCCCAACAGAGCGTCGGGCCCGGTCCAGTCGGGTCTCACCGGAACGACTTTGAGACGATCGGCCCCGAACCATTGGCCGACGGCGATGCCGAGCCGAGTCTTTCCAGATCCCGATAGGCCGGTGAGGATAAGAAATCGCTTCGTCGCTAGTGAGACGATGGCCGCTCGAACGAGGTCCCGATGACGCGATCCGTAGTCAAGACCGGCCGCCCTCATCTTCACAGCGACGTCATCGCACACGTCGGAAAGGGTCACAGCGGAGATGTCGACGCCGCCTGCAGATGGCTGAAGGTCGGCGATGGTATCGGAGGGCATCGCAAGTTCGTAGATGAACAAGGGCGTCGTTTGGTTGCTCATGGCTCCACCGAGCCGCTGCGGGTCGGCATCAGGATGACTGGCCAGCACGGCGTTCTGGGTGAGCCAGCTGGGATCTAACTGCACAAAGGTATCAAGGCGCGCGAACAGGTTACATTGGGCGGGTGAGTAGTATGCGGGGAGGCGCTGATCCGCGACCGGTGGAGGATTGACACGCAGCTCGCGAAGGTTTGCCCGCCAGCACATCCCTCGGCGGTAAAGGTAGGCGTGGGTCGTAATCTCCTTCTCGACCTGGTCGGTCAGGCGGTCGAGCTTGGTCTGCGAGATCGATGGCGTTGGTGAATTGGAGAACCGCCCCCACCATACGGACCCTTCCCGCTCTGCGATCTCACGATGCAGGTCGACGGTCCGGGGTTCAACGTCCGCGTTCCACTTGAACACAAGATGGAGTGCCTCGAGTTCGGGATCCCATCGAAGTCCGCTGGCTACAGCCTGGTCGAGCAGCGACAACATGCGCTCGAGGTCCGCGATCACGTCGGCAGCGCACGGGATGTTGGCCCTACCGTACAGAATGGCGTAGGCGGAGCCAGCCTCGTACTTCCTCGGCCGGCTGTTGGTCGACTTCAGGTCGATATCCGCCAGGAGGTCTGCCTGCGCGCCCACGACCCGCCGCAGATCGAGGGCGCGCTTCCGGAGGACTTCGAGGCCGCCCCGAACCTGTTCTGTTCCTTGGTTCAGCGATAGGTACACACCACTGCCGTCCATGGCAAAGAGGTATACGAGGAAGAAGCCCTCTTGCGCCGAACCCTCCGAGCCGGGTGGGAACAACCCCACCCACGGGACGTCGGCGGCGGTACCAATACCTGTCCTGCCGGTGATTTCAGCCCGGGAGCCAGTCAATGACCGCAGGGCACTGGCAGCCTCCAGGCGCACGAGTGTGGTCAATCGTTCAGGGGAAAAGTCCTTCGACCCAGCCTCGCGTTCGGTGAGAAGGTCACAGATCTCCTGCAAGATCAGTGGCAGCTGGGCTTCGGGTCCCTTGTTGACTGCTTGGTCCGCCTCGATGACCGTGAATCCGAGGCGCTCAAGGATCGGAACGACGCTCGCTTCGCCCCCGCTGAACTCGGCCGCCGTGACAGGGGGCTCGTCGGGATGCTGCAACCGGTGGGCGACCCCGACTATGGCCTTCGAGTCATAGTGGCCGCCATCATGAACGAGGAAGTAGCGACGAGCGCGGCCAAACCCATACTTCCTGAGGAACGCGTCGCGGCCTAGTTCATCGTACTCGGCAATGGCCTGAAAGATAGCCTGTGGGTCCGTCAGGTCACTAAGCATTGGTCACCATGGTCGCGCGTCCGTCCCGGAATGTCACACGGAGCCCCTTTGATTCGACGTCAAGTCCGTAGCGGGTGACTCGCAACAAGCCGGCCGATCCGCTCCCCGAACCACGCCCTGATGGTCACGGCACGGCATCGGCGGCAGGTTCATCGCCCCGGATCCGCCTATCTCAACCGGTAACCCCCTATCCTCGGTGCGTGCCGCTCGACCTTCACGAGTGGCTCCGCCAGCAGTGCGCTGAGTTCGTGTTTCTTCCCGCCGGGGTCTACCTCGCCGGCAGCGAGCACGGGTGGCCACTCATCGCTCGGGACGCCGACGAACTGACCCTCCAACTCGACCTCGGCGGACACCTATCGCCACTCCCGAAGGAGTCGGCAGCGCTAGCCAATGTGATCGAGGTGGCCCTCGTCGACTTCCTGCTCGACCGGATCGCCGAGCTTGGGGGATCCACTGCAGTGCGTGGCCAGGAGCGCAGCTATCCGGATCTGGAGATTGCTGGTGAAGCTTTCGGCGGTACCTACCACGCGGTCGACATCAAGATGGCACGGCTCAACAAGTCCGGCCGCCAAACTCAGTCCCGCTGCACCTTATACACCGGCAACACGTACTTCAAGTGGCCAACGATCCGGTGGCCTGGCATGTACCGGGCCTTCGACGACTACGCGAGCCACATTGACGTTATCGGTGTCTACCGGCTGGACGAGACGTACAAGGGGAGGGTCCGCGACCTCCGCCTGTTCGTCCACGAGCCCTGGAGGGTCGCCTCCAAGGAGCGGTCGAGCACCACACGGGAGTACCTCGGTGCCGTCACCGACGTCAAGGCCTTGGAGCAAGGTCGCGGCGAGTTCGAAACTGAGGCGGACTTCTACCGGTACTGGCGGTCCTTCCCCTTCCGGGTCCCAAAAGCGGTCGAGAAGCAGCTACAAAAGGCCCTCCGGGAGCGCGGCAGGGGCTGATCAGAAGGTTATCCACAGTCCATCGAACGCACGTTCGTAGCGGTCCACCACCGAACGGGCGACACGTGGCAGGCTGAGACAGTGGTAGAGCTTGGTGTCGCGATCTCACTGTTCTCCGGAGCCGGCGGACTCGATCTTGGTGTCGAGGCAGCTGGGTTCCACGTCGCCGCAGCTGTCGAGGCCGACCACGACGCCGCTGACACGATGGAAAAGAACTTCGCGTCCCTAGTCAGTCCGGTCATCCGCCAGGACATACTGGAGGTGCCTACCCGGGAACTTCTGCGCTCGGCGGGGCTCCGAGGCAAAGAGCGACCGGATCTACTGGTCGGCGGTCCGCCGTGCACGCCGTTCTCCAAGTCCGGCTTCTGGCTCGAGTGGAAGCGGGCGGGACTGGATCCCGACGCAAGCCTCCTCCAGGCCTACACCCGAGTGCTAGCCGAGGCGAAGCCTCGGGCCTTCATCCTGGAGAACGTCTACGCCCTGACCTACCGGAATCGCGCCAGCGCACCAGCCTTTGAGCGCCTCCTCCGGGAGGTCGGCGAGGCGGGCTATACGTGCCAGTGGAAGGTCCTCAATGCCGCCGACTACGGCGTACCGCAGCTCCGGCCGCGACTGTTTGTGGTGGGCGTGCCGAAGGGCAAACAAGTGCCCCATTTACCAGAGCCAAGCTACAGCGGCCGCTGGGAGCGTCGGACGACGTCCGCCGGTGAACTGCCGCATGTCACCGCAGGGGAAGCGCTAGCCGGTCTTTCCACCACCGTTGAGCCGGAGGAGACCGTCCGCGGCGGCTATGGGCACTTGCTGCCGGGCATCCCACCTGGCGACAACTATCTCTTCTACACAGCTCAGCGCGGCCATCCGGCGCCGATCTTCGAATGGCGCAGCCGCTACTGGTCGTTCCTGCTTAAACTCGCCCCGGATCGGCCGGCCCCGACGATCCAAGCTCAGCCCGGACCAAACGTTGGTCCGTTCCACTGGGAGAACCGGCGGCTGCGGGTCCCTGAGCTCAAACGGCTCTTCACGTTCCCAGATGAGTTTGAGTTCGTCGGGCGGCGACCATCGGTGCAGGCCCAGGTCGGCAACGCTGTGCCACCGCTTCTGGCCCAGCGAGTCGCCGCCGAAGTGGCTGCCGTACTCTGAGCACCATGGCCGAGCGCTGGCGAGAGCCATTCGCATCAAGCGAGCTGGCACATCGACGCTTTGCACACCTGCCGCGCCGAGACACCATGCCTGAGCTGCGGCTTCGACAGGAGTTGCACCGGCGGGGCTTGCGCTACCGCGTTGACCTGCCAGTCGTGCCCGGAACGAAACGGCGGCGTGTCGACATCGTCTTCACAAGAGCAAAAGTCGCCGTATTCGTCGACGGTTGCTTCTGGCACGGTTGTCCTGAGCATGGCAGAAGTCGTCACGATACAAACGCGTGGTACTGGTCGCAGAAGATTTCGAACAACCGGCGCCGCGATGCTGACACCGACACAAAGCTCCGGGCAGCCGGTTGGACAGTCGTTCGTATCTGGGAACACGACGATGTGTCCGCGGCGGCGAGCCGGGTGGCTCACGTATTGGAAGGTGGTTTCACTCCTGACGTGTTCAACGAGATGGTCGACGTCCCGGCCAGCGGCGGACATTCCGCTCTTGCTTCGACCCACCGAGAGCCTCCCAACCCATCTTGTTGCAATAGCTCCGTCGGGCCCTGTGAATGACAACGAGCAAGACGGTCTCCACATTGCTGTACTTTGTGACGCTTCACCGGCGGGATTTCCGCTAGCGTGATATTGCCCCTATTCCACATGAGCAAGAACCAGGATCGACGCGCGGCTCGCAATAGAACTTCCACGCCGTCCGGGGTCTGCGCCGAGGTCCACGGAATGCGGTTCGTCGAGCGGACTTGCCATGACGCCCTGATGCGCCGGAATCCCTGACCTCAAGACCCCGACTGGCGCCAGCGGTAAGATAACCTCCTCATGGTTCGGTTGACGATGGTGATGCGTGTCGACGGCGTGGCCAAAGATTTGGCACGTCCGAGACACGCCGCCGGGCCGCAGCACGCAGCGCCCCCCTACGGTCCTGCTGGCTCATCCCTGGGATGGTGACGCCCCACGGAATCTTCTTCATCAGCTGCCCCGCCCGCTTATCGGCGGGCGTCGCTCCGACGGCTCCGCGTCGCAGACGTGGCTGACCACTCGCCCGAGCGTTAGGTGCCACCTTGTCAAGGAACCTGAGGGCGCAGATCGTAGAAACTGTCGTTCCCTCAACGGCGCCTCGACCTCGACGGTGGCGGAGATTCGTTACCCTGACCGATAAAGGCCGAGGGGTACGGCACCCGCTCTCCACCGCTCAAGGTCACGGACTGTGTCACGACACGTCGCCCTTCAGCTAACCCGGTACCGCTGCGACGTTCGTCGCATCATCTCACTCACCGTCTAGGCGCCAAGTGAGCGCATCCTCCGGTGTCGAACCGTCCTGCTCTCCGCTCTCAGCGAGGGTCGACACGAGCGCGGCGTCGAACCGCCCTCCGCCAGCACGGTAACTGGTCGCACCGGATTGGCTCAATCCGACGACACGTATGACGTCCCCGACCGAGAATGCCGCGGCGGCTGGGGCCTGGGCTGTGCTTAGACCACTGATTACGACGCCGCTCGGTTGGTCCACCACCGCTAGCTTCAATGCGATCCGTCCACCACCTTGGTCTTGCAGTTGAAGAATCGTACCCTCGAGGCTTCGAAGCTCCTCCATACCCGGACCCTGGTTCGACCGCGCAGCTGGGCAGCGCAACAGAAACTCGCACCATTGACAGGCGTACGCTGACGGCCGGGCCATCTCGAAGACCGCACCTTGCTCGAGGGCTGTGTTATACCGAGCAACATCAGACTTCGCGCTCTGATATGCCTCGTCAATCACCGCGTCGTTCACCATTATGTCAATCAGACTTCGGCCAAGAGGACGAATCTGCGCGGCCGATGGAGTCAGTCCAAGGTCGCGCACGATCGCGGAGTACAGCAGTACCTGCACCCGATAGCGGCCATCAGGACCGACATCTTCGCTGGCCACGGTCCCCGCTTTGTGATCGATGACCGTTGCCGTGCCATCGTCCCTCACGATGACCAAATCGATCGACCCATAGAGGTCGCCTGCAGACGTGGAGCCTTTGCGCTCGGCCCATCGGCAATCGGATGAGAGGTCTGCGAGCTCCGTCGCCAAAGCGGCACCATCCACGACCAGGCTCTCCTCGATCGTGTTGTAGCGGGGCCAACGGTTGGACGGTCCGTACGACGCCTCGACCACATGCCGGTGAGAGGCGGCTTCCTCTGCGGCCGATTCGCCGATCCAGCGCCCGCGTATGCGCGCCTCGACGCCCGGGTCGTTTGCCAGCTCTGGGGCTTCGTTTGCGACCCACTCTAGAACGCGGTGAGCCGCGTTCCCTAGACGAGCGACCGGGTTTGAGGGAGCATCTGATTGCCCTTTGAATTGGATGCGCCGCCAATACGTCGCTAGTCCACAACGGCGCAGGGCGACAACAAGGCTGGGACTGAATCGATCGATACGGCCACCTTCACCCATCGGCCAGCACCTGGAGTCTGCCCATCACACGTGCCGGGGCGCGGGATATCTCGAACCACGAAAGGCAGCTCAGGTCATAGTCGCGTGGCGCTCGTGCCACAGCCGACGCCAGCACCGGACCCCGGAATAACTCGCTCGTGTCTTCGAGCGGATGCGTAATAACCAAGAGCTGCTTCGCAGTTGAATTCACCAGCACGGGTCGACCCCCGATTGTCTCGACGGCCCACTCCGGCTGTGCAGCGACCAGCTCCGAGGCGAGCGACTCTGCGTGAGCGCTCCATCGTCGTGGGCTCCAGGTGCCCGTTCGGAGTAGCGCCGACAGGTCGATCGCCAATCGCCAGTCCAACAGAGGATGGAGGCGAGAGTTTGAGTAGTCCCGGAGGCACTTGTAACACGAGGAGTCGCACGGCTCGTCGTCCGCGTTCCGATGCCCCTCGAAGCTTTCCTCGACGCCCTCCATCGCCGACAAGAGTTCCTTCAGTCTCACTTCACTCGCAAGGAAATACCGCGCATAGCCTGCGCCGTTGATCAAGGCGTCGCTGAGGTAGATCTCGGCGCTGAGGCCTTGAGGCGTCGGGTACGGACGAAAGCCGGCAACTAGCTCGTCCGGTGCCGCCTCAAGGACCCTCCAAGCGGCCTCCCTGGCGAGATAGCTCGCGGACCACCAGCCGGCGCGAGCCCCCGTGTCGCCCGGGAACAGCCGCATTCCAGGGGGCGTCTCCGCCGAGCTAAGGAGGATTGTGTCGGTGACTTTCCTGCTCGCCAGCGCTAGCCTCTCGATCGCGCCGGAGGTGTACTTCGGCGAGCGGGGAGCGTTGCGGCCGTAGTTGGGGAGCCCCTCGACAGCTTCAGGGTTTAGAAGCCCTTCCCAACGTGCCCATCCGCTGGTAGCAAACGGAAAGCCATCACCGTCCCGGCCGGCGTTGAGAGTCAGCATTGTGACCTTGCCCCCACGCGTGGAGGCATTGCCAGCAGCAGGCCCGCTGGCCACCGTTTCAGAGGCCATCCGTGGCATTCCTGCCCCGCCAGTCCACGGATCGTTACCATCGTAGTCAGGCGCCCAGCCGTAGGCCGTCCTATAGCCCAGGGGCTCCGCCATCACAGTCACAGCCCACTGATCGCTGCGACACTCAGGGCACACGATGAACTCCTGGTCAGGCTCGGTCACGGTGAACCAGCATGACTGGCAGGTACCGACGCCAAGGCGCGGACCGAGCGGATCCGGAACTGGCTGCGGCGACCGTCCACCCGGCTCGTAGTCAACCAAGCCGACAGCAACGTACCTCTTACCGTCACGTACGAGGGAACTGCCCGGTGAGAATTCCGAAAGTGCGATCTCGGCATCACGGTCGATCGTCACCTCGTCAGACCTGTTCAGGTCTTCCGGCTTATCGAAATACAGCAAGCGCTGCCTAGTCGGCATCCCGAACATCGGTAGTCTTCCCGCCTCTGCAAGTCGGGTCGACAGGTCATCGTGACCGGGCGCCTCTGCAATAGCATTCTCCACCTCATCCATCAGCCACCGCGAGGTAAGGTTGTCAAACAACCGGTCTTCCTCCGCCATGAGCATCGTGCCAGCAAGAAGCGCTCTGACAGTCCGCCGGATCGACTCGTGGTTTGATCGGATCCAGCTTTCGACCTCTGGACGGCTGGTAGCCCACGACGAGCAGGTACCAAAGGCGCCGTGAGTTGAGTGGCCACCATCAAAGGTGGAACCAGCACTTTGCCGATACCACATGAACGCTTCCGACAGGAGGTCCAGAGTTGCGACACGCTCGAGGATATCGATGTTCCGAGTGTCAATAAACGGCGGCCGCGGTGGGTCACCGGTGATCGCCTCAGGGTGGTGGAAGTAGTGCTGATCGTGTGTCCGAGTGCCGCGACAGATCGTGAACGCGACCGACAATGGCGTCCGCCGACGACCAGCACGACCGACGCGTTGTTGGTAGTTAAATCGCTGAGGGGGAACATTTGCCAACCCAACCAAGTTAAGGCTACCGATATCGACGCCTGCTTCCATGGTGGTGGTGACGCTCAACACCTCCAGTCCCTCCACAGCCCGAAGTTTGCGGAAGTCGGCGGCGTTAGTTGCTCCGATATGGATGGCCCTAAACAGTGCTTGGCGTCGTGCTCCCTCAGTGGCCTCTATCTGCCCAGTCAGCTCAGCAGCAGCCAGTCGGAACGATGTGAGCTGCGGATCCGAGGCGAGATGTCGGTAGTAATCGCTCTCGAAGAAACGAGAATCGTCGACTGCCAGTCTCCTCGGACTCCCGATCCGTCCCTGGCACGCGGTACACACTTCGGCTGAGCCGTGGAGGTGAGCCCGAGAGCAACGTTCGCAGCGCCACACATACGGCGGGATGTCCCTTGTGCTCTCCGCGCAACGCCAAGGCGCATCGGCCGAATTAGCGCCCGCCGCTAGCACTATGCGCACCTTCTGAAGCTCGAGCAGCCACGCAGTTGGGTCAACATCAAGCGCTCTCGCAACAGCTTCCCGGAGTTCGTCCATAAGACTCTTGTCGTTCGAATCAAGATGGCAGGCTCTCACCGCAGCCTTGAGGTAGTCGTTTACCCGGTCGCCAGGCGTTCCTGCTGGATCGCGGCCTGTCTCCGGGAACCGAAGCCGCAGGCACAAAATGCGAAGGGTTGAGTACACCATCTCCTCAAATATGGGGTGTGGTATCGCCCCCGGGCCGATTTGGGCCACCTCGTGACGATAAGGCGCGGCAAGCCCAAGCGCGAGAGACTCGATATCACGGCCGACACCTGAGAACAGGTTCTCTAGAACCGACTCCTTTAGATCTTCCCTCAGCCTCCTCCGATATTGTGCTAGCTCACCAGACAGCCCGAGATCCTCGACTAATCTCACGCCGTCCCACTGGTAGACGTCGTGCCACGGGCGCGGTGCGGCCGCCGCGACATCATCGACCTGCAGTGACGGTGCCGGGCCGGCGGGATTGAGGCCGCGCTCGGCAAGGCGGATCTCGACCGAGTCGAGAAGGCGCTCGAGCGTTGGGGCTCTCAGCTCCCACTCGGCGTTGACGAGGAGCTGCTTGTCGGTGTCGCTACGCAGGGCGGGCGTCCTTGCCAGGGCCGTCGCGATATCATTTCGCTGCCGAGCGAGTTCGCGATAAGCGGCAACCGCCGCCGGCGAGTCGTCCGATCCGTCGGCCGCCGCCCGGGCGAGGGCGTAATCCGGTGACGCGGTGAGCGCCGCGACCATTTCGGTTCGGAGGACATCGGAGTAGTGGTTCCTCGCAATGTCCGGGCCAGTCTTGGCTGCGTCCTGTCGGCTGTCGCTGAAGATAACCAACTTCCGACTGGGCGCGTCGACTCCGCGTAGGATGGCGGCTGACAGGACCTGTGCAGCTCGTGAGTACCCAACGCCCATCGTCCGAATTGGCGATCGACTGGCCGCTGGACTGGTGGCGGGAAGCTGCCCGCCACCGCGTATCCACGCCCTTCGTTCCTCGTCACATCCCGGACAATAGAAGGGAATTCCCTGGACCTTCGACCGGAGGTCGTCTGAGACACCGATCGTGCTGACCCACCCCGTTCCATTTGGCAGCTCTCTAACCAGGCCCGTGCTCGGGTCGAGCCGCGCCGACTTGAACCCAAATGTCGCCGGAGTCCAATTGTGGCTTGCGCTGACTGGCGTCCGGCCTGATCGGGACGTTGGCCAATACACTCGATAGTTAGCCGCGGTCCGCTCCGCGATCGCTCGATCGGGGAGGCTCTCAAGGTTCGCGAAGTTCGGCACCAAGTAGGATCGGCCGGACGGCTGTCCATCGTGGTAGCCACCAAGAAGGCACTCACCGCAGCTCTGGCAATAGAGAAGCTCCAGTACGCGAGCACCGCACGTGCACGTGATGCGTGGCTCGGCGAACAGCTGTCCGACTCCTGCCGTCACCCGGGCGTACGGGCCGTTTGCGACCGTCGTACACTCTGGGTCGCTGCAAGCCCACAGGCCTGGTAGGACATTGAACATAAGATGCAGACGGAGCTTGACCCGCTCGCCTCCAGCCGCGGCGATTGCGTCGAACAGAACGTTTCCGAGTCGGGTCTGCTCGGCTTGGTCTCGCCCTGAACCGACGATCCCAGCGATGAGGCGCGATAACGGCAAGGCCCGTGGCGAGGGCTCGCGCTTCTCCCCATCTTTTGCCAGTTCCTCGTCGAACGATGTCGCCACCGAGCGGATCACGTCTATGGCTCGCGTGGATTCAAGAACAGTCGAGGGATCATTGACGATCGCACCAGACTCGAGCGCAGCTACTAAGGGGGCCGACTTCAGCACATCCTTTGTTCGCACTGGCGTCGCGGTCACGACCGAAAACGAAGTGGTTGTGGCGAAGAACGCCTGCAGGTAGTCAGTGCCGCTGGCGTCTAAGGAGGCCGTTGGGGCGATGACTCGGAGCTTTTCTGGGCTCTGATCCAGGCCCAGCCGACGGAGAAGACGACGGATGAGATACGCGACCTCGGTGCCGGGAGTACCTCGATACATGTGGAGTTCATCCATCACCAGCGTGAACTCGGCATCGGGCTGGGTGAGCCACTCTGCTGTCTGCCGCCAGATGGAGTCCTCCCCGTCGCGCCCCAGCATGATATTGAGCATGGAGAAGTTGGTGATGAGGATGTCGGGTGGGGCATCTTGCATGTCCCATCTGCTCCTCATCTCGGCGGACCCTTCAGGTCCGACTCGGGGCAGGATGTACGCCGTCTCGGTGTCGATCTCGTCTTTCAAGTCGTCGTCATTCAGGAGACGTTGAACTGCTTGCCATTGGCGCTCCGCCTCACGGAGGTCTTGTCGAAGCCGATTTTTTCTGAACCCGCCCTCATCACGCGGACCAGCAACCGGTGTCCGGCCGGTGTACCTGCCAAAGTAGAATCGGTTGCCTTTGAGATAGGTCGCGAGCCACTGACGTGCCTTGGGACCGTCGAGGTACTTGCGAAGCCGCACGAGCTGGTCCTCGACAAGTGCGTTCATTGGAAACATCACAAGCGCCCTGACTGCTGCCGCCCTGTGGCCCGCTGGCTTGCGCTGCGGCTGTCGAGTCGGCGTAGTTCTCCACCATGCCCCACCTTCAGCATCCGCCGGTGGGGTCGGCCACCCTTGTGCTTCTCTCGTGAGCCGCGCCAGAACCGGAATAAGGAAGGCTTCGGTCTTGCCAGAGCCCGTCCCAGACGTGATTGCAACGTGCTTGTTCTTCGCGAACGACTCCTCCAGCACCTGCTCCTGATGGGCATAGAGCCGACGCGGAAAGGGGGCACCAGAGAGGACCACGTCACGAACGAGGTCCGCTAGCGACGGTGGAGCGCCCGCGCGGGTCATGGAGTCAGCGACTTCGCGAGGCATGCCTTCGTGATCGCCCGCAAGTGGATAGTCAGGCAGCAGCTCGATGAAGGGTTCAGCGAATAGGACGCCCTGACGCCGGAGAAGCTCGCTTCGCTCTGCCATCACCGCTGGGTCCGACACGCGGTAAGCCGTATCGTAGTAGCGCAGGAACTCGCTCCTCGTGGCTGATACCACTGCGTTCGGCGTCTTCATCGCAGCTCCTCGTCGAACCGGCTTAAGTCCTCGCCGACCAATGGGATCGCAAGGGCTTCGCAGAATCCCTTCCAAAGTGTCACCTTGACCCCCTCGTATATATCGGTCCAGCTGGCCTGTGTGGCTCGGTGCGGTGGCAGGCCGGTGCATAGAATCGCAGCGCGAGCCCACTGCACAGGCAGCTGGGCACCTGCGAGGTTTGCCATCCGCTGACTACGCCGGTCCCAGGTCAGGACGTCTGGCACGGCGACTCCCCGGCGACGGCAGCGGTCAAGCTCGGCGTGCACGGCGACCCATCTGTCAAGGATGTGCCGCTCGCCATTGTCATTCACGAAGATGTACCTGTGCTTGCCCTGGGACCGCTGCTCGAAGCACCCAGGAGGCCAGTCGTCTTTCGTCACCTCAGCATCGACGAAGCGGAGCCGCGGAGCATCGAACGTCTTGGCCTGAAAGCCGCTCGGCACGAACCGTGCCCTCGCCGATTCTACGATCGCTCTGAGGTCTGCGAAATGGTTCAGCGCCCACCAGACTGGTTCGGTCACTGCCGTGCCTCCGAGCTCTGCAGCAGTCGAGTCAAGGTCATCGCCTGAGGCCACCCCGACGAACCAGGTGGAGGGGTACGCATCCGAACTGGCCACTGCCATCAAGTCCTTTACAACGCCACGTCTCCTCAGCTCGACGAGCCGTTGCCACGTACCGCCAGTGCGCGCTCCGAGGAGCACAGCATTGCCCCCAGACCCCTCGATGAGGGCCAACGTGGGTGGGATGACGGCCCAGCGACCTGACCGGTCCCAGTCAACATCGATGTGACCCATGGACTCAAGCCGGCTAAGAAGTCGCGCCGGAGTCGACTGGTCGGGCAGGAGGCCATCACAGGCTGCGTCGAACTGTCCACGGCTTCCTGAGCCGAGGATCGAGCACCACTCCAGCAACACGTCAAGCGGGTTGGGCGGATTCATTCCGACGCGTCCGGGGAGATGTAATTACGCCACATCTCTAGAAGCTCTTCAGATCGGACGAGCAAGTCGGCCTCATACCGGAAAATCGCTGGGTCGGATCCGATCTCGGTAACAACGGCGCGCCACAACTGGCACTCAGTCGACTTGGTCATCGCCTCGGCGCCAGACGCTGCGCTGAGGTCCCACCGTGCGACCGTCCAGCCCGATTCATCCACCCACGCAAGCCACAAGGGGAAGGCGATGACGCGCTCGCCATTCGCGTAGGTTGATCTTGCCGCCAGTTCAAGGGCGGTGCGGGGAAGCGTGAGTCGGTCTGCCCACCCCGCTCTCCCCACATCGACAGTAGCGACCTCCCCGAGAGAACCCAGGAGCGTGACGCGATCGACCACCGGTGAGAGCCTCGCCGGTCCGCGCTGCGGTGTCCCATTCAGAAGCTTGACCCCAGCGATGAGGCCGCCTGTCTCATCGCTCGCCTCCACTACGATTCCGGTTTGCGTTCGACCGAGCGCGACTTGAACATCCGGTAAGCGTGAGCCGGAGATCGTGGCGAATGGGATTCGAAACGGTCCTGCTGTGACGATATGAGCCCCGGCGCCAAGGCCGAGTTCGTTGAGAGCGAGTTCTTCATTGATGACCGCGTGTCGCGAGCCATCCACAACGACGGGCTCGCTCGCTCCGGGAAGCTCCACGGTGGGCTCTCCTCCAACGAGGTAGTTGCGTCGGCTATCCAGGGCGGCACCCCCCCGCAACCTCGGCACCAGGAGACGTTCCTTCGCCAAGAGAGCCACACCGGCCCGATGCTCAAGGTTGGGGGTAAAGAGTCCTGGCCCATAGACCGTCCATCCGGACGGCATGTTGGCCACCACGCGGCGGGTGGCACGCATCTGCAGGCGAGCATCCATACCGAGCGGAGCAAGAAAATATACCTCCTCGCCATCCTCGACTGTCCGAACTCCGCACCAGAGATCCCACTCCCTCCGAGCGAGCGCGTGTACCTCGCGTCCAGCCCCAACGAGGGTGAGATCGGGAGGCGTGTCCATTTCAATCCCTCCGCTCAGCATCTCACCGGTTGGGATCTGGCGAAGGAAGGAGGGCTGACCCGGTGCTGTCATCGGGGACGTGCACTCGCGGAGCACCAGGGGGGCCTCGAGGGACGCCGTTGCCGGCGCGATCGCAGCCAAGTGCAGTTCGCGCTCTAATTCGTCGAAGACTGGCACAACAGCGATGCGACGCGCTGAGGACTCCTGGTTCTCCGCTTTCTGATCGAAGAGGCGATCAAGCAACATGTACGCCAGCGACTCGACGCTTGACTCCGAGCCGCCTTCGATGATCGACCGCAGCCGAGTGGTGAGCATCCGGCGCCCAGACGACCAGCGCCTCAAAGCTGCGACGAGGTGAAGGCCGGCCTGAAGACGGTCAGTCAGTTCCGGCAACTCATCGTGCTCCGAACCGAAGTCGGCCAAGAACCCATCAAGGTCTCTGCGGTCCTCCCGCCGCAATAGCACCTGCGTGTACGGATGGCCAATCACCGAACGCGGGCCACTCTCTGGAATGCCACGCCATGTCGCGAACCCTCTGCGGCCTTCGTGGGTCTTCTCCAGCCAGAGAGCAAGCCAACCCCACCAAACAAAGAATGACTCTTCGTATTCACGCTGGGTCAAGCGCTGGACCATTCCTAAGAACCTGGAGAAGGCGTTGTAGAACTCAGTGCTGCCAGCATCGGTTTGTCGCTGCACAACGAGCACAGATGCTGCCAAAAAGGCGAGCCACGGGGGCGGCGCGATTCTGTCCGAGCGGACCCACACCGAATGTGTACGTATGCCACAGTGGTAGGTCGCTCGGCTGACTGTCAGCCTGAGGTCCTCTTCGATATCGGCAACACCGAGCCTCAGTTCGTCATTCATCCGCTGGAGTTCGGCGCCGGTCGAAGACAAGTAAACGGGGCGGTGAGGGCCCTCGTTGAGGAACCAGCCCGCGAGCACCTCGTTCCAGGTGTCAATGTTCACTGACGTTCCGCCTGCCACTCGTACCGCACGATCGTTGGCTCCCATCCAAGGCCGGGTGATTCGAGGCCGCGGGGTCCCTGAAGTGGATCTTCAGGGCAAACTATAGGCTCGCGGCGGCCGTCACCTGGCGGCTCCGGGTCGTCCGAACAGGGTTGCGCAACGGGAGCGACCCGATCAGGTGCTATCGCGGTGCTCCTCTCCCTGTAGCCTCAAGCTGGGGGACCGGCGACAGCGACCGAAACGGCTCTCGCGGGCTCCATCAAGCGGTTCCTAGGCTGCAACGACAGAAGGTGATTCATAGCCTTCATATCGGGCTTCGAACTTGGCCGTATGATTCCATGCCGCGTTCACGACGAGGTCACATGCGCCTTCGCAGCGACGAAGATCGGCGACCGGCGAATCCTGCACTGGAGACGGACGGCTCCAACGAAGGAAGATCCCGGAGAAGGTGAGCCGGTGCATTCGACGCGAACTTGAGTACGTAGAGGAAGTTTTGACACAGTCGGGGAATCGCGCCGGCGTAGGACGTGCCAGGCTGGGTTGAGGGAGGCGCCGAAGGCGCCGACCCGCAAGGGGCGTCAAGGCTTGACCCATCGCCATCCAGGTCACGCTACGTCGTAGTCGACCGCGAACGGTGTGCAGATGTTGCCGCCTGCCACTCCGGTGGCGATGTAGTTCGTCGGCCAGGTAGATGGTCACGCTGGCCTCGCCGACGGGCGACGACGGGACACCGGGGCGGATCGCCTCAGCTGCGGATGTCAGGACCGTCGGCGGTCCTGTTGGCCGGCTGCTTCCTGGCGGCGCACGACGACGTCTCGAATCAGTTCGAGTTGGCAGGCCGGCTCGGTCCATCCGCCGAGCTCAAGTTCGACGGCCGGCTGTCCCGGCGGTGCATGTTTGTCGGGCCGGAACCGGCCACCGAGCCAGGTCCCGTCGCCGGTGAGCACGTCGATCAGATCTCCGGGGTGGAGGAGGTCGGCACCGGCGTAGTACTGCGGCCCGTCGGGTCCGTCCTGGTAACGGATGACGCCAACGTCGAGGGCGGTGAGGATGCGGAGCCAGTCGAGCCGGAGGGCATCCGCGCAGCGGTGGTCGTAGTCGCCAACGGCATCGTCCCATCGCACCGGGTGGGCGACGGCGAGGAGCTCCGAGCCCCGTCGGGCGGGACCGTCGAGGAGCGCAAGGTACGGCCGGGCCGGGTCGATCGGTTGGTGGCAGTGAATGCAGGGTGGCGGCGTGCCGTAGGGCTGCCCGACGATGCGAGTGGTCTGCGGGGTGGGGACGTCGGGGGTCATGGTCGGTCTCCTGGTCAACGGCGGGTCCGGTCGAGCCGGTCGGCTCGGCGGGTCGAGCACACCTGCTCGACCCCGCAGCCGCGTCGCCGCCATGCCGGCACCGGGGGGTCAAGGTGGAGCGCCCCACCGGACGAACGACCTTGACGCCCCGGTGCCGGCATGGCACCCAGGACAAAGCCAGGCCCGGCGGACCAGCAGCGGCCAGGCAGCGGCTCCCGGCGCAGTGCCTTCCGGGTTGCTCGTGGCCGGCGATGCTCACCCGGCCGCAGGCGCGTCATTGTCGAACAGGGTGGGCGCACCCAATAGCTGCGGAGCGTGGAGCCGCTCGAGCTCGCGGGCCGCGGCGAGGAGCTGGCGGGCGAGCCGGCGGAGGCGCGCCGGGTCGGCGGTGGCCAGGACCCGGGCCGGGGTCAGCCAGACCCGGGCGTAGGGCGGGCGGGCGGCGCCAGCCCGACCACCTCGAGGGC
>Ga0075017_100000635_pt1 | contig 19940 bp, 15 predicted proteins | sample AleBraG_ABR_2012_FD_71475 | JGI IMG/M metagenome (GOLD analysis project Ga0075017, IMG submission 71475) | Freshwater sediment microbial communities in response to fracking from Pennsylvania, USA - Alex Branch Run_MetaG_ABR_2012 | ecosystem: Environmental > Aquatic > Freshwater > Creek >... | reverse complement strand
GCGACGAAGCTCAGCGGGCCGGTCGCGGGCAGGAACCCGCGCTCCGGGTCCTCCGCATAGACGCGCGCCTCGATGGCATGCCCGTCGAGGCGCAGCTGGTCCTGCGTGCATGGCAGGGGCTCGCCGGAGGCGACGCGGATCTGCCATTCCACCAGGTCGAGACCCGTGATCATCTCGGTCACGGGATGTTCGACCTGCAGCCGCGTGTTCATCTCCATGAAGAAGAACCCGCCATCGGGCGCGACGATGAACTCCACGGTGCCGGCGCCGACATAACCCACGGCGCGCGCCGCATTCACGGCCGCGAGGCCCATGGCCGCACGCCGCTCCGGCGTCATGCCCGGCGCGGGCGCCTCCTCGATCACCTTCTGGTGCCGCCGCTGCACCGAACAGTCGCGTTCGAACAGGTGCAGGCAGTGGCCCTGGGAATCGGCGAACACCTGCATTTCGATGTGGCGGGGTTTCAGGAGGTATTGCTCCACCAGAACCCGGTCATCGCCAAAGCTCGCCGTCGCTTCCCGCCGGCAGCTGGCGAGCGCCGGCAGGAAATCCTCGCGCCGCTCCACGCGTCGCATGCCGCGGCCACCGCCGCCGGCACTGGCCTTGATCAGCACCGGGTAGCCGATCCGGTCGGCGGCCTGCTGCAGGACATCCGGCGCCTGGTCATCGCCGTGGTAGCCGGGCGCCAGCGGCACGCCCGCGCGCTCCATGAGTGTCTTGGCGGCCGATTTTGAACCCATGGCGCGAATCGCGTCCGCGGGCGGGCCGATGAACACGAGGCCGGCCTGCGCGCAGCGCTCGGCAAAGGCGGCATTTTCGGACAGGAAGCCGTAGCCCGGATGAATGGCCTGCGCGCCGCTGCGCTGCGCCGCTTCGACGATGGCGTCGATCCGCAGATAGCTCTCTGCGGCAGTCAGTCCGCCGATGGCGATCGCCGCATCGCAGGCCGCGACGTGGCGGGCACCGGCATCGGCATCGGAATGGACGGCTATGCTGACCAGGCCCATGCGGCGCGCCGTGCGCGCGATCCGGCAGGCGATCTCGCCACGGTTGGCGATGAGCAGACGCTCGAACGGGGCGTACATGCGCCGCTACATCCTGAACACGCCGAAGCGCGTGGCCGGTATCGGCGCATTGAGCGCGGCGGACAGGCCGAGGCCGAGCACCCGGCGCGTGTCCTTCGGATCGATGACGCCGTCATCCCACAGCCGCGCGGTGGCGTAGTACGGATGACCCTGGCGGTCGTACTGCGCGCGGATCGGCGCGGTGAAGGCCGCCTCGTCCGCGGCGCTCCAGCTCTCGCCGCGCCCTTCGATGGCGTCCCGCCGCACCCGCGCGAGCACGTTGGCGGCCTGCTCGCCGCCCATGACGCTGATGCGCGCGTTGGGCCACATCCAGAGGAACCGGGGCGAATAGGCGCGCCCGCACATGCCGTAGTTGCCGGCACCGAAACTGCCGCCGACGATCACGGTGAGCTTGGGCACCTGCGCACAGGCCACGGCCGTCACCATCTTGGCGCCATGCTTGGCAATGCCTTCGTTCTCGTACTTGCGCCCGACCATGAAGCCGGTGATGTTCTGCAGGAACACCAGTGAAATGCGCCGCTGGCAGCACAGTTCGATGAAGTGCGTGCCTTTCAGGGCCGATTCTGAAAACAGGATGCCGTTGTTGGCCACGATGCCGACCGGCATGCCGCAGATGCGCGCGAATCCGGTGACCAGCGTCGTGCCGTAGCGCGTCTTCCATTCATCGAAATCGCTGCCATCGACGATGCGCGCGATGATCTCACGTGCATCGAAAGGTTTGCGCGGATCGGCCGCGACGATGCCGTAGAGTTCGGAGGCGCTGTACAGCGGCTCGGCCGGTTCCCGCAGGTCCGGCGGTGCGGGCCGGGTGCGGTTGAGTCCGCCGACGATGCGGCGGGCAATGCCGAGCGCATGGGCATCGTTCTCGGCGAGGTGGTCGGCCACGCCCGACAGCCGCGTGTGCACATCGCCGCCGCCCAGGTCCTCCGCACTCACCTCCTCGCCGGTCGCGGCCTTCACCAGCGGAGGTCCACCGAGGAAGATCGTGCCCTGATTCCGCACGATGATCGATTCGTCGCTCATCGCCGGCACATAGGCGCCGCCGGCCGTGCAGCTGCCGAGCACGACGGCGATCTGCGGAATGTCGGCCGCGGACAGTGTGGCCTGGTTATAGAAGATCCGCCCGAAGTGGTCCCGGTCCGGAAAGACCTCGTCCTGGCTGGGCAGGTGTGCGCCGCCGGAATCGATCAGGTAGATGCACGGCAGCTGATTCTCGCGCGCGATCTCCTGCGCGCGCAGGTGCTTCTTCACCGTCATCGGATAGTAGGTGCCGCCCTTGACCGTCGCATCGTTGCAGACGATGAGGCACTCGCGCCCGGCGACCCGGCCGATACCCGTGATGATGCCGGCTCCCGGGGCCTCGTCCCCATACAGCCCCAGGGCGGCCAGCGGCGAGAATTCCAGGAATGGGGTGCCGGGGTCCAGGAGCAGCTCCACCCGGTCCCGGGGCAGCAGCTTGCCGCGCGCCAGGTGCCGGGCGCGCGCGCTGTCCCCGCCCCCGGCCACAACGGTGGCCAGGCGGGCCTGCAGGTCGGCCACGAGCCCGGCCATGGCCTGTTCGTTGGCCCGAAATTCCTCGCTGCGGGCGTTGACCAGGGATTCGATGACGGCCATGGGCTTGGGGAGGCTCCCGGCGATAGCGCGTGCTGCACCGCAGTCGCGCCACTTGCCTTTATAGTCCGATTGTCCGATAATAACACCATCCTAAAGCGGGGAGCAAGCCATGGCCAGCCTGGACGCCTGTGAGTTCGATTTCGGCCTCGGCGAAACGCTCGATGAGGTTCGCTCCCAGGTGCGCCGCTTTGCGCGCCTGCAGATCGCGCCGCTCGCCGAATCGACCGACCGCGACAACCACTTTCCCAGGCAGCTCTGGCCGCTGCTGGGCGCCCAGGGTCTGCACGGCCTGACCGTGCCCGAACGCTGGGGCGGCAGCGGCCTGGGCTACCTCGCGCACATCGTGGCCATGGAGGAGATCTCGCGCGCGTCCGCCGCGGTTGGCCTGTCCTACGGGGCGCATTCCAACCTGTGCGTCAACCAGATCTGCCTCAACGGGACCGACGCGCAGCGCGATCGCTACCTGCCCCGGCTGGTGAGCGGCGAACACGTGGGCGCCCTGGCCATGTCCGAGCCCGGCGCCGGATCGGATGTGGTATCGATGCAGCTGCGGGCCGAACGGCGTGGCGGGCACTTCCTGCTCACCGGTCGCAAGATGTGGATCACGAACGGCCCGGACGCCGACGTGCTGGTCGTCTATGCCAAGACGAGCCCGGCCGCGGGTTCCCGGGGCATCACGGCATTCATCGTGGAACGCGGCTTTCCGGGGTTCTCGACCGCGCAGAAACTCGACAAGCTCGGCATGCGCGGCTCGAACACCTGTGAGCTGGTCTTCGAGAGCTGCGAAGTGCCGGCGTCCAATGTCCTGGGCGAGGTGGATCGCGGCGCGCGCGTGCTCATGAGCGGCCTCGACTACGAGCGAGCCGTATTGGCCGCTGGCCCGCTGGGCATCATGGCTGCCGTGCTGGATCTGGTGCTGCCCTACGTCCATCAGCGCAAGCAGTTCGGAGAACCGATCGGCACCTTCCAGCTGCTGCAGGCCAAGATCGCGGATCTGTATACCCACTTCAATGCGGCGCGCGCGCTGGTGTACGCCGTGGGGCGCGCCTGCGATGCGGGACGGTGCACGCGCCAGGACTCCGCTGCCGCCATCCTGTTCGCGGCGGAAAAGGCGACGCTGGCCGGTCTCGACGCCATCCAGATCCTGGGCGGCAACGGTTACATCAACGACTACCCCGCCGGCCGGCTGCTGCGCGACGCCAAGCTGTATGAAATCGGTGCCGGCACGCAGGAAATCCGCCGGCTGCTGATCGGCCGGGAACTGTATGCGAGGACCGCGTGAGCGTTGAATTCGAACCGGTGCAGCTGGAGCCGGCCTACCGCAAGGTGGCCTCCGCCCTGCTCGAGCGCATCACCGACCGCCGTCTCAAGTCCGGCGACCGGCTGCCCTCCGAACTCGAGCTGGCGCGCCAGTTCGGCGTGAATCGCTCGACCGTGCGCGAGGCGATGCGCGAACTGGAATCTTCCGGGTTGCTGCGGCGTGAACGCGGATCGAAGCTCATGATGGTGAGCCGTCCGGCGCGCGGAGTCGTGGCCGAAGGCGTGAGCCGCGCGCTGGCACTGCACGATGTCAGTGTCCGCGATGTCTGGGAAGGCCTGACCATCCTGGAGCCGCCGATCGCCGAATCGGCCTGCCGGCATTGGCAGGCCGCCGATTTGGCGGCCCTCGATGCGATCGCCGGCCAGGCGCAGTGGAGTGAAGGACAAGCCGCCGCCCGCCAGGCGGCCGACTTCTTTCATCGCGTCGGCGAGGCCAGCCACAATCGCGTCCTGATGCTCGCGCATGAGCCGCTGCTGCAGCTGCTGGCCCCCTCGTTGCGAACCATCATCGACGAGGTGCCCGCGGCACGCGCCCGCATTGCGGCCGCCCAGCGCCACATCTTCCAGGCAATCCGCGCTCGCGACGCGGCGCTGGCCCGTTCCTGGACGGAGAAACACATCCGCGATTTTCGCCGCGGCTTCGACCTGGCCGGGATCGACCTGCGGCAGCGCGTGGCCGTGGAATCCTAGTCAGCCGGTCTCAGCGCTTTTCCACCACGACGCGGCCCTGCGCGTTGACGTAGACGTGATAGCGGTGGCCGTCCTTGCAGGTGGCGTCGTAATCGCTGTCTGCATTGCGGTGACTCGCGATGACCTGGTCACAGGGCAGGCCCTGCAGCGCGATGGTCGCCATCAGATCCTTGCCGAACGAGGGCTCTTCGGCCGCTGGCGCCGCTGCGCCGGCCAGGCCGATCGCGGCTGCCGCGACTGCGATACAGAATCTGCGCTGGCTCATGGGCTTATCTTCCTTGGGTTTCGGATTGGGGGATCACGAGATCGCCGACAATTTCGCCGGATCCCTGAGAATGCCCCAGATGGCCTCGCGCGATGCGCTGATCGCCATGGCCAGCTGTGGGTCGCCGTCCTGCAGCAGACTCAGGACTTTCATCATCAACAGATCATAACGCTGCCGCAGTTCCGCCAGGCTCGTCGCCAGCCTGCCCTGATGGTAGGCGCGCAGCGCCGTGAGCAGGTCGTCCACCTGGTTCTTCAGGGACAACTTCGTGAACAGCCCGATCGCATGGGTGTCCTTGAGGCGCTGCTCGAGCAGCGGGAGGTCCATGGCAGAGGTCGCAGGCGTCGCAGGGGTCGCCCGGGCGCTGGCCGCCGGCGGCGCCGGCCCGCCCGCCGTGAGCCCGCCAGCGGCAGACGCGCGGTTGCCGCCCGCCGCCGTGCCGGCCTTCGGCGCTGCGCCGGCAGCCGGTACCGCGACCCTCGCTTTGGCAGAGGCGGAAGGTGCGGACGCGGAGGGCAGCCCCGGCACTGGCGGTACTGGCGACACCGGGGGCACCGGCGGGGAGGAGGCCGGAACGGTGGCGGCAGCCGCTCCAGGACCGGTCGCCTCAGCGGAAGTCGGCTCCGGAGGCGGTGCAGGCCGCGGGGACGGCGCAGATTGCGCCGATGGCGAAGATTGCGCGGGTGGCGCAATTTGCCCGGACAGCGGCCGCGGGTTGACGCCGGCGCATCCGCTCAGCAGCAGCAGGCACAGCGGCAGCAGGCACAGCGGCAGCAGGTACTGCGGCAGGCACGCGGCCTTTCCCATCTTCGGGCCCATCACTGCGAATCGCTCCCCGAATGCCTGTCGCCAGGCGATACCTTAGCGCAAAAGGCCCATCACGGTGACATCCCGGAATTCGCCATCCAGGTAATAGCAGCGCCGCAGTACCCCTTCGCGCTCAAATCCCGCCTTCCCGTAGCTGCGCAGTGCCGGCGCGTTTTCGCCCACGACCAGCATGCTGAGCCGTTGCAGGTTGAGTTCCTGCCAGCAGAACTGCACGCAAAGCCGCAGCGCCTCCTGCCCATAGCCCTGCCCACGATGTTCCGTTTCGCCGATCATGATACCAATTTCAGCGGAATGAAAAACCGGGTGCAGATTGATGATCTGCACGAAGCCGAGGAACTGCAGATCGCCCTGCCGCCGTATCGAGAACACCACGCGGGCTGGATCCTTGCCGATGCTGCCAAACCATTCGTCAAAGCTGCCCTGACTCACGGGCCGGTAGAGTCCGTCGAGGTGCATCAGGTCCATGCTGTTGCGCCAGTTGAAGATGATGGGCGCATCGGCCTGAAACATCGGACCGAGACAGACTTTGGTGCCGATCAGCATGGCATGGACCGGGGTGGCCTGGATTCAGCGCACGCTGGCGTCAGGCGACCGCATTGACGACCTGACCGATCGGCGAGGACCAGGCGCTGCGCTGCACATTGCTCAGCGCGTTTTGCAACGCTGTGCTGATGGAGGGTACGGCACTGGCGGTGCCTGCACTGGCGGTGCCGCTGCCGCTCAGGTCGCTCATCAGCGCCTCGAGCTGACCCCGCATTCCGCCGTGCCCGTGACCGTGTCCGTGACCGCGGGCGGCTGACACGACGGTAGGTGCGGCACCGGACGAGGCGGAGCTGCTCGCCGCTGTGGGCGCCGGGGATGAGGGCGACAGCGCCTGCAGGAGCGACTGCACGAAGGCCTGCAGATCCTGGGCAATCTGGGCGGGACTGGCGGCACTGTCCGCAGCGGCGCCCGCGGTCCCCGCCGCCGCGGCGGGCGTCGCTCCGGCAGTGCTCGCGGCACCGGCGCTCGTGGCGGCGCCGGCCGCCACCGGGCTCTGCTGCGCCAGGCTGGAAAACAGTGCGCCGAACAGCCTGCCACTGAGCCCGATGGCGTGGGAGCTGGGTCCGTTGATGTTTGGAGCGGCTGCAGCGTTACCGGGGCTGACGAGCCTCTGCAGGGAGGAAGGTGCGAGCGACAAGGGCGAGAGCGACATAGCTACTCCTTAAGGGGCGGGATGGGCGGCCGCGCATTGCAGGGCGGCCGGGCTCTGCCGGCTGGCGGTTGCCGCAGGCTTTGACGCGGCCACACCCGCAGACGGCAATTGTGATGAGTGCATCACGCTTGCGCTTCGAAGGACGGGCGATGACAGGCCGGACTTGGCGTTGGGCAGGGTCACATCCAGGAAGGATGCGAAATGGATGCCAACGTGAGGGCGGGCCTACTGCAGCGTCAGTTCCAGCCGCACGGCGCTGTCCTTGACGGCAACCTTGTCGCTGACGACCAGAAACACCCTGGTGGGATCGATCTGGCCACCGGCCAGCAGCGCCTGTTGCAGTGTCTGGGCGCGTGCCTGCGCCAGCGCCTTGAGTGCTTCATCGCCGATGACGATGTGCTCGTGCAAGGCCTTTTCCAGATAATCGCGCTTCACGGCGTCGGCATCCGGTGCCGGCGCCCCGGGTGCCGGCGCCCCCGGTGCTGGCGGTGGCGCCTTGGGAAACTGCGGCGCCTGGCCCAATTCCCTCCGGTACAGGGCCGTCTCCAGACTGACGCGCGCCGGCACCGTCAGCGCATCGGGCGTGGTGACGGCAGCCCCCTTCGCGGCATGCCGCTGCGCCTCGGCCAGCAGCTCGTCATCGAAGGCCTTCTCGACCAGCGCCGGGCGATCCGCTGCGGCGGCGACCGCAATCGGCAGCTCGATCTTGAGCTGCGGCCGCTCAGCAAGGGCCTTGGCGACCGCGGTGATGCGTTGCTGCCCTGCAGGGTTCAAGCTGGCACTGCCCGGGGAAAAATCCACGAACTGCAGGTCCGGTCCGCCGCCAAAGAGGTTGCCGAGCAGCGCAAAGGGCGAGGCAACGATCTTCACGAGCAGGTTCACGAGCACCTTCCAGATGATCGGACCGAGGCGAAAATGCGGATCATCGAGCGATCCGGTCACCGGAATGTCAAGGTCGATCAGGCCGTTGCGGTCCTTGAGCAGCGCCACCGCCAGCTTGATCGGGAGTGATACGGCATCCTTGCTCGCGGTCCGGTCACCGAACTCGAGCTGGTCGATGCTGATGTGGTGCCGGGCGTCGAGTTTCCGGCCGTCGATCCGGTACTGCAGCTCCGTCGTCAGCTTGCCCTTGGTGATGTTGTAGCCGGCGAACTTGCCGGAATAGGGGTTGAACGTCGTCAGCTCCATGTTCCGGAAACTCATGTTCAGGTCGAGGTACCGCCGGTTGCTCAGCACGTTCGCGTCTCCGAAGATCGCCACCGGCGAGTACTGATCCACCTGCCCCTTCAGGTCGATGTGCGCACGCGACTGCGGATTCGAGGACAGGCCGGCGACGGTGCCCTCCAGCGCCACGATGCCGGTGGCAAAATTGGGCGTGATCGAAAGGTCTGCAAACTGGGCCTGGCCCGAGTGGATGGTGACCTGGGCGATCGCGATCGGCATCCCCGCTGCCGCCGGCGCAGGTTGCGCACTCGCGGCGTTCACCGCCGCGGCATTCACGGTGGCGGGATTCACCGCAGCGGGATTCACGGCGGCGGGCTTCCCGGCCACTGCCTGCGCCACCTCGGCCCTGGGGCCTGCGCAGCCCGCCTCCGGCGCCGCCCCGGGCGCACGCAGGGCCTCGGCGACGTTCAGGCTGCAGTCGGGTGCGATGATCACGCGCGCATAGGGCTTGATCACCGTGACCGAAGCCAGCTCGAGCCGATCAGGGTGATGCTGATAGCGGATGCCCGAGATCCCGAGCCGCTCCCAGCTCACCAGCTCCTTGCGCAGCGCGTTGTCCACCGTGTGCAGGTGATCGACCCCCAGGCTGCCCGTCACCCGCAGCGCAGGCCGCGCGGCCCTGCCCGGCCGCAGGCGTACCTGCAGCGCAGCGCTCAGCGTGCCGTCGAGCAGCGTGACGGAGGTCGTGCGCGCCAGGTACGGCTGCAGGGATTTCAAGGTCAGGGCGGCGGCATCGATCTTGAGATCCGCGGCCCGTGGCGCCGGTGTCACAGTGCCGCTGAGGCCCAGGTGTCCGCTGCCGTTCAGGCCGGTGTCGAAGGTGAGTTCGACCGGCTTGCCCAGGTCGAGGCTCGCCCCCGTGACGGTCAGGTTCAGCGGCGCCAGCGTCAGCGCCGCGTACGGCCTCGCGCTGCGGTCCTCGGCCGCGATCGTGGCATCGCTGAGCTTCAGTTGCTTCAGGCTCAGCTGCCACGGCGCCGCGGCCGCCGGTGCCGCGTCGGAAGCGGCGCCTGAAGCGGCGGGCGTCGGCGGCACACGGCCCGAGCGCGCCGGCGCGGGCGTCCGGGTGGCAGCGAGCTGCTGGAGGTTGAGCCGCCCATCGGGACCATTCCACAGACTGACCCGCGGCCCGGTCAACGCGATGCCGTCGATCGTGACCTGGCGGCGCTGCAGATCGAGTTCCGTGCCACTGATGCGCAGCAGCGGCACCGTGATCCAGTCGGCGCTGCCGGCATCGGGACGCAGACCGAGATTGCTCAGCGACAGGGTGGCCAGTGCGGCGCGCAGCTGCGGCGCCTCGCGCAGCGCGAAATCGTAGTGGCCGCTCACATCGATGCTGCCCGAAGACACGACGAAGCCCAGTTGATCCTTCAGGTAGGTCCAGACTGTCCGCGCCTGGAGGTGGCTGAGCGTGAACTCACCCTCCGAGGCCAGGGGCTGCAGCACGATGTGCCCGCGCCATTCCAGGCGTTCACCCAGTGCCGAAGATCCGGAAAAGGTGAAGCGCCCGCCCTCCTCGCCCGTGGCGAAATCGCGCAGCTCGAAGTGAATCGGCTCGATCCGGGCGGAAAACGGAGTCGCCCGGCTCGAGTCCTGGTAAGTCAGATCGCCGTCGGTGACACGGAACAGTCCGACTTCAATAGGGGGTAGTGCCGGCTCGGGGCCCGATTTGACCGGCGCAGCCGGCGCCGGAACCCTGGGCTTCAGCGCCAGCAGATTCAGGCTACCTGCCGGCGAGACGACCGGATGGGCGTAAGGGCCATTGATCTCGATATCCCGGAACACGTAGGCCCGGTGCCAGATCGAGGAGAGTTCGAAATCGATGAACAGGCGCTGGAATCCGAGGATCCGCGCTCCGGCCGGATCGGGCAGCGCGAAATCCCGGACCTCGACCTGGAACAGGAAGGGATTGACGCGGACCTCGCCTACGCTTGGACTTACGCCAAGCTGCCGGTCGATCTGCCCGATCAGTGTGCTGCGCAGGTACCGCGGAGCGATCGCAAAACCCGCCGCCGCGTAGAGTCCGACGAGTACGGCCAGGATCACCAGTGACCGCACCACCGGTCGCTTCTGCCACTGCATCACGCCTGCTCCTGCGCCCTGAATGTCCTGCCGGGCTGGCGGGGCATTTTAGCCCGATCGTCCATGCATTCCAGATTTCCCCCCGGGCGCGCGCCTGTCCTATGATCGGCGTGTCATGTCAGACGCTTCCGGCCGCAGGATCGTACTCGTTCATGGCGCCGCGCATGGCGCCTGGTGCTGGGAGCGCGTCGTTCCCGCCCTGGAGGCGCGCGGATTCCTCATCGACGCCCCGGATCTGCCCGGACTGGGAGCGGATGACACGCCGCCGGCGCAGGTGACGTTCGAGGCCTACGTGCGCCGGGTGCTCGAGGCGATCCGTGCGCGGCCCGGGCCCGTGCTGCTGGTGGGCCATTCCATGGGCGGGGGCCCGATTTCCCAGGCGGCCGAGGATGCGGCCGGCCAGGTGCGCCAGCTTCTCTACCTCACTGCAGCACTGCCCGTAAACGGCGAAGGGCTCGGCGCGCTGACCCAGATGACCGCCCGGTTTCCGGGCAGGTCCGCGGGCACGGCGCTGCGGCCCGGGCCGTTGCCGGGCACGATGGAATTTGCAGTGGAGATGGCGGCCGCGGCCTTCTACAATCAGTGCGATCCGGCCACGGCCGCCATGGCGGTCGGGCGCCTGCGGCCCCAGGCCGTGGGGCCGCTGCAGGGAACGCCGCTGACCCTGACCCCCGGACGCTGGGGACGCATTCCGAAGACCTACGTGGTCTGTACCGCCGATCAGGCGCTACCGCCGGACCTGCAGCGCTGGCTGTGCAGCCGCGTCCCGGGCATCAGGATCGTGGAAAGAGCCTGGGATCATTCGCCCTTCCTGTCCGATCCCGCGGGACTGGTGGATCTGCTCGCCGCGCAGGCGCTCGACCCGCCCTGACGGTGGCAGGCCGCGCGCCTTTCAGGGTGCGGCGGCGATCGGCGTATACTGCGCCGCGTCTTCCGGACCGCCCTACCCTGTTCCGGACCGCCCTTCCCTGCTCCCGACTGCCCTATCGAATCGCGAGGCTCACCATGCTGGATCTGCTGCCCGGCTCGTTCATCCTTCTGGTCGTACTGCTCGCGCTCGCGGCATTCTTCCTGGCGCGCACGGTCCCGCAGGCCACCGTTGCGGTGGTGACCGTTTTCGGGAAATACCATCGCATCATGCGCGAGGGCCTGAACTTCAAGCTGCCCTGGGAGGCGGTCGCCTACCGCCTGTCGCTGCAGAACCGGGCGCTGCAACTGGAGTTCCAGGCGATCACGCAGGATCAGGCCAACGTCAAGTTCGCCACGATGGTTCTCTATGCGGTGGCGGGCGCGGACGAGGAAGCGATCAAGAAGGCGGTGTTCAGTTTCGCCACCGTGCAGGAATTCCAGCTGGCCCTGCAGCGCACGATCGACGGATCGATCCGCCAGTTCGTCGCCACCACCAAGCAGGCCGACATTCTGGGCATGCGCGCCGAGATCGTCGATCACACGAAGAAGAATCTCGATGAAGTCGTGCTGGCCTGGGGCTATGTGGTCCGCGACATCCAGATCACGGACATGACCTTCGACAAGGAGATCATCGACTCCATGGCGCGGGTGGTCTCGTCCAAGAACCTGCTGGCGGCCGCTTCCAACGAGGGCGCGGCGCTGCTGGTCAAGCGCACCAAGGATGCGGAGGCCGAAGCGGCGTACAAGACCATCGGTGCCGAAGCCGAGAAGAAAGCCTCGGCGCTGCGCGGCGAGGGCCTGGCGCTGTTCCGCCAGAACATCGCCGTCGGCATGAAGGAAGCCGCCGAGAGCCTGAAGGCCGCGGGAGTCGGCGCGGAGTTCCTGCTGTTCCTGGAATACACCGACGCGCTCAAGTACGTGGCCGAGCACGCCCAGGGCAAGGTGATCTTCATGGACAACAGCGCGGCGGCCGCGGCCAAGGTGGTGCAGGGGCTGGTCGGCATGGGGACCGGAACCAGCCCCGGCCTGGCATCCGGGGATGCAGCGGCTCCCGCTGCCGCGCGCTGAGACGGCGGCCGTCAGGCGCTGCGCGGCCGCAGGAAGGTCACCGGCGCGGCCTCGCGCGTCAGCGACTCGCGCGCCAGCGCCGCCGCCCGGGGCCAGACGGCGGCGACACGCGCAGGCGTGTCGAGGAGGAAGCACGCGACGTCCTCCAGCGCCGCCGGCCGTGCAATCAGAAAGCCCTGCACCTGAAGATCGCCGCAGTCGGCGAGAAAGTCGAGCTGCCCGGGGCGCTCGATGCCCTCCGCCGTCACGGCCATCCCCAACCCCTGGCACAACCTGACGAACGACTGCGCGACGGCAGCGGCACTGGGATTGGCTTCGACGTCGTGCATGAGGCTGCGATCGAGTTTCACCCGCGTCAGCGGCAGCTCACCGATGGATTTCAGCGACGAGTAGCCGGCACCAAAATCATCCAGCGCGACCGATACCCCGAGACGGCGCAGCTGGTGCAGCGCCTCGACGGCCAGCCGCCCGGTCTGCAAGGCGCTCTCGGTGAGCTCGATCTCCAGACAATCGGCCGGCATGCCGGCCTCGCGCAGCGTGCGCTCGACCGATTCGACGAACCGGCCGGTCAGGAACTGCTGCGCCGACACGTTGATCGCCACGCGTGCCTGCGGCCAGACGCTGGCGCGCAATTCGCGCGCGGCCTCCACGGCGCGGCGCAGCACCCAGTCGCTGAGCTCGAGTATGAGTCCGGATTTCTCGGCGATTTCAATGAATTCGCCCGCCGAGGCGATGCGGCCGTCCGCCTGGCGCCAGCGCAGCAGCGCTTCGACGACGGTGGTGCGCCGATCGATCAGGGACACTTCGGGCTGGTAGTGCAGCAGGAAATCACCCTGTTCGATCGCCCGCCGCAGCCCCTGCTCCGTGTTGAACCGGTGCGAGGCGGCCGACAGCAGTTCGGCGCGGTACAGGCGGAAGCCATTGCGACCGCGATCCTTGGCGTCATACAGGGCCGAGTCCGCCGCACGCAGCAGCGCCTCGGCCGTATCACCGTGTTCGGGATACATGGCAATGCCGATGCTCAGGCTGACCAGCAGTTCACGATCGCCGACGCGCAGCGGCCTGGTGAACGCGCGCATGATCTGCGCGGCGTAGCCTTCGGCGGCGGCGGACCGGATGTCCTCCACGAGCAGCGTGAATTCGTCGCCGCCAAGCCGCGCCAGAAAGGCGCCCTGGCCCGCCTCCTGCAGGCGCGTGCCGATTTCCCGCAGCACCTGGTCGCCGAACTGGTGCCCGAGGCTGTCGTTGATGGTCTTGAAGTTGTCGATGTCCATGTACAGGATGGCACCGGCGGTGCCATGCGCGCGCGCCGCGCCGATGGTCGCGTCCAGCCGCAGGGCCAGTTCGCGCCGGTTGGGCAGGTCCGTCAGCGGATCGTGGTTGGCGAGGTGGCGCAGGTCCGCGGTGCGCTGTGCAATCCGTTCCTCGAGCGCCGACTGCTGCTCGCGCAGGCTGCGCTGTGACGTGTCGAGTGCCTCCGCCATGTCGTTGAACGCGACGGCCAGTTCATCCAGTTCCCGGACGCCGCCGCGCCCCACGCGGGCGTCGAGCGCACCGCGTCCAAGCCGGCGCGTGCCCTCGAGCAGCCTGCGGACCGGAGCGGCGATCCCGTACACGATGATGGCGGCGATGATCAGCACGACCGTCAGGATGCCGAGGGTGACGCGCTGCAGATGCATTTCGGTATTCTGGGCAGCGGCCCGGGCGCGTCCCGCCGCCTGGGTCAGCGCCCGCCAGGCGGGCTGCTGCAGATCACTTTGAACGCGATTCACCAGCAGCTGCGCGGTCTGCTCGAAGTCCGTGCGTGCGCTGTCGATACGCTGCTGAGCCTGGAGAAACTGGGCGCGACCGCGTGCGGCGGCCGCGTAGTCCTCCTGCATGAGTTCCAGCCACGCGCGGCCGGGCGCTTGCGCGAATTCCTCCGCATGCGTGTGCAGCAGATCGGCAAACGCGGCCTCATCGCGGGCGACGGATCGGGCAGCGGCGTCGGAGGGCTCTGCCGACAGCGTTCTCATGCTGGCGCGCAGGCTGGCGGCGGCGCGCGCCAGTTCGGACAGCGACTTGCGTGCAATGATCTGGTCGCCGGACTCGAACCCGCTGCTGGCGTGGTAGGCCCGGACGACCAGGCCGTCGAGCGAGCTGAGCGCTTTGCGCATGGCGGCACCGCGCCGGCGGCACAGTTCCTCGATCGCGAGCCCCTGCCGGCGGTAGTCCTCGAGCGGCCCGCGCATCGCCGCCCGCGGCACGCCGGGCGTACTGGCCGCGTAGCTGCCGTAGGAAGCCAGGGCCGTGAAGAGCTGTGCCGCGCTCCGGTCAACGGTCTGCGGGTCGGCCATGGAGCCGACCTGCGTCCGGTCGACGATGAGCCTGTCAAACCCGGACACCGCGTCGGCCACTTCCCGCGCCGCGCGCAGCACCGGTTCGTACTGGCTCTCGACATTGCCGGCCAGCTTGACGGTCTCACCGGTACTCAGCTGAGCCAGCCGCATGCCGGCGGCCAGCACGCCCATGACCGCGAGAAAGGCCAGCCCCAGGCAGGCACCGAGTGACGGTCTCAGCGGGCTGAGCGGCGCGCGCGCGCGGTCGCCGGCGCGGCGCCCCATCGACGTGTGTTCAAGAATCTGCATCCGCGCGTGTCGATTCCCATCAGGTACGGTGGCGGAAAAGCCGCTGTCAGCAGGTTTCTCCGGGTCGGGCCACGTTACCTAATCCCGGTCACCGACCCGAATGCCGCGCTTCCGGTTTGGGACGCGGATCACTGAGGTTGCGCGTTATGTCTACCGCGGAGCGCGAATTGCCGGGATTTCCCAGACCGAACCGCAGCCGCCGGACCGCAGCACACCAGCGCCCGGGGGACTTGATGCCGCCGGCTGCGACCGTGAGTTTGGAACGCAGCTTGCCCGTGGATGCCATTCCCTTATAGTGCGGCCCATCGTAAACAGGCCCATCGCAAAAGCAGGGGAGCGACGCCATGCTGACCGTCCATCACCTGGGCATCTCGCAGTCCGACCGCATCGTCTGGCTGTGCGAGGAGCTCGAGATCCCTTACCAGCTGATCCGGTATGACCGCGACCCCACGACGCGCCTGGCGCCGGCGGCCTACAAGGCACTGCACCCCTGCGGGACGGCGCCGGTCATCACCGATGGCGGCCTGGTGCTGGCCGAATCCGGCGCGATCATGACCTACATCATCGAGCGGCACGGGGGCGGACGGCTCGCCCTTCGGCCCGAGCACCCGGACTACGCGGCCTACCTGTTCTGGTTTCATTTCGCCAACGGCTCGCTGATGCCGAGCCTGATGATCGACATCATCACGCAGATGCTTGGCGCGGGCGGGGACAATGAAATGGCGCGGGCGCTCAAGTCGCGCGCCGAGCGCGCCTACGCCCTGATCGAGCAGCGGCTCGGCGAGGCGCCCTACTTCGCCGGGTCCACCTTCACGGCCGCCGACATCATCATGGTGTTTCCGCTGACGACCATGCGTCAGTTCGCGCCTCGCGACCTGGGTCCGTTCCAGAACCTGCGCGCCTATCTGCAGCGGATCGGCGCACGGCCGGCCTTCCAGCGGGCGATGAGCAAGGCGGACCCGGGCATGGCGCCGCTGCTCAGCTGAGCAGCGCTTGCGGAGGCGCTGCGCCGGCAGGGCGCCGCAGGCAGGGCGCTGCAGGCAGGCGCGTGACCGTTCAGCGGCCCGTCTGCCGGCGCGATTCGCGGGCCACGAGTTCGAACAGTTCGCGCATGCCGCCGCTGACATCCTGCACGATGCCGTTGACGAACAGGGCGGGCGTGGCGCGCAGGTGGCTGCGCCGACCGCCTTCCTGGTGCTCGCGAACCCGCTGCCGGTAGATTTCGTCGTCCAGCCCGGCCCGGAAGCGCGCCAGGTCGAGTCCGATCTGGCCGGCATAGTTCTCGAGATCGTGACGCGTGAGCCGCCGGGACGCCGTCAGCAGCAGGTCGTGCATGGGCCAGAATCTATCTTCCGCCGCGGCGGCCTCGGCCGCTTCCGCCGCCAGCAGCGCATGCGGGTGCGCCTCTTCCATGGGAAAGTGCCGGAACACGAACGTCATGTCGGCGCGATGCAGGTCGCGCAGCTGCCGGAGCGCCGGCTCGACCGCGAGGCAGTAAGGGCACTCGAAGTCTCCGTACTCGACGACGGTCACCGGAGCGTGTGCGGGCCCGGCGATGTGGTCACTCGCCGTGACCGGGACCGCGAGCGTCGGGGACCGCCTCTGCTTGATCATGGCGGTCCGCTCCTGAACCCGATCCGGGCATGGGTGCCGTCGCAGAAGGGTTTCGACTGGCTGCCGCCGCAACGGCACAACCGGGCGCTGTCGAGGCGGGCCACGACGCGGCCCGTGCCGCTGATGATTTCAAGATTCCCCCGCACCTGCAGCGGACCGTCCGGTGTGGGATCAATGGCCAGGATGCCGTCGCGCACCGCAAGCATGTCCGCCTGGGTGGTCGGCGGTTCGCCTGTGGCCGCAAAGCCCGCGTCGTGGTGCGAACCGTCGCAATAGGGCTTATGCCTGGAGGCGCCGCAGCGGCACAGGGTGAGCCGATACCCCGCCGCTTTCCCGTCCAGTCGCAGGTCGCCCCGGAAGGCATAGGGTCCGGCCTCGCGCACGGCAGCCAGGTTGACGGGCGGTGCGGTCTCGCCGGGCCGACCGTCCAGGCGGCGGTACTGAATGGCGCCCGACGGGCAGGCGTGGGCCACTTCCACGAGCCGTTCGACCGGCATGTCATCGGGGTGTATCCAGGGGCCCTTTACGTTGGCGAGAAAGACGCGCGGCGCTCCGGTCACGCAGAAGCGCGAATGGATGCAGCGATGCGCCTGGAACTGGATCTCGATCTCCCGGCCCGAGACCACTTCGAGCGCAGCGTCCGGCGGCGCCAGACTCGCCGCGGATGCGGTGGCGGCGGGCGCGCTCACGGCTGCAGCCGCCGCGCCCGTCACGGTGACCCTCGCAAACCTCGCTGCCGCGCGCGCCGCGAGACCCCGCAGCAGCTCGGCCGCCTGGCCAAGGCGCGGCTCGCCGCCGGCGGCCAGCTCCCGGCCGGCGTGCGCAAACTCGTCCAGGCGCTCTACGAAGAACGCCTCCGCGGCGGCACCGACCGGCAGCGCGGCGGAATCCCGGAGCGCCGTGAAAGACACACCGGCATGACAATCGGGGTTCGACGGACCGGCGGGCAATCGCGCCGCGTATTCACCCAGCAGCGTGAGCGTACGCATCAGGCCGATCCCGAGATCGGCCACAAAAGACTTCAGGCTGCGCTGCTCCCCGGGGACGGCATACGCGTAGGCCAGCAGGCGCAGCGTGAGGCCGTAACTGGCGTTGGCAAGGTCCACGGTCGCGACGGCCTGCGGATTCTCGAGCCAGACCCGCCCTTCCGGCCGCGGCGGCCGCCGCAGGACGGGATTCGTGGCCGCCGGATAGGCGGGCTGAAAGCCTGCGTTTGCGGCCCGCAGCGCCTGGAATTCACCGCGGATCGCCAGGAACTTCCGGAAGTGGGAATGCTCGGCATCGGCGGGCGATCCCTCCCCCTGCGCGACGATGGAATCGAAAGCCGCCAGGGCGGTCTGCAGGCATTTCACCGGCTTCGCCTCCGGAAATCCATAGTCGCCGCCCGCCAGTTGCAGCGCCGGATCGCCGCTGAAGGTCCGCGATTCGCCCTGCTTCTGCACCAGCGCGACGAGCCCCTGCTTGAGGGTCTGGTAGAACAGGCCCACCGTGTCGTAGTCCATCGACATCGGCGTCAGGTGGGCGGCGGGGTTGCCGCGCGTAAACTGCCGTTCCGGTGCGAACCCTGCGCCCTCGGCCTCGGCCGACCCCTGCGGCCTCTCCAGGTAGATGAAGTGCTGGAGCGTCGCAGCATTGAAAGGCGCGAGCTTGACCACGATGCCGGCCGGCAAGTATCCGGCGTCGAGCGGGAAGTTCATGCGCCCCACGCGCGGTGCGCCGCCGAGCGCCGACGTGATGTTCCACACGGCGGCCAGGTGGCCCATCTCCTCGACGGCAACCTGCAGCATCAGGCTGCGCCATCTGTCCACGGCCTCCGATTCGGCGGGCTGCAGGCCCTCGTCCGTACCGCGCCGCAGGCTGAAGGCCGCGTAGAGGTAAGTGCACATCAGGTTGTGCTCGAGCTCCGCGGCCTCATACAAGGCGTGCACGAGCTGCTCGCGGCCGGAGGCCAGACCGGAATTCACGATCGCGTCCATGTTGACCCCGTCGTCGCTGGCGGTGGAGTCCAAGTATACGTGTGACCCCGTCCGCTGGGGCGACCCCGTCCGCGAGGGTGACCCCCGGGCGAACTTGAATTGCCGGGCGGCGCCCCCAGATCGCGGCGATGGATGAACCGTCTGCGAGTTCCCCCACGGACGAGGCTGAACTGCTGGATGCCTATTCCCAGGCGGTGACGGGGGCCGCGAGGACTGCGGCGCCCGCGGTCGTGCACCTCGAAGTACGGCAGCTGCGCCGGGGCCGCGAGCAGCAGGGCAGCGGATCGGGCTTCTTCTTCACGCCCGACGGTCTGATGCTCACGAACAGCCACGTGGTTCACGGCGCGCGGCTGGTCCGTGTCACGACGCAGGAGGGCGAACGCTACCACGCAGACATCGTCGGCGATGACCCGGATTCCGATCTGGCCGTGCTGCGCGTCAGCGCGAACGCGGCCCCGCACCTGCGGTTCGGGAAATCGGCGGCCCTGCAGATCGGACAGCTGGTGATCGCCATCGGCAACCCCATGGGGTTCGAGCACACGGTCACCACCGGCGTGGTGAGCGCGCTCGGGCGCAGCCTCCGTTCGAGCAGCGGGCGGCTCATCGACGATGTCATCCAGACCGACGCGGCGCTCAATCCCGGCAATTCGGGCGGTCCGCTGGTGAATGCGCGCGGCGCGGTCATTGGCGTCAATACCGCGATCATTCCCGGTGCCCAGGGCCTGTGTTTCGCCACGGCCAGCGACACGGCCCAGTGGGTCCTCGGGCAGCTGCTGGCACATGGGCGCGTACGCCGCGCGTGGCTGGGTATCGCCGGCAGCAACGCACCGCTGGCGCGCCGCATCGCCAACCACCACAACCTGCGCAACGAGTCCGGCGTGCGGGTGCGCAGCGTTGAGCGTGGCAGCCCTGCCGCCCGCGCCGGGCTCAGGGAAGGCGACCTGATCGTGGATTTCGATGGTCGAGCGGTGACGAGCATGGATCAGCTGCAGCAGCGGCTCGATGCCGGAAGCATCGGCCGGGTCTGCCCGATCACGCTGTTGCGACGCACGGAGAAGATGACGCTCCCGGTCACGGCCACGGAGCGGCCCGCCTGAGCAACGGGGGTCACGGATACGCCGGCATGCCTTATCATGACGCCGGTCAATCCCGGCGCAGCTGCGGCAATCGAGAGACTTGTTGACTTTGCTGAAGTATCCGACCCCTGCCAGGCGCTCCATCCTGGTGCAACGACGGCGCGCCGTGGCCAGCCTGGCCCTGGCGGCAGTTCTGGTTCAGGGTTGCGCCGTCGGCCCCGATTACCGGCGCCCTGCGCTGCCCAAGGACGGCCCGCTCATGGTGCAGCCGCTGCCGGACCGGACCGCGGAGACCCCGGCACCGGGTGGCGGCGCACAGTCTTTTGCCCCCGGGACATCCGTGCCGGCCCGATGGTGGACCCTGTAC
>Ga0075017_100000634_pt1 | contig 19984 bp, 19 predicted proteins | sample AleBraG_ABR_2012_FD_71475 | JGI IMG/M metagenome (GOLD analysis project Ga0075017, IMG submission 71475) | Freshwater sediment microbial communities in response to fracking from Pennsylvania, USA - Alex Branch Run_MetaG_ABR_2012 | ecosystem: Environmental > Aquatic > Freshwater > Creek >... | reverse complement strand
TCGATGAGTGGAGCGCGCTGTACCCGGCCGAGCAACGGCTCTTCGCTCGCCAGCAGGAGGTCTTCGCCGGCTTCTTGTCACACACCGACCACCACATCGGCCGACTGCTTGACAGCCTTGAGCGCCTGGGGCGCCTCGACGACACCATCGTGATGCTCTTCTCGGACAATGGCACCAGCCCAGAAGGTGGCCGCATCGGGAGCCATAACGAGCATCGGTTCACCTCCAAGGTGCGAGAGGACCTCGACGACAACTTGGCTGCTCTCGATGACTGGGGCGGTCCGTCGACCTACAACCACTACGCGTGGGGCTGGGCCTGGGCTGGGAACGCACCCTTCCACCTCTGGAAGCGCTTCACCTGGCTCGGCGGGACGAGGACGCCACTGATCATCCGGCACCCTGCGACGATCTCAGATCCCGGTGCAATCCGATCGCAGCTCCTCCATGCCGTCGATCTGGCACCGACCATCCTCGAGATGACCGGAACGGCGGCGGCCTCTGAGGTGGCTGGCGTCAAACAGATGAGCTTCGACGGAGTCAGTGCGGTCGAGGTACTGAAGCACGCAGACGCTGGCGACCCACGGAGCACTCAGTACTTCGAGCTCTTCGGGTCTCGTTCGATCATCCACGATGGATTCAAGGCCACCACCGACCATGTCCCGGAGGGTTTGCTGGACGAGGAGGAGCGGTTGGTCGGAAGTCGCGACTTCGCCGATGACCACTGGTCCCTCTTTGACCTCTCGACCGATTTTGCCGAGTCTCGCGACATCTCCTCCGAGCGACCCGAGCTGGTCGCTCGCCTGGCAGAGGTCTGGCAGCAGGAAGCGGAGCGCAATGGAGTCCTTCCGCTCTTCGACTCCCTCGCCGGGCGCTTCGCTTCGATGCTCGGACCCGTCTGGCCAACTGGCCAGCGCGTCGAGCTTGTCGAAGAGGGCGGACCGACCCACGACGAGGCCCTGCCCCTCCTCTTCGGCGGCTTCACTGTGACCGCTGAGATCTCCACCCCGGGCCGCAATGGCGTCGTGGCTGCACTCGGCGATCGGCACGGCGGTTTCGCGCTCTTCCTCAACGACGGCATCCTCACAGGAACGCTGGCGACTCCAGGAGGGCGAACAGAGCTCAGCGCGACGCAGAGCCCGGTTGGCAGCGCGAGCTCGCTGAGCCTCGCCTACCGACCCACTGACGGTGGCAACTTGGCGCTGCTGATCGATGGGAAGGTTGTGGCCACCGTCTCACAGCCTGCTGCGGTGCCTGTGGCCTTCCAGCACGGCGGGGCACAGCTGAGGATCGGTCATGACGCAGGCTTTCCAGTTTCGGATGCCTACGAGCCACCTGCGAGCTTCGATGGGAAGATCGAGAAGGTGATCGTCGATGCGTCGCAGCAGACTGCGCTGTCCATGGATCAGCTGATCCAGGTCGCGTTCCACGGCGACTGATCCCTCCGCTCGGTCCCGGTAGCGTCAACATCAATGGGACAGCCTCAGCTCCTCCTTCGTGCTCGAGATCGCGGCGACGAGCTCATAGGCGACAGCGTCGGACTGATCAGACAACATCTGCTCCTGCAACTTCGCCGAAACCTGGGAGTCGGCGACGACGCCCCGCCAGCACCCTGTGACGATCCCCAGCTCGCCTACATGGAGCCGGGTTCCCTCCCACGGATCGTTCACGCAGACCTGCCCGCCATGCTCATCGGCGGGATCGCATCTCTGCTGCTCCAGATGCTCCATCCCCTGGCGATGGCGGGCGTCTCGCAACACTCGCGATTCCGAGAGGATCCGCTCGGCCGACTCGGCTCGACCGCACGCTTCGTCGGCATCACATCCTTCGGATCGACCACGGATGCTGAGCGGGCAATCGAGCTGGTGCGACGGATCCATCGATCGGTCGAGGGTGTCACGAGCGATGGTCGGCCTTACCGGGCGAGCGATCCCGAGCTCTTGGCCTGGGTGCACGCAGCGGAGCTTCAGAGCTTTCTCGCTGCCCATCGCGTCTACGGAGCGACTGCGCTCAGTGAGGCCGAGGAAGACTGCTATGTCGAGGAGATGGCGAAGGTCGCCCGAGCGCTGGGCGCCGAGGAGGTTCCCCTCACCGTCGCTGCCCTGGAGAGCTACCTCGACGTCATGCGACCCCGGCTGACCTTGACGAGGGAGGCAAAGGAGGCACGCAACTTCGTCATCATCGGGCTCCGGCGCTGGCCACACGAGGCCGCCGCGTACACATTGCTCGTGGCGGCGGCCCAGGGCATCCTTCCCGACTGGGCCCGACGACAGCTCCATCTTCCAGCCCTGCCGGCGTCAGACCGCCTCGTCGTCCGTCCGGCTGCCAGAGTGCTCGCCGATGCCATGCGCTGGGTCGTCCCCGCAGCTCACGTCGCCAAGGTGAGCCCGCCATCGACGACCACCACGTCGCCCGTCACGTAGTCGAGCTCGGCCAGTGCGACGATGACAGCGGACACATCGTCGGCCGTCGCCGTCCGCTTGAGAGGTGCGGCTGCAGCGACGAAGTCTCGGACCACGTCCCAGTCCGCGGTCCACGGCGTGTCGACCAGGCCTGGAGCGACTGCATTGACCCGGATCTCAGGTCCCAGCACCTTGGCGAGCAGCACCGTCTGGTGATTCAGGGCTGCCTTCGACGCTGCATATGGGATCGATGAGCCGGTGGGTCGAAGGCCGGCGATCGAAGAGACGTTGATCACCGCTCCCTTCGATGCTCGAAGGGCGGGCACAGCGGCGACGGTGACCGCCCAGGTGCCGAAGACGTTGACCTCGAAGATCCGGCGCCACACGTCCAACGAGGCGGCTCCGATTTCTTGGTGGGGGATCATCGCCGTGGTGCCGGCGTTGTTCACCAGAACATCGAGCTGGCCGTGCCGTTCGAGGACAGTCGAGATCAACGTCTCGGCAGCCTCCTCGGAACCCACCTCAGCCTGGATGTAGCTGGCGGATCGGAGCGACCGGGCGACCGCCTGGCCAGCTTCGATCGAGCGGGCGGAGTTCACCACGACCGTGGCACCCCGCTCGTCAAACCGTCGTGCGCTAGCTTCGCCGATTCCGCTTGAGGACCCCGTGACAAGGACCACCTTGCCCTCGAATGATGTCGTCTCTCCCACCGTCGGAGCTCCCCTCGCCACTGTCTGACCGCCAAGTGCGGTGCGCCTAGGGTACGGCGGTGCGCATCTTGGTGACCAATGACGATGGTGTCGCCGCGCCGGGCATCGTGGCCCTTGTCAGAGGACTGAGAGACTGGGCGGCGATGGCCCCTCCGGGCGAGCAGCGTGAGCTGGTGGTGGTCGCCCCGGACGCCAACTACTCGGGTGCGGCCGCCTCGGTCGGCGAGGTCTTCTCCCGTGACGGGATCCGCTACGAGCGAGTGGCGATGGAGAGCGCTGAAGAGATCGAGGCCTATGGCCTCGATGCCTCACCCGCCCTCTGCACCATCGTGGGCTGCCTGGGTGGCTTCGGAGCTCGACCCGATCTGATCGTGTCCGGCATCAACCTCGGTGTGAACGTCGGTCGCTCCGTGCTCCACTCCGGGACCGTGGGGGCGATTCTGACCGGCGCCCAGCTCGGACTCTCGGGACTGGCGGTCTCCATGCAGGCGACGAAGGACGCGCCGCTCGAGACGGCAGCCCATGTCGCGGTCGCCGTGCTCGATGAGCTTGCGTCGGCACCGGCGCGGACCTTGATCAACCTGAACGTCCCTGCGGTGCCGCTCAACGAGCTCCGAGGAGTTCGGAGGGGCCGCATCTCGACGGCCGGCATCATCAAGCGGGCCCTCGCTGATGCTGACGATGGCGGGAGTCCGCTCGCCGTGGGCGACGAGGGACACCTGGTGCTCAATCTCGGATCGGCCGTTCCCGAGCTGGGCGACGTCAGCGATGAGGAGTCCGACGACGACGGTGCGCTTGTCGGGGCTGGCTTCGCCTCACTCACTCTGCTGCGAGGCGTGCACGAAGACACTGATGCGGGCGCCGACGATCTAGCTCGACAGGCGCTCACGGCCATCGAAGCCTCGCTGCGCTGAGACGGCGGTTCAGGCGAAGCGGACCATGGCCAGCTGGGTCCCTTGGGCAACCAGGCGATCACGGGCGTCCCAGATCTCACAGACCTCATCGACGAAGCCGCTTTCGATCACTTGGGCTCTCTGGCGAATCTTGACGGCTCCGGGTGCAGGATTGCTCCGGACATACGCGGTCAGCTGCAAGGTGGGCACCCAGCCGGCTGACGAGAGCGGAAAGGTGGCCGGCGGGAAACAGTCCAGAAGGTAGAGCAGCGCCAGCGCGTCGATCTCTCTTCCATCGGCGAAGCTCGCCCAGCCTCGAAGCTCTCCGACGCCATCGTCGAGCCCGGTGCTCCAGTCCATGGTGGCCGGATCCATCCGCACGTCGGTGCCATCCATGATCGACGGCGTCTCGCCGTTCGCTGCCATCGACGGCATCGGGATGCAGGCGGACCGATCGGGCAGCTCGATCGCCGGCAGGGCGTCATAGAGGCGTGGGGCATCGTGCACGAGAGCCGAGAAGGTCATCGAGGCTTCGACGAAGACGACCTCGTCTTGGACCAAGGATGCTCGGATCTGCGTTGCCCCTCGTCCCGCACGCTGGATGACGACCTCGACCTCGGCCTCGGTTGGTGCAGCGGCCCCGATGTAGGTGATCGAGGCTGCGACGCAGTGCGGGTGATCTTGGCCGATCTGCGCAACTGCGAGGCCACCACAACGGCCGAGCACGGCGAGGAGGTAGCCGCCGTTCGGCTTGCCAAGGACGGTCCAGTGCTCATGCAGATCGACGGCAAACCGTCCCGGAGCCTCGAGCGCCGTGACCTGCGTGGCCGCTTCGAAGCTCGGGAGTGCCAACCTGCTCAGCCCTGGTCGAATCGACTGGAGAACTTCTTGAGTGCTCGTGTCGAGAAATCCCGCTGCTCTTCGAAGACCCTGACGTAGCCAGTGTGGGCGATCCTCCACTGCCCATCAACCCGCTCGTAGCGGTCCTCGTAGAACGCCGTGCCGCTGATCTCGAGATCGGCCTCGGGGATCAGGACCCGGTCTTCGAGATACCAGACACCAGTGGCCGATTCATCCCCGTTGAAGTCAATCTCAGGATGATGGCCATGATGCTCAGAGATGAGCCCAGCGGAGGACAGCGAGTCGGACAGGAAGCTCACGATGGCGTCTCGACCCTCGAAGGAGAGGTTCCCGTCGTCGTAGGCGGCCGTGCAGCCGTCGGTCAGCAGCGCGCCCAGCGCGTCGAACTCCTTCAGGTCGAGATGGCGGAAGTACTGGTACTTCAGCCTGGTGATGGCTGCGATGTCGTCATGCCGCATGGTTCCCCCTCGTCGGAGGACCGAGTGTAGCGAGCATGCCCGTTCCCGCCGCCGAGTATCGTCGTCTTCCGGGGCCCGCTGCGGCTTTGACGACGGATTCTTGAGGAGTGACGCAGTCATGCGACGGATCAACCACTGGATAGACGGTAGAGCGACGGAATCGGCAGCGGAGCGCTGGGGAGACATCTTCGACCCGGCCACCGGTGAGATCCAATCTCAAGTGCCCTTCGCCAGCTCCTCGGAGATCGAGTCCGCCATCACCAGCGCTCGAGACGCCTCCAGCCTCTGGGCGACATCGTCGCTCTCGACACGCACCGATGTGATGTTCGCATTCCGCCATCTCGTCAACGAGCGTCGCGACGAGCTCGCCGAGATCATCACGTCAGAGCATGGAAAGGTCCATGGCGATGCACTCGGTGAGATCTCTCGTGGTCTCGAGAACATCGAGTTCGCCTGTGGTCTCGGTAGCCATCTCAAGGGCGGCTTCTCTCAACAGGTCTCCGGTGGCGTCGACGTCCATTCCCTTCGCCAACCAGTCGGCGTTGTGGCGGGCATCACGCCCTTCAACTTCCCCGTCATGGTGCCGCTGTGGATGACGGCCAATGCTCTCGCCTGTGGCAATGCCATGATCCTGAAGCCCTCAGAGAAGGATCCTTCGGCCTCGATGTTCTTGGCGGGCCTCCTCGCCGAGGCGGGGCTCCCGGCAGGCGTGTTCACGGTCCTTCATGGCGACGCCGAGGCCGTGGGTGCGCTGCTCGTCGACCCGCGCGTCGACGCCGTCAGCTTCGTCGGCTCAACACCAATCGCCCAGTCGATCTACACACGTGGCACCGAGGTTGGAAAGCGCGTCCAGGCCCTGGGCGGGGCGAAGAACCACATGGTCGTGCTCCCTGACGCCGATCTCGGTGTGGCGGCGGACGCTGCCGTCTCCGCTGCCTACGGTTCAGCCGGTGAGCGATGCATGGCGGTGTCGGTCATCGTGGCTGTCGGCGAGATCGCAGACCCCCTCGTTGAAGCGATCGCCTCACGTCTCGACGATCTCGTGATTGGACCCGGGAGCGATCCAGCAAGCGAGATGGGCCCGCTGATCACGCAGGTCCACCGGGACAAGGTGGCGAGCTACGTGGCCGGAGCAGCCGACGAAGGCGCCAGTGTGGTCGTCGACGGTCGCACGAAGACCTGGAGCGGCAAGGCCGCTGGCGGGTTCTTCCTCGGCGCGTCGCTCATCGACCACGTCAAGCCGGGGATGAAGGTCTACGACGACGAGATCTTCGGCCCCGTCCTCTCTGTGGTGCGGGTGCCGAGCTATGCAGACGCCAGAGATCTCGTCAACGCTAACCAATACGGCAACGGAGTGGCGATCTTCACCCGCGACGGAGGTGCCGCGCGACAGTTCAGCTTCGAAGTCACCTGTGGCATGGTCGGTGTCAATGTCCCGATCCCGGTCCCAGTCGCGAGCTTCAGCTTCGGTGGCTGGAAGGACTCGCTCTTCGGGGACGCACACATGTATGGCCCATCGGGCATCGACTTCTACACCAGAGCCAAGGTGGTGACGACCCGCTGGCCCGACCCGGCGACCTCGGCAGTCGATCTCGGATTCCCCAAGACTCGCTGACATCACCCGCAGCGCGGGTCGCGGAAGATACGGTCGCCCCGAGGTGACCAAACTCCAACGACTTGCTGCGTACGGCGTCCTGCAGAGCGCCGGCACCATCCTCCTGGTACGTGCCTCGACGTTGACCGAGGTGCCGGGTCGATGGTTTCTGCCGGGGGGCGGCGTCGACCACGGCGAGCATCCCATCGACGCCCTGCGTAGAGAGCTCGTCGAGGAGACGGGTCTTGAGGTCTCCGTCGGCCGCCAGCTCGGAGTTCTCTCGGACTTGCGGCGCCGAAGCAGCGGTGACCTGGTCCACTCTGTCCGGCTCATCTACGAGCTCAGCGATCCGACGGGCTCCTTGCGCAGCGAAGCATCAGGGAGCTCAGACCTGGCGCGCTTCATCGCTCTTGAAGAGGCCCGGACCTTGCCCCTGGCGCTCTACGTTCGACAGGCCGCCGCCCTGGCTGGCCTTGACCTTCAGTCTGTGAAGTAGGTCTCTCGCAGCTCTCGCTTGAGGATCTTCCCTGAGGGGTTCCTCGGCAGCGGACTGTCGCTGAACGCGATGCGCGTCGGGATCTTGAAGTTCGCGAGGTGCTTGGAGAGATGGTCTCGCAGACCATCACCATCGATATCGGCGCCGGCTTTGGGGTGGATGACACAGGCGACCTCCTCCCCGAGCCGCTCGTGGGGGACCCCGAAGACGGCTGCCTCATAGACCTCGTTGTGCTCGTAGATCGCGCTCTCGACCTCGGCCGAGTAGACGTTCTCCCCGGCACGTAGGACCATGTCCTTGGCTCGATCTTCGATGTAGAGGAAGCCCTCCTCGTCAATCCGGCCGACGTCTCCGGAGCGAAGCCAGCCCTCGACGATCGTCTCGGCGGTCGCCTCGGGCTTGTTCCAGTAGCCACGGATCAGGTTGGGGCCCTTCATCCAGATCTCGCCGCGCTCGCCGACCTCAAGTTCGAGCCCGTCCTCATCCCTGATCTCTGCGTCCATGATCAGGGTGCGTGCTCGTCCGGTCGAGGTCGGGTGGGCGACGTAGTCGTCACCTTGGTTCGACGCACCAAACGCATTGGTCTCGGTCATGCCGTAGCCGATGTTCGGCCGCCCGCGCTTGAAGTTCCCCTCCACTCGCTCAACGAGCTTGGCGGGTGCTGGTGCACCGCCGCCGCCCACGCTGGCCAGCGAGCTTGTGTCGTAGGAAGCGAAGGCGGGGCACTCGAGGAGATCCCAGCTCTGCGTCGGCACCCCGACGAAGGTTGTGACCCGCTCGGCTTCGATGAGCCGAAGTGCGACCTCAGGGTCCCAGCGATGCATCATCACGAGCTTCATCTGCATGCCGAAGCAGGTCAGCATCACCGGCACGCAGCCAGTGACGTGGAAGAGCGGAACGATGAGGATGAAGCACGGTGGGTAGCTCTGCTCGTCGCCCAGCGGACTGCTCCCGTCCTTTCGGGCGCTCTGGATCGTGGCATTGCCCCAGAAGCCGAAGAGCGCCTGTGTGATCGCGCGATGCGTCGAGACGGCACCCTTCGGGAAGCCAGTGGTTCCGGAGGTGTACAGGATTGTCGCGTCGTCGTCGGCGCTGACCTCGACCTCGGGAGCGGGCTCACCCAGGGTGATCACGCTTCGAAGCGTCTCGACACCAGTGGGAAGCGGCTCAATCTCGTCAGAGCGAACCACCACGATGGGTATCGAGCGACTGTGCGCCGGCCCGTGCGCCCGTTCCAAGCGCTCAGGGTCGACGACGACGAGTGAGATGCCCGAGTCCTCGATCGCGTAGTCAAGCTCTTCTTCGGTCCACCAGGCGTTGAGCGACACGGAGATCGCTCCGACCTGAAGGATGGCGGCGAAAGCGATCACCCACTCGGGCAGGTTTCGCATGGCGATACCTACACGATCGCCCTTCTTGATTCCGAAGTGATCGACCAGAGCAGCCGCGAAGGCATCGGCGTGCTCCATGACCTCGCCGAAGCTCCATCGCTCGTCCTCATAGACGATGAAGGTCGCCTCTGAACCTCGTGCCGGGGCGAAGACGGCAGGAAGAGTTGTCGGGGCATGGGTGAAGGAGCGGTAGGGGATGCCGTCGAGAACCATCTCCTCGGTCTCGAAGATCTGCCCTTCGGCCGTCACCTGAGCGACCGCCTCGTCATAGCTGAGCGCCATCCGTCCTCCTCCGTGATCCCCAGCTCCCGGCCTGCCGTCGGCTGCTCAGGAGCCTCCGGATACTAGGTCACCGCCCACTGCATCCGGCCCGGAAACCTTGCTAGGAATGCACGCATGCCCATCTACGTGACCCCTATCGACGGTGTCGACGACGCCATCAACGACGTCCGGCTTCGCACCGCGGAGATCGTCAACAACGAGATCCTGCCCCGAGAGGGCGAGCTGTGGCCACAGCGACGTGGAGAGAAGGTGACCGACGAGCTCCGCGCCCATGCCAAGGCCGCCCGCGCGGAGGTCAAGGAGAAGGTCAAGAGAGCCGGGCTCTGGGCCCCGCACCTGCCGACCGAGTTCGGTGGCATGGGTCTTGACTTCCTCCCTCACGCCTATATGAACGAGATCCTCGCCTACGCCGTCGGTGCTGCCTCGATGTTCGGCGTGGTCGCCCCGAACAGCGGAAACCAGAAGATCCTCGTGAAGTACGGGACCGAGGAGCAGAAGCGAAAGTGGCTGCTGCCCCTCATCGAAGGGACGATGGAGTCTGGCTTCTCGATGACTGAACCTGAGAGTGCAGGATCCGACCCTCGCTCGCTCAAGACCTCGGCCCGACGCGACGGCGACGAATGGGTGATCAACGGCCACAAGTGGTTCACCTCGAACGGCCTTGAGGCCGACTTCTTCATCGTGATGTGCCGCGCCGAAGATCCGAGCGGCGAACTTGGGCGCAGCGGGTCGATGGTTCAGATCATCGTCCCCACCGACACCCCGGGGGTCGAAATCGTCCGCGGCATTGGCATCTGGGGATCACAGACTTCGGACCACTGCGAAGTCATCTACGACGAGGTCCGGGTGCCCATCGAGAATGCCCTCGGCAGCGTCGGGCAGGGACACGAGGCTGCCCAGGAGCGCCTCGGCGCTGGGAGGATCTACCACTGCATGAACTCAGTGGGCCAGATGTGGCGAGCCTTCGATCTCATGATCGAGCGCGCACTCAGCCGAGAGGTCCACGGGGGTCTGCTCAGGGACAAGCAGTTCATCCAGGGTTTCATCGCCGACAGCTACATCGATCTCCAGACGGCTCGGATGATGACCATCAAGGCGGCCGAGAAGGTCGATCGAGGTGACCCCGAAGCCAGAACGGACATCTCAGCGCTCAAGATCTACGTTCCCGCCGCGTACAGCCGAGTCGTCGATCGAGCGATTCAGGTCTGGGGCGCAGCAGGCGTCTCGAACGATCTCCCACTCGCTCAGATGTACTTGGGTGCCCGCACCCTCCGTCTGGCCGACGGACCGGACGAGGTCCATCGCATCCTGATCGCAAAGAACGTGCTCCGTCGCTATGAGCGCGGCCAGTCCTGGGACTTCGCGGGCTGATCGACAGATGCGATTCTCCGTACACGTTCGGCCAGGAGCTCGATCGATGAAGGTAGGCGGCACCTACGCGGGCGCTCTCGCCGTCCGGGTCAGAGAGGCGGCGGTCGACGGCAAGGCCAACCACGCCGTCGTGGTGGCCGTCGCTGACGCCTTCGGGCTGCGAAGCAGTCAGGTCCGGATCCTCCACGGGCGACACGGCCGCAGCAAGCTCCTCGAGATCGACGACCCCGCGGGCAAGGCAGAGACCACGCTCGAACGGCTCAAGAGCGGGCACTGACACACCGTCGGCCAGTTTCCAAGCGCCGCCTGATACATTTTGCGACGACACGTAGCCCTTGAAAGGACGCGCCATGCAACTCGCAAGTTCGTACCCGATCCTGAACTTCTTCTGGACGATGCTCCTGTTCTTCCTGTTGTTCTTCTGGATCTTCATCCTGATCCAGATCGTGATCGACATCTTCCGCAGCCACGACATGGGCGGCTTCGCCAAGGCCATGTGGCTGCTCTTCATCATCGTCCTGCCCTTCCTCGGCGTCTTGATCTACCTCATTGCCCGTGGTGGTTCGATGCACGAGCGGCAGATCCAGGCGGCGCAGGCGCAGCAGAAGGCGATGAACCAGTACATCCAGGAGACGGCGTCCCAGGGTTCGACCGCTGATCAGCTGGCCAAGCTCTCCGACCTCAAGGACAAGGGAGTGCTCAGCGACGCTGAGTTCGAGTCCCAGAAGGCGAAGCTCCTCGGCTAGCCGTCTTGGACGATTTCGATCGTCTGACGATGCCCGGCACCTTGCGAGGTGCCGGGCATCGTCGCGTCAGCACACTTGGAGCTCCTTGAGCCACTGGCTTCCCCTCGCCACCACCTCACAGCCCAATCGCTCGTTCACGGCGATCATGGGCAGGTTCGATGCTGCGTTGTAGGTCAAGACCTCGGCGACCCCGAGGCCTGACGCGGCGAGCTCTCCGAGGTTGGCTACCTTGAGCCGGATCCCCAGCGATGCACCCCGGTGCCTTCGATCGACGATGGTGTCCCACTGGAAGCCGGTCTGTGGCGCGCTCTTCGCGACGGTGATCTCTGTGAAGCCCACGAGGTCGCCGCTCGGCCGGTGCACCACGCCGGTGGCGACGAGCTCGCGACCCATCGCGGCGATCAGATCTTCCGTCCGGCGGATGCGGTCGTTGTCCCATCGCTCCTCGCTCACCGGGAGCTCCCCGGTCGGAGCCTCGAGCCAGAAGACGGAGGCAAGTCGCGCCCTGCCCTCAAGCAGCGCTTCCGGGCAGCGGCCGCGCCAGGAGATCAGCTGATAGTCATCGGTCGCGCTGGTCACCGCTTCCAGGCGATCGAGGACCTGCGTGTCGAGAGGGACTGGATGGATGCGGGTTTCGTCACGCAACGCCACGCGATAGCCGTTTCTAGCCGCAAAGCACTCCCCCGCCATCTGCTCGGCAGGGTCCTCATGCGACATGAAGGCGACGAACTCGTGACGTCCTTGGCTTGCGAGCCAGCCCTCGACATGGCGAAGCAAGGTCGAGCCATGGCCGGCTCGCCGGGACAGGGGGTCGACGAAGAGCCTGATCCACCCGAGGCTGAGATGGTCGACGGCGTTGATCTCCGCCGTCGCCACCGCGAGAGCATCCGATCCTTCGCTGAGGAGCCAGAGTGAGAGACGCTCCGCCCCGTCCTGGCGACGTGCCATGGCGACGAGCTCGTCAGTGGTGAAGGACGGGACCCGAGGGAGTGCACGATGCCAGCTGCGCTCGAAGATCTCCCCGAAGCGACGAACCTCCGCCGCGTTCGTCACGTCGATCTGGCGGCAGCCCATCGCGCGGAGCCTACCGACGAGACGGCGAGCAGCTCGTCCTCAGCCTGTCGCTGGCGCCACCGCGAGCAGGGAGTACTGCAGGGGCAGCTGGGGAAGCCCCTTGGGGATCCGGAAGCGCCTGGAGTCGCCCTCGACCTCTTCGAGCTGCGAGAAGCGCCGGAATGCGATCTGGTCGTGCTCGTGGAACATCTTGATCTCGAGGCCCGCGTCAAGGAGTACGGAGAGCACCTCCCCGAGGTCGTGCGCCCATTCGTGAGTGGCCGAGTGCTCGAGAACCACGTCAGGGTCGGCATAATCCTCGTGGTCATCAAAGCTGATGCCCGCTGGATCCCGGAAGTAGGACCAACGCCCGTCGAGCGTGAGCTCGTCATCGGACAGCACCCAGAGCAGCGGATGGAACTCGACGAGGTAGAAGCGACCGCCAGGCTTCAACAGGCTGGCGATCGTCGCCGCCCAGGCGCTGAGGTCGCCGAGCCAGTTGAGTGCCCCCAGGCCGGTGTAGATGATGTCAAATCGCTCGTCGAGGACGACAGCAGCATCATAGACATCGGCCTGGACGAAATCGGCTTCGATGCCGGATCTCTCCGCCAGCCGCTTTGCCTCAGCGATCGCAGGAGCCGAGAAGTCGAGCCCGGTGACCTTGGCGCCTCGCCTCGCCCAGGACAACGAGTCGAGGCCGAAATGGCACTGAAGGTGGAGCAGGCTGCAGCCCGAGACATCGCCCAGCTCCTCTGGCTCGAACGGGCACAGTGAGCTCTCTCCAGCGAGGAATCCCTCGACGTTGTAGAACGCGCTCTTGACATGCACAGCCGTCATCTCGTCCCAGGCGCGACGGTTGGTCTCGAGATGCTCTGGATCCATCTGGGCTCCCATGGCCACGAGGATGCCACAGAGCCTGTGTCGAGCGACGGGTTCACTGTGAGAGACTCAACGGTCGTCCCCTCGTCGACGGCAGCCCCCCGACATGCTCTCCGGAAACCACCTCACCATCGAGATCGGCCAGCGCGCCCTGGTCAAGGACGCCTCCTTCCTGGTCGCCTCCGGCGAGAAGGTCGGCATCGTCGGTCGCAACGGGACGGGCAAATCCACGCTGATCTCGGTCCTCGTCGGCGAGTCCGCCCCCGAGGTGCGCCATCGCGGCGAGCTCAAGGTCTTGGGCGCGGTGGGCTTCCTGCCACAGGTACCTCCTCCGAAAGGTCTCGGCATCGATCCGAGCGGCTTCTCCCACGTTCTGAGTGCGCGCGGCCTCGACAAGCTCGACGAGCAGTTGCTCGCCGCTCGCACAGCGATGAGCAGCGATCCGTCGTCTGAGAACATCGAGCACTTCAGCGAGCTCGAGGAGCAGTACCGCTCGCTCGGTGGCTACGAGGCGGAAGCCACGATGGCGAGGCTCGCAGATGGTCTGGGGCTTCGTCAGGATCTCCTCTTTGACGACATCGAGACCCTCTCGGGTGGCCAGCGACGTCGAGTCGACCTCGTCCGCCTCCTCTTCCAGGATCCGGAGACGATGATCCTTGACGAGCCGACCAACCATCTCGACCTCTCGGCCAAGCGATGGCTCATGGACGAGCTGGCGTCCTTCAGCGGCACCATGCTCGTGATCAGTCACGACCTTGATCTCCTGGACAGGTCCATCGACAAGGTCCTCCACCTCAGCGACGGACGACTGACCGAGTACAAGGGCAACTACACGAGCTTCACCACCAAGCTCGCTGAGGATCAGACGCAGCGGGCCAAGGCCTCGGCGATGGAAGAGAAGGAGATCAAGCGGCTCTCCAGCCTGGCTGACTCGATGCGAGGCCAGACTGAGAAGCGTGCCAAGACGGCTAAGGCGATCGACCGCCGTGTCGATCGCATCCAACAGAACCGCACCGTCGTCCACCGCAAGGAAAAGAAGGTGCGGATGAAGCTTCCGACACCGACGAGGTCAGGTGACACGCCACTCGAGGTTGAAGGCGTCGAGGTCACCTACGGCGATAACACCGTCCTAAAGAAGGTGCGATTTCACGCGGGGCGGGGCGACAGGATCGCTGTCGTCGGACGCAATGGCGCGGGGAAGTCGAGCCTGCTTCGATGCCTGGCAGGCGTTCAGGTGCCCACTGCCGGTCGGATCCACCTCGGCCCGAACGTGGCCCTCGGCTACTTCGCTCAAGAGCACGAACAGATCGATATCGATGCCAGCTCGCTCGAAAACGTCGATGACGCAGTCCTCACCCTCGAGTCCGAGCGACGGGCACTCCTCGGATCCTTCGGACTCAGCGGCGCAGCGATGGAGCAGGAGGCTGGTTCCCTCTCGGGCGGAGAGCGCGCAAAGTTGGGGCTCGCGATGCTCTCGGCAGGAGGCTCGAACCTCCTGATCCTCGACGAGCCCACCAACAACCTGGATCCGGCCTCAGTCGAAGCTGTCGGACGGATGTTCAGCCAGTGGGAGGGAACCATCGTGGTCGTCAGCCACGAGCCGACCTTCGTCGAGGCGATGGAGCCGACCCACTGCCTTCGGCTCCCCGACGAGCGTTATGACTTCTGGAAGGAAGAGGACCTCGACGTCGTTGCGATGCGCTGAGCCCAAAGCGCCACTGCGGCCTAGTGTCGCCGGCGTGTGCGACTCCCTTTGCGCCCTCGATGGTCCGGCGGCCATCTTCGCCAAGAACTCCGACCGACCTTCGAGCGAGCCCCAGCTCGTGGCGAGCTTTCCGGCACGAGCTTCCTCGTTACCGGTGAGCACGCAGTATCTGACGATTCCGGGGGCAGCTGAGCATGCCGTGCTGCTCTCCCGGCCCGATTGGCTCTTCGGGGCTGAGCATGGCGTCAACAGCGCCGGAGTCGCGATCGGGAACGAGAAAATCTTCACCATCGATGACCCTGCAAGCAGCCCGCCCGGACTGATCGGGATGGACCTCGTCCGCCTCGGGCTCGAGCGAGCCGGCTCTGCGTCTGACGCCGTCGATGTCATCGGCTCACTGATCGAGACCTACGGCCAGGGAGGGACCGCCGATCTGGTGACGGGCGAGGCCTACAACTCGTCGTTCCTGATCTGCGACCCGACCGAGGCCTGGGTCGTCGAGACATCGGGACGGAGCTGGGTCGCCGCTGCCGTTCACGAGCGGACGTCGATCTCCAATCGGATCTCGACGAACGATGCCTGGGAGCGCTCGTCGGCCGAGATCGACCCAGGTTCTGACTTCGACCTCTTTCGGGACCCGAGCCGTGACACCGCCAATGCTGACCGGCGCCTTGCTGCGACCCGTGGCTTCCTCGAGCGCGACGGAGCGGTCACGCTCACCACGCCACTGGCAATCCTGCGTGATCACGGCGGTACTCCAGGACGGGTCACCGACGCTCCGATCCCGCCTCGCTGTGCGACAGCGGGCCACGACGGGGTGATGACCGTCTGCATGCATCTCCCGGGAGACAAGGCCACCACGTCGTCGATGGTGGCCGAGCTCCCGAGAGACAGCGAGACACCCCTCCTCGGCATGGCCTCGATCGGGAGCCCCTGCGTCATGCCCTTCCTGCCCTTTACACTCCCCCGTACGGGCGCCTCGGCCCTCTTTCCCCGCTCCCTGGGTGAGGCCCGACTCTGGCACCACGGAGCGCTTCTGCGGGGCGCCGCAGAGTCCGATGCCCGTTTCGTCACAGCGGTTCGCTCACTGATCGATCCGATCGAGAGCGAGCTTCACGGTCGACTTGAGGAGCTTCATTCTGACCCGACGCAGGTGGCGACCTTGATCGCACGTGCAGACGAGCTCATGGGGGTCTTCCTAGCTGACTCCCTCCGACTCCTTCGCCGTCAATGACCGATGATCTCCACCTCATTCGGCGCGGCCGCACGATGACGGCGACCGAGCCGACCAGGGCTGACGACGAGCCTCGCTCTCGCGCTGACGATCATCGTGCAGATCGTTGCCAACTCGTGCTCGATGACGGTCCTCAGCCCACGTCCCTCAACAACGGCACCGTCTGTCGCAGCTGATTGCGCTGCGATCCACGATCTTCTGGCCGTCATGAAGCGCGCAACCGAGGGGATGATCAACAATGGCGTGGTGACCGCCGGTCAGATCGCCTACGACGCTGTGAGGATCGACAGGGTCACGCAAGGTGCAGCCGCTGGCGAGTCAGTCGATCAGCTCATCTCGCTGGCGGGGTCCTGCGGGACCATGGCCCATCAGCGAGCGGCGAAGAGCGTGGCTGACGTCCTCAGCGCTCGCTGCCCCTCGAGCGGCTGACGAGCGGCCGAAGCGCTGAGACAATGTCCTGGCTCAGGAGGCCCACCGCGGTGGACGCTTCTCCAAGAACGCCGTCATCCCCTCCTTGGCCTCCTCGCTGGCGAAGAGTCGACCGGAGAGCTCGGCGGTCCACCTGAACGCCTCCTGCTCGTCCATCGTGGGAACAGTGACGGTGAGCTGCTTGGCCGCGGCCAGCGCCGCGGGCTCTCCGAGCAGCAGATCGGCGACCACCTCATCGACGGCATCGTCGAGCTCCTCGTCCGGGACTGCCTGGGTGATCAGGCCCATTCGAGCGGCTTCAGCGGCGTCGAAGCGGTTGCCTCGGAGGAAGGCTGACTGGGCGTCGGCCATCCGGAGCTTCGGGAGGCACACGACCGAGATCATCGCCGGTGCCACGCCGACCCGCACCTCGGTGAAGCCGAACTTCGCCGATGCCTTGGCCACGGTGATATCGAGGCCGGCGGCCAGCCCCATCCCTCCAGCAACGCAGTGCCCGGCGATCTTGCCGACATAGGGCTTCGGAGAGTGGCGAAAGCGACCAAAGATCGCAAGGGGGTTGATACCGCTCACCGGTCCGGTACCGGAGCTCTCCGAGCGCTCGGCGAGGTTTGCTCCGGCGCAGAACACCGAGCCCCTGTTGGTGAGCACCACCACCCGAACCTCGTCGCTGTGGTCAGCGTCATCGAGCGCAGCGACGAGCTCCGCAGTCAGGTCCGAGCTCAGTGCGTTGCGGCGCGCCTCGTCGGCCAGCGTGATGGTCATCACGCCATCGCTGAGCTCGGTCTCGACCAGGCTCATGAGTCACCTCTTGGTGCTGGTCCCTCGGTGGGAGCTCCGGCAAAGGCCTGGGCTCTCAGGAGCCAATCTCGAGCAAGTGGCGTCACCTCGAGATGGGTGTCCTCGAGGTTCCGACGCTGGGTCACCACGAGGCAGAAATCCTCCGCTGGCCCACGAACTGATTCTGCAGACGTGGGATCGCCATAGGTCCACAGGTCGCCCCCTGGGCCTTCGAGCTCGACGGCGACCGTGCCCGATGGGATCTCGAGCCCCCTGACGCTGTAGGACCACCCTCTGGTGATCACTCCGAGCTGCACGATGTGCCGGAGCCGATCCGTCGCATCGAGCCTGGATCCGACGCTGTCGGCGATGTCGGTACCGTGGGCCCAGACCTCCATCAGCCGAGCCGTGAGAAAGGACTTGGCCCCCATCGACGGCCCATACCACGGGACCCGAGCACCCTCGGCAAGCCGCGTCGCCGCCTCGGCGAGCAGGAGCCGGTTCTCCCGCCACGATGCCAGCAGCTCGTCGGGGTCCATTGCTCGGTATGACGCCAGGGTGAACTCATCGGGTCCGATGGTCGCGACGGACGCGAAGAGCTCCTCGACTCCTGCGGCGAAGCCATCGGGATCGTTGATCGCCTGGGCGGCGCTGCCGTCGAAGTAGCTGAGATGTCCGATCTGGTCGGCGATCGTCCATCCAGGGCTGGGGGTGGGGAGCGACCACTGCGACGCCGCGAGGGCCTCCACGATCTCGTCGAGGTCGTCCTGCTGCGCTCGGAGCTCGTCGGAAAGCGTGGCTAGATCGTTCATCTCGTTCTCCTCATGCCGACGACATCGGGGGTCCATGGCGCATCCCGGCCACCATGATGGCCACGATCGAATCAGCAGCGGGCTTCGGCGCGCTCGACAGCGTCGAGCTGATCTCAGGTCGTGACAGCAGGAGGGCAACGCTGGCCATCACCCGGGCCACGGCCGCTGTGTCGACCGGGCTGATCTCGCCGCTCTCGACCGCGAGATCGAGGAGTGCAGTCGCCACCGCCACGGTGTACTCCTCATGGGCGGCGGCAAGCCGCTGAGCGGCCGGCATCAGGGACAGATCTCGGGCAAACGGGGCGGTCATCGCATCGACCACCTCGGTCGCTGCCTGGAGATAGGCCGTCAGCGCATCGAGCGCGGCCATCGCAGGATCAATCGCGCCGCTGGCCGATCGACCGACTCGCCACAGCATCCGATCAACAACGATCAGCACTAGCTCGTCTCGGCTCGGCGCCAATGTGTAGAGGGTTCGCAGCGAGCAGTTCGCCCTCCCGGCGATCTCAGCCATCGTCAGATCGGCGAAGCCGCTGTCGAAGAGCTCGCTGAGGGTGTCGAGGATCTCGCGTTGGCGATCTGTGAGCTGCCGCTCTCTATCTCGTGCAAGGACAGGGAGAGGGCGCGGCACCGTCCGTAGACGTGCCACGAGCTCGGTCGATGATGCGGCCGCCACCGTCACGAGTGCCGTTGCTCCAGCAAGCTGGCTGGCAGCGCCACAATCCGGCTGCGTAGCCACTCGCCGAGGCTCTTTGCTTGCGCGTCCTGGCGTGACGATGCCGCCACGCCCTCCTCCAAGAGATCGTGGATGACGAAGTTCAACGAGCGAAGAGCGGGAAAGCGGTATCGCTCAACCTCGAAGCTCGCCGTCTCGGGAAGAAGCTCCATCAGCCGACCGATGCTGAGGAAGTCGTCCATCCACGCCCAGGCCTCGTCGCTTCGAGCGAAGACGCCGAGGTTCGCATTGCCACCCTTGTCCCCAGACCGCGCTCCCAGGATCACGCCGAGCGGAGCACTGACGAGATCGCCGCCAGGCGCGAAAGCCGTTGGACCGTCTCGGCCGACAACCTCCACCATCCCCTCCGGTGCAACCGAATCGATGACGCTCTTCGTGCCCCCGAGCACGACGACCTCCTGAGGGACCAGCACGGCTGGGATCCGCGCCGGTCGGTAGACGCCGTAGGGACCTCCTGGCGACGGACTCCCGGAGACCCCATAGAAACCCGGGATGGTTGCCAGGGCGATCTCAGTGATGGCGTTCGCCACCTGGCGGCCGACCTTGCGCTCATCAGAGTCCTTGAGCGTGATCCGCCAGACCGCCTGGGCCTCTTCATTGGTCGCCGGGTCACTCTTGTCGCTCCGCACGAGACGCGTTGTGACGCTCTCGAAGTCGTCGGGGCCATAGGGGCAGGCCGCCCAGAATGCCTCTTCAACGAGGGCGGCCTTGGCTTCGATGTCGAGGCCAACCAGCGCGATCCCCATGTCCTTGCGAAAGCCGCCGAGCTCGTTGGTCGCCACCTTCAGCGTTGCGGGGGGCGGTTCTCCCTTGGTGCCACTGATCAAGATGCGATCTGGGCCCTGCTCAGTCAGCTCGATCGTGTCGAAGCGCGTCGTGACATCAGGCCCGAAGTAGCGAGGCCCCCCGATCTCGTAGAGCAGCTGGGAGGTGACGGTACCGATCGAGACCTCTCCGCCGGTTCCAGGATGCTTGCCGATCACTGATGAGCCGTCCTCTGCCACCTCAGCCCAGGGGAATCCCACTCGCACCATCCCAGAGACCTCGGTGAAGAAGGAGTAGTTCCCGCCCGTGGCCTGAGCGCCACACTCGATCACGTGCCCCGCAACAACTGCTCCGGCGAGCGAGTCCCAGTCGTCACGCGCCCAGTGGTGGTGC
>Ga0075017_100000632_pt1 | contig 20032 bp, 19 predicted proteins | sample AleBraG_ABR_2012_FD_71475 | JGI IMG/M metagenome (GOLD analysis project Ga0075017, IMG submission 71475) | Freshwater sediment microbial communities in response to fracking from Pennsylvania, USA - Alex Branch Run_MetaG_ABR_2012 | ecosystem: Environmental > Aquatic > Freshwater > Creek >... | reverse complement strand
CCCACTGCTCCTCCGTCAACAGCTTCTGTCGCTTCTTCATGACAGAAGCTCACCAGCTAACCCACCTCATCCGTAAGTATCTGCCATGAGGCCGAACCTATTTATGAAATACGCTCTACTTAATCCTGCTGACCGCCGCCAAGATTGCGGATTTCCTCAGTCGCGGCGCTTCGGGCGTCATCAACGCTGCGGGCATCACCTGCGTCGTGGGCACGGCCGCGGCTTCCGTCGTCCCCGCCATTCGCGCCGATTTCCGCGGGGCCCCCACCTCACGCTCATTTACGGAAGTAGCGAAGGTCCCGCGCAACGCATCCGCCTGGAAACCTTCGTACACCAGGTGCACGGGTGGAGCAGGCAAAATGCCGGCCCGCCCGCACCGCTAGCGTATGGCTGCTCGATCGATGCAACCATGGGCGCTACAAAGGGAGGGGCACCTCTGGCTTCGTTCACGTCCAGATTCGCGTGAACCTTCGCTACTCTTCGAAGCAAGGGCCGCCACGGTGACCATGCATCTGGTGTTCCTGGATGGCGTGGCTCAGCCGGGAATAGGCTTCCTCCAATCGCTGTCTTTCTTGTTCCGCGAGGTTCGGATTCTCAAGAGCCGTCAAGATGTCATCGAATTCCGCTTCCAGCTGCTCCAGTTGTGCACAGAGCATCGCGACCTCCACTTCCTCCGTGGTGTTCCGGAAGCTACCCGCTAAATCGACCCAGGGAGCGGCTCCTCCGCCCCTGTTTCGAGAGTTCACAAACGATTACGCAGCGCACCGTGCCATGAGTTCCTTTCGTCCCAGGCCCAGGATGCCGTGTTTCTTTCCGACCTTCCGGAACGCTTCGATGGCGCGATCCAAGTGATGTTTTTCGTGTGCAGCAGAGAGTTGTGTGCGAATGCGCGCCTGTCCCTTGGGCACGACGGGGAAAAAGAATCCGACCGCGTAAACACCTTCCTCAAAGAGGTCGTGCGCTATCTCTTGCGCCAGTTTGGCGTCGTAGAGCATCACAGGCACAATCGGCGTGTCACCTTCTTTGATGTCGAAGCCGGCTTCCTTGAGTAGCCCGCGCCAGTACCTGGTGTTCCACTCCAGCTTGTCCCGGCGTTCAGTTGACGTGCTGATCAAGTCCAGCACCTTGAGAGCGCCCGCAACAATCACCGGGGCGACGGCGTTCGAGAACAGGTAGGGACGAGCCCGCTGCCGGCACATTTCCACCAATTCTCGACGCGCACTGACACAGCCTCCCGATGCACCGCCCAACGCCTTTCCCAATGTCGTTGTGATGACGTCTATCTTGCCGAACACGCCGCAGTGCTCATGTGTGCCACGTCCCGTTGCACCGATGAAACCGGTGGCGTGCGAATCGTCTACGAACACCATCGCGTTGTACCTCTCGGCCAGAGCAACTATGTCGGCCAGCTTGGCGGTATCGCCGTCCATGGAAAAGACCCCGTCGGTGATGACGATGCGGAACCGTTTGTCCTGGTGCTCGCTCAGTTTTTCCTCAAGGTGTCCCATGTCGGAATGCTTGTAAGTGTCCTGCATCGCCTTCGACAAGCGCATGCCATCGACAATGGAGGCGTGAACCAGACGGTCGGCGATCATTACATCACGCTCATTCAGGCAGGCCTCGAAGAAGCCGGCGTTGGCGTCCATGCAGGAAGGGAAGAGCAGCGTATCTTCGCTGCCGAGAAACTGGGTGAGACGCTTCTCGAGTTCGCGATGCATGTCTTGGGTGCCGCATATGAAGCGCACGGAAGACATTCCATATCCGCGCGAGTCCAGTCCGGCATGCGCGGCGGCGATCACCTCAGGATGACTGGAAAGGCCGAGGTAGTTGTTGGAGCAGATGTTGATGCACTTCCGGACACTGGCGCCGGTTGGAAACTCTACTTCGATTTCAGAAGATTGCGGTGAATGGATGTACCGCTCCTCCTTGAACAGGCCGGCGGCTCGTATTCCCTCAATCTCGGTGTGATAGTCGTGGCGAAAGGAATCGGAGAAGGCCATAGCGCACCTCGGACCATTAGATTCGAATCGGCGTTGAAACCTCGAGCTGAGGAAAAACGGTGGCGCCTTTTAGACGCTGCCGACCTCCGTCTTCTGGAATCGTCGTACGAGTCGGGCGATGCGCTCGACCGTATTGAAAGCTTCGGGCGTTGCCGCCTCGTCCGGAATATGGATGGAGTACCTCTTTTCCAGGAACCGCAGGAGCGACACCATAGAGAAAGAATCCACCAAGCCACTGGAGATCAGGGGCGTGGTCTCATTGATGTCGCGGTCGTCTCCTTCTTCGAGATACTCCCGGATGATGTAATCGCGGACTACGGGAATGATTTCGTCCATAGCGGGCCTCGGTTTAGTCGTCCATGACGGTGGAGAGGTCTCCCACGGGCTCATGGAATTCCCTGCAACGCAGGATCCGGCGCACGATCTTGCCGCTGCGCGTTTTGGGCAGAACGTCAACAAACTCGATTTCTTGCGGCATGGCCAGGGGTGACAGCCGCTTACGGATGTGGTTCATGATCTCCAGTTCGAGGTCATCGGATGGTTGGAAACCCGGCTTCAGGGTCACGTACGCTTTGACGACTTCCATGTTGATGGGGTCGGGCTTGGCGACAGCGGCTGACTCAGCAACGGCAGGGCACCCCAGCAGGGCTGACTCGATTTCAAAAGGACCGACCAGGTGGCCGCCGGTGTTGATGACGTCGTCATCTCGGCCCATAAACCAGAAATATCCATCGGGATCGATCGAAGCGCGATCACCGCAGAGATACCAGTCATTCTTGAAGCGAGCCTGGAATCCAGCCTGGTTGTTCCAATAGCCGCAAATCTGCGATGGCCAGCCGGGCCGCAGCGCGATCAGTCCGGCTACGCCAGGATGATCCACGGGTTCGAAGGTTTTCGGATCGAGCACGGTGGCGGTGATTCCGGGGAACGGCTTTCCCATCGAACCGGGTTTGATCGGCATTCCCGGAAAGTTTGTGATCACGATGCAACCAGTCTCGGTTTGCCAGAAGGTGTCGTGGAAGGGTTTGCCAAAAGCGTGCTGCGACCAGATGACCGCTTCTGGATTCAGGGGTTCGCCCACGCTGGCGAGGTGGCGCAGGCTGGACAGGTTGTGCTTGCCTACAACTTCGCTGCCCTCTTTCATCAGCAGGCGAATGGCGGTTGGCGCCGAGTACCAAACCGTTACTTTGTACTTTGCGATGAAGTCGTACCAGCGGTCGGCACTGAAGCCGGAGTCCAACACTGCTTGAGTAACTCCATTCGCCCACGGTCCGATGATGCCGTAGGACGTCCCGGTGACCCAGCCCGGATCGGCGTTGCACCAGTAGATGTCGTCAGGGCGCAAGTCGAGCACCCATTTCGCGGTGAGGTACTGCGAAACAATGGAGTAGTGCACGTGCTGGGCTCCCTTGGGCAGGCCGGTCGTGCCAGAGGTGTAGTGCAGGACCGAGGGCGACTCCGCCGTCGTGGGGTAAACGGCAAAGGTCTCGATGCGCTCAGTCTGCTCCATGCGGAAGGCAATCTCGTCTTGCTGCAGCGAGTCCTGGTTCACGTCAACTACGATGACGCACCGTAGACTCGGAAGCTGCGCTCGGATCTTGCGCACTTTGTAGAGATGTTTCTTTTGCGTGATGATAGCCGAGGTTTTGGCATCGGCGAGCCTCACGAAAAGAGATTCGTCGCCAAACGCGGAGAACAGCGGCTGCGCCACCGCCCCCGTCTTTAGGATTCCCAGGAAGCCGATGTAGAGTTCGGGCACACGGTCCAGGAACAGGCACACGCGCTCCCCGGGCAGAATGCCCTCCCGGGCAAGGAAATGGGCTATGGTGTTCGAGAGAGCTCGAACGTCGTCATAAGTAAAGCACTTCTGGTTGCCTTGGTAGTCTTCCCATAGCAGCGCCAATTTGTCCGCCAATCCTAGCTGGCAGATGCGGTCGCTGCACATCCAGCCGATGTTGATGGGGTCGCCGGACCGATAATCTAGCTGCCGCTCGGCAACACTCCAGCTGAAATTGTCATTGAGTTGCTCGTAGGAAGGCGGGGCGCTCATGGCGATTGTCCCCCTCATCCGCTCGTGCCGCGCAAAGTGCGAGCTGACGAGAACGCTACTTCGCCTCGCGGCAGGACGTCAGGTGCCCGAAGTGCAGCTCTCGGCAGCAGCACAACTTGTGTTGCCGAAGAGATAGGCCGGCAGCTAGTTTAGCCGTCGCGCGCGTGGGAGCGCAGTGACCCGTGTCAACTCACGTCGTGATAGCAAGGGATGACGTTAGGAAGAATTCCTTCAGCCGCGAGGTCCGTGCTCCGCGTCACTGACCTTCCAAAAGCCGGTACAGATGCAGTTTCGAAGGACGCGGTCAAGGAGGAAAGGTGGCAATGCAGAACACATCCGTGGGTGAGCGAAGCATGCGTTGCTCCCTGGACCATCTACGTGCTCAGGCGCTCAAGCTAAACAGAAGCCGCGACATCTCACCCGCCCTTGCCGGCGCCGTGGCACTTGCGAAGCGGGTTGTTGCAATTGCCCGGTTCAGCCAATCCGCCATCCGGACCGATACACGACTGCGTGTGCATGCACCAGAACAGCCCATCGTTCGACGGCGGCACGGTGGGATCAGGCTCGGCGTCGATGAACAGGCCTTTCCAACGAAGGGCGGGGCACCTGTCACGGTGGCTTGTGTTGAAGCGTTCGCGTTCGGGTATCGCGATCATGCCGCACCCCCTTTGGCCGCCCGCACGTCAGGAACGGCTTGACCGGCAGCGGTCAGTAGTGCGCGTTTGACGGCAATGCCTGCTAGTTTGATCTTGTAGCCATTCTGGCTAAGCGGCCGCGCCTTGCTGACGGCAGCGGCACCGGCGCCGCTGGCGGTAGACTCTGTAATCGCCTTGCCCGTAATCGCCTCCGCCGCTTCCTTTGAGACCCAGGGCACGGGCGCGACCGCACCCATCACAATGCGCGCGCTTCGCACAGTGGCTCCGCTCATCTGCAGGACCACCGCGGCCGTGGCCAGCGGCCAGTCGAACGACGCTTTTTGTCGGATCTCGTAGCTGGCGGCGCGCACGTCTTTCGCTGCGGGGACGAGAACTTCTGTGACAATCTCGTTCGGCTTCAGGTCGTGCTCACGCTCGGCGTCAGAGCGCGGGCTGCGGAAAAAGTTCTCGAGTGGAACCTCGCGCGATCCGGCGGGGCCGGCAATGCGCAAGCGTGCCCCATACGCGATCAGCATGGGCCCAATCGTAGACGGAGTGACAAAGTAGGCGGGGCCATCATTGCCGAGGATGGCATGGTACCGATTGTCACCCTCAACGACCAATGATTTTCCGTCGGGCATCGTGGGAAGCAGGCCCATGCCGTTGCGGAAGTACCAGCAACGGGGACGCTGACACAGGTTGCCGCCAATCGTTGCCATATTGCGGATTTGAGGGCTGGCCGCACCGGCGACGGCTTGCGCGAGCGCGGGATAGTTCTTCTGCACGTCGGAGGAATCGGCGATTCGATCCAGCGTGACCAGCGCTCCTATGCGCAGACCACCAGCCTCGGCGCTGATGGCGTGCAACCCGGGGAGCTGCTTGATGTTGATAACGCGCTTGGGAGTGGAGACATGATCCTTCATGCGGCCCAGCAGGTCGGTGCCGCCGGCGAGAATTTCAGCATCTCCCCAGCGGGTTGGGAGCAGAGCCACGGCCTGCTGCGCAGAGGTTGGGCTGACATATTCGAACCGATTCATGCGGCGGCTCCTTTCTGACTCTCTTCGAGCGCAGCCAGCACGCGCGCCGGCGTGAGCGGCAGGAACGGCACGCGAACGCCGATGGCATTGGCGACTGCATTGCTGATGGCGGCCCCGGGTGAGACGACCGGCGGTTCACCGAGGCCGATGACGCCGCGACCGTCGTACTTGTTGACCATCATGTGAACGACCAGTTCGCCAATGTCACCGATTCCCGCCAGGCGGTAAAACTCCATATTGGGGTTCAGCATGCGGCCAGTGGTTGGGTCCATCACTTTCTCTTCGAAGAGCGCGTAACTGATGCCCATGATGAGGGCGCCGTAGCACTGCGACTCGGCCGTCTCCAGGGACACGATCAGACCGCAATCCTGCACCGCGACCATCTTGTTGATCTTTACGATGCCGGTTTCGGTATCCACCGAAACGTCAGCCATTTGTACGCCGCCCACGCCGCTGTTCATCAGCGGATCGCGGCCGCCGAGGTTCTTGCCGTGAGCATTGATGGGGACGGCGCCAATCCTGGCGCAGGCCTCTCTCCAGTTCAGGGCCTTGGACGGATTGGCCTTCACGCGAACCTGCCCATTCGCGCATTCAAGCTGATCGGGGCTGGCACCGAGTGCGGGCGCAACCTTGACGAAGAGGGCGTCGCGCGCATCCACGGCCGCGCGGCGCGTGGTGGAGGAAACACCGCCTATGGTTGTGCTGCCTCCTGATCCGCCGGACATGGGATAGCGCGTGTCACCGTAGAGCAAGGTGATTTGTTGCGGGGAGAGGCCGAGCGTGTCAGCGGCAACCGCCATGATGGCAGTGCGAGTGCCGGTGCCCAGATCCTGCGTGCCCATAGTGATGGTGACGGAGCCGTCGGGCTGAATGGTGAGGTCACATTCGCTTTGGTGGCCGCGTCCGCCCCAGGTGTGCATCGACATACCCAGACCCTGCTTAATGGGGCCGGGAGCGCTGTCGCCGCGTGTGTGCCAGCGCTTCGACCAGCCCATCAGATCGTCGGCGATGGGGAACTCGTCGCTGTAGATGTTGGCCCGAGGACCAGTGAGGTCGACGTTTTTCTTGAAGAACTCGAGAGGGTTCATACCCAGTTTGTGCGCAAGGTCATCGAGCGCCGCCATCGTAATCAGGCACGCTTGCGGATGATTGGGGGCGCGCCATGCGCGGGCTGGGCCGACGTTGTTGACGACCGCGGTCCACTGCGTGCGGTAATTCGGGACGCGGTCGCGGATCAGGTAGGGAATTGGAGGCGAGCCGCCTCCGCCAGGTCCGCCCGTGCCCCAGCCGAAAGAATCCCAAGCGGTGAGAGTGCCATCCTTCTTCGCGGCGACACGCACCCGTGCATGAGCTGAAGGACGGGCGCCCGCGACCTCGAGTTCTTCGGCGCGGGTGAGCATCATCTTGACTGGCGCACCGCCGGCTTTTTTCGAGAGCTTTGCGCTGTAGATACCCCAACGATCGGGGCCAAATTTGCTGCCGAAGCCACCACCGATGTTCTCCAGCACGGCGCGAATATTGGACGCTGGAACACCCACGGCGTCCGCCATCTGCCCGGGAATGCCAGAGATGTATTGCGTCGACGCGTGTACCAGCAAGTGTTGCTCATCCGTCCACTCTGAAACTGAGCCGTGCGATTCGAGGCAGCAGTGGGTAATCATGGGCAGTCCATAAACACCTTCGGAGATCACCAGATCGCCTGCCTGAAATGCGGCATCCGAATCGCCTTGCGTTTCAGCTGCGGCGGGCTTGTACCAGGTCGGCGCCTTCTTTTGCGGCGGCTTCTGCTGCGCAGACTTCACTGCCTCGGCGATGTTTGACGGCACGCGATCGAGGGGCGCGTCTTCCAGTTTGAAGCTGATGCCGCGCTCTTTGAGTTCCTTCGTCATTTGCGCCGCGGGTACCTGATTACTGAACATATCTTCCAGATCTTCGAGACTGAGAGGGGTGGTATCGGCGGGCATGTTGCGCGGCGGTTCTTGCGTATCAAGGACGAGATGTGGGAGTTGTTCGTATTCGACCCTGACGGCGCGAACCGCGTCACGCACTGTGTTCTCGTCAGCCGCAGCAATGGCGACGATCTCGTCGCCGGCCCAGTAAATCTCGCTGCCGGCCTTTTGCACGATTTCTACGGCCTTGACTCCAGGCATGCTGTCAGCGGCGCTGGTGTCGATCTTGAGGATGCGAGCATGAGCATAGGGACAACGCACAAAAGCGCCGTACAGCAGCCCTTTGGGGTTGTAGTCATAAGTGTATTTGGCGTGCCCGGTGGACTTGAGTAGGCCATCGACGCGTCCCATGCGGCGACCGATGTAGGTTCTCTGTTCTGGAGGCGGCCAGCTGTATTGGTCCTGATCGGGCATCACGCGTCTCCTTTCAAAGATGTGGCGAGGCGGTCGACGATCATGGTTGTGCCGGCATTGCCTTTCGGCTCTCGGCCTGTGATCTCCGCTACCACTCCGTGAATACCGCGATAGGTCCCACAGCGGCACAGATTGCCGCCGAGTCCGTGCGCAATCTCGGCATCGGTCGCATGCGGATGCTTGTCGAGGAACGCCTTCGTGGCAACTGTGAAACCAGGGGTACAAAAGCCGCACTGCTGCGCGTCGTTATTTACGAACGCGGCCTGGGTGCGGTCGGGCTCGTTCTGACCGCTCAGACCCTCGGCGGTGATGATCTGTTTGCCTTGTGCCTCAATGGCAAGCGTTGTACAGGAATAGACGGCACGTCCATCGATCAACACAGTACAGGCCCCGCACTCGCCGCGGTCGCAGACCCGTTTGGGACCAGTCACGTCGAAGCGTTGGCGGAGCGCGTCCAGAAGCGTGACACGGGGCTCGAGTTCGGCGGCGAAGCGCTGGCCGTTCACCGTGAGGACGACCGGAACCGCGGCAGGACCGTGGACGGCGACCTCCTGCCCTTGGACTTCGATGACGCTCGTGCCTATTACCAGGGGAGCCGATGCCGCAATTCCGGAAATCTTAAGAAACTTTCGGCGGGAAACATCCGCAGGCCTATCGTCTCTGACGCTCATTGGGAGGGCCTCGTTAGAGTTGGTGATGCGTGGATGCGAACATCATGGTTCCACGACGGATTCGATGTCAATAGGGTCCGTGCAGCTTCAAAGCTCTAGTCGGCATAGAGTGATTTCGCTATTCGCTGGTCGTGCCTTTCACCACGAGAGCAAACGGTAAGTCTCCAGAAGACGTCTTTATTTTGAATGACAGGATCGTGCGACCCTCAGGATCGGTCGCGACGGAAGGATAAGCCTTGGCGTTCGGAGGCACCAGGTTGAAGGGTGCGGGATGCTTTGTGCCGGTCACCTGGCGGCTGAGAGCAACCAGTTCCTCGAAAGTGTAAGTTTGATCGGGATTGGCATCAGCCGCCGCCGGAACCAGCAGCAGGAAGTCGGGCGTTGGTGAGGTGCCCAAGTGATCCCCGTCGTTCGGCTCCAATTCGTATCGCAAGGTATAAGTTCCGGCAGCTACGGCGTTGCCTCGATAGTCGCGGGTGTTTTTCTCGAAGTGGATGACACCGACGAAGCTTGAGGGCGCAAGCGAGTAAGTGGCATCTTCGCGCGCCCTGGTGGTCGAGGCAATTTCGGATCGTGGCCAGAGGTCAACAGTAGAGCCGTCGGTCAGGGTTACGCGATAGCCTTGCGAAGCGAGAACTCTCAATACCGCTGGGGACAGGGCTTGATCGGTACATGGTCCCAGGTTCTCGACCTTGGGAGCAGCCCAGGCAGTGACTGCGGTCAAGAGCACGACCCCGGCGTGGTTTTTGAGCCAACCATCGGCGAAGGCCAAGTTCATTTGGACCACCGCTAGAATCGGGGTGTGACGCCTACAACACTGCGAAGGAATGGTTCCGCGCAGTTCAAGCCACTGCGTTCTTAGAATGTGCCAACAAAAGCGCTGCGTTGATCGTGTAGCGTCCAAGTGGTACCGAGCTCGCTGCCGGTGTACTCATCGGTGATAGCGACGGCCGGCATGGCGTGCTCCACCTCGGTCAGGGGCGGATAAAACGTTGACTCATTTCCACAGAGGTGGTCGTTCTCCTTGATGGCGCGCGTCTGCACGGTGATGAAGCTGCCCGCACGCAGAAGCGCACGGCCGTGACGTTCGTGCAGAACCTGCATGTCGATAGGCGCATGTTCGATCTTCACCATCCCGGCGAGTAACTTGCCTCCCATGTGTTGGGCAAACGCAGTCAAGGCTAACGTTTCGGTGGGAGTCGCGTCGGCATTGACAATCAGCACGGACTTGGCCGGGTATGGATCGGCATACGGATCGCCCAGCGTGGCATTGGCCTTGATTGCGACGACCACGCTGAGGCCGTCCAACTTCACGCCATTCCAGCTTCCCGCGCGTATATGCCACGCCAGTATGGCTTCATCGCCAGTGAGCCCGACCTCGCCATTGGCAAAGCACTGGCCGGTATAGACGTCGGCGCTGCGGGTTTCGATGTAGTCCCCGGAAATCTTCGTTTGCGCAACAGCGAGGCAGGAGAAGAAAGCGATCCCGACGACGGTCGAGGCGAAGGTTCTTAATATCATTGTGGACCACCTGATCTGAAATCTTAGCGCGGTGGATCGGCGGATGCAAAGGCCGTCGAGACCCCCTGAATTCTGAACCCAAAACCGACAGGCGACCCAAAATTGCCAGACCACACCGGCAATAGACTTCAGATTTCAGCCGAAACCTGTGCAAAAAAGGGTCACTTCTTGGGACAGAACGCCCTCTCGGAACGCAAGAAGGTGCAATTTCGTGATCGCTTTGCAGTGAGTGGCGTCGGAAGTCATTTGACGGCCTCCCGTGCTTGCACGCTCTGCCGGCGCCGGCCGGGCAACCGGCGAAACGAGGCGGATCAAGAGGTAACAACTTTCCCATTACCCCAGCCCTGTCAATAGCTTGGGAGCGTCAGGCGCAGCACGGAGCCCACCCGTGGCGACACTGCCCGTAAGCTTACATGGCTCGTGACTGAGAAGTTCTTCTTACTACTTTCGTACTACTGAGTGTGTGCCCGTCCGTCTCCCAGAAGCGAGACGGTCATCCAGAAGGGTCTGCACCACTTGCAGGAATCTGCATCCGCGCCTAAGTTTGGGCAAGTCGCAGCCGCTAGTCTCAAACCTCCCCTCTAGTTCGGCAATCCCCCTCGACATCCCCTTGGAAACGGTCACCGGTTGCCGTGTGACCCAGAGGGCGAAGCTATGAGTGACAGCGAACAAGTCTGGCAACAACCTGAACCCGCATTCCTGCCGGTCGAGCAGCCGGAACGCTGGTATGCGCTGAAAACCCGCTCGCGCCACGAGAAGGTCGTTGTCGAACGCCTTCGAGAGAGGGGATTCACGACATTCCTGCCACTTCTGCACGAAACGCGGAGTTGGAGCGACCGAAAGAAGGTTGTCGAGTTGCCACTGTTCGCAGGCTATGTCTTCGTGAAGAGGGGTACGACGAACGAGGAGCGGGTGCGGGTACTGAGCGTAAATGGCGCAGTTGGGTTTGCGGGCGTAGGCGGGGGCACGTGGATTCCGGAAGAGCAGATCGAGTCGGTCCGGACGCTGTTGGCGCAGAAGATCTCCTGCTCCCTGTACCCATTCTTGAAGACCGGGCAACGGGTGCGAATCCGCGGGGGAGCACTCGATGGCGTGGAAGGGGTTCTTGTAGCCCGCGACCGTGATCGCGCCTTGGTGGTATCGATCGACGCCATCGAGAAGTCGGTAATGGTGCGCGTCGAGGGCTATGACGTCGAGGCGGTCTAGTGAAACGGAGCACACGTTTATGACGACGGAGAGTTACGTAATCAGAAAACGACGCGTGCTCATGGTCGGCAAGCACGCCACTCTTTCGCCTGAACTCCGAGATGTCGTTGACAAGGGTGGCTGGCACGTGGAATTTGTCGCAGACCTCCCGGCGGCCTTAAAGCGACTCCAGGAGGAACCGGACCTGGATGTGCTTTTCTGCGATCCAGCTACGCGCAGGGAAGCATCCTCGGCGCACGGCCAGTCCTTGCTGCGCACGATTCGCGGCAACGCCGAGCGGAAGGCGATTCTGCTGGCGTTGGGAGAGACGCACTGGAATCGAAAGGAAGCGGCAAGGCTATTGAAGATCAGCTATCGCAGCCTGCTTTACAAAATTGAGCAGTATCAGCTGCATCCCGGTGAGGGAGATAAGTCGGCGTTCGCGCCCAGCGACGAGAGTCGGCGCTGGGAGAACTCAGCTGAGGATGAACTCTGGGCGACAGTGATCGAGCAAGAACCGAAGGAGGAGTCATGAAGATGACAGCTGGCAAGGGACTGGTGCGATGGTGTTTCCTCGGGCTGAGCCTGTTAGCATCTTGCGCGCTGCTGGCTCAGACCGGAACTGCTGGCAACAAAACAGGCAATGCGAAGGTACCGCCGCAGACCGCATCGGCAGATACGGTAGCAAAGCTTCACGACGATGCCTACAGGATCGGCGCGGACGATTTGTTGACGATCAGCGTGTGGAAAGAGCCGGAAGTTTCCCGCTCCCTGGCTGTGCGTTCTGACGGCAAAATCTCGCTGCCCTTGATTGGCGAGATGCAGGCGGCGGGACAGACACCGAAGCAGTTGGAAGCGACCATCGGGCAGAAGCTGCAGAGCTTCATTTCCGAACCTGATGTGACCGTCATCGTGCAAGAAAGCAGGAGTCAGAAGTTCAACGTTCTGGGCCAGGTGGCACACCCAGGATCTTTCCTGCTGACGCAGTCGGTCACAGTGCTTGACGCGATTGCTATGGCGGGAGGGTTCAGGGACTTTGCGAAGACCAAGTCCATGTATGTGCTGCGCAAGAAGGCCGACGGGGCCCAGGAACGGATTCCATTCAACTACAAACAAGTCATCCAGGGAGTCGCGCCCGAGCAGAACGTCAGCTTGCGAGCAGGCGACACACTGGTCGTGCCATGAGGTCCAACATGAAACTCTCCAGGATTTGCCTTCTCATCGTCTCCGTGGCGCTGCTGGCAGCGACTGTCTTGGCGCAATCGAGGGAACCGGAGCCGGCGCTGGCCGACGAACGGATTGCCCCTCCCGCGACTATGGCAGGCCGGGGGGAACCCCTGGTGTTTCTCTCCGAGCTTGGCCGCGAGAGTACTTTGAGCGCGGGTGTCGGTTTTTCGGGAGTCTATACCGACAACACATTCCTCGTGGCCACGCCTCGAGAAAACGACATGAGTTACGAGTTTAATCCCCACCTTTCGTGGCAACAGTTCACGTCGCGTATGAACTTGGATCTGAGTCTGGCTGCAGGGTTCGTGGCAAACCAGCGTTTCACCCAAAGAAACCAGTCGTCACAGAACTTCGCCGTCGACTTCACCTATCGCCTGCGCCCGTACGTCAATCTGCGCCTGAGTAACGCGTTTGTGAATACGATGGGTCTGTTCTCCGGGCCTGCGATCGCGACAATCCCATCCAGTATCGGAGTCGTGCAGCAGCCCACGAGCACCGTACTTACGCCCGCCGCTCATATCATCACCAACTCCACCCTTGCCGAATTGAACTACCAGTTCAGCGCCCGCAGCATCATTGGCGCGCGCGCTGTGTACGCACTCCTGCGGTATCCCGATGCGGCGCCGTCGGTAGGGAACGTGCCGTTATTCGAAGGGCAGTCGTATTCAGCGGAGGTCTTTTACAACACGCAGCTATCCATGCGTCACTGGCTGGGCGTCACGCTGCGGGCGCAGCGCTTCGATGCGCACTCGTCGCTGGTCACGACCAACGCGCAGAGCATCCTGCTTCTCTATTCCTTCAAGCCGCTGCAGAACGTGAGCCTTTCCCTGTTTGCGGGTCCCCAGTTAACTACCTTGCATGTCGACCACACGCTCGTGACGACGATCCCTGCTTTTGAACCGCGGCGTTGGTCACCAGCAGCGGGAGCAACCCTCGGCTGGCAGGGGCATCATACCAGCGCAACCGTGTCCTACACGCGGCAAGTGAATGACGGGGGCGGGCTTGCCTCAGCGGTCGTCGGAGACGCGGTACAGGCCGGGGTTCGGCGGCAGTTAGGCACGCGTCAGCAGATCAGTGCGTCCTTTACCTATGGCAGCAATGAGACGCTCATACCAGGAATCAACCTGCGCTCCTATTCGAGCCGAGTTGATTTTTCGCGGCGGCTGACCCGGAGCGTTGTGGGTGGAGTCGGCTACGGTTTCGATCAGCAGAAAGCAGCGAGCACTCAGGCCGCGGCTCAGGCGAACCGGATTTGGTTTTCGCTTGGCTACGATTTTACCCGGCCGTTGGGAAAGTAGAAGCGTCGTTGAATCTGGCAAGTTTCCTGAATGCGAAGTTGTGCAGAATGGCAGGGCGCAAGAACGCCCGAGTAGGCAGAGGAAATGTATAAGAAGTTTTTCGGGCTGAAGCGAAACCCATTTGAACTCTCGCCGGATCCGTACTTCATTTTTCCAACGGACAAGAGCAAGGAAGTATTCGCGTCGGTATACCACGGGATTTCCCGGCGCAAGGGTTTTGTGGTGCTGACGGGAGAGGTCGGAACGGGCAAGACACTGATGGTTCGGTGCCTGCTGAGTCTGCTCAAGCGGCAGGAGATTGCCTTCGCCAATGTGTTCAACCCGCGGCTCTCCGCCCTGGATTTCCTCCGGTTTGTGGCTCTCGATCTTGGATTGCGGGTGGAGGAGCCGACAAAAGGCAATGTCCTGCATGCTCTGTATGAGTTCTTGTTGGGACAGGCGGAGAAGGGGCTGACAACGGTGCTTGTCATTGACGAGGCACACCAGCTTTCCCTGAACGTGCTAGAGGAGATTCGGCTACTCACCAATCTGGAAACCACACAGCAGAAGCTGTTACAGATCATTCTCGCGGGCCAGCCGGAGCTAGATCGGAAGCTCGATTCGCACGAACTGCGCCAGCTGAAGCAGCGGGTTGCCATCCGCTGCCAGCTTGAACCTTTGAGCCTTGAGGAGACCCGGTCCTACATCGAACGCAGGCTCAAGCTCTCCTTTGCCGAGGAGCCACCGGCAGGAACTATCTTTTCCCCAGAGACGGTGGAAGCAATCTATCGGTACGCCTGCGGAATTCCAAGGACAATCAACGCGATCTGTGAGCAGGCGCTGGTAGCGGCCTACGCTGCTGGCAGCCCGGTTGTTCACCCTGACACGATCGAGAAGGTGGCGGCCTATTTCCGCCTTCACCCAGTTTCGCACTTCGGCGAAAGCAGCGAACACCACGACATGGGTGATCAGAGGGTGGCGGCGCGATCGCTCTTGCAACTCATGGAATCAATGGAACGAGCTTTGCAGCGGGACGGCGGAGTGAAATCGACCCTTGCCGTGTCAGGAGCTCGGTTGGCCTCTCACTAATTTTGCGAAGGAGCTTATATGGCAGCTGACGCGTTAGATAAACCGATTGGGCAGTTTCTCCAATACTGGAGTCTGATTCGACATTATCGGTGGCAGGTCCTGGTCGGAACTTGCGCCTTGACCTTGGCGTTTGTGGCCATCATCGCGCGGCTGCCAAATGTGTACGAAGCAACGACCACAATTCTGGTCAATCCGCAGCAAGTGTCTGAGAAATACGTAAGTCCTGCGGTCGTCTCCGACCCGAGCACCCGTTTGAACACCTTGACGCAGCAGGTGCTGAGCCGCACACGGCTGCAGGAAATCATGGACAAGTTCGACCTCTACCCGGAGAGGAAGCCGTCCACCTCGCCCGAGGAACGTATTGAGGAAATGCGGCACGACATCACGATTCAGGTGAAGCAGGGATCGGGGCCGGAGTTGAGCACCTTCACTATCACTTACCAGGGAAAGAAGCCAGAACTAGTTGCGACTGTCGCGAACGAGCTCGCCCGCAGCTTTATTCAGTGGAATGTCAAGAGCCGTGAGATGCAGGTTACGGGGACGCAAGACTTCCTGGCGGCCGAGCTCACTGAGGCAAAGGCGAATTTGCAGGACCAGGAGAACAGGCTGCGCCAGTTCAAGATGAGTCATCTGGGTGAGACTCCAGATCAGACGGCGGGGAATCTTCAAGCGCTGGCTGGTCTGCGAGCATCCCTGCAGGTAACTCAGGACACTATCAACCGCCTAGAAAATGAAAAGCTCCTACTCACCCGCTTGCCCGAGCCTGCTCTGGCCGCCAGCACAGGAGTGCCTGTTCTTAGTGAGCGCGGCCGTCTGGAATCAGAGAAGCAACAGCTGGAGTTGACCCTGCAACAGCTTCGAGCACGATACTCGGAGCGCTACCCCGACGTGCTGAAAGCGAAACATCAGTTGGATGCGGTCAATGCCCAACTCGACGGTTTGCAATCCGCGGACGAGGCTCCGACTCCGAAGCCGAAACCAGCAGCGACAGCCACCTCGGTACGTCTGGAAGTTATCGAGAAGCAAATCAGGCAGGCGAGCACAGAACAGGAGCGAATGCAGCGCCAGATTTCGTCGTACCAAAGCAAGATCGATGCGACGCCCTTGCGTGAACAGCAACTAGTCGAACTCACCCGCAACTATGACATCTCCAAGCAGCACTACCAGGCATTGCTAGATAAGAGTTTCAACATCGACATGGCCGCCGACCTCGAGCAGAAACAGAAAGGCGAGCGTTTCACGGTTCTAGACCCCGCTCGCGTTCCAGTCAAGCCGGTAAAGCCAAGGCGGACGCTGCTGATCGCCGCGTCGTGGCTCTGCGCCTTGGCGATCTCTACGGTGTGGGTGGTTGGAAAAGAGACAGTGAGTCCAGCCATCAAGAGTGAAACCGAGTTGAAGGGGCTGCTCCCCAAGGGTGTGCGGGTGATGGGACTGATTCCCTCCATTCGGACGGCGGCTGACGAAAAGAAAGAACACCGGACCGCGGTGATTGCCATTTCCAGCTGCATTGCGATGTGCTTGGCGCTCGGCGGTTTGATCTGGCACATCAGGTTGATGCTGTAACAAAATTCGGGCGAGTTGCCAGGCAACGGCCAGGCTGGGAGATATCATGAGCTGGTTCTACGAAGCACTGTTGCGAACGGAAGAAAAGCAGGCAGGAACGGAAAAGGGAGTCGGTCCAAGCATCGCCGACCGCGATGGTGATTCCTTTCTCAAAGCGATGGAATCGCTGACGGCGGTTGCTGCACCGCCACGCCGAACGCAAGCACCGCTGCCGAGCACTGCCGTTGAAACGCCTGCCCTCAAGGAGGTCGGGGCGGAGGAGGTACGAGGCGACGGCTTCCGGCGGGTGAGTAGTGTCCTGCGGGAGGAAGCCCGCTTGGTGTTCCACAGCGACCCGATGGGAAACGCCGCGGAGCAATTTCGCCTGTTGCGCAGAAGGCTGAGCCAGGACTTTCCTCGTGGCGCCGTCATCATGATCACGAGTCCGGCAGCAGGCGATGGTAAGACGATGACGGCCCTCAATCTGGCCGCTTGTCTGGCCGACTCAGGAGACGCCACGCTTTTCGTGGAGGGCGACCTTCGCCGGCCAACTGCCAGCAAGATTCTGGGTTGCGCGGTGGAACCGCCCGGACTTGAATATGCTTTGCTGGGTGTTGAGGAACCCCACAAGGTGGTCCACTTTGTCGAGAATCTGTCCCTGCATGCCGCGTTGGTTACGACAGTCCCCAAGGACCCCTCGCATCTGCTTACGGGCAACGGCATCAAGAATTTCTTGGCGTGGGCGCACCGGCGGTTTTCCTGGATCGTAATTGATACGGCACCGGTACTGCCCAGCGCCGATGTGTCCGACTTGCTCCCTAAAGTGGAGGCCGCCCTCCTGGTCGTGCGCGCGCAGATCACGCCGACGGAGCTTTCCAAGCGCGCAATTGAAATGCTGGGAAAGCATCTTCATGGAGTGATCTGGAACGACGCCACCATCCACTCGGCTCCTTACTATCGCTACATGAGTGACTATCACCAGCTTGGCAAGAAGAACTAGCAAGACCCCCACTCCACAAAAGACAGACAGAAACATCATGAGGGCATTAAAAGAGGTTCGAGGCCTCCTCCGCTTTTTCTGGGCACACGCACTGTCAATGAGCGGTTGTCTGTGGTGGGCTAAGCGCCAGCTGCGAGAGCAAAACGCAGTGATCGTATTGATGTTTCATCGCGTTCTGGACGCAGCAGCACAGGCCCATACTCATAGCCAGGCAGCCATCGTGGTCCGTGCGGAGACATTTTGCAAACTGGTGGAATACGCGATGCGGGAGTTCAAGCCTGCCAGGTTGGAAGACCTGCGAGGCGGCAGAGCGGCAGAGAAACTCCCGCTGATCTTCACGTTCGACGACGGGTGGCGCGATACCTACACGGTGGCATTTCCGATCGTTTGCCGTCTCCAGGTGCCCTGCATTGTCTTTGTCTGTCCGGGCCTCGTGGGACAGGAGGCTCCCTTTTGGCCGGAACGCGCCGTTGCACTGCTGGCAGACACGCAAACCGCAGCACAGGTCGATGATGCGATTGAGCGCATGAAGCGTATGCGATCGCTAGAACGGGAGCATTACTTGGCAGAGTTGGCTGGTCGCGCTGCGCCGGAAACGTCACACCCCAGCTGGGCGGTGGACTCGACCATGTCCTGGAGACAGATCGGTGAGATGCACCAGGCTGGCGTGCTCTTCGGCTCGCACACTTTCACCCACCAGATTCTTACAACCGTCACAGCTGAGACGGCTGCGGAAGAGCTTAGAGAGTCAAGGGCGGCGCTGGAGAAAAGCCTGGCGAGACCTTGCACGGCATTTGCCTATCCGAACGGGAACTCATCCGCGGAGATACGGCAGATCGTGGCAGACTCCGATTTCCGGTTTGCGCTCACGACCGAGAAGGGTGCTTGGACGCCGGATTGTGACCCATTGGCGATTCCGCGCATGAACGTTTGCGAGGAAAACGTAGTGGGTCCGGGGGGCCGATTTTCGCCGGCAGTATTCGAATACGCCATCGTGTGGAAAGCCTGGCGCGCCTTGCGGAGCAAGAAGGATTGCCCACGCCCCGCGGCCGCCGAGGCCTACCAGCCGGGAGCGGCAGGGAGAGCTCTGTGAAGATTCTCTTCCTGATCAGTAGTGAAGGTCACTACGGCGTCGAGAACATGATGGTGACGCTGGCGTCACGACTGCAGCGAATGGGGTGTTCCTGCCTCTTAGGCGTTTTTCGCGACGCACGATCACCTCACCTGGAAGTGGCGGAGCGGGCCCAGCAGGAAGGTTTGGCGGTAGAAGTGATCCCGTGTCGAGGTCGCGTTGACATCCAGACGGTTCGGCGGATCCGGAGACTGCTGGTCGAGCAGCACGTGAACGTGATTCAACCGCAAGGGTACAAGTCGGACGTCTATGCCTATCTGGCAGCGCGGCCTCACCGCGTTGCTCTCGTTGCGACAAGCCACAATTGGCCGAGTCGGAAGCTGAGCATGCGCGCGTATGCCGCACTGGATCGGAGGATTCTGAGAAAGTTCGACAGGACAGTGGTGGTGTCGAACACGGTCCGGGACCTTCTTGAAGACGCCGGAGTGGCGACAGAGAAGATCTGCTCGATTCCGAACGGGGTGGATCTTGAGAGATTCAGTGCTGCTTCACCGACCCTGCGCCAGGAGCTTGGAATGGGAGGGGTACTGGTAGGTGTCGTAGGCCGCCTGGTGGCGGATAAAGGTGGGGAGAACTTGCTGTTGGCGGCGCAGAACCTACCGCCTTCTCTTGACGCCCGGTTCGTATTCGTCGGCGATGGACCTTGCCGAGCGGAATGGGAAGCCCTCGCGGCCCAACTCGGAATTGCTCACCGTGTGGTATTTGCAGGTGCAAGAGGTGACATGCCTGAGGTTTACGCTTCGCTCGACCTCGTGGTTCTGCCTTCGCTGGTTGAGGCCTTGCCCATGTGCCTGCTCGAGGCAATGGCAGCGGGCAGGCCGGTGATTGCCACAAGGGTTGGAATGGTGCCGCACGTTGTCCTGCATGAGCGGACTGGCCTCCTAGTCGACCCGGGCGATCCGACGGCGCTGGCTGGCTCCATCGAGCGCCTGCTGCGAGATCGGGAACTGGCTGCGCGCCTGGGCGCAGCGGGTCGGGAGAGGGCTTCAGAAGAATTCTCTGCTGAGGTTATGGCGAAGCAGTACCTGGAGCTTTATTCCCAGGTTCTGTCCGAGCGCGGTAGCGCCTATCAAACCACGGCTGTCGTGCAAACCTGTCTGCGATGACGGAACAAATGCCCATCAAGGTGTCCGTGGTTGTTGCTTGCCGGAACGAGACAGGAAACATCCGCAGCCTGTTGGACTCCATCCAGAAGCAGGAGATGGGCGGCATCAGCTGGGAAGCAATCATCGCCGATGGCATGAGCGACGACGGAACACGCCAGGTGTTGGAGGCATGCAGCATTGCGGATCCGCGGATCCGC
>Ga0075017_100000631_pt1 | contig 20043 bp, 14 predicted proteins | sample AleBraG_ABR_2012_FD_71475 | JGI IMG/M metagenome (GOLD analysis project Ga0075017, IMG submission 71475) | Freshwater sediment microbial communities in response to fracking from Pennsylvania, USA - Alex Branch Run_MetaG_ABR_2012 | ecosystem: Environmental > Aquatic > Freshwater > Creek >... | reverse complement strand
AGTTGAGTCCGGCCACAACGGACGAAAAGGTCCGCGGGTACTCATCGATGCTGCCGCAGAAGTCGAGGGATCCGGCAGTGGTCACCCCGCCCGGCCAGGCGAACATCCGGTAGCCCGCCGAGCTCTTCGGGGTCCGGCAGCTGCCGACCAGATAGGCAGGGCCCGGCGCTGGGTCGGTGGCCGGCTGAGCGCTTGGGTCGAAGGCCACGAGGAGCTCGCCGTAGGAGCGGAATCCGTTGGATGCGCTCGGCGCTTCACCACCACCGAAGTAGAAGCTGCAGCTGGAGCATGTCGACAACAGGGCATGACGGTGGTCCCAGCAGCCTTGGCTTGTCGGGCTATGGCAGTCAACGTTGGGCGTCCCAGCTCGAGTGCCAGCCCAGCCGTCGTCGTACATCCAGTAGTAGTCGGCGACCAGAGTGTTGGCGAAGTTGCCGGCCCACACGGCTGCGTATCCCTCTGCCTTGCCTTGTCCAGGCGACAACACGGGATCCTTGCCAGCTTGAGCCCCCTTCGTCGCCGCCGCGTCGCAGACCGTGCACAGCCCTCTGAGCGCGGAAAGTCCGCGATCGACTCGTTCGGCATTGGTAACCACGAACTCCTGCTGCGCTTGGCTGAGAAGAGTGAAGCTCGCGGGCAGGCTCATCGGACGCAGATGTTCGATCGCCCTGGCACGGTTGATGGCCGCGAGCGCTTGCTTCACACAGGGTTGGGACTCGTAGGGGGCAAAGGGGGATCCGCCGGCACAGGCGCTGGGCGCTCCAAGGATCGTTGGTCGGGGAGCGATGTTCGCGACCGGATCGGCTGCAGACGCCGACATCGAAGACGATGAGATGGCGAGAGCGATCGCCGAGCTCATCGCGAGCAGTGCGATGCTCAGCGAGACCGAGGCCTTGCGACGAGATGGGTGGGACCGTCCACGCTTCCTCCAATGCATCGGGACATCTTCTCAGTTCGTGCACAGCAACATGGTCCGAGCGCCATTCGCTGGTAATCCATCGTGCAACCTTTGAGGTCTGAAAGACTCACGATCGTGCCAGTTGAGCCTACTGCCCAAGCTGACCTCGCTCCGCCAAACCCAATCGAGCTCCTCCGAAGCCGGAGCTACATCGTTCTGCTGATTCTCGGCGCGATCGTTGGGATACCAGTTGCTGCGGTGGCCTATTTCTTCTTGAAGCTCGTTGGCGAAGCTCAGAGCTGGCTCTATCAGAGCCTCCCCAGTGACCTGGGATTCAACGCGACGCCAAGCTGGTGGCCGCTTCCACTGCTCATCGTCGGGGGGGCGGTGGTCGCCGCCACGATCGTCTACTTGCCTGGCAACGGCGGTGAAGAACCCTCGCTCGGCTTCCACATGTCGGGACCACCCGTCATCGTGAACTTGCCAGGCGTGCTCGTGGCCTCCTTTGCCACGCTTGCCTGTGGTGCGGTGCTCGGCCCAGAGGCGCCACTTATCGCTATCGGCGGGGGTGTCGCCGTCCTGATCCTCAAGCTCATCAAGTCGGACGCGCCGGCACAAGCGATCGTGGTCATCGGGGCGGCGGGATCGTTCGCTGCGATCAGTACCTTGCTGGGGTCGCCCTTGCTTGGTGCCTTCCTGCTCATGGAGGCTGTCGGCATCGGCGGCCCACTCCTTGGCGTCATCCTGGTGCCCGGCTTGCTGGCGGCGGGCATCGGATCGCTCATCTTCATCGGATTGGACAACCTCACCGGCTTCGGAACCTTCTCACTCTCCGTTCCCGATCTCCCTGCCTTCCCAAGCCTGAACGGAGTCGAGTTCCTCTGGGCGATCGGCATTGGGCTGCTGGCGGCCCTGCTCGGAACTTCGATCAAACGAGGAGCCCAGGCAATCGCACCGCAGGTGGTCAAGCGACGCTTGCTGCTTACCCCGACGATCGGGGCGCTCGTGGCGCTCGCCGCGATCCTCTTCGAGCAGACCACAACCCACAGCGCTCAAGACGTGCTCTTCTCAGGGGAGAACTCGTTGGCTCCCCTCCTCCAGCACCTCTCGACATGGTCGTGGGGCGCCCTCATCATGGTGGTCGCATGCAAGGGCATTGCCTATTCGCTCTCGATGAGCGCCTTCCGAGGCGGACCGGTCTTTCCCTCGATGTTCATCGGCGCCGCAGGCGGAGCTGCGCTCTCGCATCTCGGAGGCCTCCCGATGATCGCGGGAGCGGCGATGGGCATCGGGGCCATGCTGGTGAGCATCCTCGGCCTCCCGTTCGTCTCGGTCTTGCTAACGGTGGTCTTCTTGCAGGCCGATGGTGCGAAGTTGACACCGCTGGTGATCGTGGCCGTCGTCGTGGCTTACGTGGCCTCTGCGTGGTTGGCCCCGACCCCAAAGCCAGTTGCGGCCAACCCTGAGCCCTCCTGAGAGAGGCGTCTCAGCGCCTCATAGGATCGGCGAGGTGAGTTCACCGATCAGCGTCGCACTCGTGCTCGGCAGCGGTGGCGCACGGGGCTATGCCCACATCGGGGTCATCGAGGTGCTCGAGGAGCGGGGCTTTGACGTCGTGGCGGTCGCCGGATCGTCGATGGGAGCGCTGGTCGGTGGGGTCTACGCCGCCGGAAGCCTGAACACCTATTCGGCCTGGGCCCGAGGCCTCTCCCAGATTGACGTGGTTCGCTACCTCGACGTCTCGCTCTCGGCTCCCGGGGCCATTCGAGCGGAGCGCGTTCTGAGCACCGTCAGAGAGCTCATCGGGAGCGTCAAGATCGAAGAGCTCCCCATCGCCTACACCGCGGTGGCGACGGATCTTGGGGCACAGAAAGAGGTCTGGTTCCAGCGCGGGTCGCTCGAGACGGCGATCCGGGCGTCGATTGCCATCCCCGGCGTCATCACCCCGGTGATGCTCAACGGGCGGCTGTTGGCGGATGGTGGGATCCTCAACCCTGTTCCGATCGCTCCGACCTCTTCGGTCCAGGCAGATCTCACCTTCGCAGTGTCGCTCGGCGGTGAACGCGTATCGGCAGGGGCGCCGGTTCTCGAGACGGCAGAGCAGCGGCCCGTCGATGAGTGGATCGATCGCTTCCGACGGACAACATCGAGCCTCATGGATCGCGAGCTCGTCCGATCCGTTCTGGCTCGTTTCAGCTCATCAGAAGATGCGGAGGCTCTTCCCAGTGCGATTGACGATGACGACTTCGATCCGCTTCCCGCAGGCTTGAGCAAGTTCGACATGATGAGCCAGACCTTGGACGCCATGCAGAGCGTCCTCGGTCGATACCGCCTTGCTGGATATCCGCCCGACATCCTCGTCACTGTTCCGAAGGACGCGTGCCGAAGTCTGGACTTCCATCGAGCAGCCGAGATGATCGACTTGGGTCGGGCGTTGGCCATCGAAGCGATCGACGGAGCAGACCTGGGCACGGCGAACAGCAGCTTCGAGCCCGGATGAATCGAAGCGAGGCGCATCCTCCGGCCTTCCACCTCTTGGCCAAGCCGACCGGTGCCATCTGCAACCTCGATTGCAGCTACTGCTTCTTCTTGTCGAAAGAGTTGCTCTATCCGGGCAGCCGATTTCGGATGGCGAACGAGATGCTCGAGAGCTACCTCCGCCAGCTCATCGAGGCGCACGCAGCTGAGCGCGAGGTCGTGATCGCCTGGCAGGGCGGCGAGCCGACGATGATGGGCCTCGATTTCTTCAGACGGAGCGTCGAGATCGCCGAGAAGCTCCGGCTCCCCCACCAGGTCCTGACCTACACGATCCAGACCAATGGGACGCTGATCGACGAGCGCTGGGCGACGTTCTTCAAAGAGGCCGGGTTCTTGGTGGGGCTCTCGATCGATGGACCAGAGCTGATCCACGACACCTACCGTGTCGATTCGAGAGGCGAAGGGAGCTTCCGGCGTGTCCTTCGAGGCCATGAGGCATTGGCAAGCGCGGGAGTCGACTGGAACGCCCTGACGACGGTGCACGCCGCCAACGAGGCACACGGAGTCGAGATCTACCGCTTCCTCAGCGATGACCTCGGTGCCCGTCACCTGCAGTTCATCCCGATCGTCGAGCGCTCGACCTCCGAGATGCTCGAGATCTCGAACGCCGGCTGGAACTCGAGGGATGGGCGCTCGCTCTACACCCAGCGAGGTGAGCAGGTGACCGAGCGATCGGTCTCCCCAAGTGGCTACGGCCGCTTCTTGATCGAGGTCTTCGAAGAGTGGCTCAGAGGCGATGTCGGGGAGGTCTTCGTCCAGATGTTCGACGTGGCCCTAGCTAACTTCGCCGGTGAGCCGCCCGGGCTCTGTGTGCACTCCGAGACATGTGGGCGAGCACTCGCGCTCGAACACAATGGGGATCTGTACTCCTGTGATCATTTCGTCGAACCGGCCCACCTTCTCGGGAACATCGCCGAGACGACCATGGTCGAGCTTGTCTCGAGCCCGAAGCAGCGCGCTTTCGGAGAGGCAAAGAGAGATGCGCTCCCGGCATACTGCCGGTCTTGCGAGCTTCGATTCGCATGTCACGGAGGGTGCCCGAAGGACCGCTTCGCTCTGACCGATGACGGAGAGCGGGGCCTCAACTACCTCTGCCCGAGCTACAAGGCCTTCTTCTCGCACATTGCGCCGGTCATGCAAGAGATGCGGAACCTGCTCTCGGTCGGACGTGCCCCCGCTGACGTGACGATCGGGGTGCTCGCCTCCGACGCTGCCCGGGGCCGAAACGACAGCTGTCCCTGCAATTCAGGCCGCAGCTGGAAGAGGTGCCACGGTGCGAGCAGGAGGTCAGCTCGATGAACGGCATCATCGAAGGCTTCTACGGCAGGCCGTGGTCGTGGGCGATGCGTCACGAGGTCCTTGCGCACCTCAGCGAGGCAGGGATGGACACCTATCTCTATGCGCCGAAGAGCGACCCATTGCACAGAGAGAACTGGAGGGAGCCCTATGGCGACCTATTCCTTGCCGAGATGGAGGCGTTGACCCGGGCGCTCCCGATGGAGATCGGTTTCGGTGTATCACCAGGGCTGAGCATCGACCCGGGCGACCACGACGATAGACAGGCGCTCCTCGACAAGATCATCACAGTCGTCGAGCGCGGCATCAGTTTGGTGGCCTTGCTCTTCGACGACCTCCCACCTGCACCCGGACTTGGGGAGAGCCACGGGCAGCTTGCGGCCTGGGTCATCGAGCAGCTCCCGGAAGAGCTCGAGATCATCGTCGTCCCCGTCCACTACACCGGCTGGGAGCGAACTCCCTATCTCGCTGCCCTCGACGAGCTTCTTCCAGCGGACGTGCTCATCGGCTGGACCGGCCGCTACGTGGTCAACGAAGCGATCAGCGCCGAAGATGCCAAGGCATGGCGCAATGCCATGGGCGGGCGCCGCCCGCTGCTCTGGGACAACACGCCGGTCAACGACGCGTTCATGACTGATCGGCTCTTCACCGGCCCGTTGCGGGGCCGGGATCCCCTTCTTCCCGCCGAGCTTGGGGGCTACCTGGCGAACCCGATGATCCAGGCTCGAGCTTCGGTCCCTCCGCTGCTCTCTGCCGCAGCCTGGTGGCGAGGAGACGACCCTGAGGTCGCTTGGGGCGAGGCGCTCGGCGACGCCCGGATCCTTGCGGAGGGATGCGATGCGGTTGGCCTGATGGCACTTGCCGAACGTGCCCTCTCCGGTGATGACGCAGCCGGATCAGCACTTGAGGAGTGGCTGGTCGAGGCATCCACTTGCGATGACGGCGGGTGGGGAGAAGATGTCGCTCCCTGGGTCGAGCAGCTGCGCACTGAGGCATCGGTGGCCTTGATGGCGATGCGAGCTCTCCGAGCAGAGCGTGACGAAGCTCGCCGACTTGCGGCCGGTCTCGTTCTCAGCTGGCCTCAGCTCCGTACGGCGCAGATCAGCGTGCTCGGTGGTCGGGGTGGTGTCCGCCCGGCATTCTCTCAGAGTGCCGACGACGGCTGGATCGGCTCGCAATCTGCGTTCGTCCCTGCAGCGAGCATCACGGACCGTTTGGTCGAGGCGGCGTTTGCTCGACTTGGTGCCTGAGGCTTGGAGAGCAGGGTCAAGGTGCCCGGTCTGGGCGGCAGAGAGGCAATAGGGTCGCGACGGGCCTCACGGCCTCGGCTCAGCGCCGAGGAGAGACGGGAGAACTTCGTGGAACATGTCACGAGCACAGGTGCGCCGAGGAGGACGCTGCTCTTCTCTGAGCCCGGCCGTGCAGCGGCAGAGCTGGGATCGCTCTTCGTGGCCGGGCCGTTCCTTCGCCGTGCGGCACGTGGTGATGGTCACACTGTCCTCGTCTTGCCCGGCTTCCTCGCCGACGACCGATCGACAGCGATTCTGCGCCGCTACATCGCCTTTCTCGGGTATCGGACCTACGGCTGGGAGCTCGGACGGAACATCGGTCCAAGCTCGAAGATCATGGAGGGGATGGAGCGGACCCTCGTCCGATTGGCTCGCTCCTCTGGAGCGCCGGTCAGCGTGGTGGGCTGGAGCATGGGCGGGATGTACGCCCGCGGACTTGCTCGAGAACTCCCGGGCGATGTTCGCCAGGTGATCACCCTGGGGAGCCCCTTTCGCGGTGACCAGCCGATCGGTTCACACGCCACTGGTCCTTTCGAGCGCCTGAGCCATCTCCACCTCCCTGCCGATCAGCTGCCGCCGCCAGAGGCCGATCGGGACCCTCTCAAGGTCCCACTGACCGCGGTCTACTCACGGGGCGATGGCGTGGTCTCCTGGCAGTCCTGCTTGCAGGGCGACGGGGAGGAGCAAGAGAACGTCGAGGTCGTGGGCAGCCACTGTGGCCTCGGCCACAATCCGGCGGCGATGTGGGTCGTGGCTGATCGACTCGCCCTCCCCCGCGGAGGCTGGGAGCCCTTCAACCCTCCAAGCTTCGGGCGCCGCCTCTATCCGACGCCAGCAGACGCCGTCGGGGCAGCCTGACCTTCAACACGCAGCAAGCAGCTCAGCGAGTCCTTGCTCGATACCCCGGCAAAGCACGTCAATGTCCGGTGCGGCGTCGTAATCGGCAGTCACACCGAAGTTGACCTCACCGTTGTAGGAGAAGATGGCCACGGTGATCCGCATCTGCGCTCCGAGCGGTACGAAGGGGAAGGCCCGGCGCATCTGGCGGCCAAGGACGTAGAGGGGCAGCTGGGGTCCTGGGACATTGGTCGTCACCGTGTTGATGTTCCGCTGAGATCCCTTGGTGGCGATCCGACCACCAAGTGCCAGAAGGAGTGGTGGAGCGAAGCCGCCGAGTGAGGTCAGCGCCTCACCGGCCATCGCCTCGTGAGAGTCCTTCAGACCGGCCATTTGCTCAGAGACACGAGACAGCCGATCGACAGCTTCCGCTTCAGCCACCGGGAGCTCGGCGAACATCGCTGAGACCTTGTTGGCGAGCTTTCCGTCACCCACCGCCACGCCCGAGGCGCTCCGAGGTCGGACCGAGACCGGAACCATGGTGCGGACAACCCGGTCGGCCGATTCTCCTCTCGAGATCAGCAGCTCACGGAAGCCCGAAGCGATGCAGGCCAGGACCACGTCGTTGAACGTGCCCCCAAGTCCCTTGCGGACTCGTCGGATGTCATCGACCGAGACTGTGGCCCAGCCCCAACGACGATGTGGACCGATCGGTCCATTGAGCGAGCAAGCCGGCGTCGGTCGAACGAGGCCGAGCATCGTGGAGAACCCTCGAGCGACCTCGCTGAGCTGCGCAGCAGCCTGTCGGGGAACTCGGGCAGTGGCCTGGGCGGCCCGAAGGATCTCAAATGGGCTTCGAATCATGTCGAACAGTGCACGCGCGGCGAGCGACAGCGGAGGCGGAGAGGCCGCAGGTTCCCAGTCATCATCGACCGTCGACGTCGCTTCGGGACTCAGATCCATGATCACCGAGAGCAGCTCGGTACCGGAGACCCCGTCCACCATGCAGTGGTGAGTCTTCGAGACCATCGCCCAGCGACCGTCGGCGAGGCCATCTACCATCCAGATCTCCCACAGCGGCTTTGACCGGTCGAGTGCCTGGGACATGATCCGCCCGACCAGACGACGGAGCTCGTCGTCGCCTCCAGGCGCCGGGAGGGCCGTGTGACGGACGTGGTACTCAACGTGAAAATAGGGATCATCGACCCAGACCGGTCTCCCGAGGTCTCCAGGCACCCGCTCGACGACCTGGCGATAGCGAGGGACCAGCGGCAGCTTCCCTGCAATCATCGCGACGAAATCCTCATAGGGAGGGGTCGGACCGTCGAAGATGCCGATCGAACCGATGTGCATGTGGCTGACTGCGTCCTCGATCGCCAAGAACGACGCGTCCAGGGGGCTGAGTCGATCCATCATCGCTTGAACGCTAACGCTGCAACCGCGCTTCTGCTCGTCGTCCGTCGGCCGATCATGTGAGGCCTCCCCGAAGGAACAGAGTGGCCGGGTTGGAGCTCCGCCGTCTCGGTAAGCTCAGCGCCAGTCGCCGCAATCGACCTGTTCGCGAGCCCCAGAGAGCTCTCGTCGCTGGGCTCAGCGTCGGCCCCGGCGGTCGTCGTCGTCGAGATTCGCCGGTGCCCTTTGGAGCGAGAAGCTCAGCTGCGAAGCGCCCCAGCTTCGTCTCGGGCGAGGGCCTCGGCGACGAGCCGTTGGACGAGCTCGACGCCTCGCTCGTGGCGAGGACTCAGGATGCCGGTGTCATAGATCCCGGCCGAGAGGTTTCGCTGCACCGCTTCGCAGATGTCACGATCTTCCTCAAGGATCTGGATCGAGCTCGCGATTGCAGCAGTCTGCTGGTCCTCGGGAGTTGCTGGGTGGAAGAAGAAGGTGTAGCTGACAAGGGTCGTCTTTGGCCCCGTGGGCCAGAAGCTCTCGAGACTCATGCCCGTCGGGTAGATGTTGAGCGCGAGACCCGGGAAGCGCCAGAGCCAGACACCGTCGGTGACTGAGCCGGCCCTCGTAGGCGCACGATAAACAGCGACAGGACCGTCGATCCTGACCTCGTAGCGCTTGGCCACGATCTGCCTGTTCAGGCCCGGATGCACCAGGGGGATGTGGTATCCCTCCTGGTAGTTCTCGGCGTAGACCTTCCAATCCGCCGCAATCTCGTGCTGTGAACGATGAGTCACCACGAAGGACTCGATCGGAAAGCGGGAGGCTTCCCTCTCGACTGTTGCCAGCCACTCGGTGAGCGGCTTCGGATCGGGAGACAAGCAGATCAAGAGGATCCCCCGAAAATCAGCGACGGCGATGGGATGCAGCGAGAAGTCCTCAGATCGAACTGCTTCGCCGAAGTCACGAGCTGCTTTGAGCGAGCCATCCCGGTTGTAGGACCAACCGTGGTAGCGGCAGACAAAGGACGTGCACTGCGATCGTCCATCAGCGACGAGCGGACCGGCACGGTGGCGGCAGACGTTGTGGAAGCCTCGAAGGGTCCCAAGATCGTTCACGACGATGATCGGGAAACCCGCGACTGAGAGCGCCAATGTGTCCCCGTCGACTGCGAGCTGCGATGTGTCGCCGATGGCCATCCACTCTCTAGCGAACACTGCACGACGTTCACGCTCGAAGCGCGACGGCGATCCGTAGTCACTCGCTCGCAGGAGTGTGATCATCGGCAGAGCTCCCGTGTACTCAAGCGACGGTGGGCGTGCAGGCAATCTCATGGCCATCTCGCCTCTGACTGTGCCGATCAGGCTACTTAGGACCAGCGCTGATCGAGGGAACCGTGTGTGCGGCCTGTGACCCGCTACGGCCCCGAGCGAGCGGATCGCGACCCGGATCCCTTCGAAGCATCACGCCGATTCGAAGATCGTGCGTCTGAGGTCGTCGCCCGCCCGCGTTAGGAGCTCGATGCCCGAGGCAGCTCTGCGCCCAAAGCCGCCAGAAGCTCATCGAGCGCCGGTCCAAACCTTTCGACGAGGAGCCAAGGGTCGGGCAAGCTCTCCGGCGAGCCGAGGGCAGAGATGCTGAGCTCGTCGACATAGCTCCACGCAGTGAGATTGAGGCCGATGCCTTCGAGGATGGGTCCCACTGAGTACAGATGTTCGAGCGCAACGTCACCGAAGGTGATCGTCTCTCGCGGCCCAGGCACGTTCGAGGCCACGAGGTTGATCGGCGGGCGGAGGTGATCGGCGAGGTGCGATCGACTCCAGAGTCGGACCGTCGAGGTGTAGAGCTGGGGGGGAACGATCTCGGCACGTTGCTCGAGGAGCTCATTGCCGAGAGCGTCGCGAACGTCCTTCGATGCTCGAGTGACCTGTCGGACATGCTCCAGTCTCTCTACTGGGTCAGCGATATCGGTCCCGATCGTGACGTAGAGGTTGTCGACGCGGTTACCGGCCAGGCGTCCAGCGTCATCGCCGATGGATACGGGGACGGAGGCCACGAGCGACTTCTCCGGGAACTCGTGGCGTGACGCCAGATAACTTCGGATGGCGCCACCGCAGACCGTCAAGTAGACGTCGTTGAGCGTGGCGCCACTACTTCGCCGAACCTCCTTGAGCTTCTCCAGCTCGACGGTTGCCATCGCAAAGGTCCGCTTGGCGCTCAGCGAGACGTTGAAGGAGGTCCTCGGTGTCTGCATTGGCAGCGGCGGGCGAACATCAACATGGCGTCGGTGGCTCTCCGAGGCGCGAGCACCGCGGACGGATCGGCGGGCCAAAGACGGCAGCTGCTTGAGGCGGGCGACGTGCTGGCGGAGCGCCAATTTGATCAAGCTCCTTCGGGACGGGATTGCCTCAGGCGACCAGGGGTCCACAGGCCCGGGAGCCTCGAGGTCGCCCAATCCCGCGACCACATTCTGAAGAAGAGCGACAGCTGCAGCGCCATCTGCGACGGCATGATGCACCTTGGCGACGACGGCGATCCGGCCGCCAGCCAAGCCTTCGATGACGTCGAATGACCAGAGGGGACGATCTCGAGGCAGTGCGGCGCTGGCGATGTCTGCCACCTGTTCGGCGAGCTGTCGACTGCTGCCGGGGGCGCTGAGAACGCGGTGGCCAACGTGATGAGCCAGATTGAAGTTCGGATCATCGATCCAGACAGGGTGACCAAGAGCCAGCGGGACGGTCACGATCCGCCTCCTGAAGAGCGGCAATCTGCCTAGCTGCTCGTCGAGGACGCTGACGAAGACGCCAAAGCTGAAGCCGCCCGACATCGAAGAGACGTCTGACACGGCGATCTTGATCGTGTGCATGTGCGCCGTCGGCGTCTCTGAGTAGAGGAACTTCGCGTCGATCCCGGACATGAGTTCCATGCTGATCCCCTAGCCCTGGAGCACATCAACCGGGACCGAAGTGCCGCCCAGTGACATCTTGAGGAACTCTCGAACCTGTCGCGACCAGAGATATCCGACGTGGTCGCCGGCATACCAACTGATCTCGGGCTGTTCCCAGTGCTCATAGAGGCGCTGTGCTTGCCCCGGCGTGGCCACCCGGTCGGCGTAGCCAGCGAAGATAAAGCGCCGTCCCTTGGGCACCTTCGGAGCGAAGCTGAAGGGCGAGACAACCTGGTAGATCTCCTCGGCGGTGCCACCCAAGATTCGATGTTCGATCGCTCGCGCTCGGATGTCGCGCGGGCTGTGAGCGTGAAACAGCGCTGGAAAGTCAGAGACAGGGATCCCTGCAACCACTGCGTCAAGGCCCTCTTGAAGACCCGCAAGCAACGAAGCGATGTAGCCGCCAAGTGAGACGCCGTAGACCGAGATACCCGGGGCGCCTTGCTGGCGAAGCCAGGAAATGATTCGGCGGATATCCCAAATCGATTGCGTCAGTCCATGGACTGCGTTCATGAGCTCGAAGGACAGAAAGGGCTCACCGCTGATCAACGTGACCCGTCGAGAGCCATGCAGTGGGAGAACGGGAAGGATGACGTTGAGTCCAAGATCCTTGTGGAGGGTCTCGACATGAAGACCGCGAAAATCAGCAACCGGGAAGCCCATGCAGAAGCCATGGATGCCGATCACCCATGGACGCGGCTCACCGGGATGTCGCAGGACGGTCGCAGCGGCTCGATGGTTCGCTGCGAATGACCACCAACGATCGGAACCTGGCTCGCCGGGATGGGGAACAAAGCCACTGTCGAACTCGATGCGCTCGTAGCGGGTACCCAGCGACCTCCCCTCTGATGTGACCACGTCGGCTGGACCGAGTGGAGGCGGTTCGCGGTGATAGGCCGCCGGCTCTGAGACCCAACCCATTCTGCGGTACATGGCGAGCGACTCTGCGAGCTCGTGGCTGACCCGGTCGTAATCGCCGCTCGTTGGAAATCGACTCGGCGTCATGACCATGGCCAGGATCGCTTCGTCGAGTGCCACCTGTGCTGCGAGACCAAGGGTGAGTGCCGGGCGTGGTACTGCGGCATCCACCTCACCTGAGATCAGGCTGCGACCCACGAAACGCAAAGTCCTTGGGACTGCCTTGGTCGCCCGTGCCAGAGACCGTCGCTCAAGAAACCCAGTGATCGATCGGAAATTCAAGGTGGCGACGTCGACGACGGGGTGCAGGGGTGAAGGGAGCCAGGTCGGACTGCGCTCTTCGGTCACCGATGCTGGGCGATCGAGAGGATCGGCGGCTGGTTGATCACCAAGCATCCCGACTCCTTCCCCAGATGAGCAGCCGGCTGCAGCGCTGTCGGCCCTCTGATCTGCATACTACGTTCGAGTGGTCGGAGCACAAGGGAGCGAAAGGGGGCGCGGGATGGAGTTCAATCTCGCAGATCTTTTCGAGAGCGTTGTCGATGTCCTTGGCGATGCCACCGCCGTGGTCTCCGGCGAGCGTCGGCTCAGCTACGAGCATCTCGACCGGCGGGCCAATCGGCTGGCAGACCATCTCCGGAACGCGGGGATCGGAGCAGGTGACCGCGTTGGGCTCCAGCTGTTCAACGGAAGCGAGTACCTCGAGGGGATGCTGGCGTGCTTCAAGATTCGGGCGATTCCGATCAACATCAACTACCGATACGTCGCCGCAGAGCTTCGCTATCTCTACGCCGATGCCGGACTGGTGGGCCTGATCGTTGACGAGCAGTTCGCCTCGTCGGCGGAAGCGGCGCTCGGAGCTCTCGCTGACCAACGAAGCATCCTCAGCGTGGGTGCAGGCGACGGCGGTCCGACGATCGGCATCGATTATGAGGGAGCACTCGCCGAGGCTGATGATGCCCGGCTCGAGGTGGCTCGTTCCTCTGATGATCTCTACTGCGTCTACACCGGTGGCACCACGGGGATGCCCAAAGGTGTCTTGTGGCGTCACGAAGATATCTTCTTCGCTGCGATGGGTGGTGGCGACCCGCTCTCGATGGGCAATGCGATCTCCGCCCCGGACGAGCTTTCCGACCGTGTCCTCAGGCCTGGAATCGTTGCCCTCGCAATCCCTCCTTTCATGCACGCCAGCGGTCACTGGCTGGCTTTCTCCAACATGTTCGGAGGCGGAACCGTCGTGACGCCGAGCACTCGGCACTTTGACGCAGAGACGATCTGGGACCTCGCCGAGCGCGAGAAGGCCAACGCCGTGGTCATCGTCGGGGACGCAATGGCCAAGCCACTCCTGGATGCGTTGGCCACCAGCCCGGGACGCTGGGACCTCTCGTCAGTGATGGCTGTCGGCTCGGGAGGCGCTTTGCTATCCCCATCAACGAAGCAGCGACTCAGCGAGCTGCTGCCGGGTCGCATCGTGGCCGATCTCTTTGGGTCTTCAGAGACGGGCCAAGTCGGTGGCGAGCAGGCCGCTGACGATCCATTCGGGGCACCCAGACTGCGCGTCGACGAACGCACCAACGTGCTTGACGACGATCTTCGCCCGCTCGTCGCCGGTTCGGGGCAGATTGGACGTCTCGCTCGATCCGGACGAGTTCCGGTGGCCTACCTGGGCGACGAGGAGAAGTCGGCGACCACCTTTGTGGAATCTCAGGGCCGACGATGGTCGCTGCCCGGCGATCTGGCGACGGTCGATGAAGGCGGGATGATCCGGATTCTCGGGAGAGGTTCACTTTCGATCAACACCGGTGGGGAGAAGGTCTTTCCCGATGAGGTCGAAGGCGTGCTCAAGGGACACCCAGATGTCGTGGACGCGGTCGTCGTTGGTCTTCCCGACGATCGGTTCGGTGAACAGGTCTGCGCGGTGATCTCGCTGGCGCCAGGCCAGACGGTCGAAACATCCGAGATCGTCCAGTTCTGCGAGGGGAAGCTCAGCTCGTACAAGACCCCGCGACTTGTGATCGTGGTCGATGAGATGCACCGGTCGCCCTCCGGCAAGGCGGATTACCCCTGGGCCAGAGCGTCGGCACTCGAGGTTCTCGAAGGTCGCTCTCGATGAGGCAGATGACCGGCGCCGACGCGTCATACCTCTACATGGAGACACCGACGACCCCGATGCACGTCGTAGGGGTCTTGGTTCTCGATCCTGTCTCTGGACAAGTCGGCACCGACGATCTCATCGACGCCCTCGCCCAACGCCTTCATCTCATTCCGCCGTTTCGGCGCCGAGCAGTCGCACCTCTAGGAGCCATCGATCACCCGATATGGATCGAGGATCCCAACTTCGACCTCAGAGAGCACGTCTCCGCGGCTGGCCTGGGTCCAGCAGTCTCGTGGTCCGAGCTCGAGACCTTCGTCGGGGAAGTCGCAGGGCGACCACTCCGTCGAGATCGGCCGCTCTGGGAGATGTGGATCGTCGAGGGCCTCGACGACGGCAAGGTAGCGCTCGTCACCAAAATCCACCACTGCATCATGGATGGTGGCGCCGGGGGCGATCTGATGGCTTCCCTCTTCGATCTCGAGGCCGATGCGACACCGGCTGTGCCTCCAATCGAAGCCTGGATCCCTGACAACATTCCCTCCCGGCCGCTCCACATGCTCAGGTCAATTCGGAGCTTCTCGACGAGGATGAGCAGAGAGGCGCCCGTAGCGCTGGCTCGAGGAGCGAGCGGCGCGGTGGCGGGCGCCCGGACCTGGCTCTCCCAGCGAGCGGCAGGGTCAGAGACCCGCCTCTCAGCTCCTCGCACGCTCTTGAACGGCCCGTTGAGCGCGCGTCGGACAGTCAGCCTGAGCAGCGTAGATATCGACCATGTGCGGACCATTCGAAGGACCTTTGGCACGACCATCAACGACGTCGTGCTGGCTGCGGCAGGTACCGCGCTTCGGGGCTATCTCGAAGAGCGCGCTGAGATTCCGAAGACGTCACTCGTCGCTGCTGCCCCTGTGAATGTCCGGGTCAATGCGCCCGGGTCAACCGAGCTCGACAACAAGGTGTCGAACATGATGGTGGGCCTGCCTATGTGGCCCGAAGACCCTGTCGAGCGGCTCGCCGTGGTCCATGAGATCGCCCAGTCGTCGAAGGAGCTCCACAGTGCGGTGGGTCCGGATGCCCTCGGGCAGATGACTGGGATCGCGGCTCCCACCGTGATGACGGCCCTAGCGCGCGCTTACTCGAGGTTGCAGCTGACTCGCTTCCACCGTCCCGTTCTCAATCTCGTGGTCTCGAACATTCCAGGGCCGCCGGTCGATCTCTACTGCCTTGGTGCGAAGGTCACCGGGGTCTTCCCGATGGGTCCGCTCGTAGAAGGATCTGGTCTGAATCTCACTGTCCTCAGTGAGGCGAAGCACCTCAACGTCGGCATCATCGCCTGCCCGGATCTCATTGAGGATGTCGACGAGATCGCCGCTCGATTTGGCGCTGCTGTTGACGAGCTCTATGAGCGGGCCCTACCGGAGGAACTTGAAGGCAGTCACTCACCGGGCCTAGAGAAGGGCGGATCATGATGCTCTCGGAGCCTTGAGCAGCGACTTGCGCGAGCACGTGCCGGTGAGGGGTCGCTATGCAACGATGAAGAGATCGAAGATCGACAGGTCGCCGTGGCGACAGAGGGTCCGGGGGGATCATGGAAGTCTTGAAGGACCGGGTTGCCGTGGTAACCGGCGGAGCGGCAGGAATCGGACGTGGCATCGTCGAGGCGCTGCTCGACGAGGGCTGCCGGGTGGTGATCGCTGACATCGAAGGGCCTGTCCTGGATGCAACGATTTCAGAGTTGGCTGACCGGGGCGAGCTGATCGGGAAGGTGATCGACGTCAGCGACGACGAGGCGTTGGTGAGTCTCGCCGATTTCGTCTTCGATCGGTTTGACGCCTGCCACATCCTCTGGAGCAACGCCGGAGTGACCTCCGGTGGAGGCGGCAATCCCTGGGATCAAGAGCCAAACGATTGGCGTTGGTGCTTCGGCGTCAATGTCTTTGGCACAGCGAACGCTGTTTTGGCCTTTGTGCCTCGGATGATCGCCTCTGGGGAGGAGGGCGTCGTCATCACGACCTCGTCGGGTGACGGAGGCATCGCTCCGGTCCCCTACGCCTCCGTCTATGCCTCCTCGAAGGCCGCCATCAGCTGCTTCACTGAGGCACTTGCCCATCAATTCCTCTCCCAGGGGACCAATCTCCGCGCCAGCGTGTTCTATCCCTCAGGCGGTCTCCTCGAGACGGGCCTGTGGGAAGCGCAGCGAAACAGGCCGAGTGAGCTTGCCCGAAAGCATCCCCGACCCCCGGCCCCGGGGACGACCTTCGCTGAATTCAAGGCAGCATTGGCTGCAGCCGGACGTCCAACTGAGACCGTCGATCTCAGCGAGCTGGGTCGCTTTGCAGTGAAAGGGGTGAAAGAGGGTCGCTTTGTGATCAGTCATAACCTTGAGCAGGCCGCGCGGCTGTTGCACGCACGTGCCGACGCGATCGCGGTCGGAGATCTGCCTCCCTCCGCCCTCGAGGGGCTCTCATGACCACCTGTGCCGCGCCGAAGGCAGGTGATGACTATGGCATCTGACATTGACGACGATCACCGATACACGATCATCTCAGCGGATGCCCATGCCGGTGGCGACATTCCGGACTACCGCCAATATCTGTCGTCGCGATGGCACGCCGACTTTGACGCGTGGGCGGAATCGTATGTCAATCCATTCGCCGACCTCTTGGCTCCAACGGCCTACCGGAGCTGGGATTCGGAAAGACGTCTTGCCGAGAACGACGCCGACGGGATATCGGCCGAAGTGATCTTTCCCAACACGGTGCCACCATTCTTCGAAGAGGGCAGCCTCGTCGCCTTGCCACCAACCGCGGACGAGTATGAGCGTCGGTGGTCAGGGATCCAGGCCCACAATCGATGGCTCGCCGACTTCTGCGCGAAGGCGCCCGGTCGCCGCGCCGGTGTGGCACAGATCTTCGTGAACAACATCGACCATGCGCTCGAGGAGATCCGATGGGCCGCCACGGCGTTCTCGCCCTTCGCTGGCATTCTTCTCCCCTCCCTCCCGCCGGGATGTGGCCTGCCTCCACTCTGGGAGCCTCACTACGAGCCGCTCTGGACGCTCTGCGAAGAGCTGGGTGTGGTCATCAACTCTCACGGTGGCGGCGGCATCCCCGACTACGGAGATCATGAGGTCGCCCGGGCCATCATGCTCGTTGAGCTCCCCTGGTTCTCTCACCGCTCTGTCTGGCACTTGATCTTCGGCGGAGTGCTCGAGCGACACCCCGCGCTGCGGATCGTGCTCACAGAACAGGGCCTTGCTTGGCTTCCTCGCGGCCTTGAGACGCTCGACTGGTTCTACGAGCGCATGACCTTGGGCAACGCCGCCGAAGCGAACTTCTTCGGCGCTGCGGCCAAGGGGATGTCCCTCACGCCACGTGAGTACTTCGACCGCAACTTCTACGTCGGAGCGAGCTTTCTCCGTTCGAGCGAGGCTGCATTGCGCTATGACGTCGGTGTCGATCGGATCATGTGGGGTGCTGACTACCCCCATTCAGAGGGTAGCTACCCCTACAGCCGTGAGGCACTCCGTGCAGCCTTTGGGGGGGTCGACCCACGCGAGACGAGCAAGATGGTCGAAACGAATGCTGCTGCGGTCTATGGATTTGATCTCGAAGCTCTTAGATCGATTAGTTCGGTCATCGGTCCAACGGCTTCGGAGATCGCAGTGCCGCTAGCGGTGGCCGACTATCCGCAAGATTCCACCTGCAACGCTTTCGATCGACACCAAGTCCTCAGGAGCTGGTGACGATCATCAGGCCGGAGGAGCGACTCCGTACTCTTCCTTCCACCACCGTGCAGCGGCCTTGTCAGAGGAGTCGCTCATGAGCGTCGGATCTTGCCCAAGATCCTCTGGTCGGGGGCCGATCTTGTCGGCGTAGCGCCGCAGCGCTGTGACGTCGAAGCCGTAGACACCGGCGGCGGTGAGTCCGAGCATCTCGGCGGTGTCGTCGACCGGGACATCGTGAAAGTCCGCCTTGAGCTTGGCTGCGGTATGGGGCCACGATCCTTCTGGGTGGGGGTAGTCCGTTCCCCACATCACAGTGTCGGTGCCGATCACGTAGCGACGGCGGATCTCTTCTTTGGACATCGTGGATGCACCGATGAAGATGTTCGTTCCGAAGTAGTCCGACGGGAGCTTGGAGATCTTCCCCTTGAGCATCGCCGCCAGCTTCTTGGTGGTATGTCCGCCGCCCATGTACTGGTCCCACTTCCACATCATGTCGGGAGCCCAATAGGCAGCGGCCTCGGTGACGACGAACTTGAGCTCAGGGAAGCGTTCGAAGGCACCACTGAAGAGGAGGTGCCAAGCCGGCCGGACTGCCCACCAGACGACCTCGGCGAGGTAGACGCCCGTGTGCTCCCCGTACTCCTCCATCGGAGCTTCACCTGAATGAGTGTGGATCGGCAATCCAGCCTCGGCGCATGCAGCCCACACCGGGTCATAGACGGCATCGTTGTACGGCGCTCGTCCCCGCCACATCGTCGGGATCATGATGCCCCTGATGCCAGGCTGAGAAGCGACCCAGCTGATCTCATCGACAGCTCGATCGATGTCGTGGGTGATTGGGACCAGAGCGATGCCGCCACGTCGCTCTGGGGAGTGCGAGCACATCTCCGCCAAGAAGAGATTGTGCGCGTGCGCACCGGCAAACGCGAGCTCTGGATCCTCGATCGCCCCAGCGAACAGCCCAGCACCAAAGGGCGGCGACGCCATCCCCGTGACCGCGTCGGCGTCGGCGAACAGGACGTCAGCGGCCACGCCGTCGGCGTCGAGCTCCTTGTCCCGAACCGACGGGTCGAAAGCCCCTCGGAGGCCATCGGCATTATCGGTCTCCCAGCCCATGATGTAGTCGTAGTTGAACTGCAGTGATTCCTTCCGTCGAGCCATCCGCTCGGACAAGAAGTCATCGAATGCAGCATGGTGGCGACTCTCGAGGTACTGGCGGTAGTCCTCGCAGGCGAGGCCGGCGTGTCCATCAGCCGAGATGACGAGATAGCGCTTCGACCCCTCCGGCTCGGCGCTCACGAGCGCGCCCCGAGGACGGAGAGGTCGTCGTAACGCTGATGCATGAAAGGAAGCAGCCAGGCGGCGGGCACGCGATCGATGATCTCGCCAGCTTGTGACGATGAGATCTCGGCATACTCAAACGATCGGATCGAGCGGATGGGGAAGTCAGCCACGGGATCGAGGGGCGCCTCCAAGAGCTTGATCTCCCCAGCGACCGGACGGACCACTCGCGCGATCTCGTGGCGGCGGCAATATACGAATGCTGGGTCGGCCTCTAGGCCATTTCCAGAAGGATCGGGAAGAAGCTTGAAGTAGAAGTCGAGCTTGTCGATCTCATAGCCCGGCGCTTCCTGGCCCACGACGCCTTCGATCTCGATCACCTTCGATCCCATCCTTGTGACGCCAGCACGAAGGCGGTCACCTTCGAGATCGAGGGAGACCTCGGCGATCTTCTTGGGCTCACCGAATGTCTCACGCCCGCCGACGGTGGCCTGCTCGGTGGACATGGGCATGAAGAGGGAGTACTCACCTTCGACGTCGCCGTGGCGGGCTCGGACCCCGAACCACCCAGCCCCAAAGGGCGTGAGCCCGGTTCCCATGTCGACGGAGGCGATGCGCAGTCGTGCGGTCGGCTCTGACGGGCTGAGAGGCCTTGGCAGCACCGAGGCGATCAGCTCAGGGTCGGTCTCGAATACGACGGTGACCGCCTGCGACCAGATGGGCGTCGTCGTTGCCTCGACCTCCCGGTTCCTGATTCCGGCAGCCTCTCGGCCCGCGTATCTGATCGCCACCACAAGACCCCCCGTGCTCCAGACGAGCACATCGGCTCGTCCC
>Ga0075017_100000630_pt1 | contig 20054 bp, 11 predicted proteins | sample AleBraG_ABR_2012_FD_71475 | JGI IMG/M metagenome (GOLD analysis project Ga0075017, IMG submission 71475) | Freshwater sediment microbial communities in response to fracking from Pennsylvania, USA - Alex Branch Run_MetaG_ABR_2012 | ecosystem: Environmental > Aquatic > Freshwater > Creek >... | reverse complement strand
ACAGGAACTGAGCAAGATCCTGGTCGAGACCCCCGTGCAGGACGACACGAAAACGGCTAATGACTTGTCGCCAGTCCAGGCGCAACGCTCCTGGGACCGCCAAGCAGAAGATAACGTCCTGGACCGCCTGGAGCGCATCGGCCTGGTTGCTCCCCGCGGTGAAGTCGACAAGGTTCTTGAGACCGTGGTGAACAACCTCGAAGTCACCAACAACATTGACGTCGAGCCGGAAGTCCGCTGCCGGGTGATGACGACCACAACGCTCGAATCCTTCACCGTGGGTCATACCATCGTTCTGAGCCGTGGTTTGATTGATGTTCTTCCAGATGAAGCCAGCCTCGCCACCATGATCGCCCACGAACTGGGCCACGTGGTGCTTGGTCACAGGCTGGATTCTAACTACGCCTTCTTTGATCAATTGCTGATCGAAGACAAAGATACGTTCGAGCACTTCGGCTTCGCACGAACACCGGAAGAGGAAACGTCCGCAAACGCTAGAGCGCTTCAATTGCTAACCAATTCCCCCTACAAGAATCAGCTCGCAAACGCCGGGCTTTTTCTCCACGCTTTGGAGACAAGGCAGAAAGAAATTCCAAACCTGATCAGCCCGCACCTGGGGGATCGCGTGCCGGCAATCATGAATCTGAAGGCTTCCATGCCGACCGATGCGAAGCAAAATCCACAACTAGTTACGGCGCTGCCCATCGGAGGCCGCGTAAAACTGGATCCGTGGAGCGACAAGCTCGAGTTGATTAAGAGCAAGCCTGTGGGCACAGTGGCGGAACGCGAGAAGATGCCTTTCGAGGTGACGCCGTTCATGCCGTACCTGACAAGGCTCGCCGCAGGAGACACTCCCAAGCCCATGGCTGCGAGCGCTGGAACTCAGGCTGACCCGAAAGCGGGGCAACCGCCTCCTGCTCCCCAACCTGGCAAGCCCTGATCTGTCACTGAAAATTAAACCTGCTTCCGGCTCGATGGATTAGATTCCAGCGGGCCGTTTTCTTTTTTGCGGGCAGACTCTTGATGGCCAGTTTCGCTAGCGAGGTGAACCAAGTTCTCCGGAGTAACTTGTCGGGGAGCTCCGCGCTGTTGCAGAAGCTAGATTCCTATCGCGGCCTGCGGAGAAAACTCGTTCCCGAGTACTCCCCAAATAACGATTAAGAAAACGGAAGTGGCCGATTCTGTGATCCCGGCTCCACGGCGAGCGCTAATCGAAGGCAACGTGACAAATAGGAAGCGATCCAAAACAGTAAGATCATGCCGAAGCCGCGATCCAGCACGAATGCAAGAAATGCAAAAGCCGCCGCAAATCCTGTTCTTCCGGGTTTCATCAGCGGTGCACCAAGCCGCCCATTCACGAAATAGGTGAGCTCTCGCGGCCATTTAAAGCTCCAGTAGAGATTGAAGATTGGAATCAAAGTGTACAAGGAAGCTTTGAGGGGCTTGATGGAGTATTCTCCGTTGGAGGCGGCTCTGAGGAGCACATGATATTGGTGCACGCAGACCAGCCAGTAGACCAGACTGATGAAGTAAGCCAGAAACATGTAGAGAGGTGGGACGACGAAGGGTTGGTTCGCCAGTTCCGGGTGGAGGGAGATGGCCACGATTTGTGTGATCATCGTGGCCACGCCCATCAGGTATCCAACCCAAGTACGCGGAAACGGGGGTAAGGTTTCCTTGGATTCTGGCTCTCGCCCCGATGCTCCGTCCTGCAAATCCATTAGAGCCTCGACAACTTCGCCCTGCGAGCGTAACGGCTTGTCCGTCGCCCCGTCAAACTCTCCTTGTAGAATCTGGCCACGGCTCGGGCTAAACTGATTGTGCGGTCCATCAGGGAGAGTCTATGAATTCTTTGCGAAAGCGCGCCAAACGTATCTCGCTGTGTGCTGCACTTTTTTTCGGCGGAATGGCGGCTGGAAGGCTAGTGTCGAGCTCCGCCGCCGCGCAGAACCGCTTTGGTCAGCCAAAAACTGTACTGCACGTGGTGGTCTATAAATTCAAGGACACGGCCTCTAATTACGACCGCGAGAAGAGCCTCAGCGGAATCAAGGAACTAGCCGCAAAAATACATGGTATAAAAAATATCTGGCTCAAGACCGAACGCAATCAAATCCGCGAATTCAGCGGCGTTTATGCCATTGAGTTCACAAGCGAGGAAGCCGCCGCGGATTACGCCGAAAGCCCCCTGCACGAAGCCTGGGCCAAGCGCTGGCAGGAATTGCGCGAAAATAGCCTCTCTTTCCAGATATCAAATCCCTGACGCATTCCCGCCAAGCCTGGCAGTTATTCCAAGACGCAGTTTAGACTGGGTCAGTTTTCGCTGCCCTGTTTGCCATCAGATTGCTAGACTAATTCCTTCTCCTGCGCTTAAATCGCACCTCACGGGTGACCCTGCATGTCCGCAACTGACAGCGCCTCAGTGCCCAAACCTACTTTAAACTGGCAACTCGGTTTCTGGAGTCTGATCGCCACGCAGTTTCAGGGTGCCTTCAACGAAAACGCCCTGAAGTTCCTCGTCATCTATATGGTCTTGTCTTCGGAAGGCGCCAAGGCCAATCGCGACCAGATTGAAGCCCTTGTCGGCGCGCTGTTTGCTATCCCCTTCATTCTGTTCTCCATGGCTGGAGGCTTCCTAGCCGACCGTTATAGCAAGCGAACCGTTACGATCTGGACAAAACTCTACGAGGTCGGCGTCATGGTCTTTGCCATGGTGGCCCTGATCGAGCCGAACTACCGGCTCGCGCTTGCCGCCATCTTTCTGACCAGCACGCAAGGCGCGTTCTTTGGGCCCTCAAAATATGGTCTCCTGCCGGAAATTCTTCCAGAAGAAAAGCTTTCCTGGGGAAATGGTCTTCTGGAATTAGGCACCTTCGTTGCGATCATTCTTGGCAGTGTAACCGGCGCGCGGCTTGCCGACGGCTTCATGGGGCATCAGGTTTATTCAGGCGCGCTTCTGCTGGCGTTCACGGTGGTAGGGATGCTGTGCAGCTTTGGAATCAGCCGCACTCCAGCCGCAGACCCTGCCCGGCGATTTTCCCTGAGCATGCTTTATGACCTGCTGTCTCCAGCGAAGCTGGTTCGGGCTGATCGCGTCTTGTTCCTTGCCGTGGTTGGCAACACCTACTTCTGGTTTCTTGGGGCGCTTCTGCAACTGAATATTTTCAATTACGGCCAGGATATCCTTCACATTCCAGCTACGAAGAGCGGATTCCTGCAAGCCGCAATTGGTATCGGCATCGGCGTAGGCAGCGCCTTCGCCGGATATTTGTCCGCAGGAAAAATAGAGTATGGATTAGTTCCTCTCGGTTCTGCAGGAATGATGGTGATGGGATTCCTGTTGGCGCTCCACGGTCTGACTTTCACCAATGTGCTGTTGCTGCTGGCCGCACTGGGCTTTGCGGGAGGCTTTTTTGCTGTTCCTGTCAACGCTTTGATTCAACATCGTCCCGACGAGAGTAAGAAAGGCGAGGTACTCGCTCTCGCCAATTGGCTCTCGTTTATCGGGGTGGCCGCAGCAGCAGGTCTGAACTTTCTTCTTTCGCACACCTTGGGCCTGAATCCGCGCCTGGTTTTTCTTTGGGGTTCGCTCCTCACGCTCGCCGCAACCGCCTATGTTGTCTGGTTGTTGCCGGATTCACTGCTGCGGTTGCTGCTCTGGATTGCCACGCATACTTTGTACCGGCTGGACGTCGTCGGACGGGAGAATATTCCAGCCCGCGGCGGAGCCCTACTGACTCCCAATCACGTATCAATGGCCGATGCGGTTTTGCTAATTGCTTCCATCGATCGCCCGATCCGCTTCCTCATGTTCAAGGGCTCCTATGACCATCCGCTCGTAAAACCATTCGCCAAAATTCTCGGCGTGATTCCCATCGCGTCTGACCAGGGACCGCGAGAGATGCTGCACTCTCTGCGGGAAGCCACCGACGCGCTCAGGAGAGGCGAGCTCGTCTGCATTTTTCCCGAAGGCCAGATGACCCGTATCGGCCAGCTTCTCCCCTTTCGGCGCGGCATGGAGCGCATCGTCAAAGGCGTGGACGTTCCCATTATTCCGGTGAATCTGGACGGGGTCTGGGGTTCCATTTTCAGTTTTTCGGGTGGGCGCTTCCTTTGGAAATTTCCGCGTCGGATTCCCTATCCGGTGGGTGTCTCCTTCGGAGCGCCTCTCCCCTCCACTTCGGGCGCACAAGAAGTTCGCCGCTCCGTGCAGGATTTAGGCGCCCAGGCGTTTGCCCGCCGCAAAAAGCGCATGCACACGCTGCCGCAATCTTTTCTTTATACCGCCCGGCGTCATCCATTTCGATTGGCTATGGCGGATGGTCCGCGGCCAAAACTCAGCTATTTCTCGGCGCTTGTTGGAACCCTCATCTTTGCGCGGCGATTACGGAAGCATTGGCAGGGCCAGGAAATGGTCGGAATTCTTCTGCCGCCTTCGGTTCCCGGCGCGCTTATCAATTTTGCCGCAATGCTGCTCGGCAAAGTTCCGGTCAATCTCAACTACACCGTAACCAGTGATACGCTCGCTTCTTGCGCCGCTCAGTGCAATTTAAAGACCATCATCACGTCGCGCACGTTCCTCGAAAAAGTGAAGGTGCAGCCTCCCGGTGAAGTGCTTTTCCTGGAGGATATCGCGAAAGATGCAAATTCGGCCGAGAGATTTGCTTGCTCGCTCGCTGCAGCGCTGCTGCCACCAGGCATTCTTGCGAAATTCGCAGGCTGTGAACGGCCCTCCACATTGGACGACACGGCTACGATCATTTTCTCCAGCGGTTCGACAGGTGATCCCAAGGGGGTTGTACTCTCGCACTACAACATTGCCGCGAACGTCGCGCAGCTAAACCAGGTATTCATGTTGCATGCCGAAGACCGCATCATGGGCATCCTGCCCTTTTTCCACTCCTTTGGCTTTACGGGAACGCTGTGCCTCCCTGCTGCCACCGGCATTGGCGTTGTCTTCCATCCCAATCCCTTGGACGCACGGGTGATCGGTGCACTGATCAACAAGTACGCCGTAACGATGCTTCTCGCTACGCCAACATTTCTCAGCGCCTACACCCGGCGCTGCGAACCGGAAGCGTTCGGTAGCCTTCGCTTTGTGATGGCCGGAGCGGAAAAACTTCCTGAGCGCATTTCCCAGGCGTTTGAGGATCACTTTGGAATCCGTCCCCATGAAGGTTATGGCTGCACCGAGTGTTCCCCCGCGGTCACGGTGAATACCATCGATTTTCGCGCGGCATCCTTCCGCCAGATAGGCGCAAAACGCGGCAGCATTGGCCATCCCCTGCCCGGAATTACTGTAAAAATTGTGGATCCGGAAACATCGCAGCTTGTGGCTCCGGATGAGCCCGGCCTTTTGCTGGTCCGGGGCCCAAACGTCATGCGGGGATATTTGAATAAGCCGGAAAAAACCGCTGAGGTACTGCGAGACGGCTGGTATAACACCGGCGACATCGCGCGCATGGATGAAGATGGATTTATTCGCATTACCGATCGCATGAGCCGTTTCAGTAAGATCGGTGGTGAGATGGTCCCACATATTAAAATCGAAGAACTGCTGCAAGACTTGGCGGGCGCTTCCGAACAAACCTTCGTCGTGACTTCCATCCCCGATGAAAAAAAGGGTGAACGCCTCGTAGTGCTCCACACGCTGGACGATCAGCCTCTCGAGCTGTGTCTTGAAAAATTGGCCAAGAGTGATCTGCCCGCGCTGTGGCGCCCGCGGCACGATCAGTTTGTCCGCATCGAGGGGCTTCCCTACCTGGGCACGGGAAAGCTAGATTTGAGAAAGGCGCGCGAATTGGCGCTGCAATTCGGACAGCGGACTTCTACCGAATAGTTTGCTGATGAAGGTTCTTGGAAACTACTGGATGGAGAAAACACAAAACTCAGCTGACTGGCGCGGGTTGATCTTAAGGCTCGTGCTCAGCGCCGTTGTCCTTGCGCTTTGGTTTTGGACGCAGTCATTGCTCGGCGGGCGCGCCTCACCCAATGGCGGCATTGACGATGGCCTCCACGACACAACGGCTGGCCTCAATCACTATTTTCATTTGCACGCTGTCGCCGCCAATGCCCTTTTGATCCTTAGCTCGGCCATCGTCGATGGCCTCGGCCTATTTCTCCTTGGCCGCTGGCTCTTTGGCGGAACCGTGCGTCCGTTTCTCGGCTTGGTGATTCTTATGGCCTTGCGTCAACTGATGCAGTCCCTTTGCGCTCTTCCTCCACCATCGGAAATGATCTGGCACTACCCCGGATTTCCTTCGCTCCTTGTGACCTATCACGTTGCCAATGATTTCTTTTTTTCGGGTCACACGGCAATTGCCGTCTTCGGCGCGACCGAACTGATCAGAATACGGCGCGCATGGTTGAGTGGCCTTGCCGTTCTGATGGTCTTTTTCGAAGTCTCAGCCGTACTTATTCTTCGCGCACATTACACCATGGATGTATTCACCGCACTGGTCGCTGCGCTTTGGGTCGCTTCCTTTAGTGAAAAGATCTCCTCTCGCCTTGACCGCCTCCTGAAAGCCTAAATTTCAGTTGCTCGCCGCATCCCAAGCAGCTATTCTCACCTGACATATGCCCACAAAAACAGGAATTTCTGCTGCAAAATCAACGTTTCTTCGGTGCGCGCTTGTGAAAATATGCTTAAGCTCAGCTGTTCTGGCGCTTACAGCGTTTCCCTCCCCTCCGCAGGAGTCGCCCAAGGCTGCCACCGATGGACTCGCGCCCATTCGCAGCTACATTTCTTCCGGGTGGAATACACTTTCGCGGTCGCTCTCTGACTGCTCCACATTCACGGACACCAAACTCTCGACCGCGCCTCAGCTTTATCTACCTGCTGACCTGCCCGTTCCCGACAGTGTGGGCCAGCTCAGAACCCGTTGTGGCGTTGAGGTTAGATCGCTACCGGCTTCGTTTGATCGACTCGGGGACCTGGGCCCGGAAGCACTCGACCCTCCCGGCCTGCTCTACCTGGAGCACCCTTACGTGGTTCCCGGCGGGCGATTCAATGAAATGTACGGCTGGGATAGCTATTTCATCCTCGTGGGATTGCTGCGCGACCATCGGCTCGACCTGGCTCAGAACATGGTGGACAATTTTCTCTTCGAGGTAGAGCACTACGGCGCCGTGCTCAACGCCAACCGCTCTTACTATCTCACCCGGTCCCAGCCTCCGTTCCTCACCTCGATGATTGTCGCGGTCCACCAGGCGCACGTCGCCGAAGGAGGCGATGACCGCGCGTGGCTAGGCAAAGCGTATGCGCTGGCCGTAAAGGATCACTCTGTTTGGACCAAAGAGCCTCATCTTGCGGGCTCCACAGGCTTATCTCGCTACTTTGACTTTGGCGACGGGCCGGCTCCTGAAAGCATCAAAGATGAAACCGGACACTATCGCGATGTTGTCGCTTACTTCTTGAATCATCCCGACCAGGAACGGGACCGCCTCGTCCGCCGTCCTGTGGGAGCGACTTCACCTGCCGCCGTTGGTTCGGTTTATTCTCTGCAGGTCTGCGATATTCCGAAGACTATGGGGAAACCGGGTTGCACTCCAGCCAATGAAATCGCCTTGAGTTCTGATTTTTACAAGGGCGACCGAGCCATGCGCGAATCCGGATTTGACATCGCGTTTCGCTTCGGCCCGTTCGGGGCCGGAACCCACCACTTCGCCCCCGTGTGCCTCAACAGTTTGCTCTATAAGGCTGAGACAGATCTGGCGCAGCTCAGCACGTTGCTCGGCAAGAAAGAAGATTCAGAGAATTGGAAAAAGGTAGCGGACGAGCGGAGGGCAAATATCCAGAAATATCTCTGGGACGAAAAACGCGGCCTCTATTTCGACTACGACTTTCAAACGCAGGCGCGGTCCGACTATGAGTACATCACTACTTTTTATCCGCTCTGGGCGGGTATATCCACGCCGGAGCAGGCTCAGGCCCTTTTGAAACACGTCGCAGATTTCGAGCGGCCCGGCGGCTTGCTGATGAGCACTCAGGAAACCGGCGGGCAGTGGGATTTTCCTTATGCCTGGGCGCCCACGCAGTTGATCGCCGTGAAAGGCCTTCGTCGTTACGGCTTTAGCGCCGATGCTGACCGCGTTTCCTTCAAATTCAACTCGACCGTTGCGGAGAATTTTCGCCGGGATGGCACCATCCGTGAAAAATACAATGCAGTCACGCGCTCCTCGGAAACGCAAGTGACCGCAGGTTATCACATGAACGTTGTCGGTTTCGGTTGGACGAACGGCGTCTTTCTGGAATTCCTGCAGGATTTGCCCTCAGACATGGTTGAGAAACTCGCGAGGGAACAGACCACCAGAGGGACGTCGGCACATTAACTTTTCCGGGTTCGGTCTCAATTCAGGACTTTAGGGCTCCTAGCGTCTCTTCATCTGGCACGGGAGTCCCCCCCGCCTGACTGGCCACCCAGGCGCCCACACGGTTTGCCGCCTCGCTCATTACGGCTAAGGATGACCCTCGCAGAAAGTGCTGCGTCATCGCTGCGGTGAAAGCGTCTCCGGCTCCAACCGTGTCCACAATTTTCACTCGGAAGCCCGGATACTCGTAAGTCTCACCAGTACTCTGCATCAGGCTGCCGTGCGATCCTCGTGTTACGCATACCAGCTGTAAATCGAATTCCCTCTGTAGCCAGCCCGCTGATTGTTTTTCATTTCCGCCTTCAAATCCCAGGAGCCCTGTCACCACGGGCAACTCTTCGTGGTTCAGCTTCACGATGTGCGCCAGCTCCACAGAGCTTTGCAGCGTTTCTTTGCAGTAGAAGTGTTGCCGCAAATTCACGTCAAAAACGCACAACGCCGACGGCCTTGCTTCGCGCACAAAGGACTGGATGGTATTCCGAGATTGTGGCGACCGCTGCGCTAGCGAACCAAAACAGACTGCAGCGCAATTCTTTGCAAGTTCTTTCCAGTCCGGTGTCCATTCCAGATAATCCCATGCCACTGATTCGGTGATTTCAAACTTCGCCTGCCCGGCTGGGTCCAACGATACCTTCACCATTCCCGTGGGATGCTCCGCATCCACTTGCACTTCGCGCGTCTGAACGCTCAGCGCCTTCACGCGATCGGTTGCCTCGCGTCCCAATTCGTCGTTGCCCACCCGGCTTGCAACAATTCCAGAAGCCCCCAGGAGGTCTGAGATGTAAGCAAAGTTTGCAGGGGCTCCTCCGAGCTTCCTGCCCGTGGGAAACAGATCCCACAATAATTCGCCGAGTCCGACTACTTTTCGCGCCGTCATTCTCCGCGCTTCCTTGCGTCACTCATTTAATTCCAAACCGATCGAAGTTTCCAGATCGAGAGGCTCTTGATCTTCCCTCTTCCATTCGTGGAATAGAGCTCAATTCTCTCGGCGCCCTTCGGCGGATACACTCTTTCTGTGAGCGTCACTTCACCGTTGTTCACAAATAGTTCCACGCTTGACCGGTCCACAAAAATGTGCAACTTGACGTTCTCTCGGCTAGAAATGATCGTCCCGTGCCGGCCTGCCGCTTCCTTGCTATACGAACTCTCCCCACCCTTGTTTCTGTCTATGAAAACAGATTTTCCGCCGCCGGAAACTCCTACCAGTGTTTCACTCGCCCCACCCTTCAGTACCTTGAATCCTAACTCCTCTGCGCCTGCCAGTTGAAGTTCCGCCTCGATCTCGACAGTATTCCCCATGAGTCCCGCTTCTTTGATTTTCTGATTGGCCTCGCCGATCGTCATGTTCTCCAGTCGAAACTCATTCCCGCGTAACTGTTCCATCTCCCGGACAGGCTCTTGCACCAGCCGGATTCCATTTTGATATTTCCTTAGTCCCAGCACGCGCGGAATCGACTGAGCGCCTCGCCAGATACTAGTCGGCTCCGTATTCGCATACTGCCAATTGCTGATCCAGCCCATCCAGATCTTCCGGCCATCGCTGTTCGGCACGTCCGCGAACGTATTGGTCGCATAAAAATCCTTGCCGTAATCCGCCCACAATTCCTGGCCCGCGGGCGTCTGGTCTGTAAACCTCTCTCCGTCAAATGATCCGACAAAATATTTCGTCCCCGTCCCGCCCGCGGGCGCGCCGGGATTTCGGTTGACGATCAGCACCCATTTATTCTCCCGCGTTTCTTCAACCGGCAGCTCGAACAGGTCCGGGCACTCCCATTGCCCCTGGGCATCCCCCGCCGGACCAAACGTGCTCCTCAACTTCCATTCCCTTAAATTTGTCGAATCGAAAATCTTCAGCAGCCGCTCATCCGCCAAAACCGCTACCATCACCCACTTTTTTTGTGGCTCATACCAAAACAGCTTCGGATCGCGAAAATCCGGCTGGCCCAGGTCTGCGACGGGATTGCCGGAATAGTTTTTCCAGGTCCTCCCGCGGTCATTGCTGTAAGCCAAATGCTGCCGTTGGATATCCTTACCCGCAGCCGTGTAGATCGCCACCAGGCAAGACGTTTCGCCGTCGGCGCCCTTTTTGCACAGTCCGCTCGAGTTTTCCCGGTCGACCACGGCGCTCCCCGAATAGATCATGGTCTTGCCTTCTTCTTCGGGAATCGCCACTGGCAAATGTTTCCAGTGCAGCATATCCGCGCTGACGGCGTGCCCCCAGCTCATGTGGCCCCACACCGCGCCCTGGGGATTGTGCTGGTAAAACAGATGGTATTCGCCTTTGTAATAGACCAGCCCGTTGGGATCGTTCATGAAATTCTTCGCTGGGGTGAAGTGATACTGCGGTCTCCACAGTTCTTCATAACTCCGCTGGCCGCGGGCGACACCCGCAATCAGTATCGCCGCAAGCAGAGCTACAAACACGACCGTCCGAAACTTAGCGAACGCCAACATTTTCGACTGTCCTCAAGTCAGGGATTCTTGTCTTGCTTCCCCTCGAGCTGTTCCGCAAGCTTCAGCTCGCGCTCTGCTTCTGCTGTATTTCCAAGGTCGCGGTACGCCAACCCCAGTAGATGATGGGGAATCGGATTATTCGGGTCCATCGCCAGCGCCCGCTGGAGAGCGCGTACGGCAAGCGCCGTCTCGCCTTTTTTCTGCAGTACTTTTCCCATCAAGATGTACGGTCCGGTCGAAGTGGCATCCAGCCAGATCGACCTCTGCAGAAGCTTCTCGGCTTCTTCATATTTCTGCATCCTCGAGTATGCATCCGCCAGCTTGTAGTACACGGCCGCTTCGCCCGGATTCAATTCCAGCTCCTGCTGGAACTGGCCAATCGCATCTTCAGGCCTCGATTTGTAGAGATAGATCTCCCCGAGCAGCATGTGCGCCAACGGGAGCTTTCCGTCCAACTCGACAGCTTTCTTCGCGTACTCTTCCGCCACGGGAGCGAAATCGTGCCGGAATAGCATCCGGGCCGCAAACACATAGCTCGCCGGCGAATCGACGGGCACACCAAACATCTTCGCGAAAGCTTTTCGCGCGGCCGGATAATCCTTAGTCTGCATGTAGCACATCCCCAGGATATAGGCGGCATCCACATTCGCGCTGGGATACCACGCTTGGACCTTTTCAAGCGGCCCTATAGCCTCCCCAGGCCGTCCAGCGAGGTAATAGGAAAGCCCCATCAGCTGGACTGCCTCGTTGTCCCCTGGATTCTCTTCCAGGGCCTTGTTGAAGCTCGCCGCCGCCTTCAGATAATCGCCCTTCCGGTACTGAGCGATTCCAATCTCTCGCGTGATTCCTTTCGCGGATGGCTCTGCCGCGGAAATCTCTTCAAGTATTGCCAGCGCTTCGTCGGTCTTGCCCTGCTGCAATAGCCGTCTTGCGGCCTCGATACTCCGAGCAGGCTTTTGCACTTCCTGCCCGGGCGCACCAGGCGCCATCGCAAAGGCGCTCAAGGAGAGGAAAGGAGCGATAGTAAGGACAAGTTGAATTCTTCGCCGCCGCATAGTCGCAGTTCCTATCGCCTCAAGGATACCTTCGGAGCATAAAAAACGGGGAGCCGGTCAGGGCTCCCCGTTGGGGTGTTAGGGGTATTTTTGTCTTTGTTAGAAAATGAACTTCACGCCAAACTGCAGTTGGCGCATGCCCGATGGTGAACCAGGCGAAGAATCGTTTTCGATGTCCTTGATCCGCCCGGCGTCTCCCGTGCAATCTACGCAAGTATTACTTGGGATGGCCAGCACGGGGTGGTTGAACACGTTGTAGGCGTCAAAGCGGAACTGCGCCTTGTAGCGTTCGGTAATCCCAAAGGTCTTTGCCAGTGCCATGTCAGAGAACAAGGCATGTGGGCCGCGATACGAATTGCGCCCCAAACTGCCAATCTGTCCGCAAGCCGGCATGGCAAACGGTCCGGACGTCAAGCGCGCCGTTTTGCATTGGTCTTGGCCGGTGATGTCGGTGGGAGAACTCTTGATCTCCGGCGCCTGGTCCATAGTTGGCAACGGCGTGAACCAGAGCAGATTGCCCTGGGCGTCCCGGATCTTGCCGGTGGTCAAGCGCCCGCCGATCACATTTGGACGGCAAGGCCCTGCGTCAGATATTTCGCCGCAGTTCTGGAGGCTTGGTGTCCAGGGTAACCCGCCGCTCCAATTCAGCGTATTGGTCAGCTGCCATCCACCGATCAGGAGATCTGTGGCGCGGCCGGAGTTTCCCATGTATTTCTTCCCTTTGCCAATCGGCAGTTCGTAAACAGTGTTGATCACGAATACATGGTTGCGGCTCTGGTCATCCGGCCCATACGCAAACTTCGGATCAACCGAGTAGTACCCGGAATCATAGAAGTTGGCGTGGGAAAACGTGTAGTGGGCGAGGAACTGCAACCCATTGGTCACGCGCTTTTCCACCTTGATCTGCAATGATTGGTAGTTATTGTTAGCATCGTTTCCGAAATAACCCATATCCACTGCACAGCAGGTGTAGTTGAAAGGCGCTCCGTAAGTAAAAGCCGGAACACCATTTAGGAAGAACCGCCGGCGGAAGTTCGTCGGGACAGAGGCCGCAAAGCCTGCCTTGCAATCAAATGTTCCGTTGCCGTTCGGTGTGCAGGCATACTTGTCAGTCCCAGTTCCGATCGCCGCTTCGTTCGGATTGTACGATGGGCCATTACTCGCAAAAACGTGAGTCCCTTTGTTCGCCACATACGAAACGGTCAAGTTTATCGTTGGCGTAATCTGCCTCTGGACAGTCCCATTCCACTGATCAATGGTGGGCAGCCGTTGGATCAAAGGCCGAATTCTCGGTTGGACTGTGCCGTCGAGGCCGAGCAGCGGAAGCGTTCCCGCACTAGAAATGTCGCCAAGAATGTTGGCGAAGGAGAAAGCTGGTGGCCCCTGAGCAAGCGTGAAGACTGCGCTCCGGCCATTGGTCGCTCCCGGATTGAGGTTTGAATCCTGCAGCGACTGTTGCGCCAGTACGGGCAGGTTTTGAGTCACGACATGGCCAAAGTTCGACCCGAAAACGCCGATGTCGAATCCGCGGCCGTACCCAATACGAACGACTGTCTTTTGGTCAAGCTGGTAGGCAAAACTGAGCCGCGGAGCGAAAGCTTTAAACGTGTTGGCAATGTTTCCATTCAGTCCGACGCCGCCGTAACCGGCAACCCGTATCACGCCCTGGTCCTGATTCGCAAATCCGCCTTGGCCCTTTCCATTCACGCTCTCCGGGAAGTAGATTTCCCAGCGCAAGCCGTAGGTCATCGTGAATTTGGGCGTGATTCGCCAGGTGTCCTGGCCATAGAAGAACCAGCGCTTTTGCCGTTCCGCTGCCGTTGTGCTGGTGCTCACAAAACGCTCGAATTGCGTCACGTTACCAAGAAGGAAAGTAGCGAGGCTGATACCGCCAGTGCCCGCGTTACTTGTAGCCCCTGCATCAAAATGCAGCTGCCCGGTGCGGTTCGCATCGCTTGGCACCCGCAGGTTCAGCGCGTAGCGAATGTCGCCGCCAAACTTGATCGTGTGGTTGCCCTGTGTCCTCGTCCAGTTGTTCACAAACTGAACCTGCTGTTCACTTTCGGTCAGCGGACAGTTGCAGCGGCCAACGTTCAAGCCGTCCCCGAATGCGGAGAAGCCGCCGTTTCCGTCCATGAAGAAGGAGGACAGGCCGCCCGTAGTTGAGGTCCCCAAGTTCAATCCGGGGATGCCAAATCCGGTCATTGGAGTCCCACTTGCATCGGAATACGCTGTTTGGGGGTTGTACTTGAACCAACCGAACCGGAAGTCGGTCAGCCACTTGGACCCAACCGGCTTCGTGAAGCCTGTAGCCACACTGTAGTTATGGACAATAGAGGACCCGTTCAACCCACCCGGTCCGAATCCATTTCCGCCGAGTGCTCCCAAGCCACCCTTGCCAGAAAGCGAGAAGTAATCCAGGCTGTACCGCCCGAATACCTGGTAATTGCGCGGAGCCGCGTAATCAAACTTGGCGTCAAATGACTTCTGATCGAACGGCCCTGACCCTTGCACGATCAAATTATTCGTCGTAGCGCTGTTCGAGACCCCGAGTGACGCGAAATCCGCAAGAACCGCCAGAGCTTGCTGAGACAGCCTGCTGTTCGGAATAAGATTGCCAGCAAATGCTGTCCGCCCCGAACCGGTCAGCGGATTCCCCGTTGCCGGATCCCAAATTTGGCCGTTCGTAGGTCCGAGCGAGTTCGTTGCGTTCAAGTATTCACTGAGATTGCAAGTGCCGGAACTACCCGAGAGACAACTTGAAGTCACTAAGGCCGTCGGGACCGTATATGTATTGGTAATGCCCTGGATTTGCTTCGTCCCCTGATAATCGGCAAAGAAAAACAATTTATCCTTGATGATCGGGCCACCGACGCTGCCGCCGAACTGCTTCCATGTCGCTGCTGCTAGTGGCACTCCAGGAGCATTCGTGAAGGGATCGCGCGCCTCTTGGGCGCTATTGCGGTAAAAATAGAAGCCGGTTCCGTGGAATGCATTCGACCCGGACTTGATGGAAACCTTTACGGAGCCAGCCGTGGCCTTGCCGGATTCCGCGTCGTAGTCCTGCAGCGCCATCTTCGCTTCGCTGATCGCATCCAGGTTCGGGTTCACGACGATGATTCCCAGAATAGGATCTTGGTTGTCAGTGCCGTCTAACTCGAAGTTGGTTCCGCTAAAATGCTGGCCATTGACGAAAATCTGACCGCCGCCCTGCGGATTTTCCGTCGCCGCGTGGCTCCATCCTACCAGCTTCTGCGTGCCGGGCGAGAGCAATTCAAAGTTTGTGAAGTTGCGGTTCAGCACCGGCAGTTCGGAGACGTACTTTTCGTTAAATGAAATGTCCACGTCCGCGCGATCCGTCTTCAACTGAGGAATTTCGCCGGTAACTTCCACTGTCTGCGTCACCGCGCCAACTTGCAGTTGCGCGTCAACGTGGGCAGAGGAGTCCGCATCCACGCGCACATCGGGCGCGTCGAATGCCTTGAAGCCCGTTGCCTCGACTCTTACGCGGTAATTGTCGGGTATCAAGTGAGTCACTGCATAGTTGCCGCTCTCATTCGTGCTCGTATCGAAGGCGAAATTCTTGGTGATCGAGGTTACCGTGACCTTAGCAGCCACGACCGCATTTCCCTGCGGGTCCGTTACCGTTCCGATTACGCTGCCATACACCGCCTGCGCATTCGCCGTATTCGCACACACCGCCGACAACGCTAGCGCGATCACCAACACCCCAAACAGCCCCTTGTTCCTGATCATTGCGAAGCCTCCATTACCCAAATTGCTCATTAGAATCTTTTGCCGGAAGTCTGCTTTCGAACAGAGGAAGCGGATCAACTCTTTTGCCGCTGGCGTCCGAAAACTCCATCCACCCCAACTACGAGCCGTGCGCCACACCAACTTGCTAACCTAAACCGACACCAAACCCTAGTGGTTTTGCGCTACTCGTTGCGTCTATGTATCAATTGCTTGAATAGCTGTCAAGCCTATTTTTGATGTTAATGATTTTTCTTGAGAAAACCTGATATTACAGCTATTCCTACACGCCAGTGGCGATTTGCAGCCCATAAGTCTCAATTTTGGGATTCCTATCTGGGATTATCTGCTGAAAATGGAAGAATCTGTAATTGCAACTTACCCCACGTCAGGAGTATCATCCACCAACTTTGTCGTTTAACCTGTCTAACTCCTTTGCCCCGGGTTCCCTACAACTTAGATGACTTTTCCCAAACACCGCCAGATTTACTCTGAACTGAAGGAGTCCATCTCCTCCGGCAAGTATCATCCCGGCCAGCGTCTCCCAAGCGAAGCCCAGCTCGTCAAACAGTTCCAGACTTCGCGTCCCACCGTTGCCCGCGCGCTGCGCGACCTCCAGCAGGAAGGCCTGATCGACCGCCACGCCGGCTCAGGAACTTTCGTCAGCAAAAAGCAATTGCCAGAGAATCTTCTTGTCGGCTTGATCGTCCCCAATCTCGGCGAAACCGAAATCTTCGATCCCATCTGCCGCGAGTTGGCCCGCTCTTCCCAACTTAGCGATCACAGTTTGCTCTGGGGAAGCATGCAAGAACTCTCCGGCGCAAATACTGAAGAGCAGCTCATGCGCCTGTGCGACCAGTTCATCGCCAGAAAGGTTGCCGGCGTTTACTTCGCACCTCTCGAACTCACGCCCGACTTTTCCGGCACCAACGAGCGCATCGCCAATGCTCTCAACCGGGCCAAAATCCCGGTCGTTCTTCTCGATCGCGACCTCTATACCTACCCTCGCCGCAGCAGCTACGACCGAGTCGGCATCGACAATCGCCTCGCCGGACACACTCTCACCGAGCACCTGCTCCAATTAGGTTGCAGAAAAATCGCCTTCGTCAACCTGCCGCATTCCGCGGAAACTGTCTGGCATCGCCTCTCAGGCTATCGGGACGCGCTCAGTGCCAGCGGCATCAAGCCCGATCCTGCTCTTACCCTCGAAGGCGATCCCGCCGATGAATCTTTCGTCCGGCGCATTCTTGACCTAGGCGGCGTTGAAGCCTGTATCTGCGCCAATGACATGACCGCCGCTAACTTGATGCACTCTCTCGACAGCCTCGGCGTCCGCATCCCCGAAGACTTGCGCATCGTGGGCATTGACGATGTCCGGTACGCCAGCCTCCTGCGCGTCCCCCTCACCACGATTCATCAGCCTTGCAAATACATCGGCGCAAGCGCCGTTCAAGCCATGAAGGACCGCATTGCTGATCCGAATACTCCGTCACGAGACATTGTGCTGGGTTTCAAGCTCGTCGTGCGGGAATCCTGCGGCGCATCGCTCGGCAAGAAACGCGCGCGAATGAATTAGCAAGCGAAGGTCAATTCAATTTGTCTTTGCTGCAATTAAATCGGCGCGATTCAACATCTTTACTCCACTCCGTGATGAAGTGAGATCCTAATCTTTCTTCCCCGACACTCGTAATCTCGGGTCAAATTCTGCGGCTTTCTGCAATTCTTCTTCTCCCTCATCTTTCTTCCCCTGTCGGCTCAGAGCCATCCCCAATTGATAATGCGCCTGCGCAAAACTAGGCGCGAAACTAATTGCCGCTCGAAACTGCGAGATCGCTCCCTCCACGTCTCCCGCGTTCAGCAGCCGCTTCCCGGAGTTTGTCGCAAACAGCGCCGCTTGTTCCCCGGTCTTCTGTTTCGCGATCTCCGCCCCTAAGCGAGCTTCAGCCGCGGCGCCTTCTGTATCCCCAAGCTGCCTTAGCACAGCGCTCAGTGTGGTGTGCGCTCCCGCAAAATCCGGTTGCAGACGGATGGCCTCTCGCAGCGAAGCCACGGCCTGTTTCAGCTCGCCATTCTGTTTCAGCACCGTCCCTAGCGTGTAGTGCGCCTCCGCATAGTCCGCCTTTACCTGAATCGCTGCGTGCAGCTCATCGATCGCGCCCGCAAAGTCTCCCTGCTGCCATAGCGTCACGCCCAGGGTGTAGTGTGCATCCGGCTGTTTCGGGTCCAGTTTCGTCGCTGCGCGCAATTCCTCCACCGCTTCCGCCAACTTATCCTTCAACTTCAGCGCCAATCCCAGATTGTAGTGCAGCGTCGCATCCTGCGGCGTGGACTTCAGCGCCCCCTGAAACTGGGCGATTGCCGCATCAAAATCGGCCACCTGCAAATACGCCGCTCCTAAATTGCCCTTGAACCCGGTGTCTTCAGGACGCAACAGGATCGCCTTTTCAAACTCGGCGACGGCGCCTTTTCCCTCCCCGCCCTGCAAGTAGGCCAGCCCCAGATTGTTGTGCACCTCCGGATCCTCCGGAGTTTGCTTCGCCGCTTCTCGGAACGCTGCGATCGCCTGCCCCACATCCCCATTCCTCTGCAGCAACAAACCCAAGGCATTCTGTGCACCTGGATAGTCTGGCTTCAAATTGACGCACGTCTGAAATTCGCGAATCGCCCCGTCCCGCTCCTCACGCCTCTGTAAAATCTGCCCCAAATAAAAATGACCGTCGGGATTCTCCGGACTCAGCTCAGTCCCCGCGCGCAAATGCTTTTCCGCCTCAATCAACTCATTCGCCTGATATCGCAGCACTCCTAAATGAATATGCGCTTGCGCAAAATTCGGCGCTAATCTCAGCGCTTCCTCAAATTCCGGGGCAGCTTTCTGCACGTCGGACTTCTGTACTAGCACCGTGCCCAGATCGTCGTGCAACTCCGCGCGCTGCGGCGCTAGCTTAATCGCTCGCCGCAGTTCGGCCACCGCCCCATCGAAATCTCCAGAAAAATCCAGCATCCGCCCGAGCACATGGTGCGTCTCTGAATCTTCCGGAGCCAGTCGCGCACCCTCATTCGCCTCTTTGACCGCCTCCGCCAAGTCACCCCGCCCAGCCAGCGCGCTCGCCAAATTCATGTGCGCCAACGCAAATTCCGGTTTCAGCTTCAGCGCCACGCGGTACTGCTCAATCGCCGCCGTAGAATCTCCTTGCGCCGCCAGTGCCCACGCCAATGAGTTGTGAGCTTCCGCACTCCTCGGCGCAAGTTGGACCACGCGTTCGAATGACTTCCTCGCCGCCGCCAAATCGCCCTTCTTCAGCGCCTCCATTCCCTTCCGGTAAATCGCGTCCGCATGGGGAGCCACCGTTGCAGCAGTCTTCGTATTCTCTCCGCTTTGAGCATCATTTTTTTCTTGAGCAGTCACTCTCGATACAAAAATAATGCCCATGCCCAGCGTCAACAGAAGGGCACAACGAAGTGCGCCGAAGCAACTGCCCATCAAGAATCCTGCCTGAAACATTCTCTGCATATTGATCCGCAAAAATTCTAGCACGCCCTCGCGATTCGCCACAGGCAGTCCTGTTTCCTCTCGACTTCACTCCTCGTCGCAACCCGCCTGCGTCCTTGTTATGATGAAGTTTCGATGACTCGCGCTTCCTCATTCATTTGTTCAACTTTCTTTTCTTTGCTGGTCCTGCTATCCGCGGCCGCAATCCTCAATTCCCAGCAAGCCCCTCAGAAAAAATCAGACCGAGCACCGCTCGCGCATTTCACTGACGTCGCCCAAAAAGCAGGCCTCGCCTCCCCCACAATCTTCGGCGGAGAAAACACAAAAAAGTACATCATCGAGACTACCGGCACCGGCGTCGCCATCTTCGACTACGACAATGACGGCTGGCCAGACATCTTCGTCGTCAACGGCACCAAGCTCGACCTCCTCGACAAATCCAAAGCCCCCACCAGCCACCTCTACCACAACAATCGCGACGGCACCTTTACCGACGTCACCGAAAAAGCCGGCCTCACGCACACCGGATGGGGCCAGGGAGTCTGCGTCGGCGATTACGACAATGACGGCTACGAAGATCTCTACGTCACCTATTACGGAAAAAACGTCCTCTACCACAACAACGGCAACGGCACTTTCTCCGATGTCAGCGAAAAAGCCAAAGTTGCCGGCAGCGGCAAAGCCTGGGGCACCGGCTGCGCTTTCGTGGACTACGACCGCGACGGTAAGCTCGACCTCATGGTCTCCAATTATGTGGACTACGACTCCGCCACCGCCTACGCTCCCGGCGAGCGCCCGTCTTGCATGTGGAAAGGTGTTCCCGTCATGTGCGGACCGCGCGGCCTGCCGTGGGCAAAAAATATTCTCTATCACAATCTGGGGGACGGCACGTTTGAGGACGTCTCCGCAAAATCAAAAATCGATCAGACCAACGG
>Ga0075017_100000628_pt1 | contig 20081 bp, 19 predicted proteins | sample AleBraG_ABR_2012_FD_71475 | JGI IMG/M metagenome (GOLD analysis project Ga0075017, IMG submission 71475) | Freshwater sediment microbial communities in response to fracking from Pennsylvania, USA - Alex Branch Run_MetaG_ABR_2012 | ecosystem: Environmental > Aquatic > Freshwater > Creek >... | reverse complement strand
ATGTCGGCCTTGGCCCCGGCGAGGCGCAGCACCTTCGGCGATCCCCCGCCGATCATGATCGGCGGGGGATCGCCGAAGGTGCTGCGCCTCGCCGGGGCCAAGGCCGACATCGTGAGCCTCAACTTCGACAACTCATCGGGCCGCATCGGCGCCCCCGGCGTGGCCAGCTCCACCGCCGAGCAGACCGCAGCCAAGATCGGCTGGATCCGCGAGGGGGCCGGCGACCGTTTCGACGACATCGAGCTGGAGATCGCCGCCTACTTCACCGTCGTCACCGACCGGCCCGACGAGGCGCTGGCCCGCTTCAGCGGCGTCCTCGGCCTTCCCCCCGAGGAGCTCAGCCGCCATCCCCACGTCCTGATCGGCCCGGTCGGCCACATCTGCGAGGAGATCGAGCGCCGGCGGGAAACCTACGGGGTGAGCTACGTCACGGTCGGTGGGGCCTCGATGGAGGACTTCGCGCCGGTCGTCGAACGACTGGCCGGCCGTTGAACTCCGGTCAGTGACCGGCCCGGTTGGAGAACCACACGATCCACGGGTGGGCCCACCCGGCCGTGGCCACGGCCAGGCCGAGGCCGACGACCAGACCGCCGAGCAGGGCCAGGAACCGGCGGCGTCGCCCGGCCAGCACGGCGGCTGAACCCCGGCCGGTGACCTCGGCGGCCGACCAGACCAGGCTGCGCAGGGCGTAGGCCAGGACGTGGACGGTGGTCACGACGAACCACAGGATGAAGCTGGCCTTGTGGATGGTCACCAGGGTCGAGGACCGGCCGGGGTGGGTGGCCAGCAGACCGATCCCCGAGCCCAGCACGACCAGGGTGAGAACGATCAGCAGCGGGGCCAGCACCCGCAGCAGCGGGCGGGGCGGGCCGGCCTGACCGAAGCGGGGGTCGCCGGTGTAGTAGCGGAAGAACCGGTAGCTGGTGCTGGCCAGCTTGACGGCGACGACCCCGACCACGATGAAGCCGATGAACACGTGGGCGGCCAGGAGGCGGTGGATGCCGACGATGGTCAGGCCCTCGGCGGCCAGAACGATCAGCAGGGCCACGCCGGCCAGGGCGGTCAGCCGTCCGTTGGCGGCCGGACCGGGGTCGTCGTGTTCACGGGCTCCGGCGACGAGCTGGTCGAGAGCTCCCCGGTCGCGCCGGTCAGGATGGCGGTCGGTGACGGACATGACGGTCCGCTCATGGTCGCATAGCGGCCTGCCGTGTCGGCGCGACCGCCGTCGTTCTTACCGAATTTTGGGTGAACTCGAACCGGCCCCGTAGCCCCGCCGCTCAGGCTCGCCGGTCACGCCCGGGCGGGCCGGGCCCGCCGGGGTCAGCCGATCCAGTGGCTGAGCAGGTGGTGGAAGTGGCGGATCTTGGTCTCCTGGTAGAGCGCCAAGGTCACGCCCGGCTTCTGGATGGTGTTCAGGCCGACCTGAACCTTGGGCAGGTTGAAGGTGTCCTGGTTGAACACCCGACCGAGCTGACCGAGCTCGGTGGCTCCGTTGAAATCTTCGTCGGGACCGATCCAGTGCACCTTGGCGGCCGGCGGCCGCTCCCCCCGGAACGGCGACAGGAACATGCATTCGAAGATGCTCATGGTGTGGTCGTCGCCGTAGGGGCGGAACCGGTAGGTGATCCGGTTGTAGGCGCCCCACGGGTGCAGGTTGGGAAACAGCGTGTAGTAGATGCTGTCGTTGCACTCGGCGTCGCACAGCTCGACCCGGCCGGGGCCGAGGAGGCCGGCCCAGCGGGCCCGCGAGGCGTCGCCGGCCACGGCCCGGGCGCTCGACCCTTCGGGCACCACCGCCACCGGCGGCTGGTCGAGGCGCCGGTCGAGCATGGCGTCGAGACGCTCCTGCTCGGTGGGTACCCAACTGAGATGGGGGCTCGGGGTGCCGTTGGGGGTGATGGCCCGGCTGACGTTGCCCCAGGCGTCGTACTGGGAGTTGGCGTCGCCGATCCCGGCCAGCAGCTGGGGGTGGGTGGCCACGACGTGGAAGGCCTCCATGAAGGCCTCCTGGCTCACCTTCCAGTTGCAGCGCATGATCTTGGCGACGTGGGCCTCCTTGAAGCGCTGCTCGAGCGGCCACCGGGCGAAGTGCGACGGCAGCTCACCGATGAACGATTCGAGCGGCTCGCAGTCGGGATCCATGTTGATGAACACGAACCCCCCCCACCGGCCGACCTTGACCTCGGGGAGGTGCCACTGGCCGGCGTCGATCTGGGGGAAGTCCCACTCGCAGGGGATCTGCTTGAGGCTGCCGTCGTGGTTCCAGCAGAAGCCGTGGAAGGCGCAGCGCAGCTCGTTGGTCGGACCGGCCTGGGAGCGCAGCTGGCGGCCCCGGTGCAGGCAGGCGTTGTAGTAGGCCTTGATCTCGTCGGGGGCGACGCGCACGACAAGGATGGACAGCGAGGCGATGTCGTAGACCTCGGTGTCGCCGACGCGGGGAATGTCCTCCTCGCGGCAGGCCATCTGCCACACCCGCTTCCACAACCGCTCGACCTCGAGGTCGTGGAAGGCCCGCGACGTGTAGCGGCCGACGGGCACGTCCTCGGCGCCCACGAAGAACGGTGACACCTTGCGCAGCACCTCGGGGACCGGACGGGTGTCGCCGTCGAGCAGCTGCTGGTAGGAAAGACCCGCTGAGCGGGCCTGACCGGGGCTCTCGACCGTCGTGCTCATGACCGACCTCCCGTGGCGGCGGCCGCCTGCTCGGCCAGCGCCTGGCGGTGGCGGTTCTCCAGCTGGGGATCGGCGATCCAGCGGCACATTTCGGGGTCGGCCACCCGGAGCTCCCCGTCGAGCCAGTTGCCCTCCTTGTCGAAATGGCCGATGACTCCGTCCTTGTCGACGACGACACCACCGTCGGCGTCGGCGTCGTAGACGGCACCACTCAGAGCGTGGCGGATCTTCGGCATGAGCGCGCCTCCTCCCCGGCAAAAGTGCTTTCTTGACAGAGCCTACACAAACTCCTGGTTTCGTCGTCCGTCGGCCTGCCCCGGGCGTGCGCCGCAGGGGGTCGCTAACTATGGTGCGTGTAAAGAAAGGGGGCCACCATGGATCTCGGGCTCACGGGCAAGCGCGCACTGGTCACCGGAGCGAGCAAGGGCATCGGCCTGGCCATCGCCTCACGTCTGGCCTCGGAAGGTGCGGCCGTGGCCATCTGCGCCCGCGGCGAAGGGGCCCTCAAGGAATCGGCGGCGGCCCTGGCCGGCAGCGGCGTCGCCGTCCACGCCGACGTGGTCGACGTGGCCGACGGCGACGCCCTCAAAGCGTTCGTGCGGGAAGCCGCCGAGGCCCTCGGCGGCCTCGACATCGTGGTCCACAACACGTCGGCCTCGGCCGGGCGGGGACCGGAGCAGTGGATCAACAGCTTCAACATCGACCTCATGCCCCTGATCCACCTGGTTGACGCGGCCATGCCCTCACTGGAAGCCTCCGACGCCGGCGCGGTGGTGGCCATCGGCACCACCAACGCCCTGGAGACCGCCCCGCCGGCCAGCGCCAACTCCTACGGGGCCTTCAAGGCGGCCGTGATCCAGCACGCCAGCGCCCTCGGTCACACCCTGGCCCCCAAAGGCATTCGGGTGAACTCGGTGTCGCCGGGCCCGGTGTGGTTCGAGGGTGGGGTCTGGGAGATGATCAAGAACGGGCGTCCGGAGCTCTACGACAGCGTGCTGGCCAACATCCCCCTCGGGTCGATGGCCACCGACGCGGAGATCGCCAACGCCGTGGCCTTTCTGGCCAGCCCGGCCGCCGCCCACATCACCGGGGTCAACCTGGTGGTCGATGGCGGCTTCACCAAGCGCGTCCAGTTCTGAGCGGTCGATGAGCGCCAAGCCAGGAGGGCGCGTCGACGTCGTGGTGGTCTGCGGCGGCCGCTACCACGACTTCGACTACGCCCGCCGGGAGGTCCTGGCCGAGCTGGGCCGCTTCGACCGGGCCAAGGCCCGGGTGTTCGAGGACTTCGCCCCGGCCGAGCCCGGTGGGGCCCTCGACGGGGCCGACGTCCTCGTCACCTACACCTGCGACGTCCGGCCGAGCGAAGTCCAGCAGCAGGGTCTGGAGCGGTTCGTGGCCCGGGGCGGACGGTGGCTCGCCCTGCACGCCACCAACTCAGCCTTCGACCCGCCGGCCCGGATGGGCACGGGCGAGCCCTTCGGGACCCCGCGGGTCTTTCCGACCATGGCCCGGGTGTTGGGCAGCCAATTCCTGGCCCACCCCTCCATCGAGCCCTACACCGTGGAGATCACCGACCCGGACCATCCGTTCGTCGCCGGGGTCGAGCCGTTCGTGGTGACCGACGAGCTGTACTGCTCCGAGCTGCACGGCCCTCTGGACGTGATCCTCGACACCCACTTCACCGGCCGCTGCAAGGGCTTCGCCGAGGCCGAGTGGCCCGTCGACGAGCCCCGTCCGGTCCTCTACCTCAAGACGACGGGGGAGGGGACCGTCTGCTATTTCACGCTCGGACACTGCCGGGGCCCTCTCGACATGCAGGACTTCATTCCCGAATACCCGACGCTCGAGCGGGGCTCGTGGGACGTTCCGGCCTTCCGCACCGTGCTCGGGCGCTGCACGGCCTGGGCCGTGACCGGGCAGGTCTGAGTCGTTTCGGGGCGTCCCGCCCCACCGGAGTACCATCGACGGCCGGACCAGCCACGGCCGGACGCCGCTGATCAGGGAGGACATGTGGAGCCGACACCCGCACAGCTGCTCGACCTGCACCGGCGGATGGTGCGGATCCGCCATTTCGAGGTCGAGGCGGGCAAGCTCACCGAGGGCGGCAAGGTACCGGGGGCGTTGCACCTCTACGTGGGCGAGGAGGCGGTGGCCGCCGGCGTGATGGTGCACCTGAGCGACGAAGATCAGATCACCTCCACCCACCGCGGCCACGGTCACCTGGTGGCCAAGGGCGGCGACTTCCGACAGATGTACGCCGAGCTGTTCGGCAAGGCCACCGGGTACTGCAAGGGCAAGGGGGGGAGCATGCACATCTCCGACCTCGAGCTCGGCATCCTCGGGGCCAACGGGATCGTGGCCGGCAGTGTGCCCATCGCCGTGGGGGCCGCCTTCGCCAACCGGTACCGGGGCAACGACCGGGTGACCGTGTGCTTCTTCGGCGACGGGGCCTCCAACGAGGGGGCCTTCCACGAGGCGGCCAACCTGGCCGGCGTGTGGCGGCTGCCCGTGGTTTTCGTCTGTGAGAACAACCTCTACGGGGAGTACACCCCGCAGCGGCGGCACCAGGCCATCATCGACGTGGCCGACCGGGCCGCCGGCTACGGCTTCCCCGGCGCCGTGGTCGACGGGATGGACGCCCTGGCCGTGTTCGAGGCGGCCGGCGAGGCCATCGCCCGGGCCCGGCGGGGAGACGGTCCGAGCATCGTCGAGTGCAAGACCTACCGCTACTACGACCATGTCGGCGTGACCGGGATGCGCATCCCCTACCGGGAGGCCTCCGAGGTCGACGAGTGGAAGGCCCGTGACGCCATCGCCTCCTTGGAGCTGCACCTGGCCGAGACGGGCGTGCTCAGCCCCGACGCCATCGCCGCCGTCCACGCCGAGGTCCTGGCCGACATCGCCGAGGCCATCGCCTACGCCGAGGCCAGCCCGCTGCCCGACGTGTCCGCCCTGACCGAGGACGTGTACTCCAACCCGATCACCTACGCCGCCCCGACCGAGCCGTCGGGCCGGCCTTAGCGAAGGGGCTCCCGGTGACCGTCACCGACACCACCGCCACGGCCGAGCGCTCGCTGCCGTTCGTGCTCGCCATCCCCGAGGCGATCCGTCAGTGCATGCAGGCCGACCCGGACGTGTTCCTGGCCGGGGAGGACATCGCCCATTTCGGCAGCGTGTTCGGCACCACCCGCGGGCTGCTCGCCGAGTTCGGACCGGAGCGGGTCCTCGATACGCCCATCTCGGAGGCGGCCATCATCGGTCTGGCCACCGGGGCGGCGGCCGTCGGCCTGCGTCCCGTGGTCGACATCATGTTCATGGACTTCATCGGGTGCTGCATGGACCAGATCATGAACCAGCTGGCCAAGATGAAGTACATGTTCGGCGGCAAGGCCCGGCTTCCCGTCACGGTGCGGATGGCGGCGGGCGCCGGCTCCAACCTGGCCGCCCAGCACAGCCAGAGCCTGGAGGCGCTGGTCTGCCACATCCCCGGGCTGAAGGTCGTCATGCCCTCCAACGCCTACGACGCCAAAGGCCTGCTGATCGCCGCCATCCGCGACGACGACCCGGTGATCTTCATCGAGAACAAGTTCCTGCTCGGTACCACCTCGATCGTCCCCGAGGAGCCCTACGAGGTGCCGCTCGGGCGGGCCAACGTGGTCCGCAGCGGCGACGACGTGACGGTCGTGGCCCACGGCCGCATGGTGCTCGAGGCCAAGGCGGCCGCCGACACCCTGGCCGGGGAGGGCATCTCCCTCGAGGTCATCGACCCCCGGACGCTGCAGCCTTTCGACCTGCCGACCGTGCTGGCCTCGGTGGCCAAGACCCACCGGGCCCTGGTGGTCCAGGAGTCGGTCCGCTTCGGGGGCATCGGCGCCGAGTTCGCCGCCGAGATCGCCGAGCACGGCTTCGACGATCTCGATGCGCCGGTGGCCCGGCTGGGGGCGCCGTTCAGCCCGGTCCCGTTCTCACCCGTGCTCGAGCAGGCCTACGTGCCCGACGCGGCCCGCATCGCCGCCGAGGTCCGCGTCCTGCTCGGACGCTGAGCCGGGCCGGGAGCCGGCCGTGCTCGGGCTGATCTGCAACCCGGCCGCCGGGAAGGACGTCCGCCGTCTGGTGGCCACCACCCCGGTGGTCACCAACGAGGCCAAGGCCGGGCTGCTGGCCCGCGTGCTCGTGGGGGCCCGGGCCGCCGGTGAAACCCGAGCCCTCTACCTGCCCGACCCCTGGGGCCTGGTGGAACGGGCGGCCGAGCTGGCCGGCGTCGACATCCGCCTCGAGGCGGTGGCCCACCCGGCCACCGGCACCTGGGCCGACACGGTGGCCGCCGCCACGGCGTTCCGGGACGCCGGGGTGGGCGTGGTGGTGACCCTCGGTGGCGACGGCACCAACCGGGCGGTGGCCCTCGCCTGGCCCAACGCCCTGCTCCTGCCCATCGGGGCGGGGACCAACAACGCCCTGCCCCTGGTGGTCGACGGGACGGCCGCCGGGCTGGCCGCCGGGGCCCTCGCCACCGGGCGGATCGGCCGGCCCGAGGCGGCCCGCCAACGCCCCCTGGTCCGGGTGGTCGTGGCCGGGCAGGACGCTGACGACCTGGCCGTCGTCGACGCCGTGCTCCTCCGTCCCGGTCCGGTGGGCGCCCGCGCCCTCTACGAGCCGACCGCCCTGCGCCTGGCCGTGGTGGCCGGGCCCGACCCGACGGCCACCGGCCTGGCCGGCATCGCCGGGCTGTGCTGCCCCCAGGCCCGTCGGGACGACGCCGTGCTGCTGCGCTTCGACGGGGACAGCCCGGTACTGCGGCGGGTGGTGGCCCTGGCCCCCGGCCTGACCGCGGTGGTCGGCCTGGCCGAGGCCCGGGTGCTCACGCCGGGCGAACGGGTCAGCGGGACCGGGCCGGGTCTGCTGGCCTTCGACGGCGAACGGGAGCGGGCCGTCCCGTCGGGCGCCACCGTGAGCTTCACCGTCGACCCGGACGGTCCCTGGATCGTCGAGCTGGACCGGGCCCTCCGGGCCGCGGTCGTGGCCGGCGTACTCGATCCCGACCCCGCTCTGCCGGCCCGCCGCCGGACGAGCTCGAGCTGAACGCAGGAGGACGCCGCGGTGCCGACCGAGATCGTGATCCCCAAGCTGGGTATGACCATGAAGGAAGGGACGATCGTCGAATGGACGGTCGCCGACGGCGCCCGGGTCGAGCCGGACGAGGTCGTGTTCCGGATGACCACCGACAAGCTCGACACCGAGATCACGGCCGAGGCGCCCGGTACCCTGCGCCACGCCGCCGGGGCGGGGGAGACGCATCCGACCGGAGCGGTCGTCGGCTGGATCCTGGCCGACGGCGAGGCCCTGCCCGTCGGCGCGGGGACCGGGGGGTCGGCCCCGGCCGGCGGGTCGGCGCCCCCGACCACCGGTGGGCCGTCCGGCGCCCCGGCGGTCAACGGGGGGGCGGTCGTCCCCGGCCGGTCGGGGGCCGTCGTGCGTGACGGGCGGGTCATCGCCACCCCCTACGCCCGCCGGCGGGCCCGGGAACAGGGCATCGACCTGCTGGCCGTGACCGGGACCGGGCCCCGCGGTCGCATCGTGGCCGCCGACGTGGCCCGGGCCGTGGTCGCCGGGGCGGGCCGCCCGGGTGCGGCCGCCCCGCTCCCCTCGCCGGCCGAGGACCATCGGGTCATGGCCACCACGGGGGCCCGCAGCCTGGCCGAACGGCTGGGGGTCGATCTGCGGCTGGTGTCACCCGCCCAGCCCGGCGGCTGGATCACCAAGGAGGACGTCGAAGGGGTGGCCCGCCGGGCCGCGCCGGCCGGCCCGGCCGGGGCGGCGGCCCCGCCCGGCCCGGCCCGGCCGGCCGCGCCGGCCGGCCCGCCCGCCGGCAGCCGCGTGCCCCTGACCGGGATGCGGCGGGTCATCGCCGAGCGGATGCACGCCAGCCTGCACGAGATGGCCCAGCTGACCCTGGGGATGGACGTCGACATGACCGACGCCGCCCGCCTGCGTCGCCAGCTGGTCGACGAGTGGGCGGCCGAGGGTGTGAAGGTGACCTACACCGACCTGGTCGGCCGGGCCGCCATCAAGGCGCTGGCCCAGCATCCCGGCCTCAACGCCAGCGTCGAGTCGGACGCTGTCGCCCTGCACGTCGGGGTCAACCTGGGTTTCGCGGTGGCCGTGCCGGCGGGTCTGCTCGTCCCCGTCATCCCCGCCGCCGACCAGCTCGGGCTGCGCGACCTGTCGGCCGAGGCGGCCCGCCTGGCCGGATCCTGTCGGGACGGGACCATCGGCTTCGACCGGCTCGAGGGGGCCACGTTCACCGTCACCGCCCTGGGGGCCAACGGGATCGACTTCTTCACCCCGGTGATCAACCCGCCGAACGTGGCCATCCTCGGCATCGGCCGGGTCCATGACGGCGTCGGCTGGGAGGGGGAGCGCCCGGTGCGTCGCCAGGTCATGACCCTGTCGCTGACCATCGACCACCGGGCCGTCGACGGTGCCCCCGGGGCGGCCTTCCTGGGCACCGTGCGCGACCTGCTCGAGGCCCCCTACCGGTTGTTGGCCTGACGTCCACCCCGGAGCCCGCCGTGGCGACGTGGGGGGCGGCTCAGGCCGGGTCGTGGCCGGCCAGCACCCGGTCCAACTCGGCCAGGGCCGTGTCGACGTCGACGACCAGGAGGGCCGTCCAGCCCTCGGCCCGGGCGGCCACCACGTTCTGGACGAAGTCGTCGAGGAACACCACCCGGCTCGGATCGCCCCCGACCCGCGCCGTGGTCAGTCGGTAGATCTCCGGCTCCGGTTTGCGGGCCCCCACCTCGGAGGAGTCGATCACCTCGTCGAAGATGGACAGGTCGATCTCCCGTTCCAGCGTCGGCCGGTACTCGACCACGCTGTTGGTCAGCAGGGCGGTGGTGTAGCCGTCGGCCTGGAGGGCCCGCACCCGTTCCTCCACCTGGCGGTTGACCAGGTAGGTCTGGTCGAACATGAACGTCATCTCGTCGCCGTGCAGGGTGACGCCGGCCGCCTCGGCCCAGGGACCGAGCAGCGCCTGCATGTCGGCCACCGCCACCTCGCCCCGCTCCGAGCGGTGCCAGGGGTGGTCGGACGTCGACTCGTAGCGGGGCCCCATCAACACCTCGTACATCACCTCGGTGGTGGTCCCGTGCCGCACGGCCAGGGCCGTCACCTTGGTGGTGATCGGGGTGATCAGCACACCGCCGAAGTCGAACACCACGGCGTCGAACCGGCGGGCCGCCACCGCGTCGTCGGGCCGGCCACTCACGCCGGGACACCGGGCAGCGCGGCCGCGGCGTCGCAGGCCAACAGATGGTGGAAGGTACGCACCACGAAGGCCCGGGTCAATGCCGCCCCCCGCTCGTTGGCGGTGTCGAAGGTGGCGGCCATCGACACGGCCCCGCACAGGTAGTAGAGCGCGTGCTCGCGGTAGTCGCGCAGGCACCGCTCGAAGGGGTAGCCGGTGACCCCCCCGGCCAGCAGACGGTCGTGGTAGCGGCGCACCAGGACGGGGAACAGCCGGTCCTGGTCGGCCGGTTCCATGGACGTGGCCAGCAGGTAGGCCAGGTCGGACACGCCCCGGCCCCGCAGGGCCAGCTGCCAGTCGATGATGGCCAGCTCCCCGGTGTCGGCGGGGGAGAAGAACAGGTTGTCGAGGCGCGAGTCGGTGTGGATCACCGTCGTCGGCCCGCCCCCGCAACGCCGGGTGATCTCCTCGAAGCAGGCGTCCACGGCGTCGGCCACGGCCGCCGCGGCCGGCTCGATGACCGGGGCGAAGCTGGCCCGTACGACCGGCCACCCGCCGTGGAAGATGGCCGGCACGGTGGCCATGTAGATCGGTTCGTCCACCGTCGGCAGCCAACCGAGCTCGGCCAGTTCGTCGGACTCCCAGAAGCGGGCGTGCACGTCGGCCAGAGCGTCGGTGGCCAGCTCGGCCTCCCGTTGGGTCAGGCCCACCAGCTGGTCGCCGACGGCCAGATCGCACAGGTCCTCGAGCAGCAGGCAGGCGTCGCCGGTGTCGGTGTCGAGGGCGGCGAAATGGCAGCGGGGGAGTCGGACCGGGACCCGGTCGGCCACCTCCAGGTAGAAGCGGGCCTCCCGTTCGTACATCCGCAGGGCCCGACCGACCTCCAGGTTGGCCGCCGCCGTGGTCGGCAGCTTGGCGATCAGCGAGTCGGGTGCCCCGCCGTCGTGGGTCAGGCGCAGCCGGGTGATGATCCCGAAGATGCCCGATCCGGCACCGATGTCCTCGGTGGTGACGCCCGTCACGGTGACGCCGAGGACGTCCGACAGCCACCCCGGCGTGAACCCGGACGCCTCCCGGGGAACCCCGCTCATGTCGGGGGCGTTCACGAGGCGTCGACGGCGGGTGCCCCGGCCGGGCCCTGCGTGGCCTCAGCCAGGGTGGCCTCAGCCAGCGCGGCCTCCTCCTCGGGCAGCTCGCCGCCGAGGTAGCTGGCCTCCAGCAGGTCGCGCCGCGACGACAGCTCGGCCGCCGTGCCTTCCAGGATCAGGTTGCCGTGGCTGAGCACGTAGCCGCGGTCGGCGATGGACAGGGCCATGTGCACGTGCTGCTCGACGATCACCACGCCGGCCCCCGACTCGTCGGCCACCCGGCGGACGATGGGCAGCAGGCCCTCGACAATGATGGGGGCCAGACCGAGGCTCATCTCGTCGACCAGCAGCACCTTGGGCTCGGAGGCCAGGGCCCGGGCCATGGCCAGCATCTGCTGCTCGCCGCCGGACAGCAGCCCGGCCAGGCGCTCCTGCAGCCGGGCCAGAGCCGGGAACATCTCCATCGTCTTTTCCATCGCCGCCTGGCGCCGGCCGCGCTCGCCGCGCAGCCCGAGACGCAGGTTCTCGGACACCGTCAGGTCGAAGAACAAGGAGCGGTCCTCGGCCACATGGGCCACGCCGCGGCGGGCGATGCGGTCGGGGTGACCGCCGAGCACCGGTTGGCCGAGGGCCATGATCGTCCCGCCGAGCGGCCGCAGGATGCCCGAGATGGTGAGCAGTGTGGTGGTCTTGCCGGCGCCGTTGGGCCCGAGGAGGGCCACGACCTCACCGGCGGCCACGTGCATCGACAGGTCCCGCACCACCGGTATCCCGCCGTACCCGGCCGACAGCCGCTCGATCTCGATGACGTTGTCGGCCATCTCAGCCTCCCTGCAGGTTCTGGGCCGCGCTGCGACCTTCCTCGGCCTGGAGCTCCCCGGCCGACTCGCCCAGGTAGGCGCCGATGACCGCCGGGTTGGAGCGGATCTCCTGGGGCGTGCCCTCGGCGATGATCCGACCGAAGTCGAGCACGTAGAGGTAGTCGCACACGTTGAGCACCAGGCCCATGTCGTGGTCGATGAGGAACACCGTGATGCCCCGCGACAGCAGCAGCCGCAGGTGCGAGCCGAGGACCTGGCTCTCGGTGGTGTCGAGGCCGGCCGCCGGTTCGTCGAGCAGGACCAGCCGGGGCCGGTTGGCCAGGGCCCGGGCCACGCTCACCAGTTTGCGCTGGCCGTGGGACAGGTCGCTCGGGAGCCTGTCCCGGTTGGCCTGCAGGCCGAGCAGGTCGAGGGCCCAGGCGGCCTGCTCCTCGATGCCGAGGGGGCGGCGGGGCCGGACCATGTCGAGCAGCGAGGAGTACCAGCGGGGCCGCTCGGCGGCGGCCAGCAGGTTGTCCCACACGCTCAGATCCTCGAACAGCTCGAGGGACTGGAAGGTGCGGGTCAGCCCCAGGTCGGCCCGGGCGTGGGGGGCCAGCAGGTTGATCGACTGACCGTCGAAGCGCACGTCACCGGAGCTCGGCGCGGTGAACCCGGTGATGGCGTCGATGAACGTGGTCTTCCCGGCCCCGTTGGGACCGATCAGCCCGACGATCCTGCCTTCCTCGACGGCCAGGTTGATGTGGTCGTTGGCGTGCAGCCCGCCGTAGGTGACGGTCAGTTGGGAGGCTTCGAGCAGGGTGGCCATCTCAGCGGGCCTCCGCCCCGGCCAGGCTGTCGACGGGGGCGGCCACGGTGGCCGCCGGTGGCGGCGACGCCGCCGGCTCCAACGATGGCGGCGGGGCCTCCCGGCCGGTGACCCCCCGGAAGATCTGCAGGGCGGTGGCCCGGATCATGAGCGACAGCACGATGCCGAGGGGGATCATCCACTCGGCCTTGAAGCGGTGATTGCGGATCGGCCAGATCAGGGCGGCGACGATGGCGCCGACGACGATGGTGGGCCCGAACCGCCGGGCCGCGATGGTCCATTCGCGTTGGCGGGCATGGACCAACCAGTTGCCGGCGTAGCGCAGCAGCGGTTGCAGTGTGATGGAGATACCGCCCGGGTAGGAGATGGCGGTGAGGATCAGGCCGATCCCCCCGATGATCGAGACGTAGTCGGTGAAACCCTTGAAGTGGTAGTTGACGAAGATGGCCACCAGTCCGGTGGGGGCCAGGATGCCGCCGATCATCGCCCCGTTGATCGAGGTGATGCCGCCCAGGTAGGCGTAGGCCAGGAAGCCCAGGCCGGCGAAGAAGGTCCAGCCGGCCGAGCTGACCTGTTGGGTCTGGAAGGCGAACATCACCCCGGCGATGCCGGCCAGGGCCGAGGCGATGGCCGAGGCCAGGATCTTGGTGCGGGCCACGTTGATGCCGGCGGCGGCGGCGGCGCGCTCGTTGGCCCGCACAGCCAGGAACCGCCGGCCGGTACCGCCCAGGCGGATGTTGGCCACCACCACGGCCATGACGGCCAGGACGACGGCGCAGAACACGCCGAAGGCCGGACGGTCGGTGAGGCCGTGCTTGCCGACCGCCCCGATGTTGACGCCGAACAGGGTCGGGGCCCGGACCACCCCGTTCGACCCGGCCTGCAGACCGGTGAACTTGGCGTTCTCCAGGTACAACGTCTGGATGGCGGAGGCGGCGGCGATGGTCACGACGGCCAACTGGACGCCCCGGATACGCAGGGCCGGCAGGCCGATGATCACTCCGACCACGACGGCGGCGATGACGCCGAGCAGGGCGGCCAGGGGCCACGGGAGGTTGGGGCCGCTGACCGGGAAGGGGTTGACGGTGGAGATCTTGCCGTTGGACTCCATGCGGGTGAGCAGGAAGGCGGCCACGCCGGCCAGGCTGAGCTGGGCCAGCGAGATCTGGCCCACGTAACCGGTGAGCACCACGAAGCTCAACATGACCATCGCCGAAATGAGCGAGGTGCTGAGGGCGTAGGACCAGGTGCCGGTGAAGATGAACGACATGATCACGGCGAGGGCCGGGCCGATGACCACGTACCAGGCGACCCGCACCGGGCGGGGCGACAGGGGCAGGCGCTTCTCCTCCACCGCGCCGCGGATGGGCAGCTTCTTGCCCCGCAGGAAGAGGACACCGACGATGACCAGCAGCGGGATGGCGTCCTGCACGCCGCTGGCCAGCCACTGGGGGAACCAGCCCTGTTGGCGCAGCCAGGTGGAGGTGAGCACCTCGACCATGCCGAGCACGATGCCGGCCGCCGCGGCGATGGGGATCGACGACAGGCTCCCGACCAGGGCGGCGCCGAGGGCGGCGACCAGGATGGGGGTGAACTTGGTAACGGCCAGCGGTCCGGTGACGTCGCCGACCACGATGCCGCTGAACCCGGCCACCGAAGCCGAGATGACCCAGTTGGTCAGGGCCAGGCGCTCCGGCGAGTAACCGAGGAGAGCGGCGCCCTTCTCGTTGCCGGCCGCCGCCCGGGTGGCCAGGCCGAAGCGGGTGTACTTGAACAGCGCCCACAACCCGGCCGCCACCAGCACGGCGACGCCGGCCAGATAGACGTTCTCCTGGGGCATGGCCCGTCCCAGGCCGAGGAAGTTGTTCCACCGGCCCTTGGGCAGCACGACGTAGGGCTGCGGGTTCGACGTGCCGAAGTTGAGGATGGCGACGCCCTGCAGGTAGAGCATGATGCCGAGCGAGCCGATGACCTTGCCGAGCGGGGCGGCGGTACGCAGCGGACGGAACACCAGGAAGTGCATGAGGGCGCCCAGCAGCACGGCGGTGAACATGGCCAGCAGGAACGCCGGCCAGAACCCGAAGCTGCCGTTGCCCAGGCCGATGCGCACCGGCAGGCGGAAGTGCAGCCATTTGCTGGGGACGACGTTGACCCAGGGCAGGTGGAAGCTGCGCTCGGAGCGCAGGTAATAGAACTGGAAGGCCACGTACATGGCCACCGCCCCGTGGGCGAAGTTGATCACCCCCGAGCCTCTGAAGGCGACGACGAGGCCGCTCGACAGGAGGGCGTAGAAGCCGCCGGTGCCCAGTCCAAAGAGCAGGAAGATCAGGAACTCGTGCACGGGCCCCCCGTTAGCAGCGATGATCGGAGAAGGTGGACGGGGCGGGACGGGAGCGGGCGGGGCGGCCACTCGCCGCCCCGCCCGCGTCCCCCGGGCCGCGGGCGCGGACCGGTCAGACCATCAGACTGCTCAGCTGGCGCCCGGAGGACCGGTGTCGATCTTGGTGCCGGCGATGATGTAGGTCGGGTCGAAGGACGGCTTGACCAGCTTGTAGCCGGTGCCCGTCCACTGGATGACCGAAACGAGGTGCGAGCAGACCGCCACGTAGGGCGCCAGGGCGGTGGAGCAGCCGAGCGGCGTGCCGCCGTAGATGTGCACCGACGTGGTGGCCTTCATCCAGGTGTTGACCTGGTCGCCGGTCAGCGAGGCGATGCCTCCGTTGGCCGTGGCCGCCGCACCCAGGTACTGGTACATCTGCATGATGCCGGCGAAGCCCTGCACGGCGAAGCCGAGCGAGAAGTCCTTGGCGGCGGTGCCCCCGGCCTTGTTCATCAGGTCGACGTAGTTCTGCGACTCGGCCTTGAGCACGGCGTCGGTCTGGTTGTCGGGCTCACTCATCGGCGGCACGCCGATGAAGTAGATGCCCTTGGACAGGGCGCCGGCCTGCTTGGCCTTGTTGGTGTCGACGCAGGAGCCGGACATGACCAGCGGGATGGACGATGGCGTCCAACCGAGCTTGCCGAGGGTGTTGACCAGCGACCAGCAGTCCGAGTCCTGGGCCGAGAAGACCATGGCGTCCGGCTTGAACGCCAGGACCTGGGAGGCCTGGGCCGTGATGTCGGGCTGGGCCGGCTTGATGGGCACGCCGAGGGAGGTGAGGCCGGCGTCGATGCCCTTGGCCTTGGCCGGACCGTCGACCGTGCCGGCCAGGATGTCGACCGGCTTCTTCTCGAGGTCGTAGTAGCAGACCACGCCCGGCGGCGTGTCGGCCCACGGGATGGCGATCTTCTTGGCCTTGAGGGTGTTGGCCGAGAAGTCGATGAGACCGGGGTGGGCGCCGACGCACCCGCCGCCCGAGCCGATGCCGAACACGCCGGGCGTCGTGAAGTCGGCCACCGAGATCGGCGTCAGCGCGAACGTCGGGGAGCCGGAGCCCTGCAGGATCGGCCAGTTGTTGCCGAAGAAGTTGAGCGTCGAGATGTTGACGAAGTTCTTGTCGCTCACCAGCTGGTTGGCGCACTTGGTCGAGTCGGCCGGGGTGATGGCCTCGTTGCAGACGTCGAGGGTGATCGGGCGGCCCGGCTTGCCCGCCTTGAGGTCACTGCCCACGCCCCCGAGCACGTTGTTGATGTAGTCGACGGCCACCTTGGCGGCCACGGTGAACTCGGGGAAGGTCCCGTTGGGGTCACCCTCGGGGTTCATCCACCCGACCTTGATCGGGTCGCCGCTGGCCTTGAGCGGGGTGCTCGCGGAGCAGGCGATGTCCCAGGCCATCTGACCGGCACCCGTGCCGTCGTTGGCATCGCTTGACGTATCGACGGCCGAGGCGCATGGGCCGCTGCCGCCGCTGGCGGACGAACTCGATGCGCTCGAGGAACCCGAGGCTGACGACGACGACCCGGCGGCACTGCTGCTCCCGCCGCTGCTGGCGCTGCTGCTGCTCTTGCTACTGCTGCAGGCTGCCCCGAGCAGGATCAGGCTGACCGCGAGCGCGGTCCCGCCGACGAGCTTCCTTCGCTTCAACACGATGCTGTGCCCCCTGTGGCTGTATGAGACCGGATTGGTCGAACCCCGGGACCCCCCCCGGGGTCCCAGGTATTCAATCACAAGAATCGACGCCGCGATTAGTTCGACCCGTCGCAGCCCGCCGACGGGCTGTAGCTTCGGGCCCAGCCGCCCGTGAGGCGGGTCGCGGAGAGGGCCGCATGGAAGACCGCTGGTTCACCGACTGGACGCCGAGCCCCCGCTGGCCGCACTACACCCGGGCCAACGCCGGGGAGGTGCTGCCCACCCCGGCCAGTCCCCTGGGGCAGACCTTCTGTTGGGAGAGCGGGATCTGCATCGGCTGGCGGGACGGCTACGTGCGGCAGGGCAACTACCTGGCCGAGGAGTTCAACCCCGACTACCCGGACGTCTGCGGGTTCTTCGGCGCCCGCTTCTACATCAACCTGGCCCAGGTCCGCATGATCGGTGTGCGCAACCCGGTCCTGACCGTCGAGCAGATGGACCTGGCCTTCTTCGGCGCCCACCCCGACGTCCCGCCCTACGTGCCCCACCCCGAGGACGACAAGCCCGAGTACGCCCCCCGGATCCTTGAGTACCTCAACTGGATCATGACCACCACCGAGTGGCCCGAGTACGACAAGGAGAAGGCCCAGACCATCGCCTTCCGGGCCTCCCGGCCGGCGCTGGGCACCCTGAGCGACGCCGAGCTCCTGGAACGGGCCCGCAGCACCCAGCCCATGTTGGTCAAGCTGTTCGACAGCCACACCATGACCTCGAGCGCCTCGGGCGTGGCCCCCGGCATCCTCTTCTCGGTCGGCGAGGCCATCGGCGACCCGACCGTGCCCATGAAGCTGGTGGCCGGGATCGGCGAGATCGACTCGGCCGAGGCCAGCTACACCCTCTGGGACCTGTCCCGCCTGGTGGCCGCCTCGCCGGAGCTCAGCGCCGCCTTCGACGCTGGCCTCGGGGGCCTGCTCGGTCGGTTGCGGGAGGGCACCTCACCGGACGTGGTGGCCTTCCTGGCTGCCTGGGACCGGTTCCTCCTCGACCAGGGGTCACGCGGCCCGATCGAGTGGGAGATCAGCGCCGAGTCGTGGGAGACCCGTCCCGAGATGGCCCTGGCCGCCCTGGACCGCATCCGCCTGCAGCGCGACGCCGAGTCGCCGCGCCACCGCAACCGGGCCCAGGCCACCGAGCGGGAGCAGGTGACGGTCGAGGTGCGGGCCAAGTTGGCCGCCCTGGGCAACGAGGAGCTGTCCGGGCAGTTCGAGGCCGCCCTGGTGGCCTCCAGCCAGATGGGTTTCCGGGAGCGGACCAAGACCAACATCATCCGGGTGGTCCACGAGGACCGCATGATCTTCCGCGAGCTCGGCCGTCGCCACGCCGAGGCGGGCGACATCGACGACCCGGCTCACATCTTCATGCTCGTCGGCTCCGAGCTCGACGCCTTCGTGGCCGACCCGGCCTCGTTCCGCCGGCTGCTGGCCGGCCGCTACACCGACTGGCGGGAGCTGTGGGACCTCGAGCCGCCCTTCTTCATCAAGGACGGCGTAGTCCCGCCGCTGTCGCAGTGGCCCAAGGCCCACAGCTCGACCGCCGCCAAGCTGACCGCCGGCGAGGTCCTCCAGGGTGTGGCCGGCTGTCCCGGGGTGGTCCGGTCCCGGGCCCGGGTCATCCTCGACCCGACCGACCCCGGGGCGCTGGAACCCGGCGACATCCTGGTCGCCCCGTCCACCGATCCGTCGTGGACGCCGCTGTTCATGGCGGCCAGCGGGGTGGTGGTCGACGTCGGCGGCCAGATCAGCCATTCCATCATCGTCAGCCGCGAGCTGGGACTGCCCTGTGTGATCTCCGCCACTGACGCCACCGTCAGGATTCCCGACGGCGCCGAGATCGAGGTCGACGGGGGCACCGGCGCCGTGACCGTCATCTCGGTCCCCGTCTGAGCACCGTCTCCACCCCACCGTCCGGAGGCGGCCCGCCCTTTCGGACCCGACCCACTGCCGCCACGCAAAGGAGAGCCCGTGCCGCTCGAGGCGCTGCCCTGTGAGTTCCTCTTCACCCTCACCGCCCATACGGCCGACAAGCCACCGGCCACGCTAGCCGGGACCCCTTCGGGCACCCGCCTGGTCGTCACCGCCATGCGGGGCAGCTTCGAGGGGCCCCGCCTGCGGGGCACCGTGGCCGACTCCGCCGGCGGCGACTGGGTCGTCATCCGACCGGACGGGTCGATGAAGCTCGATGTCCGGGTGCTCCTGCGGACCGACGACGACGCCCTCATCTACATGACCTACTCCGGCATCGGACGGCGGGGTGAGGACGGTGGCCTGGTGGTCCGCACCGCCCCGCAGTTCGAGACGGGTGACGAGCGGTACGCCTGGCTCAACGGCATCCAGGCCGCGGCCCATGGCACCACCGCCCCCGGCACGGTGACCTACGACGTCTACGGTCTGTCATGAGCGGCCCCTCGGACCGGGCGCTGGCCGACCGGATCGCCGTCGTCACCGGGTCGAGCCGGGGCATCGGCCGGGGCACGGCGGTGGCCCTCGGGGAGCGCGGCGCCACCGTGTACGTCACCGGACGGACCACCGGTGACGGTGAGCTGAGCATCGACACGACGGCCCGGCTCGTCGACGCGGCCGGAGGACACGGCGTCGCCGTGCGGGTCGACCACGGCGACGATCACCAGATCGCCGCCCTGTTCGAGCAGGTGGGACGGGACCAGGGCCGGCTCGACATCCTGGTCAACAACGTCTACAAGATCCCCGACCCGCCGGCCTGGGGCGGTGGGTTCTGGGACCACCCGATCCAGATCTGGGACGACCAGGTCGGCATCGGTCTGCGGGCCCACTACGTGGCCTCCTGGCACGCCGCTCCGCTGCTGTTCGCGGCCGGCCCCGGCGGCCTCATCTGCAACGTGTCGTCGGCCGGTGGCCAGTCCTACCACTTCAGCTGCTCCTACGGGGCGGGCAAGGCCGGCCTGGACCGGCTGACCGCCGACATGGCCATCGAGCTGCGCCCCCGGGGCGTGGCCACGGTGGCCCTCTACCCGGGCACGGTGTCGACCGAGTTCATCAAGGCCTGGGCCGACCAGCGCGGCTCGGACCTGGAGGCGGCCCAGACGCCGCTCGTGGTCGGCCGCACGGTGGCCGCGTTGGCCACGGCCCCCGATCTCATGGACCGCTCGGGGACGATCCAGTGGGTCGAGGACCTGGCCGAGGAGTTCGACCTGGTCGACGAGGACGGCCGTCGCCCGCCCCGGTACGGCCGTCGGACGGGCTGAGCGGGCGGTGGGCCTCCCGGAACGGTTCCGGATCGACGACCAGGTCGCCGTGGTCACCGGGTCGGGCCAGGGCATCGGCCGGGGCATCGCCGTCGGACTGGCCGAGGCCGGCGCCGATGTGGTCGTCACGGCCCGCCGCCAGGCCGATCTCGACGAGAC
>Ga0075017_100000627_pt1 | contig 20085 bp, 7 predicted proteins | sample AleBraG_ABR_2012_FD_71475 | JGI IMG/M metagenome (GOLD analysis project Ga0075017, IMG submission 71475) | Freshwater sediment microbial communities in response to fracking from Pennsylvania, USA - Alex Branch Run_MetaG_ABR_2012 | ecosystem: Environmental > Aquatic > Freshwater > Creek >... | reverse complement strand
GAGCTCGCCAATGGCCCGAAGCGCTGCTTCCGCTCGTGCATCATCGCTATTAATGAGAATGTCATCGAAAATCACCGGACAAGTGCCTACTTCCTGCACATGATGCTCGATGGCAGCTAGGTCGAAAAGCTTGCGTGTGGCATAGTCGAAGGCAAGGTAAGAGCCTTTATTGACAAGCGCACCGAGTTCGCCGCCGACACGCGGGCTGACCAACGGGATCACTTCGCCGGAAGAAAGGCACTAAAGCAAAAGCTTAAGGCAGTTCAGCAATCGAATCTCTCGACCTGGCTCAAGTCCGAAACCTTGTCCCCAGAAGGCATCAAAGTCCTGTACGGACATTTGCTCCGAATCTTTGGGACCGGGCCGACGGAGAAATATGCCGAGGACGTTTTGCTCTACCCTGCGGCACACGCGGCGCGCGGATTGGTAAGGGCGGATTTGTATTCAAATTGGCGAGCGGCGAACCGGGGTTCGAACCCCGCCGATCTCGTCGATGACATGCTCCACGTCTTGCAGGCCATCTACTCCGATTTCTACGTGACTGGCGAGGGCAAACAAACTGAATACGCCAGCCTCCTTCTTTCTCCCAGAACGAAAGTGGCGGTTTACGACCTCAAGACTCCCCGCGATCAATGGCTTCTGAGCCTTGTTTGATGCCGCGTGCGACGATGCCTCGGTGTTCAATTTCGGCAAACCCAAAACACTTGGCGACTGGTTTGTTCATATCGCCGGCGCAATCGTCGCGATATTCCTCGCCTGGTGGATGCTCCGGGTCTATGTGCTGTAACCCCCGATAACGAAAGAACGATTTCTCCCGGCTCGCAAATACTGTTTGTACTTTTCACTCATTTCTCTATGCCTTAGCAAGGTTTCGGAAAGACTATAAGATGCTTTCAGTGAAAATCGATACGCGTATGGTCGAGGTGATACGGGAGTCCGTTATCATGTTCACGCGACGAGACAGAGTGCAAGCCTCGTAACACAGTACTGGCGAGATTCCCTTGATATCCGAAACAAATGACGTGCAACAGATCCACAGACGGCACAGAACATGCAGCCTCCCGATCAACGGTTACCATCTCGTTTGGAAGATTGAAGGGCAATTTGTCCGTCGATCGCAGGACGTTGACGGCGTCCCAATCCACATTTGGAGGAGGAGCATGAGCCTCAACGAGCTTCTTCTCGACGTGTTCTCCGGTCCAGCGGGGGCCGTCACAGCCTGCGAAGGTTTCAGAGAGCAAATGTGATGCACCGTCGGTAGTGTCTTCCTCGAAGATGCGAATGTCGTCGACCACGAACCGCTGGTTTTCAAGGATCACGGTGGCGATGATCGGCCAGTCCTTTCTGACTCTATAGGCCCGAACCCCACCTGCGATGATGGAGCTATTCTTTCCTGTGAAATCCCGCTCGACCGCGTCGAGTTGCACCGCAAAGAATCCGTCTTTCAGCGGTTCTTTATGAACGATGTTTACAAAGTAGGGCGCCGTTCGCTCGTCCTCGCCGGAGAAGAGATCACTTGTCATCCATGCAGGTTTTGAAGTAGTGCCAGCAGCCGACTGTTGGCGAAAGTAGTCGTCCTGGCAGGCTTGCGCAGTCTCCAGTTGCTGGGTCAATCGCCGGCTGAGGAATGGCCAGAGGGCTGTCTTGTCCGCGCCTTGGGGGATGCCGATCGGGTGCAGTGCCACGATCTTCTGGTAGAGGTCGCTCACTCCACCGGTAACAGCGGGGAGGTCGAGAAGATCTGGAAGGCCGGAGAGTCGGTCGGTGCTTCCGGTTTGTACGAAGCCTGGCTCCACGACATCCGGCCCGTAATAGAGCTGCGGGGGACCGATGATTCCTCTTTTGAGGCTCCCGATGAGGACGAGAAAGTATCCCTCTTGGCCACCCCTTGCAAATGCTATGCGCACACAACGCGGGTAGTCTCTATCTGACGAGTCGGGGTGCAGATCGCAGGTATCATCATTTTGCCACCGCAGAGTCTCTATGTGTGGCGGGCCATTTTGGAGCCAATCCTCGAGACCCTGCGATGGAAGTGAAGGATCGAGTATCTTGACGTCCAAGGCTTTGGCATAGGCCACCGCTTCCTTCTCGGTAACGGGTAGCTGCGCAATGGAGGATGAAGCGACCAGAAGCAACAAAACGGGCAGGAAACTAGCTTTCATCGTTTCCACCTAAACACACGACATCAACAGTTTAGACACCGCGAGCCGGATTCATGTTCCCTAGCGACCTTCTTTAACCCGGTCTAGCAGAGTGACTGTACGGTAAACTTCGGCGTTTTGCGTGAACGGTAAACGCGCCTGCCGTTACACGTCCGTAAGGTCGCAATTTCGGACAGGCGCTCTGATCCCGTCAGGCCAAGTCACTATCCAGAGCAGCTTGCTCGACAAGATTCGGATAGGTCCTTGGAAACGGGCTTGTGGGAAGCGATGACCAGATCCCGGCTCGTTTGTCGGCAGACCGGACGTTATCGGAGCCGTCTCGATTGGTGAGAAACATTGCTATACACTCATTGCCCCTGAGGCCGCTGCTACAATCCCTGCGAGGGGGATTCAATGACGAACCTAGGTGGTTTAGTGCAGATGTTGACGAAAGAGCATGATCGCTTGGCCAAACAAATGAAGGCGATCACTGCTGCACTGTCGGCTTTCGGCTCGGAATACGGGAAACGTACAGCACCTCGGAGCAGGATGTCTGCCGCTGGGAGAGCCAGAATCGCCGCTGCCCAGAGAGCACGCTGGGCGAAAGTGAAGGCAAAAGGCAAAAATGTAAACGTCGTCACGATGCCTAAGAAACGAACAATGTCGGCCTCAGCCCGCAAGAGGATTGCGGCGGCGCAGCGTACTCGATGGGCGAAGGTGAAGGCAGCAAAGAAAACCGCTTAACCACAACGGAAGCCAGCGTCTCAAATGCCCAGACTCAAAAGAAGCCTGGGCATTTTCGTTTAGGGTCGGCGATTTTCAAGACCGGAGCCATCAACCGCTCGGCCACCTCTCCGGAATTACTACAGTTTTACTACAGTCTGCCTCTGTCTCAACCCCGCCGCCCGGCCAATTTTGTTTTGATTCAAATGCTTACACGCAATGACCAGAGCCAGTACAGAGGTTTTCAAGTTCCACAGCGGGTTCTGCACCGTTAGGAAAATTTTCTACTCTACTATATTTCCCAACGGGTTACCAGACGGGCTGATTGCACCGTCATAATCCGTTTTGTCGCGTTTTGAACATGGAACTACTACGGTTTTACTACAGTGCTTCGAGCAACAGGGGACTCCCTGTGTCCGAGATTCTGCTCGAAATTCTCAATGCGTGTAATCGCCTGCTTGCTACAGTTGCCACGCGATCACCGCCCGTGTGATGCGGAAGAAAGCCGCCCAAATATCGGGCGGCCACTACAAGTCTTTGAAGCAAGTAACTCCAACCCGCAAACGTCGCCACATCATTTCACTGCGGGGCGCATGAGCCGAGGGCGCGGAACCGTCTGTTCACACTTGATCCCTTTAGTTGGTGACCTGTGGTTGGTGACCTGAATTTGTCAATGGATCATGGCGTTCCACTACCATTCATAAAGTTGAAACGTACCCGGATCCTTTTGAAAGAAGGACCCCTCTCTTGCTAGAAGCGTAACTAGAAAACGCTAACTCTGACAACTGTGAAACCCGTTGGCATATTTCCGAAGGAAACGCCCTGCTTGTCGCTCGTTGGTGTCGTCCCCAGGATCAGGGTCTCGACATCGTTATCCTGTAGATTTGCCATGAAGAGACGGTTACCAACCACACTCTCTCCTAAGAGCTCTCCACCGGGAGCAATCGTGTTCACCACCGTGTCCGAAGAGGTGTCCACGGTACACTCGGTGCCGTCGATCTGGGTTACGTAGAAGTACTGCTTACGCACCAGGAGCGCCGCCTCGATCTCATTCGGCGAGCAATTCTGGGTTGCAAAGACATTCAACGTGGGCGTATCCATGATATGGACATTGCCGGCAGGCAGCGAGTTACCGTTCTTGTCGATGGCATCCACCGGTGTCTGCAAAAAAGCATACGTCCTGGTTAGATCCGAGCTCTGCCCCACCGCTTGAACGGCAGCGACGATCTGATGCGACGCCAGTAATGCCGGCAAGCCGGTCACGGTATAGTTGTACACCATCCCGACGTCTGTCCCGATGCTGAGGATACCGCCACCCGCCGTAAAGGCGAGTGATGTGGCTGTACTACCCGTGGCGAGTGTAATCGTCCGCTTCGGCAGAATGACGTTCTTGCGACTGCCATCCGCTTGTTTAGTGATATCCACCGTGGTCACCTGGGCGATCGATTGTCCGACGAAAAGCTGGCTGTCGCTCGGACGTACCAACAAAAACGTGGGCGATGTAAGAGCGATCTTCGTGACAATGACATCGTCCACAGTGCGTACCACTTCCAGACCGTCACCGTTCAAGGGCGACGTGACCGAGATATACAGATACGCCTTGTCCACGGTGCGCACAATGCTGTGCGGCACGCCGGGCAGGGCAACGGTGTTCGAGCCGGTGACAACGTTGCCCACAATGGTCAGGTGCGTCACATACCCGGAATTCAGGTCGCCATTATTGGGCACGCTGATCGCATACTCGTTGATCGTGGGAGCGGCAGCGCTCAAACCTACCGTAGGCGCCATAAAAACTAGTACTGCCACAACTGCATTCTTGCTGAACATGGGAGTTCCTTTCCGTGACGGAAAGCAATAAAGTCTGGCGTCTGCGCGGTAACATGGCAGCCGCCCAGCTTTTCGACGATGCGGTAGCGCGAAATTGTCTGGCCGATCACAGGCGCGAATCTTACGGCGACACGGGCAAGTCAACGCGAGGAAAGAGGTTAGCGGCATCTCAAATAGATCGTTGTTGCAAAATCTCCACTCGTTGACCTCAGGCTTCCAAGACCCCACCTGGTGCAACACGGAATAGCCCCCTTCGAGCGCGCGGCCCGTTCTCCGACACCAACAATAGCCTAAATCACTGACCTGCCCCCAATTTCCGTTCACTCCAGTTGACCTGCAGTTTGTGGAAAAGCTGCGATTCATCGCAATCCGGTGAAGGCTGGGTTGTGCGAACGTCCAGAGGCCTGGGAGTGGAGCAGTTTTCGCCACTACGCAACTGGCTGTGACGGACGGGTTGAGATCGAGTCGGAGTGGACGGCGCGAAAACGCGAACGAGCCGCGGGAAGACTTTGTCCAGCCGTCGAACTGCCCCACTCGCCTATTCATTGAGGTTGCTGAATAGCGAGGCTGTTGCCAACATTGCCCAACCAAGTAAACAAGCCCGGTTCGGAACTCCACTGCTCAATCCTCTTGGGCCCGAAAACAGTGTTTAGACCCGAAAACAGGATGTTGCTGACATTCTGCCTTACAATCGGCACCGAGCCTATTATCCTCCCGGTTTGAAACCCCACTGCGATCGCAGTCGCGTACGCCCCAGCTATAGGTGCGGATACTATTAGAGTAGGGCTGTGGACGAGGAATCCCAAACCGACAGAAGCTCCTGATACAGCTGGGCCGATCTGCTGTGGAGTAAGAAAATTGGAGAGAGCACTTGCAACAATCTCAGCCGAGCTAGGTGAACCTGAGAGGTTTTGAGCGGATGCGAAAGGAGACGCATCTGAGGAAGCCGCGTCTGGCGCAAGGCCTGACGGGTCTTCGAATACCAGAGGTCGATTCAGAACGTAGACATAACGATTTTCGGTTAGTGGACCAAAGATAAATCCAGAAGCGGGATCTTTTGTGACAAGCCTCCCCACTGAGCTGTCGTACACACGCGCTCGCAAGAAGTAGCCGTTGGTTCCCGGATCAAGGGCTTGCGTCGTATACCGGAATTTGTTTTCCGTGCCTACATAATTCGTGCTGCCTGCGTCATTGCCCCATGCGTCATAAACGTATCCCTGTTGCAGCGTGCCGGCGTCATCGGTCAGTCCGATCACGCTGCTCAAACCGTCCAGATGGTAGAAATAGTCGAATGTCGATCCCGACTCCGACACCAACCCGAGTCCATAGTCGTAGCTGATGAAGCCGTCGGGTCCGTTCTCCTGAAGAACCACGGGCAGTGAGGACGCGACATCGTTCGTATAGGTGTAAGTTCCCGCGCCAACAGTCTGGCTAACACGGTGTCCGTCGCCGTCGTAAGTGAACGTGCTTGCCTGCGAGCCGCCCGTCACCGAAACCAGCCGATTTACCGCATCGTAGGCATATGTTATCGACAGTCCCTTCGCTGCCTGCTTGGTACGGTTGCCATTCTTGTCGTAGGTGAACTTCGTCGTGCCAACTGACGTCAGGCGGTCATCACCATCGAAAACGTACGGAGTTGTTCCGCTGCCGTTCTTGAGCGTAAGACGGTTCCCCGCCTTGTCGTAGGTATAGCTGGTTGTCCCAAGCGCATTTGTAACTGACGTCAGTTCATAATCTGAGTCATACCCGTAGGTCGTCACGTTCCCGGAACCGTCGGTAACCTGGGTTCGGTTGCCAACCTTGTCGAGCAGATACGTGAAACTGCTGAATGGTGCTGATGAGCCGATCGCGCTGGCAGGATACGTGTTGCTCACCTGGGTCAGACGGTTCGCTGCATCGTACGCGAGCGAAATCGCTGCCGCATTGGGATACGCCGTGCCGGTGAGCCGGTTCGCAGCGTCATACGTATATGACGTTGTTCGACTCAGCCAGTCCGTCACTCCATTGAGCCGATTCGCAGCGTCGTAACCGTACGCCACATTTTTGCCGTCCGGGTACGTAGTTGAAGATCGATGTCCGACCGGATCGTAGGCGTAGCTGACGGTCGAGCTATTCGGCTGCATGACGGAGCTCACACGGTCGAGAGCATCGTAGGCATAGGTCGTCGTCCCACGGGAATCGACCATGCTGGTACGGTTGCCATCCGCGTCGTAGGCATAGGCCACGGACGTGCCGTCGAAATAGGAAATACTGGTCACTCGATTCAAGGCGTCATAGGTGAATTGCGTTGCGTGCCCGTTGGCGTCCGTCGTTGTAAGGACGTTGCCGGCAGCATCGTAGGCGTAGGCCGTAGTAAATTTGAGAGGATCGGTGACGAGAGAAAGCCGGTTCAGCTTGTCGTAGGAATATGTCGTGTTCTTATTGTTGGCGTTTGTGAACGATGTTCGGTTGTTGTTGGCATCATAAGCGTACTTGGTGACGTGTCCTGCAGCGTCCGTGACGGATGCCAGATTGTTTACCGCATCATAGGCGTAGCTCGTGGATTTGCCGTTCCCGTCCGTCACCTTCGTCAAATTGCTGACCGGACTGTATTTGAACTGCGTGACATTACCCAACGCGTCCGTCGTCTTGGTCAGGCGGCTCAGGGCGTCATAGCTCGATGTCGTCTTGTTCCCGTTCGCGTCGGTTACTGAGGTCAAGCGGCCTATATTGTCGTAGGCCATCTTCGTGGCGTGGGTCAGAGCATCCGTGATCGTGACCAGGTTGCCGTGGGAATCGTACGCGTATTTGGTCGTGTGTACGTTCGCGTCGGTCTTAGACGTGAGTTCTCCGTGGCTGTCGTAGGCGAATGTGTTCTTGTCCGATAGGGCGTCTTGAGCGGTAAGTAAATTGCAGCTGCTATCGTAAGTGAACGTCGTGGTGTTGCCGCGCGGATTCGTCGAAGTGAGCAAGCAGTTGTTCCCATCGTAGGTGAACGCCGACGCTCCTTGGAGCGCGTCTGTGACGCCGAGGACATTGCCCAGGCTGTCGTAGCTGTAGCTCGTCACGTTTCCATTCTGGTTCGTCACGCTGGCCCGGTTGTTGTTTGCGTCGTAGGTATAGCTCACCGTGCCAGTGAGCGCGTCAGCGATTTGGACGATGCGCAGCAGGGTGTCGTAGGTGTGAATCGCCTTGTTGCCCAGCGGGTCTGTGATGGTCGTCTGCCCGATAGCCGGAACGCCATATGCGAACGTGGTCGTGAAAGTGCGTCCGTTTGTCTGAGTGAGGACGCGCCCCGTCGAATCGTAAGTGTTGGTAAGCAGAGGTGTGTTGCCGGGCAGTACGATCGAAGTGACGTGGTGCGAAGCATCATAGCTGTATATCGTGAGCCCCTTCAGCGGATCAGTGACGGTTGCTAGGTCATTGTTCGAGCTGTACGTGAAGGACTCGGTACGCCCGATTGGGTCCTTGATCTCCGTTATTCGGTTGCTCGAATCGTAGGCTAAGGTGAATTTGCGCCCCACCGTGTCCGTAACCTGGATGAGGTTCCCATTCCCGTCATAGCTGAACAGAACTTGATTCCCGTTCTTGTCGGCGACGCTCGAAAGCTTCCCGGCGGAGCTGAAGTTGTATTTTGTTTGGTCTTTTTGAGTTAAGAGATAGGTGCCGTCCGTATTCTTGATCAACGTGTTGGAAACGCCCGGCGGAGGAACATACACTCCTCCGCTCAGCACGTAGCTCTCCGTGTGCCCATCACCCCACTTGATCGAAATTGAATTTCCAGCGTCTGTTAAGAGCAAATTGTAGCTATAGGTCCAGTTCGCACCGAACGGACCGACGTAGTTGTCCAACGCATTGTAGGTACGCTGAAAGACGACCGGTATCCCCCGGCCCGCGATGCTGAAATCTGCGTGCTGGTAAGAATAATTGCCGTTCCCTGTACTCACGGGCTCAGCGTAGGTCGCCTGCGGATTGTTCGTCCCTGAGGAGCCAATAGACTGTGTCGATGTCCCATCGATCACGTTTACGGTGGGGGCACGCCAAGAGTTGGCGACGTAGATCTTGTCGGTAACCGGGTTAACGGCTACGGCCACGGGGTTCACGCCCGGGCTGACCGTGGTGGTTGTGTTCGTGGCTCCATCGATCACCGTCACGGTGCCGATTTCGCCTCCCGGGCCAGAGCTGATGACATAAATCTTATTGGTCACCGTATTGACCGCCGCTGCCGGATACTCAATTCCAGCACCCCCAGTACCGGTCACAGTGTTCGTACTGTTGGTGACACCGTCGATCACCGTCACACTGTCGCCAAAGGAGTTGACGACGTAGATTTTGTTGGTCACCGGATTAACCACTATTGAGCATTCGCCACCTCCAGCGCCCCATCCGGCGTTAACCGTGGTGGTGTTGTTGGTGGCTCCGTCAATCACCGTCACGGTGCCGTCGCCAAAATTGCCAACATAAATCTTGTTCGTTACCGAGTTAACTGCCACAGCCCAAGGGCTATTTCCTGTGCTGACCGCAGTGGTGTTGTTAGTGACTCCGTCAATCACTGTCACATTGCTACTGCTCCCGTTGGTGACATAGATCTTGTTGGTCACTGGGTTGACCGCCACCGCTTCCGGCCCCCACCCAGCATTGACAGTAGCGGTGTTGTTCGTGGCGCCATCGATTACCGTGACGGTGCCGATACTGGTAGTGCAGGAGGGATCGTCGCCGCACTGGTTGGCCACGTAGATCTTGTTCGTCGTCGGATTCACCGCGACCGACTGGGGTCTGTACCCTGTGCTGACCGTTGTAGTGTTGTTGGTGGCTCCATCGATCACCGTCACACTACCTGGATCTGGATCCGACTCCGATGCTCCACCGGCAACGTAGATTTTGTTAGTTACCTGGTTGACCTCCACGGATCTGGCATACTGCACTCCCACATCGATCGTGGTGGTGCTGTTGCTGGCTCCGTCGATGACCGTAGTGGGGCCGTCGGAAGCAACGTAGATATGGTTGGTCACGGGGTTGACCGCCACCGCCTCAGGGCTCCATCCGAGGTTGACTGTCGCAGTAACGGTCTGCGCCCGTAGAGAACTACTGATTGCTAACAACGAACAAAAGATGAAGGCAATCTTCCAGAACTGATGAGGCACAATCACTACGATCCTTCCGATAGACGGCAACAGCCGTGTCCATTGCAGGCTGAGATGAGGAGTTTGAGGAGTTCGCGCGTTACCAGCCCCGAGATGCGGAATCATTGGGCCTCCAATACCAAGGCAGATGTCTGACGGACAGAAGAAAAGAAACTCCGCACGGCGGCGGGGAAGATAGTTGCCGTACGAACGGGTTACTATACAACACTACTGTCGGTCCGTGGTGGGCAATCCAGGCGCAGGGTAATGCTGGCTGGGCCTACAATCCAACCGGGATGCCCCTTTAGGGTTAAAAAGGGCCGACGAAACCTTCCTTGTACCCCTGTACCCCTCAGACATCTGATTCGGGCGACGACGCAAAGCGGGCCACTCACCAGACGAGAGTAATACCCCGAGTGGCATCATCCGTCAAGTCTCCTAGGCACCTTTGAAGATTGCCCGTGGAGCCTCTTAGTAGTTCTACAGACCCGAACTCAGGCGAGGTATTCTCACTTAGAAAACATAAGCTTCACGACAATTGCTCTCGCGATTCTTCCTCACGAGCTTGCTGGAGTTCCCAAAAACAGGCAAAATTCCCAGCAAACGGCTGCGATCTGCGTTTAACTACCTTAGTTTCAGCAGTTTGATACATATGGGAGCAAAACTTTGCGCGGTAAACGCCGATACTGCGGCTTGCCTTCTCTGTCCGCACTGCGCCAGGATAACCTCGCGACTAGGGCAGCCATGAGGGAAAGAGTGATCTCAGTCGATTTGATCCGTTCTGTGGGGAACTGATTCGTTCTAATCAAAGGCAACCATTACAATTTCATGACACTCTCCGACGATGCCGTCCGGCACTTTGTTCGGATTTCGTAACAAGAAGCAGCTTGTCGATTGACAAGCGGAACTGGTCAGTCGCACAATCTGTGCGATTTCAACGGAGGGAGCATGAAGGGGAATAGATCTGGGTCCGTCTTTCTTGGCGTTTCGACGCTGTTGCTTCTTTGTTTGAGCTTGGTTGCATTGGCGCGTACTCCAAAAGTGCTTGCGCCTCCGCCACCCCAAAATTGCCAAGCGCTGGCAGACATTTACGTGGACCAAGGAAAGCAAGGAGATTTGCAGGTTGTTTTGCCACCAGGAGCAGTGAGGATCAGCGTCGAACTCTTAGTGAGGGAGGATATAGTCACAAGCCCATGGAAGCAGTGCACTGAAAACCAAGATTGCCCGATCGGTGCAGCCGGGTTCTCGGGGTGTGGTGTTCGAGGAGCTGATCCCCGAGACGGCGCTGAAAAATACGGATGCGCATTTGGCAATAGCAGTGGCAGTCTGGCTCGAAGGGCAAGATTGTTAGTAAACTTCAAGCACACAAAAGCCTGCTGCTCCTGAAAAGACTGAGCGAATGGAACGGGAGCGAGTTGCGCAGGCCGCGCGGGGACTCTTTGTGCGTTTGTACATCTCTGCGGAGCAGCATCCCCCGTGGGGTCCCGGGGAAGAAGTCTCCCGCTGGTTCGGACGGCGGGTTCTACTTCACCAGATACCGTCCTCTCAAAGCACCTAAGTCTCGCCACGGGAGAAACAGCTGCTTAGGCAATCAGGGCAAAGCCAAGAGCAGTGTTGACTCCTGTCTTAACAACAGCGAGCGCGGCATTTATCGCTTCCTCTGCAGCCAGTAAAGCAAGCCCCCGAAGGGTAAGAAGCACACTCCGCGAAGCGCTGGTTTGCATATCCAGTAGGAGGCCTGCTTACGTTCAGGACGACCGCTCTCCCTGATGCAAGCGAACTTCGAACGCGAAATCGGGATCGACAACAGTCGTTCTGACTGTTAAGTGCGCATGGAAACCGTTGGCGCAAAGCAATTCGTGCGCGCGGGCGACGTCCGGTACGATCAGGTCAACATTGTTGGTGTATCGAAGGCAGCCGTACTCCTGCGCTGCATACGCGCCCATCACCAGGTGCGCTATGCCAGCGACAGAGAGGACCCGAACGGCTTTGCAGAGTGTCTGCTCGATCCTCACAGTTCCGGTGGCTTAGCGGAAGCGTCTGGCCTGTTCGCTGTGGTTCGAGTTCATTGGGCTGGGGTGACCTTTCTTCGTGCCGTTCCGAAGCGGTGTCTACCAGTAGTGGCTTCTGGCATGCCCGGGACGGATCTGCTTATTGAATCTACGGGGCGATTGGGAAGATCAGCTAGGAGGGAGCAATTTCACCTGGACTCCCTTGGCAGGGGCTGGCAGCGGCGAAACTCTTAGCCCGCAAGCCGACCAGTTCTCCGGCGGGGGTTTTTGAGCGTTAACGCCTGGTCCCACCCTTCGCAAAGAACGCGAAGAGCGGGGCACCCGGCTCCTAGTGTGTCCCGCAGAGGGATTACAGAGCTGCCAGGCTGAGGTGATATCGACTAGAAGTGGGAAATGAGGTTCGTCAACCAACCTCCCGCGTCCTCCAGAATCCGATTCTGCACCTGCACACGGCTGGCTTGGTATAAAGGTCCGACGACGGCTGCTGCGCCGGGCGCACCGTATGCGACAACGCTGAGCGTAGCACTGAAAGCGAGGTCGATGGAACCGCGTTGAAAATCCTCCAAAAGAGAGCGCTCAGGGTGATTCCGTGCGTCTTCAATGCTCTGACCAATTGAGAGAGCCTGCCCAACGAATGGAACGACCCGAGCAAAGTCTTGGTCAATTGACGGAGTCACCGCGGGGAGCATTCTTGAACTGACGCCCTTGACCAAATCTACGCTAGTCTTCTCGACAATCTCTTGCAGAGCCGCCATTAGGTAATTGTTTAGCGAGTCGGAAGGAGACGAATCGAGCGGGCTCAGTCCCGAGGTGTCGGCAAAGCGGATGGGATTGTTCAGTGCATACTTGTAGCGATTCAGCGAGGCGGGATTCGAAGCCAAACCGAAAAGCGGGTCTTGAGTAACTAGGCGGGCAGTCGCGGTGTCAAGATACCGCGCACGCAAGAAATATAGTCCTCCTCCGGGATCGAGTCCCTGTCCCGTGTAACGGAACTTGTTGTCCGTGCCTACATAATTCGTGCTGCCTCCGTCATTTCCCCAGGCATCGTAGGCGTAGCCCTGCTGGAGCGTTCCTGTCGGGTCTGTGAGACCCACGATGCTTCCTAATCCGTCCGGGTGATAGTAGTAGTCAAACGTTGGCCCCGACTCCGACACCAGTCCCAATCCGTAGTTGTAGCTGATGAAGCCGTCCGGCCCGTTCTCCTGCAGGACCACAGGCAAGGAGACGGCAACGTCATTGGCATAGGTGTACGTTCCCGCCCCGACCGTCTGGCTGACGCGGTGGCCGTCACCGTCGTAGGCAAAGCTGCTGGCCTGTGCGCCTCCCTTCACCGACATCAGTCGGTTCGCCGGATCGTAGGCGTAGGTCAGGGTCTGTGTCCGCGTCGACTGCTTCGTCCGGTTGCCATTCTTGTCGTAGGTGAACCTGGTCGTGCCGGCCGCCGTAAGGCGATCATCAGCATCGTAGGTGTACGAAGTGGTCCCGCTTCCGTTCACCAGTGTCATCCGGTTCCCGGCCTTGTCGTATGTGTAACTGGTCGTCCCCGAGCCGTTCGACACCGACGTCAGCTCGTAGTCCGGATCATAGCCGTAGGCGGTGACGTTTCCCGCTCCATCCGTGACCTGCGTCCGGTTGCCGACCTTGTCGAGCACATACGTGTAGCTGCTATATGGGGTCGAGGCCCCGATCGCACTCGACGGGTAGGTGTTCTTCACTTGGGTCAGTCGATTGGCCGCATCGTAGGCCAGTGAGATCGCCGCCGTGTTCGGATAGGCCGTGCCCGTCAGTCGGCTCGCTGGGTCATAGCTGTAGTTCGTCACCCGGCTTATCCAGTCGGTCACGCTGCTCAACCGGTTCACCGCGTCATAGCTGTACTGAACCACCTTCCCGTCCGGATACGTCATCCCAGAACGGTGCCCGACCGGATCATAGGCATAGCTGACGCTCGTGCTTCCTGGCTGCGTGACCGACGTCAAGCGGTCAAGAACATCGTAGGCATAGCTGCTTGTGCCACGGGCATCCATCACCGTGAGCCGGTCGCCATCGGCGTCGTAGGTGTAAGCCACCGAAGTGCCGTCGTAGTAGCTGATCCCGGCCAGCCGGTTCAGGGCGTCGTAGGCATACTGCGTGGCGTGGCCGTTTGCGTCCGTGATCGTCGTGACGTTGCCGGCCGCATCATAGGCGTATGCCGTGGCGTACTTTAGGGGGTCCGTGACCAGGGAAAGCCGGTTCAGCTTGTCGTAGGCATACGTCGTCTTCTTGCCGTTGGCGTTCGTGAACGAGATGCGATTGTTGTTGGCGTCGTAGGTGTAGCGGGTCACGCGCGTGGCTGCATCTGTGACCGCGGTCAAGTTGTTGGTCGCGTCGTAGGCGTAGCTCGTGGAGTTGCCATTCGCGTCCGTCACCTTGGTCAGGTTGCTGACAGGACTGTACTTGAATTGGGTGACGTTCCCGAGGGCGTCCGTCGTCTTGATCAGCCGGCTGAGTGCATCGTAAGCCGAACTTGTCTTGTTTCCGTTCGCGTCGGTCACCGAGGTCAGACGGCTTATACCGTCATAGCCCATTTTTGTTGCGTGGCTGAGGGCATCGGTGATCGTCACGAGATTGCCCTGGGTATCGTACGCATACGTCGTCTTGTGGCCGTTGGCGTCGGTCTTGGCGGTCAGTTCTCCATAACTGTCATATGCGAACGTCGTCTTGTCGGACAGGGCATCTTGGACCGTCAGCAAATTGCCGTTCCCGTCGTAGGTGAAGGTCGTTGTGTTGCCTCGGGGATTCGTTGAGGTCAAGAGATCGTTCAAGCTATCGTAGGTGAACGAAGACTTATCCGTGAGCGCATCCGTGACACTCGTGACGTTACCCATCCCATCGTACGTATAGGTTGTTGTGTTCCCGTCCTGATTGGTAGCCGTGAGCCGGTCGTTGTTGGAGTCATACGTATAACTCAATGTACCGTTCAGCGCGTCGGTGATCTGGGTGATACGCAGCAGGTTGTCGTACGTGTGCACCGCGGTGTTCCCCAACGGGTCGGTGATTGTCGTCTGGCCCGTGCCGGGCGTGTTGTATGCGAAGGTCGTTGTGAACTTGCGGCCGTTCGTCTGGCTCGTGACACGGCCCGACGAATCGTAAACGTTCGTCAAGAGCGAAGTATTTCCAGGGAGCGTAATCGACGTCACGTGGTGGGCCGTGTCGTAACTATACGTCGTCAGTCCTTTGAGCGGGTCCGTGACAGTGGCCAAATCGCCTGAGGAACTATAGGTGTACGAAACCGTTCGGCCGATCGGGTCTTTGAGTTGGGTGAGCTGGTTGATGGAGTTGTACGTGAGCGAGTAAATCCGGCCCACGGTGTCAGAAATCTGGATCAGATTGCCGTTGCCGTCATAGACGAGCGCGAGCAGATTTCCATTCTTGTCGACGATGTTTGAGAGCTTGCCAGCGGAGGTGAAATTGTACTTTGTCTGGCTCTTCTGCGTAATCGTATAGCTCCCATCCGCGTTCTTCACGAGCACGTTGTACACTCCGGGAGCGGAAACGTAACTCCCGCCAACGGAAGCGTAGTTCTCGGTATGGCCGTCGCCCCATTTGATGAGCACCGAGGTTCCGCTATCAGTCAAGAGAACGTTGTAAGTGTGCGTCCAATTTCCGCCCAAAGGCCCGGAATATGTATCAAGCGCGTTGTAGCTTCGACTGAAAACGAAAGGTAGACCTCTTCCAGGAACGTTCAGGTCGGTGTGTTGGTAATAGTAATTCCCGTTGCCGGTGCTCACGGGTTCACTAACGGCCGCTCCGTTATTTGTTGAGCTGCCGGTCGGTCCAAGATATTGTGTCGAACTCGTACACCGGCTTGAACTGGGGATTTCAAAGACCACGCCGAGGCCATTTGCGCCGCCGGAAACGGTCGTCCCATAAAGGTTTCCCGATGCATCCTCGATCAACTCGCCGTCGGGATTTGCACCATCGGGGCCACTGAAACACCACAGAATCGTCTCGCCCCCGGTGGGGCTAATCTCGTAGATGGTGCCGGCGTTCGCCGTGCCGCCGCCGTGATAGGCTGAGCCGTAAAGATTGCCCGTGCTGTCGAGCAACACACCTCTATCCGGGTTAGAGCCGTCCAGTCCGCCTCTGAATGTATAGCGCACCGACTCATTGCCGGAAGCGTTCACTTCAAACACCACGCCGCATCCGTAATCTAGGTCACAACCCGCAATTCCGCCCCAATAGGTCGTGCTGTAGAGGTTTCCAGAAGCGTCCCTGACCAACCCCGAGCCCACATTACCGCCATCCGCGCCACCGGTGAAGCGATACAGGACGGTCTCAGTCCAACTACCGTTTCCAGTCGGAGTTAGTTTGTACACCGTCCCGCAACCAGGCGTTACGGGGTAGCCGCAGTCGTTGCCTCCGTTGCCCGTGGTGCCATACAGATTCCCCTCCGAATCCCAAATAAGTTGACCGGCGTAAGGAGACGAGCCATCGGGCGAACCGGCAAAGCTGTAGAGCACAGTTTCGTTACCAGAAGTGTCTACTTCAAACACCGTGCCGTTACCCGATGTACCGCCCGCTACCGTTGTGCCGTAAAGGTTCCCCACGTTATCCAGCTGAAGAGCACTAGCGGGCCTCCCGCCGTCCGCGCCTCCGGTGAAGTTGTAGAGCACCGTGAAGCTGCCGTTCGCGTCGATTTTGTATACGGTTCCCCCGCCGTAAACGCCGCCGTACTGAGCGGTGCCATATAAGGTGCCCGTGGCGTTGCGAATCAACATCCCCCAAGGCTCGCTCCCATCGGCTCCGACAAAAGTGTGAAGAATACTCTCGGTCCAACCACCGCTCGATGCAGGCGACAGCTCAAAGACAATCCCGCAGCTGCGACAGGCTGTGCTGCCGCCGAAGACCGTCGTTCCATAGAGGTTGCCCGCCGGGTCCATGACAAGTCCCGCGTAAGGGTTTGCACCGTCAGCCGAACCCGTGCCCTTGAAGCTGTAGAGAACGTTTACTTGGCCATTGGCGTGTCCTATGGACATGAAAGCTAGGCATGCCGTCATGACGACGGCGGCGATTCGAGATTTGGAGTATCGCATTTGGTGAATCCTCACGCTGAGCCCAGGTGGCGAACTACAAGAGTGCACGACCGGATCGCGTCCTTCAGTTCCCCTACCTTGGGGATGTCGTGGTCCGGGAAAGACCGAACGCGCGTCATAGTTCACCAGAATCGTCCGTCGGTGTCCATAGGCGGGAAATGACAGAAGCGGACAATAGCTGGCATGGCATAAGGGTTTTGCGATAGTATTCCTCCGCTTCAGCCCTAGTCAGGGCATCTGGCGCCTTAGCAGCCATTACCTTCCCATGCCGAACAGCGAAAAGCAGGATCAGAGGCTGGACTCCTGGAAGGAAGTTGCCTCCTATCTGGGGCGTGACGTTCGCACCGTTGTTCGCTGGGAAAAAGAAAGAGGCTTGCCAATCAGGCGGGTTCCCGGCGGGCAGCGGAACGCTATTTTTGCCTACAAGCGGGAAGTTGATGAATGGCTCGACAAATCCAGCCATTCCTCCGCACCATCTCCTAGCAAAACGGCCGAGCTAACCCCGGCTCCGAAGCGGGCCGCGTCACCCTATCGCTATGTGCTAGTAGCAGTTGTCGCTCTATCGGCTCTGCTTGTGCTGTCTGCCGGCCTCTTGTCGATCCACTCTGCTGGACCGACGGTAGTCGTAGATTCTGTCTCCAAACTCACCGATGACGGAAAGGGAAAGGAGGGCCTGGTTGCAAACGAATCAGAGGCTTTTTTCGCCGAGATTGTCGATGGGCAGGCGCTGCTCTCAGCTGTACCAGTCTCCGGGGGGACTGTGCGCCACCTGAAGGCAACCTTGCCCAATCCCTTTCTTGTGGACATCCACCCGGATGGTTTGTCCCTTCTGGTAGTGGCCCGTTCGGGTATCGACACCGATCAACCGTTGTGGATTGTACCTTTAACCGGTGAACCAAGGCTCGTGGGTGCGGTTCGTTGCCACGACGCGGCATGGTCTGCCGATGGCAAGATCCTCGCATACGCGACCGGTAACGACGTTTACCTGAGTACGGACGAGGGCAGGTCAGCCAGGAGCCTCTACTCTCTCCCTTCTTTTCCAAGACATCTCCGCTGGGCTGCTGATGGAAAGCATTTGAGGCTGCTGCTTTCCGACCCCACCACAGGAAACGGCACGCCCTGGGAATTGACGCTTGACGACCGACTCAACGTCGCCGCTGTGACATCCCTCAGTCTTTTGTCCGAACAGTGTTGTGCAGACTGGACAAGTTCTTCCATGGGCTACCTGTTCCTCCTGGCAGCACAGCCGTCCAACGCTATCCTGGCATCACGTGAAAGCAAGTGGCCCGGTGACACTCCTAAAGTTTTGAAGGCGAGCGCGATCACTTTTGAAGGAATGGGTTCTCTCGGGCTGCATTCAACCCTGTTCTCAACTAGAAACTCGAAACGGCTTTTCGTGTTGAGTCCAAACCGTAAGAATTCAGAGTTCTTGCGCTTCGTGCCCCGCACACGAGCATTTGAGCCGTTCCTGCCAAATATTGAAGGTACTGACCTGGATTTCTCGCCTGATGGTCAGCAGATTTGTTTTGTTCGACTTCTGGACCGGACTTTGTGGGTGAGCCACTCGGACGGAAGCCATCAGAAGCAACTGACGTTTCCGCCGATGACGGCAATGTTGCCGCAATGGGCTCCTGACGGCAGGAGAATTGCTTTTATCGGCCGAGAACCGGACAAGCATTACCGAATCCTAGTGATTTCCCGTGAAGGCGGAACGCCATCACCCGCTTCTAACGATGCGGGGAATCAGGGCGCGCCCACGTGGTCTCCCGACGGCAAGCAGATCGTATATGCGAATCTTGATAATCCATCAGTACCAGGTCCCGCCGTGCATCGCATCAACGTCTCGACGGGAAAAGAGGAGGAGCTTCCAAACTCGCATGGCCTCCGCACTGCGAGGGTGTCCCCAGATGGCCGACATGTAGCAGCGCTAAACCCTACAGAAAATAGCCTTTGGTTGTTTGACGTTAAGAAACAGAACTGGACGCGACTGGCGAACGAGGCAAACAGGGACGATCTCCGCTGGTCGCACGACTCCCAATACATCTACTTCGGTCGATCCGCGAATGAAGCTCAAGCAATCATCCGCGTGCGCGTGAGCAATGGAACGACGGAGAAAGTTGCTAATCTTGGAGCTTTCAGCTCTATGGGTGGCAATTTCAATGCTTGGTTCTACGTTGCCCCGGATGACTCCATCATTCTCCTGCGTCAAGCGATAAGCTCGGAGATCTACGCCATACAATGGAATGACCGCTGACTCTTTTTGGCTACCCCGCTGGGATTCTCGTACTGAGTAAACACTTTTGGGCAAAGACAAAGATTTGTGTAATTCCAATCCCGGCATTTCGGTCGTGCTTCTGTGATTTCCACGTGTGTTCTTTGGAGGCCAGATGGATATCGATACGCTATGGAGAAAAACGAAAGAGACCGCGAATAAGGTAGGTGAGGTTGCAAAGAATGTCGTTACAGTCGGTGGCCTTGCCGGAGCGACGCTGATTGCCCTGGCACTCTTTCTGACAAATCCCTACTTCAGCATTCTGGAAGATGAAACCAGTATCCTAGGACGCAGCATGTTCCAACTCAGTTTGCAGGTTAGCCTGCTCCTCCGCTTCTTGCTGTCGCAGGAAATCCATAACCATATGCAACATTTCCTGACCGTCCTCGTCGTGATAGTGATCGGGGTAACGAACGATCTTGGTTTCAACCCGCAACTGCACGTGCCCATTGAGCACAACGCCGCAACGACGGCATACAAATTACAAACTGTTCGATGGCTTAGTGGCTTACGCTTCTCATCGCCTGAACGCAGGCCCACACTGGGTTCTGAACCGTTAGGAAAATTCTCTACTCTACTATATTTCTCAACGTGTTACCAGACGGGCTGGTTGCACTGATCTGATCCAATTTGACCTGTTCTGAACATGGAACTACTGCAGTTTTACTACAGTTTCCATCGCCGGAGACTGATCGGCCTTTATCGGACAGGAGCGGCAGTCGAGACTCGGTCGCTGGAATGGTCAACCCGAATTCGTGTTGTTGACGCGTGTCACAGCGCGGGGTGATGGTAGTCACTGAACAGGCTGTGGGATTTACCATAGAAAGATAATGACTCCAAAGGATGTGGCCAGGTTGTTCCCATGCAGGCCACCCTCTCGCATTACCGCATTCTTGAACAAATTGGGGCGGGAGGGATGGGTGTTGTCTATCGTGC
>Ga0075017_100000626_pt1 | contig 20113 bp, 18 predicted proteins | sample AleBraG_ABR_2012_FD_71475 | JGI IMG/M metagenome (GOLD analysis project Ga0075017, IMG submission 71475) | Freshwater sediment microbial communities in response to fracking from Pennsylvania, USA - Alex Branch Run_MetaG_ABR_2012 | ecosystem: Environmental > Aquatic > Freshwater > Creek >... | reverse complement strand
TCAATCGCGATGTCAGCCGCGATGACGCTTTGGCCGATCACGACTTGGCCGTTGCGAATCAAGAGGTCCGTCATGCGAGTGACTCGACAAAAGCAACGCCGGCTTGGAAACCCGCCTTCGGGCGGGTAAACAACTGGCCGCGGGTTGATAATCTGCCCCACCTGAAGTTTGTCATGCCAGCCCCTCGATAAATGCTACTCCGGCTTGGAGCACCGCCACCACGTCAGAGACCAGCACTGATTCTTCCGGATGATGACTGATGCCGCCAGGGCTGCGCAGAAAGAGCATGGCGGCCGGGCAGGACGGGGCCACGATCATCGCGTCGTGACCGGCGCCGCTGGCCATGCAGTGCACCGGATATCCAGCGCGCTGAACAGCGGCGGCGAGTTGCTTTATCAAGTTGGCGTTCATGGGCACGGCTGGTTGATCGAGATAAGGTTCGCAGCGAAAGTGAATGCCGCGGCGCGCGCACAGGTTGGAAGCGCTGGCCAGCAACGTATCCACGGCCAGCTTTCGTACTCTGTCGGAGGCGTGGCGCACGTCCAGCGTCAATCGCACTAAGCCCGGAATCACATTGGCCGCGCCGGGTTCCACTTCCATCTTGCCAACGGTGGCCACCAATCCGGGCTGCTCCCGCATTTGACCTTCAACCAGCGCGATCCATTCCGCCGCGGCGGCCAGCGCATCGTGACGCAGGTGGGCGGGAGTGGTTCCGGCGTGGTTGGCCTTGCCTTCAAGCGTGATCCGCAGACGGCTCTGGCCGACGATGCTCTCGACAACTCCGAGCGGCAAGCCGAGGCTCTCCAGGATAGGTCCTTGCTCGACGTGAAATTCCAGATATGCGAACGAGCCGGCATCCATTCGCGCCGCGGGCAAATCGGCCGGGCTCAGGCCGAAGGCGGCGATAGCTTCGGCGATGGCGGGCTGCATTGTCAAGCTGCCACACAGGGCTTTGCTGCCGATGAAAGGCTCACCAAAGCGTACGCCTTCTTCCTCAGAGAAGCCAATCACCTCGATGGCGAACGGCAGCGGGCGGTCCCCCAACGACTCCACCAGCGCCACACCCAGAACCACGCCGAGCACACCGTCAAACGCGCCCGCGTTGGGTACAGTATCGAGATGGGAAGCAATCAAGAGGCGCCGCTTTGCGGCACCACGCACCCCACGGAGATTTCCCGAGGCATCGACGGACACGGTCATGTCGGCCTGCCGCATCCAATCACTCAGCACGCGGTGCACGTCGTGCATGGGAGGAGACAAGTAGGTCCGCGTTGTGCGCTCCGGTTCTTCTGAAAACTGCGCCAGTTGGCGGCAGCAGGAGATCACTTTTTCCGCCAACGTCCTCATGAGCCTCGATAAGTGCTGTAGCCGTGCGGCGCCAACAACATCGGCACATGGTAATTACCTCGCTCATCGGACACCACAAAACTGATGCTGATCATTTCAAAGAATGCGGGCTGCGGGAGATAGTCGCCTACACGAAACTGCAGCTCATACCCTCCGGTGGGGATCGTGTCTCCCTGAAGCAGCGGATGGTCGGTGCGGCCATCGGCGTTGGTTTTGGTCACACACAACATTTCCAGTCCACGAAAAAGTTGAACCACCACACCTTCAGCCGGTACGCCGCGCGAGATATCCAGAATGTGGGTCGAGATGCGCGCCATATTACCTCTTCAGCGATAACGCCAGACAGCCAAAGGGCGGCCGCGAGTCGGTGTACACGCCCATCTCGTCACCCTGCTCGACTATAGTGTCCCAGGTTCGATTGTTCGCCTCCAGGTTTACGGCGGCGATGGCGGGAATCTCATCCAGCATGCGAGAGCCGATTTTGTGGATGATCTGTTGAATGCTTCCGGACACAAAGTTGTGAAAGACGTCGAACACCAGCTTGCGGACCTGCCACGTAACCGCGCCCGCGCTGAAAAAGGATTTATGGTCGATGTAGTTCCAATCCAGGTCGAGCCACATGTGCAGGGGACGATTCGCGATGTCCGGCAAGGTGGTGTATTGATCGCGGACGAATCCGACGAACGCGCTGCCGTTGAGCCGGAGCAGCTTAAATCCGGTGATTCCGGAAACTGCTTCATGCACCACGCCGCCGCGGCCAAGCTCGATGCGGGCCATGGCTCGTTCCGGTCCAGACGGGACGTACGACACCGACGTGCCGGGGATCTGGTGATAGGGAATCTCGACGGCGGTAAGCTGCGCGCCTTCCGCTTGCGGATAGATGCCCAGAAACTTGGCCGTCAGAAAGTGGCAGTAGGATTCCAGATCGTCGCCCGGAAAGTTCATGGTTTCGCGCTGGATGAAATTCTTCATGGAGTCTGTTGCCACCAGGCCAGTGTTGTCGCCGGTGGTGTAGGTTGGCCAGAAAGTCTCGCCATAAATCAGAATTTTAGCGTTGACCCCAAAGACCGGGCTTTGACCCGCAGGTGCAACTCCGGTGCGGTGCAGGCGATAGGCGATGACATCGCCCTTTCCATAGAAGCTCTTTTTGGGTCCGCTGGCAAATTGGTTCACTTAGTAATTGTCTCCTTTGCAAGTCCCCGCGACCCATCCGTGTCTGGAAACTGCTGGCCGCCCTAGCGCCAGGGACACTGCTGCGATAGGTCTCAAGCGAAGGAGTTCCGACTCGAGCCCGCAGTGTCCCCCTCCGCGCCGTGTGGTTCACGGACTTTTGCCCCAGGCTGCTAATCGAAATCGTGCGATTTGATGAATCTGGCGAAGCGCCTCAGCGAATTCTTCTTCGGGCGCGGAGTGCAGACGGCGCTCCAGCGCGGCCAGGATTGCATGCTTGTCGCTACCCTTAACGGCAAATATAAACGGAAAGTCGAACTTCTGTTTGTACGCGGTATTCAGGCGCAGGAGCCGATCATATTCTTCAGGAGTGAGGCGATCCAGTCCCACAGAGGACTGCTCTTCCGCCGACGATGCGCTGACTCGCGCGCGCGCACCCAAATCGGGATGAGAGCGGATCAAGGCCAATTGTTCCTCGCGCGATGCCAACTCCACTTGCTGTTGCATCTCGGCGCACAAGTTGTCAAAAGCGCGGAAGGGGCGTCGGGCCCAGGCGCGTTCGGCAACCCAGGATGAGTTCTCGTAGATGCCGGCAAGAGTTGCAACGAACTGTGCCTGCGTCAGCGAGTCGATTTCTTCCATGGTCATGAGCCGAACACCAGATCACCGGCGATATGAACTTCGCGAACGCTCTCCGCGCCGGCGAGTGTGAAGATGGCGGCGAGGATGCGCTCCGGATCGTCCGCGGATTTGAGAACAGCAGCGAGAGTGCTGTCTTCCGGCGGACGGAGATAGAGAAAATCCGCCGCCTTGCCTGTTTGAAAATCGCCCGTTTCCCCTTCCATGCCGAGCGCCTCAGCCCCCGCGCGCGTCGCCATATAGAGGAGCTGTCCCGACGTGAGAGATATTGGCTCGTGCGCCACGCGTTGCATCAGGTACGTTTGCAAACCCTCCTTGAGAATTCCGAAACCGGTGCCTCCGCCGACGTCGGTGCCGAGAGCCACCCGCGCGCCGAGGCGTTGATGCCGCGCCAGAGGAAAAATGCCGCTTCCGAGAAATGCGTTGCTGGCCGGGCAGTGCGCCACCGTTGCGTCGTGCTGGCAGATGCGCCGAATCTCGGCGTCGGTAGCTTGAACGTTGTGCGCCAGCACAGAGCGGCGTTGCACCAGATCGAAGCGTTCGTAAACTTCCAGGTAATCGGCGGCCCGGGGGAACAAGCCCTTCACTTCAGCCACTTCAGCCGCATTCTCATTGATGTGCGTGGTGAAGGGGAGCGTTGCATCCTCTTTGAGGAGCGTTCGGCACACGTCCAGCATCGGCTCACTGGCAGACACAGCAAAACGTGGCATCACCGCATAGCGCAAACGGCGGCGCTGGTGAAAGCGCCCGATTAGATCTTTACTTTGTTGATAGGCCTGGTCTGCCGAGATATGGAGTTTTGCGCTCAGATTGCGGTCGGAAAGCACCAGCCCGCTGAACAAGCGCAAGCCGCTCTCATCGGCGGCTTCGAACAATTCCGATGTAGCAGCGCTGAAATGCGATCCGAAGGCGAGGGCGGTGGTGGTGCCATGCGACAACAGGCCCAGCACGAATTCACCGGCAATCCGGTTGGCATACGCGCGATCCGCCAGGCGCTCTTCTTCGGGAATCGTAAAGCGCTTCAGCCAATCCTGCAGCTCACAACCCAAGCTGCCGAGAATCCGAATTTGCGGAAAGTGAATGTGCGTGTCGATCAGCCCCGGCAGCACATAGCCGCCGCGTAGATCGCGAACGCCGGCCTGCGGATGTTCTGCCTGCACGGCAGCGTAGTCGCCGCAGGCGACGACTCTGCCGTCGGCGATTGCCAGGGCTCCGTCCGCATACGATCGCAGCCCGCCGGGAGGAGCGTGAAAGGTGGTTGCGCGGATGAGGTTCACTCTTGGACGATCTCCGCGTCTCGCGTGATGGCGGAAGTGCGCGCTTCCTTGGCTCGCTGAATAGCCCAGAAAATTCGTTCAGGCGTGGCGGGGCTGTCGAGCGTGACCACGCCGGGGCCGCCGAACGCAGCGATGGCATTGCGGATCGCCTCCCGCACGGAAATCGCCAGCATGAGCGGAGGTTCCCCCACCGCCTTGCTGCCGAAAATCACACCGGGTTCGGTGGCGCGTTCCAGAAACTCAACGTTGAACACCTCTGGCAATTCCGAGAAGGAGGGGATTTTGTAAGTGGATGCTCCGGCGGTCGATAATCGGCCCTGCGTGTCCCAAAGCAATTCTTCTATGGTGAGCCAGCCGACGCCCTGCACGAAGCCGCCTTCCACCTGACCGCAGTCAACGAGCGGAGAAACGGATTCGCCCACATCCTCCAACAAATCTGCGCGCAGAATTCGATGCATGCCGGTGAATCCATCGATCTCCACCTCACTGACGGCCGCGCCATAGACAAAATAGTGAAACGGCTTGCCGGTGGCGGTCTTCGGGTCGAAGTGAATCTCGGGCGTTTTATAGAAGCCGTGGGCAAACAGGGCGATTCGCTGCCGGTAAGCGGCTTCCACAACCTGCGCGAATGCAACGCTCTTTTCTCCGGCGAACACGCGCCCGCGCTCAAAGCGAACCAACTCTTCTTGCGATTCCAGTAATCGCGCCGCGACGGGAATCAGCCGGGCTTGGATTTGCCGGCAAGCGTCAAAAACCGCTGCGCCATTGAGGTCAGTGCTGGCCGATGCCGCGCTGGCGGAGGTATTGGGAACCTTGTCCGTGCGCGTATGCATCACGCGGATAGCATGCAAATCCACGCCCAGACTTTCAGCGGCGATCTGTTGAATTTTGGTGTGCAGACCCTGGCCCATCTCGGTGCCGCCATGATTCACTTGCACGCTGCCGTCGCGGAAGACCAACACCAGCGCCCCGCCTTGATTGAAGAAAGTTGCGGTGAAAGAGATGCCGAATTTCACCGGCGTGATCGCGAGCCCGCGCTTGCAGTGCGGATGTGCATGGTTGAACTGGCCGATCGCAGTACGTCTGGAAGCAAAATCGCTGGTGTGCTTTAACCGATCCCAGATCAGGCGAATTCGCCCGGCGTCTTTCACCGGCTGGCCGTAATGCGTGACGTCACCCTCAGCGTAGAAGTTGCGCTCGCGGACTACTTCCGGCGGAAGTTCCAGAGCGGCTGCGATGCGCTCCAGAATGTCTTCGATCACCAACATGCCTTGCGGGCCGCCAAATCCTCGAAAGGCAGTTTGCGAAGTCTTGTGGGTTTTGCACACCCAGCCGGTGGCGTCCAAGGCCGGCAGCAGATAGCAATTGTCGCAATGAAAGAGCGCCCGCCATAAGACCGGCTCTGAAAGATCGAGACTCCAGCCGCCATCGGAATAGAGCGACAGTTCCACTCCGCGCAAGCGTCCATCGCTATCGAATCCCGCCTGGAAGCGCGCCAGAAAGGGATGCCGTTTGCCGGTCAGCAGCATGTCGAGATGCCGGGAGAGACGCACGCGCACTGGCCGCTTGGTTTTCCAGGCACCGAGAGCCGCGATGGCCGCGTAGGGGTTGGCTTGCACTTCCTTGCCGCCGAAGGCTCCGCCCATGCGCAAACATCCCACCGTGACCATGTTTCGGGGAATCCCCAATACCCGGGCGATCACTTCCTGGGTTTCGCTGGGATGCTGGGTGGACGACTCCACCGCGACCGCGCCGGTCTCGTCCAGATTCGCAATCGCGCATTGGGTTTCCAGATAGAAGTGCTCTTGCCCGCCGATGAACAGTTCTCCGCGCAGCGCGTGCGGACTGGCGCCGATGGCGGAGGCGGCGGCGGCTTTCCGGATCTGGTGCGGGCCGACATGAAAGCTTTCGGCGGCGATCGCCTCTTCTATCGACAAGATGGCCGGCAGCGGACGGTATTCGGCAACCACGCGCGCGGCCCCGTTGATTGCCGCTTCCAGCGTTTCGCCCAACACCCAGGCGACGGGCTGCGAATGATACGTAGTCTCGATGGGAAAGAGCGGCTCGTCGTGCCGGTTTGCGCCGGAGTTGCCCTCCCCGGGCACATCCTCCGCGGTCAGGCACGTCACTACGCCCGGCTCGGATAGGGCCGGCGTGACATCCATCCGCGTGAGCAGAGCATGAGCGTGCGGCGAGATCACGGGCCAGGCGTGCAGCAAATGTGGATAACGCGAAACCAGATCGTCGGTATAGAGTGCGTGTCCGGTAACGTGCCCGACGGCGCTCTCGTGCGGCACGGACTTCATGCGGTCCACTCCGTTTGGAATTTGTCCAGCAGGCTCTGCGCCACCGCCGATCGATAGGCAGCCGAGCCGCGATGATCGCCAATGGGGGTGAGCGATTGGGCGATGGCCTTCTTGGCACGGTTCCAATCGAGCGCGTCGTCCAGGATCCTCTCCGCCGCCGGTACCCGCACGGGAATCGCGGCTACACCGCCAAACGCCAGCCGCACTTGGCTGCCGGTGGAAAAACACGCGGCTACTGTACTGATGTCGTCCATCCTCCGCTTGGCCACTTTGTAAAACCGGACGCGTGACGGAAAGGGCTTGGGGATTCGAATCGACCGCAGCAGTTCTCCCGCCTGGAGCGCTGTCTGGCGATAGGCCAGAAAGAACTCAGCAAGCGGAATGATGCGCTCTCCGCCCACACGGCTCAATCGCACGTCGGCGCCCAGCGCAAGCAAGAGCGGCGCTGCGTCCCCGATGGGCGAAGCGGTCACCAGGTTGCCGCCCAGGGTGGCACGATTGCGGATCAACGGCGACGCGAAGAGGGCTAACCATTCGGTGAGCACCGGCGGCGCATCCGCCCACAGCACCTCAATTTCGCGCAACGTAAGCGCCGCGCCGATCTCCACGTGGGCGGGCTCGTTGTGACACTCGCGCAATTCGGGCACGTTCTCCAGACTGATTAGATGAGGAAAGCGCTGTTGGCGAATGTTGGTGACCACACCGAGATCGGTGTTTCCGGCCACCCAGCGCGCTTGCGGATCCTGGGCGGCCAAGGCCATACACTCCGCCAAGGAATCGGGTTGGGAAAAGCGCCCCTGCGGGGTTTCGTAGTGGAATGCGGAAACTGCCGGCACCGGCTGAGTGAGTCGCTGCAGCCAGGGGCCTTGCGCCATCGGGCCCAAGCTTTCCATGGCGTCGCGAATCGGGCGGTAGCCGGTACAGCGGCAGAGATTGCCACCGAGGGAGGACGCGCTCACTGGCTCGCCGCTCAAGCGGGCCTGCTCGGCGAACATGCTTACGATAAAGCCCGGCGTGCAGTAACCACATTGGGATCCGCCCCGCTCCACCATGGCTTGCTGAACCTCGCATAGGCGGTCCGCTTGGGCGAGGCCTTCCACGGTGTAGACTTCCGCGCCTGCAACCATCGGGAGCGGGATCAAGCAACTATTTGCCGCCAGCAGAGTCGTCCTGCCCGCTACTTCCCGCACCAGCAGTACCGCGCAGGCGCCGCATTCGCCTTCCGCGCAACCTTCTTTCGCGCCCGTCAATCCCTGGGAGCGAACGAAGTCCAACAGAGTGGTTTGCGGGGCAACATTGTTCACTTCGACTGCGCTGCGATTTAGCTGAAACGTGAAATGACCGCGGGGGGACGGCATGTTGAATTTTACTGTATCAGGGCATGCCGCCTCGATGCCAGTCTGTGGCAAAAAGGACAGGTTAAAGCGTGTCCTGCACAGGGGAACACAATGCCGTGAGTACATGCGTCCGCTCCCTGCGGTCGCGGCTCGGAATTGGGCCCGTGAGCGGTTGTATCGGCAAAACACGAATGACGTTGTGTTTAGAGTCGAGCACTTAGTTTAGGGCTTCCCGCACGCTCTAGCCTGTGCCGCCCTGGCGCACAGGAGAGCCATCACCATCTGCTCTGCATTAACGACAGGGTGCTACGCCTCGATGCCGAAGTACGAATTGTATTTCTGCGGCAACTTCACTGGCTTGTGCTCCGGACCCAAGAAGATGTGCCGCGTCTCGCCCGTCGCCAACCGACGCCCATCGCTGGTCTCACAGATCAAGTAGTGAAACTCCACCATGCGCCGGTTCGCATCGGTAATACTCGTCACCACTTCGACTTCGTCGTCGTAGCGGGCGGGGCTTACATAGCGGCAATGCGATTCCACCACGGCCAGACGAATCCCGTCGGCTTGTTCCATGTCTCGATACCGCAAGCCAATGGCGCGGCAGTATTCGGCGCGGCCCACTTCCATCCAGATGAGGTAGTTCGCATAATAAACCACGCCCATCTGGTCGGTCTCGGCGTAACGCACGCGAAAGCGTGTCTGGTGAGATGTCATTTGTGAATCTTCATTCTAGAATGGGGAGTTGCTGACAAATCGCATCTGGCTTCGTGTGCGCTTCCCGCTGCTGCTGCTGATAATCCTCACAGGCTTTTACTGGAAACTCACTCTGACTCGCCAGTACGATTGGCTGTGGGGACCGGATCTGACCCAGCAGGTTCTGCCTTGGTTGGATGAAGAGGCCCGCCAGTGGCACCACCATACGTTTCCGGTTTGGAACACACATGAATGGACGGGCCAGTCGCTGATCGGCCAGGCGCAGCCCGGCGTCGCTTATCCGCTCAATTGGCTTCTTTGGTCGCTACCGCGCAAAGACGGCCATCTGCAAATGGGCAGCTTGCAGTGGTATTACCTGACCATTCACTTCATGGCGGCGTTGTTTTGTTATTGGCTGTGTCGCGATCTAGGACGCTCCCATGCCGCCTCGCTCGCGGCCGGATTGTTGTTCAGTCTGGCCAGTTATGTCGGCCTCACCGATTGGCCACAGATGATCAACGGCGCGGTTTGGACACCGCTGGTATTTCTGTTTCTGCTGCGCGCCGAGCGCGGCTATCGGCCTTGGACTAGCGCTGCCCTGTGCGGCCTTTGTCTCGGCATGTCCTGGCTCAGCGGCCATCATCAGGTTCCCATTCTGCTCTCGCTGGCGGCGATCGGGAGCTGGGCCTTTTTTGCCTATAGCAACAGGATTCTTGTGCGCTATGCCGCTGTGTCTTTGATTCTGGCCGGCATGGTGGGCGCTTTGCAGATTCTGCCCGCGCAGGAGTATGGCCGGCTCTCGTTGCGCTGGGTCGGCGCTCAAAATCCGGTGGGCTGGCGTGACGCCGTGCCGTACTACGTGCACAGCGAATTCTCTTTATCCGCGTTTCAACTGTTTGGCCTGATCGTCCCTGGCTCCAACGCGCACTTCGACCCGTACCTCGGCGTGGTGGCCGTGACGCTGGCATTGCTCGGCGTAGCGCTGGCGTGGAAGGATCGTTCCGTCAAGCTTTTTGCCACGCTGGCGCTGGCTGGGCTGATTTATGCGCTCGGCAAGTACAGCGTTTTCCAAGGATTACTTTACGCCCTGGTGCCGTTTGTCGAAAAAGCGCGCGTGCCCGTTGCTTCGGTTTTTCTTACCGGCTGTGGCGCGGCGGTGCTGCTGGCCGCCGGCATCGATGCCATCGCGCAAAACATGGAGCACATGTGGGTACGGCGCTTCGCCCGGGGCGTCGGAATCTATGCGCTGGTCGCCGGGTTCATCCTCTACGGCGTCTTCGTCTCTAAGAAACTGGGCTGGGATTTTGATGACCGAATTGTGCTCTCGGTGCTGGTGGCCCTTCTGTTGTGCGCGTTGCTCACAGCCTGGCGCACCGGCAATCTCACTGCTAAGAGCGCGCCCGTGCTGCTGATTCTCCTGCTTCTGTTCGAACTAGGTGGTAATGCCGGATTCCGGTTGTCTCCGCGTTCGGATGCCGGCCAGCGGGTCTACCGCGAGCGCACAGTGCTCAATGCCGATCTCGCTCAATGGCTGCATTGGCAAAAGGGTACATTTCGAGTCGAGACCAAGAATGACGACCTCTCGACCAACTGGGGCATCTATCACGACCTGGATGTGGTTCACACCTATTCCGGCGTTACGTCCAACACGTTCGAGATCGAAGATCATCTCTGGAACAGCCGGATGCTGCTGGATACCCGCTACACCATCGCTAAGGAGCCCGCCGATCCGAGCGAGAAGGAAGTGTTCACCGGCAAGAGCGGCATGAAGATCTACGAAAATCCCGATGCGTTCCCGCGCGCCTGGGCCGTGCGCGAAGTGGAGAAGATGAACAGCGACCAGGGCCATTGGATGATCGCCAACCGCCTGCAGGAACTGCATTGGAAGGCTTTCACCAAACAGACGCCGCCTAAGTTGCCCGGCTGCGCGGAAGACGCCGGCGCGGTGAACGTAAAGCAGTACAACACTCTCAGCGTCATCCTGCAGGCAGCCATGAACTGCGACGGCATGGTGATTCTTGCGGATGCCTATTATCCCGGCTGGTACGCCACCGTGGACGGCAAATCGACGCCAACCTACGAAGTGGATTTCACCTTTCGCGGCGTGGTTGTACCGAAAGGAACGCATGAAGTCGCGTTCCACTACCGGCCGTGGTCAGTGTATTTGGGAGCTTTGCTGACGTTTGCCGGCGTAATGCTTACGGTCGTGATTGCGCGCTGGGAGCGGCGGCGAAGGTAGGATGATCATGAGCACCACAGCTCACATGCCAGTGGAAGAATACCTTCGCTACTCGGAGAAACCCAACTGCGAGTACCGCGACGGCGTGCTCTACCCCAAACCCCTGCCCACAACCTTCCACGGCCTGCTGGAATTCATGTTGGTGGCGTTGCTCCGCAAGCTGAGCCTGGAAGCCGCTCCGGAAGTGACGCTGAAGTTATCTCCCACCAAATATCTGGTGCCGGATGTGATCGCTGCCCCGGTCCTCCAGAGCCCATACCCCACTGAGCCCGCTTTGCTCTGCTGCGAAATTCTATCTCCCGAAGACCGTCTCGGCACGATGTTGGCCAAGTGCGAGGAGTATCACGCCTGGGGCGTGCCGTTCTGCTGGGTGATCGACCCAATCAAACGGACCGCCTGGCAATATCACTCGGCTGCGGATCCTGTGCGCGCGACTGCCGTGCTGCAGGCGGGTGAAATTGCGGTGAGCCTGGAAGAACTGTTCTCAGCACTGGATACGTCTCACTGATCCAAGAACCGGGTGATCACCGGCACCAGCTCCTGCGCGCGAGTCAATAAAAACAAATGGCCGCTATCGACCACATGCAACTGCGCCCGAGGAATCAGCGAAGCCATCAGCCGCGCATTCACTAGCGGAATTAGCGGATCGTCGCTGCCGGCCAGAATCAGCGTCGGTTGGCGAAACAACGGTAGCCACGGCAAACTAGTCCAACCCATGCCAGCCAAAAGCTGGTAGGAATATCCGTGCATGCTGGGCTGCTGGATCTTCCGCCCCAGCGCGTAAGCCCGCGCCAGTTCCGGATCGCGATACTCGCCGCCATAGATCTCGGGAGCGATTTGGGCCAGGTACTCCGGATCCAGGTAGCGCCGCGGCGTGATCATTTTGCTCATCACCGAGAGACTTCCGGGCATGGACAGCGCGCCCGTGGAGGTAGCGGCGAGAATCAGCTTGCGGCAACGCGCCGGATAACTGAACGCAAATTGCTGCGCCAATGCCCCGCCCCAGGAATAACCCAGCACGTCCACTTGTGAGTGACCCAAGTGATCCAGCAGCCGCGCCAGCATGCCCGCCAGATTCCAGAAACGATACGGCAGCAGGGGCGCCGGCGAACCACCCACGCCCGGCGCGTCGAAGACGATGCTTTCCACTCCATCCAGCACGCGGATAAACGGCTCGATGATTTCTATACTCGCTCCAATGCCGTTGCAAAACAGGAGTGGGATCCCGCGCTCCGGCCCGGCTTTGATGCCGATGCGCAGACGCTGGCCGTCCAGCTCGACTTCACGGATTTCCGGACTTGTGCTAAGTTTCGAAGACATACGTGCCGGGCGCAGCCTCCCGGGCAGGATGCTCCGCGCTTCCTCGCGTCGCAGGTGCGGCAACGCTATCTCCCGAGTGCGCATGAATCCACTCGCGCCAATGCTCCCACCAGGAGCCCGTGTGCGGTTGCGCGCCGCTGAGCCACTCATCCGGACTCTCGGGAAATCCATCGCGGGTAAAGAATTTCGACTTGGGATTTCCCGGCGGGTTAATGATGCTCTGGATGTGGCCGCTCGAGCTCAGAATGAACTCGCGCTTGCCGCCCAGCAAATGCGTAGTGGAGTAGCAACCCTTCCAAGGCGTGATGTGATCGGTGATCCCCGCCACGATGTACGCATCGCATTTGATCTTGCGAAGATCGATGGGCGTCCCCAACACCGAAACCGTGCCCGGATTGCCAAAAGGGTTGTTCAGAAACAGATCGAGAAACTCGCCGTGCAGCGCCGCCGGTAATCGTGTGGAATCGTTATTCCAATAGAGGACATCGAACGTCGGCGGCGCGTTGCCCATCAGGTAATTGTTCACCCAGTAGTTCCACACTAGATCATTGGGACGCAGCCAGGCGAAAATGCGGCCCATTTCGTCGCCGCCCAGCACGCCGGTCATCTGCGATTTTCTCTTGGCGAGGGCAACGGATTCCTTGGTCGCAAACAGGCCGAGCTGTGTTTCGGAATGCGTATCGAGCAGCGCCGCCATCAACGTCACCGAGTGAACCTCGTCATTCTCAATGGCCGCCAGATGAGCCAAAAGAGACATCATGGTGATCGCGCCGGCGCACACGCACATCACATTTAGATCGCGGCTGCCGGTGATTTCGCGAGCGGCGCTCATCGCCTCCAGTAACGCGTACAGATACTTTTCCAGACCCCAGTCGCGATGCTTCGCCGTCGGGTTGCGCCAACTCACGGCGAACGTTTGCACTCCGTTCTTCACGGAATATTCGAGCAGACTTTTTCCTGGAGAGAGATCCGCCACGTAGTACTTGTTAATCTGCGGCGGCACAAACAGCATCGGACGCGCGTACACCTGCTCGGTCGCAGGCGTGTATTGGATTAGTTCACACACTTCGTTCCGGAATACTACCGATCCCGGAGTGACCGCCAGGTTCTTACCCACCTGAAAAGCCGACTTATCCACCTGCGCGGGCATGCCGCCGTTGGTGGCAATATCCTGCAGCATATTCTGGAAACCCTGCAGCAAGCTGCCGCCACCGGTGTCGACCAACTTCTTCAACGCGGCGGTGTTGCCCAGCAGAAAATTGGTGGGCGCCAGCGCTTCCGTCATCAGCGACAACACAAAACGCGCCCGGGCTGTATTGACGGGATCAAATCCCGCATGGTCGATAAAGGCGTTCAGCCCTTTGCGCCACGCCAGATAGCTTTGCAGCCAATAACGGTAAAACGGGTTGGTGTTCCAGGCCGGGTCCTGAAAGCGCTTGTCGCCGGCATCGGGGACGAGTTCGGATTGGCCCGACAGAATCCGGATCATGTCGCGAACGAACGCCGCTTGCTGCTCCACCACCGCGCCCGGTTGCTTCAGTGCCTGCTCAGCGATGCGCTGGACGGTGGCGAAAACGTCCTGCGCCGTGAAGCCGACAAACGGATTGGGACCGAGGATCCCTTCCGCGGCGCGCTCGGCAAAATCATCTTGTGGCATGGCTTGAGACAGAATACACCATACGCCGGCTTGGGGAGGCGGAGGATCGGGGTCTGACCCCTCTGCCTCCGAATCGGCGAACGGGGTCTGACTCCTCTGCCTCCGATGCCGCTAATTGTTCCAACGAGTTATGAGTCGATATTTTGAAGCCCGACAAATCGGTAGCAGAGGGGTCAGACCCCGAACGGCCCCGAACAGGGTCGGAGGCAGAGGAGTCAGACCCCGAGTTAGGGCCGGGTTAGGGCATGAAGCTGGCCCGCGTGACGTAGTCCAGCTTGGGAAATCGCGGCGCCAGGTACTCGTTGGCTTCTTCCTCCACCCGGCCTGGATCGATATTCTTGCCTTGGGGCCGCACATCGCCATAGCCTGAGTAAAATTTATCCACCACGTCCAGACCCTCAATTATCTTTGCAAACGGCACAAATCGCTCTTCGTCCAAGACCGCGTTGTCTGCCAGGTTGATGAATATTTGCGTGGTCCGGGTGCTCGGACCCGACTGTGCGAAGGCCACCGTTCCGCGCAGGTTCTTCTCCTTGGGTGGATCGTCAACGATACGGAACGTATTCCAGAGGTTTTGCACTTTGAAGTCGCGATGCACTCCGAACTGCGCGATGAACCCCGGCAGTACTCGATAAAAGCGGCTCTGGTCGAAATAACGCATCCGGACCAGTTCGTGAAAGCGATCCACGCCATGCGGCGCCCACGCCCGCTGGGCTTCCACCACGAAATTCCCCTGCGTGGTCTCGAATTTGACGCGAAACACCTCAGGCACTACAACCTTCGGCGCGGGCTTGCGGCACGCCATCAGCAAAAGGGATAGGCAAACAAGACGGCGCATGGTTTCAGCCAATTATGCGCTACTCTGCTAAATAAAGTACTTGACAATAATTACAACTTCGCGCATGATCGTTCCATGGTCAAACGCATCGTCGCCATCGTTTTCATCTTTTGCTGCGCGAGCGTTGCCTGGGTGGTGCTCGGCGGCACCATTCTGGCGCGCACTGGATCGTCCAGTGACCGGCTGCGGAGCCGCGTGCAATCGATCTGGGGCGCCCCGCAAGCCCAAGCCGCTCCTTATGCCGAATACAAAGTGCCCGTCCACTACAACGAAACCGTGACCGAAAACGGCAAGCTCAGCGTGGTGGAGCGCACCCGCTTCGACACCTATACCCTCCGCCCTTGGGCCAGCGACGTCGACGTGCAACTGGCCAGCGAACCCCGGCAGAAAGGCCTGCTGTGGTACTCCACCTACAAGGTTCAGTTTCGCGGCGACTATGTCTTTCACAACCCTGAAGCGGCGAAGCAGACCATGCGGCTCTACCTGCGCTTTCCGGCCGCGCAGGCCGTCTATGACGATCTACAGTTCGTGGTCAATGGCCGGGCGTCCAACCCTTCCACGGAAAAAGAACTGTCTTATGTTCCCATCGAGATCGCGCCCGGCGAGAATGTCAAACTGCGCGTCGCCTATCGATCTTACGGGCTCGATTCCTGGAGATATAGCTTCGGCCAGGATGTGAATCCGGTGCAGAACTTCCATCTGCGCATGGCCACCAACTTCCGGGACATCGATTTTCCGGACAACACGCCTGCGCCTACCGAGAAGCGCGAAGTTCCGGCCGGCTGGCAATTAGATTGGAACTACAAAAACCTGGTATCCGGCTACGAAATCGCCATGGCCATGCCGGAGAAGCTGCAGCCCGGGCCGCTGGCGAGTCAGATCAGCTTCTTCGCCCCGGTCTCGCTGTTCTTTTTCTTCTTTCTGATCTTCATCGTCACCACCCTGCGAAACATTGATCTACATCCGATGAACTATTTTTTTCTCGCCGGCGCGTTCTTTGCCTTTCACCTGTTGCTGGCATACCTGGCCGATCATCTCGACATTCACATCTCCTTCCTGATCGCCTCGGCGGTATCGGTGTTTTTGGTCGTCACCTACCTGCGGCTGGCGATCGGCATGCAGTTTGCCGTCCGCGAAGCGGCGCTGGCGCAGATCATCTATCTGGTCCTGTTTTCCTATGCGTTCTTCTTTAAAGGACTCACCGGCCTGGCGATCACCATCGGGGCGATCTTGACGCTATTCGTCGTGATGCAGATGACCGGCCGAATCCGTTGGTCGGAGAAATTCGCCGGCTTTGATGCGCGCCGGCCGGTCACCGGCTGACAGTGGTTTCTCTTTCATAACCTGCCGGGCGTTGGCGGGGCTTGATCGCCGAGGTAGGATGTCGACGGATTTTCGGCCAAAAGTTAGCGAAGGCGCGCCGTTAGATAAGCAACCGTGGATTCCCTGCCCGGGTGGGCTGATGCTCTATATTTGTTTGCCCGCGAAGATGGCGGCGGGTTTTCTTGGAAGGGATGAGGCTTCTTTCCCGCGTTCTTCTTCCTGACAGGTTACCGGGAGATCGCTTTGATCACCATACCGATCTACTGGGAAGGCTACGGAACTTGCGAACCTAACGCAAATGGGCGCCTTGGGGTTGATGCCGGCGCGGATGGTTGAGTACGCCCGTGAGCCGGACGGTGTTGTAGGCTTGATCTTAAGTGAACATCGCGCTCATCGGCCATGGCTTCATGGGCCGCGCACACTCCAATGCTTTCCTGCAAACGCCACATTTCTTTCCGGTGAAAATTCGCCCGAGGCTGAAAGTGATTTGCGGGCGGAACGCGCCGGCCCTGCAATCGATGGCCGCGCAGTGGGGGTGGGAAGAGACGGCCACGGACTGGCGCACGGTGATTGACCGCAAAGACGTGGATGCGGTGGATATCGCCGTGCCCAATTATCTGCACGCGGAGATCGCCATCGCCGCGGCACAGGCCGGAAAAATGGTCTTTTGCGAAAAACCGCTGGCCACCACGCTGGCAGACGCGGAACGCATGGCCGCGGCGGCGCGCAAGGTTCGCACGCTGGTCTGGTTCAACTACCGCCGCGTGCCGGCCATCGCGTTCACCCGGCAATTGATTGACGAAGGCAGAATCGGGCGTGTCTTCCACTACCGCGCCGTTTATCTGCAGAGTTGGGGCAACGACCCGGCTCGGCGCACCGGATGGAAGCTGAACCGCGCGGAAGCGGGTTCCGGCGTTATTGGCGATCTGCTCTCCCACTTGGTGGACACGGCGCTGTTTCTGAACGGGCCGATCGCAGAGATTCGCGCGCAAAGCAAAATCTTCCTGGAAGGTCGCGAGGTGGAAGATGCCGTGGCGGCCATCGCGAGCTTTGCCAATGGCAGCTTCGGCACGTTCGAGGCGACCCGCTTCGCCACGGGCATGCTCAATCGAAATGGATTCGAGATTCACGGCGAAAAGGGAATGGCCGGCTTCGATTTTGAAGATATGAACCGATTGCTCTTTTTCGACGCGTCTGTGGCCAAAAATGAACAAGGCGTGCGCAGTTTCCTGGTGACCGGCCCCGATCATCCCTACTGGCAAAATTTCTGGAAGCCCGGCCACACCATCGGCTACGAGCACACGTTTATCGCGACGTTCGGAGATTTCCTGCATTGCCTGGAAACGGAAACTCCATTTCACGCCAACTTTGACGACGCCCTCGCCGTGCAGCGAGTTTTGGATCGGGTGGAGCGCTCCGAATAGATGAGGACGCCATGAGACTGAAACTCGCACAGCACAGGCTAGAGCCTGTGCCACCGAGGAGCACAGATTCTAGTCTGTCTTCGGCCTGCTGGCGCTTTCCAGTGTCACAAGGGTGGCACAAGCGTGGCACAGACTTTAGTCTGTGCATGTCCTGCCGCCTCGAAACGGAAACTCCGTTCAGCGGATCTTAGACCGCAGGGAGTGCTCTTATTAAATGAGGACATCATGAATAACATCGGAAAGATGGGCATCCTGATTCTTGAGTCGGACTCGGTGATGCGCTCGGTGTTGCGAGACATCTTGAGTCCGCTTGGATGCGTTGTGCGGATAGCTAAGGACATTGGCGTCGCCGTCCGGAAAATCCATGAAGTCGAGCCGGATCTGTTGATCGTTAGCCCCTACCTGGACGGTGTGTCCGGCGATGAAGCCGCCACCTTTCTGCGCAAAGATGGCCCGGGCATGGACATCCTGATGGTGGCTGGATTTCCTCACGACGATCGCATCGAGAACCGCATGCTGAACCATGGGATCCACTCTTTTCCGCCTCCCTACCCTAAGGAGGCGCTGCTGCAAAAGGTGCGGGAACTGTTGACGGCGCGCGACGCGGCAAAAACGGAGTAGAGGTACGATAGAAGATCGGCCGCATGAAGGACCTATTGGCAGCAATCGATCCGCAACGGCTGCCGGCACACATCGCCATCATCATGGACGGCAATGGCCGGTGGGCCAAAGCCCGAAGTCTGCCGCGCGTGGCCGGACATCGCGCCGGAATCGATTCGGTTCGCGCTACGGTGGAGACGTGCGCGGAGATCGGCATCCACGCACTCACCCTGTATGCGTTTTCCGTCGAGAATTGGAAGCGCCCCCGGCCGGAGGTCGACACGTTGTGGCGCCTGCTTCGCATTTACCTGCGCCGTGAACTGCCTGACTTGATGCGGAATAACATCCGGTTCGGCTGCATCGGCCGGCTGGACGAGCTTTCTGTCTCGGTCCGGCGCGATCTGGACGCAACCGTCGCGGCAACCGCCGGGAATTCAGGTATGCGCTTGACCCTGGCCATCAACTATAGCGGCCGCGCCGAACTGGTAGACGCCATCAAATCACTGGTAGAGGACGCACGCAAACAGGATCTTCCGATCGATGAAGAACTGGTCGCTTCCCGTCTCTACACCGCCGGCCTGCCTGACCCGGACTTGCTGATTCGAACGTCCGGCGAGATGCGCATCAGCAATTTTCTGCTCTGGCAGATCGCTTACACCGAACTCTACCTCACCGAGACGTTATGGCCCGATTTCCGGCGCGACCACCTGTTGCGCGCGGTTCTGGAATTCCAGAAACGCGACCGCCGCTTTGGCGGCCTTGGCGCGGAAGCCGAGGACCCACTGGCTGAGGCGGTGGGCAGCCGCGCCTGATGCAGCGCCTGGTTACCGCGCTTCTGTTGATTCCGTTGTTTGTGTACGTGGTGCTCTGGTCGCCGTTTCCGGTGCTCTGTGCCGTCGCGGCGCTGGTTGCGCTGTTCTGCTTTCACGAGTACGCCGGTCTGGTGGCCCACCACAACATCCAGCCGCCTGGTTTATTCGGCTATGCCTCCGGGTTGGTGCTGCTGTTTGTCCCTCAAAACCAGATCGCCTTCGCGGTAAGCTTCGTTCTGCTGGCGATGATGCTGTCGCTGCGGCTTGACAACCCGCCGGCGGCCCTGCCGTTCGCTTCGGCCTTGGTGCTGGGCGTGTTCTATATATTCGGCGGCCTTCGCTTCGCTATCGAACTTCGCGGCATCAGCCCGTACTGGCTGCTGTTGGCGCTCTCCTTGAATTGGGCCGGCGACAGCGCGGCGCTCTATTTTGGACGCTCGTTTGGCCGACACAAATTGTCGCCACAGTGGAGTCCGGGGAAATCGTGGGAAGGCGCTATCGCTTCCGTCGCCGCGTCGCTCATCTATGCCGGAATCTTCTTGCACTACCTGCTCCCGGCCGTGCCGCTGCTGGAAGGCTTGCTGATCGGCTTGGTTGCCAATGTCGCCGGCCAGTTCGGAGACCTCTGTGAATCGGCGCTCAAGCGCGGCGCCGGCGCCAAGGATAGCGGCGCGATGCTGCCCGGACACGGCGGCTGGCTGGATCGGATTGACAGCAGTTTGTTTGCGCTGCCGGTGGTGTATCTGCTCGTCACGAGCTTGCATTGGTGAATCTTCCGCCCATGGTCGCGCCCATGTCTCGCGCGGAGCGAGTGCAGGCCGCTCTTTATTCACTGATTGTCGTGTCCGTCAACGCACTCATCTGCCGCCAGCTTTTTTCCGTTCCCAGCGCGCACATGAACTCGATGCACGGCTTCTGGGCGGCGCTCGCGCGCTGGGCCGGAGATAGCTGGCTGCACCCCTCCTGGTGGCCCTATTGGGATTGCGGAATTCCTTTCGAATACACCTACGCTCCCCTGGTCCCCGTTCTTACATCCTTGGTGTCTTGGAAGACCGGGCAGCCGTTGTGGATGTCCGTCGACGTGGTTTCTGCCCTGGTTTACTGCCTGGGTCCAGTTGCGTTTTTTGTCGT
>Ga0075017_100000625_pt1 | contig 20142 bp, 18 predicted proteins | sample AleBraG_ABR_2012_FD_71475 | JGI IMG/M metagenome (GOLD analysis project Ga0075017, IMG submission 71475) | Freshwater sediment microbial communities in response to fracking from Pennsylvania, USA - Alex Branch Run_MetaG_ABR_2012 | ecosystem: Environmental > Aquatic > Freshwater > Creek >... | reverse complement strand
CCCCGAGCTCGTTCGCGGTGTACGTGTTGAAGTCGCAGTAGCCGCAGCGGGTGGTGCAGAACGGCACGTGGATGTACACGCCGAATCGCCGGCTCGCTTCAGGTCCGCCAGCAGCAGATCCGACGGGTAGCGAGCCGTCCGCGGGCGCGGGCTCACCGTCAGGCAGGGACGACGGCACGATTTGGTCTGGTCGGGCCCGCGACTCAGCGGACGGTGCCGGAATCGGGCACGAATGCAGGTCCGTGGCCCGGCACGATGCGCGACGGCTCCAGCGCGAGCACGCGCTCGCGCGAGGCTCGCAGTTGCGCGCGGTCGGGCGCGAACGGGTCGTCGGCCGGACCCTCAGCCGACCACCACAAGTGCGTGCATGCGACGAGCCCCTCGCCGGTGTCAACCATCGTCGTCACGTCCTGCGGAGTGTGTCCCGGAGTCTCCAGCAACCACACCGAGGGAGATACCCGGAACCCTTCAGCCCGACGGTCCTCCCAGACATCACCCTGATAGATCGCCTGGTGGTCGTGGAACCGGGCATTCGGGAAGAGCGCCGCATTCAGGGTGTGGTCCGGGTGATGGTGACTGAAGATCACATCGGTTACGCCCTCGGCGGCGAGTCCTGCGGCGCGCAACGGATCGAGCAGCAGTGATCGGTCCGCGACCATCCCCGGGTCGATGACGATCACCGTCTCGCCGTCACGCACCAGGACGACCGTGCTGGCCACTCGATCGTCCGCGTACCCCTCCGCGACGATCAGCAGGTCGGCGGTCACGCGCTCTCCTCCCCCGCGGTATCCGACGCTCGCGCAGAGCGATTTGCGGGGCCGTCTGCGCGGTACATCTCGTCGATCAGCTCGGCGTTCGCGGACTCGACGACGCTGCGCTTGACCTTCATCGATGGGGTGAGCTCTCCCGCCGCGATCGACAATTCGTGGTCGAGCACCCGGAACTGCTTGATCGACTCCCACCGGTTGAGCCGGCCATTGAGTTCGTCCAGACTCGACTGGAGATAGTCGCGCATCCGCTCGTCCTGGCTCAGCGCGGCGAAGTCGCCGGAGACCCCCTGCGCAGCGGCCCACGTCTGGAGCGCATCGGGATCGAGTGCGATGAGCGCCGCCGCGTAGTTCCGCACCGTCACCACCATCTGCGCGACCACCGGACAGATGGCCTTGAACTGCGCCTCGATCGCTTGCGGTGCGATGTACTTGCCCGCGGACGTCTTCACCAGATCCTTCTTGCGATCGGTGATGCGGACCCGTCCGAGTTCGTCGAGCTCACCAACGTCGCCGGTGGCGAGCCACCCGTCGGCACTCAAGACCGCCGCTGTCTGTTCCGGCTGGCCGTGGTAACCGCGCATCACACCGCCGCCGCGAACCATGATTTCGCCGTCGTCCGCGATCTTGATCTCGCTGCCCGGCAGCGGACGCCCGACGGTCCCGAACGCGATGACGTCCGGCAGATTGATCGTCGTACCGGCGCTGGTCTCGGTCAGCCCGTAGCCCTCCAGGACATCGAGCCCGGCCGCGCTGAACCAGGCAGCGATCTGGGGGGCGAGCGGCGCGCTGCCCGAGACGAGGAACCGCATCCGGCCGCCGAGGCGGGTCTTGAGCTTGCTGAAGACGAGTCGGTCCGCGAGCGAGTGCCTGGCCCGCAACAACGGCGGAACGGACTGACCGCTCAACCGAAGCGCTGATACCCGAGCGCCGATGTCGAACGCCCAGTCGAAGACCCGCTCCTTGGCGGCGCCCTCCTCGTGCGCCCGGCTCCGCGCCGCGCTGTAGACCTTCTCGAAGACCCGTGGCACCCCGGCCATGAAGGTCGGCCGGACCGCGGGGAGGTTGTCCACAATCGACTCGACACGACCGTCGATCGCCGTGCTGAACCCGATCTGGGCCTGGGCGACGAGCAGGACCTTGCCGAACGAGTGAGCCAACGGCAGCCACAGGTACTGGACGTCGTCCGCGTCCAGGATGCCCAGCGCCCCGACAGCAGCGGCTTCGTAGGTCCAGTTGGCGTGGGTGAGTTCGACGCCCTTCGGTCGTCCCGTGGTACCCGAGGTGTAGATCAGCGTGGCCAGCTGGTCGGGACGGATCGCCGCGACCGCGGCATCGACGAGAGTCGGCTGCTCGACAAGACGACTCTGGCCGAGCGCCTCCACGTCGGCGAGGGTGACCACCCAGTCCGCGTCCGCAGGGTCGACCAGTCCGTCGACGATGACGACCCGGTCGACGCCCGGGATGCGCGTCCGGTACTCGCGCAGCTTCGCAAGCTGCGCCTCGTCCTCGGCGACCACGATGCGCGACCCGGAATCCGCGACGATGTACGCGACTTCTTCCGGTTGGGTAGACGGGTAGACCGTCGTGGTGGCCGCTCCCGCGCACATGGTCGCCAGGTCGGCGAGGACCCACTCCACTCGGGTCGAGCAGGCGATCGAAACTCGGTCTTCCGGCCCGATGCCGAGTCCGAGCAGCCCGGCCGCCAGGTTGCAGACCCGTTCGCGCGCCTGGTCCCAGGTGAGCGACGCCCAGCCACTCCCGGCGGGGTACCGAAAGGCTTCACGCTCCGGTGTCGCGGCTGCCCGGTCGAGGAACAACCGCCCGTACGACGGAGCCGCCACGGTGGGCACGACTCCCGGACCGGAGTGCCGGACCGGCCCGCCGACCGGCTCGGCGGTCTCGAGATCGATCGAGCGGTCGGGCATCGCGGGTTCTGTCGCCTCAGTCGGCACACGCGCAGCCTAGGCGTCGACCCTGAACGTCCGCACGGGGCTCGCTACGGCGATCGGAACATCGGGCCGCGCCGGGCCGGAGACAACACGAATTGTCCATCGAGGTCCGGCAGGGTCAGGTCTTGGCCACGGTCTTCAACAGGTGGCCGAAAAGGATCATCCGGTGGGACGAATTCCAGCGCGGGTTGCAGGTCGTCAGCGTGATCAGGCGCTGCGTCGGCACCGCCTTCGGATGCCCGGGGACCGGCTCGATCACCCACACCGCTGTGGGCAGCACGATCAGCTTGCGCGGATCTGTGTCTACGACGTAGGTGTAGATCGCGTAGCGCGTCTCGACCGTGATCAGGTCGCCGGGGCGCATCCGATCGAGGAAGGCGAACGGTTGGCCGTGAGTCGCCCGGTGGGCGGCGACGGCGAAGTTGCCGATCTGGCCCGGCAGTGCTGTCCCGGGGTAGTGCCCGACCCCCTGCGCGAGGTCGTCGAGCGTGACTCCTTCGATCACGGGCTCCACCCACGTCGCACCGAGGCGCGGGATCCGCATGATCGCGAACGCGCTTCCCGCGATTGCCTTCGGCGGCGGCGGCGTGCCGCCGACCGGGCCGAGGCTGGAGTTCGACCACGCCTTCTGAAGGTTGGACGTGAGCTGGTGCGCCTTCGCGTCGGCGGTCACGTTCGTCCAGAAGAGCAGGTAGACGACGAAGAGCAGCGCGACCACCCCGAGCGTGATCAGGATCTCGCCCAGCCAGTGGATTGCCTGGCGGGTCCGAGCCGGCGCCGTGATCGGCTCCGACTCCAACTGGACCGTGCTCATCGTTGACTCCCCCTATTTGCCGCGGGCGGCGACTTCGGTATCCGTCGACAAGGCCGCGATGAACGCCTCCTGCGGGACCTCGACGCGGCCGACCATCTTCATCCGCTTCTTGCCTTCCTTCTGCTTCTCGAGAAGTTTGCGCTTACGCGTGATGTCGCCGCCGTAGCACTTGGCGAGGACGTCCTTGCGGAGCGCGCGGATGTTCTCGCGAGCGATGATGCGCGAGCCGATCGCCGCCTGGATCGGGACCTCGAACTGCTGGCGCGGAATGAGCTGCCGAAGCTTGCTCGTCATGAGCACGCCGTATGCGTACGCCTTGTCCCGGTGCACGATCGCGCTGAACGCGTCCACCGGCTCGCCTTGCAACAAGATGTCGACCTTCACCAGATCGGCCGCCTGCTCTCCGGTCGGCTCGTAGTCGAGCGAGGCGTACCCGCGGGTGCGCGATTTCAGGTTGTCGAAGAAGTCGAAGACGATTTCGGCGAGCGGCAGCGTGTACCTGAGCTCGACCCGGTCTTCGGAAAGGTAGTCCAGCCCGAGCAGCACGCCCCTGCGGCCCTGGCAAAGTTCCATGATCGTCCCGATGTACTCGGTCGGGGACAGAACGGTCGCGCGCACGACCGGTTCCCTCACCTCGGCGTACTTGCCCGCCGGGAACTCGCTCGGGTTGGTCACCTCGAGCTCGCGGCCGTCCTCCATCGACACCCGGTACTCCACATTGGGAGTCGTGGAAATCAGGTCGAGTCCGAATTCGCGTTCGAGGCGCTCGCGGACGATCTCCAGGTGCAGCAGGCCCAGAAACCCGCAGCGGAACCCGAAGCCGAGGGCTGCCGACGTCTCGGGCTCCCATACCAGCGCCGCATCGTTGAGCTGCAGCCGTTCGAGCGCGTCCCGCAGGTCCGGGTAGTCGTCGCCGTCGATCGGGTACAGGCCGGAGAACACCATCGGAACCGGATCCCGGTAGCCGCCGAGGGCCTGCGATGCGGGAGACGTCGCCGAAGTCACGGTGTCGCCGACCCGCGACTGACGAACGTCCTTGACACCGGTGATCAAGTACCCCACCTCGCCGACCCCGAGACCGGCGGAAACGACCGGCTCCGGGGAGATCACCCCGACCTCGAGCATCTCGTGGGTCGCTTTCGTCGACATCATCAGAATGCGTTCGCGGGTTCCGAGCTCGCCGTCGATCACCCTCACGTAGGTCACGACTCCGCGGTAGGTGTCGTACACCGAGTCGAAGATCATCGCCCGGGCCGGAGCGTTCGGATCGCCCACCGGCGGCGGCACCTGCCGGACGATTTCGGCGAGCAGTTCGGCGACGCCTTCACCCGTCTTCGCGCTCACCCGCAGAACATCGGCCGTATCGCAGCCGATGATGTGCGCGATCTCGGCCGCGTACTTGTCGGGCTGCGCGGCGGGCAGATCGATCTTGTTGAGAACCGGGATCACGAGCAGGTCGTTCTCAAGAGCAAGGTAGAGATTCGCCAGCGTCTGCGCCTCGATGCCCTGTGCCGAATCGACGAGCAGAACCGCGCCCTCGCATGCCGCCAGCGACCGGGAAACCTCGTAGGTGAAATCGACGTGGCCGGGAGTGTCGATGAGGTTCAGAACGTAGGGCCGCCCGTCCGCCGCTCGATACGGGAGCCGGACGGCTTGGCTCTTGATCGTGATACCGCGCTCGCGCTCGATGTCCATCCGGTCCAGGTACTGGGCCCGCATCTGCCGTCCGTCGACGACGCCGGTGAGCTGGAGCATGCGGTCGGCAAGAGTCGACTTGCCGTGATCGATGTGCGCGATGATCGAGAAGTTCCGGATCAGCTCGGCCGGCGTCGACCCAGGTCGCGGTGCGACTAAAGCTTGCGGAAGGCCGGGCGACACACACACCATCGTCCCACGGTGTTCGCCGACCACCCGCGCCTTAGAGTCACCTGGTGTTCCGCAGCCTTGCGCGCCTGCTCCGGCGTGGCGGCGCACGGGCAGTCCGGGCACCAGCCAAGATCCGGCGACGGCCGGTACGGGGCGGTCAGGGGATCCCGCCGCCGGTAGGCGCGCCCCCCGCACACGCGCGTATGCCGGACGGCTCGACGTCGCCTACCGCCCCGTCCACGACGGGCATCCCGACCCGGGCGAGGTGGTGTGGACCTGGGTTCCGTACGAGGACGATCCGCGAATCGGGAAAGACAGACCAGTCGTCATCCTCGGACGGGCCATCGACGGCAGCCGCGGTGAACTGGCCGTCGTGCAGCTCTCCAGCCGGCCGCATCAGGGCGATCCGCGCTGGCTCGGCATCGGCAGCGGGGCGTGGGATCGGCAGGGCCGGGCGAGCAGCGTGCGGCTCGACCGCATGCTGGCGGTTTCTCCGTCCGCGGTTCGCCGGGAGGGCGCGGCACTGCCACGGGAGCACTTCGATGCGGTCGTCCGAGGCGTGCTGGCCGGTCGAGAGCACGGGCGGCGCTGACGGCCCCGGTTTGATCATGAGTTTGGGACTGCTCGGGCGCCGCTGGTACCTTGCGTGCGTGGCGAACATCAAGTCCCAGATCAAGCGGAACAAGACCAACGAGCGCGCTCGGCTGCGCAACAAGGCTGAGAAGTCCTCGCTGAAGACCGCGGTCAAGAAGTTCCGCACCGCAGCCGAAGCCGGCGACTCGACGTCGGCGACCGCGCTGCTCCGGGACGCTTCCCGCGAGCTCGACAAGGCAGCCAGCAAGGGTGTCATCCACAAGAACCAGGCTGCGAACCGCAAGTCTGCGCTCGCCAAGCGGTTGTCCAAGCTCTCCGCCTAGTTCACTCAGCGGCCGGATCGGTTCGATCCGCGCACGCCACGGCATTCAATCGGCTCGCGCGTGCCCGATCGATACGAGCACCCGCTCGAGCGCATATCCGGCGTCGCCGGCGCCACCCAAGCCTTTGACAGCCCCGTCGGCGGCGGCGACCGCCCGGATCGCATCCGCCAGGCCCTCCGGCGTCCAACCCCTGAGCTGCCGCCGGACGACGTCAACCTTCCACGGCGGCATGCCGAGGTCTCGCGCGAGCTCGGCTGATTTGATCCCACGCGGGGCCGATGCAACCCGACCGATCGAGCGCAACGACTGAGCCAGCGCGCTGGTGACGAGCACCGGCGCAACGCCCGCGCCCAAGGCGTCTCGCAAGCGGTGCAGCGCCTCGCCGGTCCGCCCCTCGACCGCGAGGTCTGCCACCTGGAAGCTCGTGACCTCGGGACGCCCCTCGTAGTAACGCGCCACAACCTCCGGGGTGATCGCCTCCTCGGTGTCGGACAGGAGCTGCGCGCATGCCGCGGCGAGTTCACGGAGATCACTTCCGACTGCTTCCACCAGCGCTCGCGCGGCGGCGTCATCGAGTGAACGGCCGGCGGTCCGGGCCTCACCACGGACGAACTCGACCCGTTCGGAGGCTCGGGTGATCTTCGGATAGTTGAGTTGCGTCGCGCCGTGCTTCCGGCACGCATCGAGGATGCCCTTCGCCCGGTTGGCCTGGCCGTGCACGAGGACGAGCCGGACGTGCTCGGCCGGATCCGCGACATAACCCGCGATCACCGCGACTACCTCGGCGGAGACCTCGTGAGCACTGTCGATGACGAAAACCGTGGTGTCGCCGAACAGGGACGGGTTGGTGAATTCGGCGAACCCGGCGCCGTCGACCTCCCCGCCGTCGACCCGCCGGACCTCAACCGCCGGGTCCGCAGAGCGCACCGCAAGGACGATCCGGCCGATCGCTCGCTCGACGAGCAGTTCCTCGCTACCTGTGATCAGGGTGACGGGCGGGGCCTCGGGAACATCGGCGGCGGAGGTCACTCCCGGAGCATGCCATGGAGCCCGGACACCAGTCGGAGTGTTTGCCATATAACCCCAGAAGGGGTATAACCCGTGGATAACCCGTCATGGATCCCGTCATCGGAGCGGTCGATGCCCAAGATCAACGTCTATCTCCCCGACGACCTCGCCACCGCAGTGCGCGAGGCGGGAATCCCGGTTTCGTCGGTGTGTCAGCGCGCCTTAGCGGATGCCGTCGCAGCCGTAGACGGCCGGGGCGGCTTCAGGGCCTCCGCGGACGACTCTGAATTCGAGCTGCCCAACCTGTCCAGGATGACGCAGCGAGCTCAGAAGATCTTGGCCATCGCCCAGGAATCCGCGGACGCGCACGGTCGGACCACGAGCTCACCCGACATCGTGTCGGCGCTGCTCGAGGAGGGCCACAACCTTGCGCTCACAGTGCTTGCGGCGCTCGACGTCGATCCGGCCGACCTCTACCAGGAATGCCGAGCCATCGAGGCGACCAGGCTGCGGGCGGGCGAGTCCGAGCCCGAGTCGGATGCCCCGACCGTGGTCGAAATACTCGGCCGGAGCGCTGACGAAGCCCTGGCTCTCGAGCACAACTACATCGGGAGCGAGCACCTGCTGCTCGGCATCGCCGCTGGTCCCGCCACCGACCCGACGGTCGCCGCCTTGCGCACGCTAGGCATCGACCTGGCGGCGATGCGCGGCGCGACCCGAGCCGCGCTCGCGGGTATGACCTACGCCCAAGCGAATGTCTACACGACAGCGCTCAGCGCTCCGGTCCGTTCCATCCTCGACGAGATACGCCAGCGGCTCGGACGACTCGAAGACGCCAAGCGGTCGCGGTGATGCCAAGGAGTCGTCGAGGCGGAAGCCCGTGATCAATCCCCGGCTCCTCGATCGCCGTTGTTCCATTCCCTCCGGTCAGTCGCCGAGTGCCCGATCGGCCGCGAGCACCGCGATCTCGTCGATCTCGATCTCGTCCGGCTCCAGGCCGAGAGCCCACGGCAGGCCGTAGACATCGAGCTGGAGTTCCATCAACGCCATCTGTTCCGGCGTGAACTCCGAGCCGCTCTCGAGCCACCAGGTCAGCATGCTCAGATGCGCACCGACCCAGCCGCGGACGATGACCGGCAGCGGGACGCGACACGCAGCCACCGAGTTCTGGAAGCGCGAGACGAAGACGTCCGCGACCCCTGCCGTGAAGATCTCGTAGACCCGGTGCAGCGCGCGGCCGTCACCGGCGCCGCCCAGTAGTGCGAGGTAGACATCTCGGTTGGCGGCCGCGCGGCTGTAGAGCGTGATGACGCCCTCTCCCCTGAGGCGCTTGGTGCCGGCGGACACGCGTGGAACCAACTCGGCGGACAGCTCCGCGATCAGTTCGTCGGCAACTGACTCGAGGAGCGCGCCCTTGTCGTCGAAATGCGCGTAGAACGTCGCGCGGGCGACGTCTGCTCGCTCGGTGATCATGTCGATCGTCACGTCCGCATATGGCAGCTCGGAGATCAACTCGACCAGTGCGCCGTGAAGCTGGCGGCGGGTCTTGCGGACCCTGCGGTCGGGCGTGGCACCGGGCTCGAGCGCTGTGTTGTGCATCACGAAGGGAACCATACCTAACGATTGGTACCAGATGTTCAGTATGCTTTCAGACTTAGCGACTATTAATTGAGCCCTGCTCGGTTGAGCGCAGTGAGGCTCGCAGTCGCCGTGAGTTCGTCCGTGACTGGCCGGCCGCTGCCGCTGCCTTCAGCCGATGCGGATCGAACGGACGCTTTCCGAGAACCGAACGAGGAGATGGGGACTGTGGCTGGCATGCCCGATCCGGAAGCATCGGCGGCCGCCCCCGCCGGCCGATGCCCGGTGTGGTGTGACGTCGAAGCTCGTTGGGGCGAGCACGGCTTCGACGAGTTCTCGTGGCAGGACGAAGTTGTCTCCGTCACGCCAGGCGAGTTCAGCCGGCCGAGCAACCTACCGAGCGGTTCGGTGGTCCGTGTTCACGCGAGCCAGCTGACCACCGGTTCCGAAGGCGCGCTCGTCCAACTGGTGCAGTACGAGGTCAAAGCGCCCGGACGCGGCTTCGTGACCGACGCACGGGTCCGCCTCGACGGTTCCGGTGACCTGACCACGGCTCAGGCGAGGCGCATCGCCGACGCACTGCTGCGCGCCGCAGACCTTCTCGACTCCACCACGTGAAGCGCCTCGACCGGTGCGACTCGCGATGAACGAACCCACGTGGGTCGAGACCGTCGGCTTGTTGCGCGGTCTCGGCCCTCATGAACGTGCGACGGCACACTTGCTGGAACAGGTCCAGCAGAAGTGGGCCGGCAGGGTCGTCCCGCGGCATTCGATGTCCGGCCTGATGATCACTCTCCCGGGGCACAGCAATTGGAACTCCGCCGAGTTGTGGCTCTCGTACAGCGGCGACGTCTTCGACCTGCGTCTGTTTGACGCCAAGCTCCTGATCGCCGCGGACCGATGCACTTCGACGACGGCCTCAGCTGTGCTGGACGGCTTTCTGGAGCGGCTGGCGGCGACCGATTCCAGCGCGGCCGCCACTCATCCGACCGGCCCAGCCGGCCCAGCCGACCCAGTAGCGCCCGCCGAGGACTGACCGGTCACAGCCCAATCGTCAAGCGGCGGTAGGTGTTCGAGTTTCGAAGGCAGAGTCCGACGAGCAAGAAGCCGACGGCAAGCCCGAGCACGACCTGTATCGCCACACCCGTCTGAGCGAGCAGGCCTGAACCTGGCACCGCTCCGCCAGCAGCCGCGACACCGAACGTGAGTTGGTTCGCGGCCCGATCGTGGCACTGCTTCGCGTGACCACTTCGAAGCTGGGTCCATGATCGACGCGCCGGAGCCAGAACCTCTCGGCAAGAGCCGTGGCGGGCTCGCCGGTGTCTAGGCTTCTCTGCGTCATCCCGGCCGCGAGGGGTAGTTCATGTCCAACGGATCCAAGGGCAAGCCAGCCGGCAACCGCGGGCGGTCGGAGGGCCGCCAGCGCGCCGCCGAGGTACGGGCGGCGCAGCAACGCGCAGAGCGGCAACGCAGGCTCAGGATCGGGACCGCAGCCGGAGTCGCGGTGATCGTGATCGTAGTTCTCGTCGTCATCCAGCTGGCCCGGTCCAACAACTCGTCGGCAACGAACTCCCAATCCGACAGTGCGCAGTCAACTCTGACCGGCCCCCCGGGGCCTGAAGGAATCCCGCTCCAACAGGGCACCGTGCTCGCGTCGCTCAGTACCGCCGCGACGGGTCAGACAGTCAACGGAATCCAATGCAGTTCGAGTGAACAAACCTCGTACCACATTCACAGCCACCTGATCGTCTACGTGAACGGCGCCGTGCGCCCGATTCCGCCCGGAATCGGCATCGTCTCGCCAGTGAGCCAGGACGGGGTGTTCTACGGTGCGACCAAGTGCTATTACTGGCTGCACGTGCACGCTCAGGACGGAGTCATTCACGTCGAGTCTCCGACGGTGCGGACCTACACGCTTGGGGACTTCTTCGCGATCTGGGGCCAGCCACTGAGCACGACTCAAGTGGGTCCTGTAACGGGCAATTTGAGCGTCTTCGTGAACGGCCGCAGCTACAGCGGCAATCCGGCCGACATCACCCTCAAGTCCCACGAGGACATCCAGATCAACGTCGGTTCCCCCTCAGCGCCGCCGAAGAAAGTCGATTGGTCCAAGTCGGGGCTGTGATGTCCCGATAAGGCTAGACCGCTCGCATGCGGTTGTTGCGCGGATCGTGAGTCAGCTCGGCAATTCCGAGCCGTTCGAGCAGGGGCGGCATGTACATGCCGAACCGACCGCGATAACCCTTGCGCAATCCGTACCACCCGCCGAGCGGATTGTCCGTTGCGCGCGCCCACGCCTCTACCGTGCCGTCCGCGGCCGTCTTCTGTTCGTCTGCTGCGCCTAGCAGCACCCAGTCGCCTTGTTCCACAAGCCACGCGCGCAGGTCGTCGATGGCGCGCAGGTCGTACTTGAGCGTCGTGGACCCCACCTGGCAGACCAGTGCAGGCGGATCGCCGTCTTCGTCTCGGTACATCGTGTACTCAGACGTCCCCGGCGGGGTCTTGAGCACCCACGGATCGGCCTTCGTGCCGCTGCCTTCGCTCATGGTTCCTCCCGCAATTTTCCTCCGGCAATTACCGTCAAGAAATGATGCCGTGCTGGAGATTCCAACGCTGCGCGGAGGAGTATGCGTCGACCATTCCCCAGATCCAGAAACCAATCACTCCGACGATCCCGATCAGCACGAGGGTCAGCACGAGACTCACGATGTAACCGACCAATATGAGAACGCCCACACCGGTATTGCCGGCCACCATCGAACCCACTCCGGGGACGAAGAACGAGATCAGCAGGCACAGCCCAGGGCTCTTCGGAGCCACCTGGTACTGCGCGGCAGGTGCCGGGCCGTAGTAGGGCTGCACCGGATACTGCGCCGGATACTGCACCGGTGCCGGATATTGGAACGGCGGCGGCTCGGCGTTCGCGGCGGACACATGTTCGGTCCACCTGATGCCGTCCCAGTACCGCTGCTGGGCAACTCCTGCCGGGTCCGGGTACCAACCCGCCGGGTACGAGCCTTCGGCCACGCGATGTCCCTCCCCGAACCGGACCGATGAGGCATCGCCGGTCCGCGGGTCAGACCTTACCGATCAGCTCGATCCGATACTGGCGAGCGACGGCGGCGTGAAGAACGTTCACGGCGGACCACGCTCGGGTACGACTCGCAAGGAGTCGGCTGACCCGACGACGGCGAGCGCGCCCTCGGTATCGGTCCGATCGACTTGGGTGCCGGCAGAGCGAAGCAGGTCGATCGTCGTTCGCGAGGGATGCCCATACGTGTTGCCGGCCCCGACCGAGATCAGCGCGAATGTCGCGCCGACCGCGCGCAAGAGGTCCGGGTCCTGGTGCGCCGAACCATGATGGGGAACCTTGAGCACGTTGGCGCGCAGTGCGTTCGGATCGCGCCGCAGCAATGCTTCCTGCGCGGCCGGCTCGACGTCGCCGGTCAGCAGAAGGACGACGCCGTGGATGTCGAACCGCAGCACGATGCTGGCGTTGTTGGGGTCCGAACCCTGGCCGCGGATGATCCGAGCCGGCCAGAGCACCCGCCAGTCGACGCCCCCTACCGCGCGCTGCTCACCGTCCGCCGCCACTTTGACGGGCACGCCCGCTTCCGCCGCCCATCCGCGAACACGGCGCACCTCGGCCGCCGGCTCGGCAAGCGGCGACACCTCGATCTCAGCGACGGAACGATTGCGCAAGACGCCCGGAAGACCTTCTGCGTGGTCGGCGTGGAAGTGGGTCAGAACGACGAGAACCACCCGCGAAATGCCGAGATCGCGAAGACAGGAGTCAATCTTGTTGGGATCAGGGCCGCTGTCCACGACGACCGCCTGGTTCGCACCGGCGGCGACGACCAACGCGTCGCCCTGGCCCACGTCGCACGCCACCGCCAGCCAGCCGGGCGGCGGCCAGTTGGGGCGCAGTGATGCCGGAATGCGCAGCACGAGAAGGACGGCAGCGCCCAGAGCGATCGAAGCGCGCCGATGCCGCCAGCACCACGGAATCGCGAGCCGACACGAACCGAGCGCGACGATCATGAGGCTGGCACCGAACAGTCCGGGCGGCCAGCCGACCGTTCCACCAGGAAGCCCGGCACAGACATGGGCGACGCCAACGATCCAGCCCGACGCGTAGCCGGCGACGTGCGCGACGACGGTGCCGCCCCACATCCAGCCAAGGCTGAGCAGTGCGCAGATCGCGCCCAACACGGTCGCAACCGGCACTGCCGGAGCAGCGAGCAGATTCGCGGGCAGTGCCACCAGACTCACCGTCGGTGCGAGGAGCACCAAGACCGGCAACACTGCGGCTTGCGCCGCCAACGCAACGGCGAGCGCGGTGGCGAGCCAGTTCGGAAGGTGGCGGCCCAACGCATCGCGCCACCCGGGTGCGAGCACGATGAGCCCGGCGGTCGCGAGTACGGAGAGCGCGAACCCGGGCGAGCGCGAAAGAAACGGGTCGACGAAAAGCAGAATGACAACCGCAGCGGCCAACGGCGGGACCGGCGGCCGTCCGTGCATGCCGCCGCGCGCCATCGCGGCAAGTGCGATGACCCCCATCGTGCTCGCACGTACGACGCTCGGATCCGGACGCGCGACCACAAGGAACGCGGCAAGTGCAAGAGCGCCGGTCAGCGGCAGCAGTCTTCCGCGAAGCCCGACCCACTTGGACAGCAGAAGCACGGCCGCGAGAACGAGCGCGACGTTGGCCCCAGAGACCGCAGTGAGATGGCTCAACCCCGCCGCGCGGAATTCGTCCGAAGTGACCGGGGGCATCCGCGCCGTGTCACCGTCCACGAGTCCGGTCACGAGCGATCCCTGCTCGGGGCTGAGGTCGCTCGTCGCCTGGCGCAACCGATCGCGGACGACGCCCGCGACGCGCTGAACGGTCGACGGCGGACCAACGTTTCGGGGCGGTCCGCGCACGGTCAACGTTGCCGCGGATTCGTCTCCCGGCATCGCAGGCGCCAAGCGCACGTCGGCGGTGACACGTTGGCTGGGCAGGAGCGAATGCCATGCTCCTGCCGGGGCGAACACGAGTACCGGCAGCCGCGTATCCAGCGCAGACCCGGTCGTGCGCAAATGCTCCAGCCTGGCCCGGACGAACACCTGGTTCGGACGAAGCGTGTCGCCGACGACCCTGCTGCGCAGCGGCGCGGGATCGGACGACAGGACCAAAGAGGCAGTACCGGATGCGTGCTGTGCAGCGAGCAGGGCGACCGGGCCGTCCTGGACGACGTGCCCGCGCCACGCTCCGGCGGCTCCTGTGGCGCTCGCACATGCAAGGGCGGCCATTGCCCCGATCGCCAACCGCGGAGCATTCGAACCGGGCCGGCGCGAAGATCCGCGGCGGCCCACGAACGCGGCGACCGCACTAGCGGCAAGCGCAACAGCGCTCGCGATCCACCCGGATGCAGGTGTTCCGGTCGCCACGAAGGCCACCGCCCAGGATGCAACCGCGGCAGGGACCAACCGCAGGTCCGGGCGGATCGGACTGCGCGCGGCCGGCCCATCCCCGCGCCCGAAACCGATGGCGGTCACACGCGCAGGAGCGGCGCAAGATCTGAATACCTCCGGTCGCCGATTCCAGACACTTGGCGAAGATCATCGACCGACGCGAATCGCCCGTGAGCGATCCTCCAGTCGAGGATCCGCTGAGCGAGTACGGGTCCGACGCCCGGCAATGTCTGCAGCTGGTCGAGCGTCGCGGTGTTCAGGTTGACGACCCCGCTCGGACCCGATCCGGACGAGCCGCGACCGGACGAGCTGCCCGAACCTGCCGGGGGCAGCTGCGGCATCGAGCCGGAAGCCACGCCGACGACGACCTGTTCACCGTCGGTGACGACTTTGGCCAGGTTCAGCGGGGTCAAATCGACTCCCGCGAGCGTACCGCCGGCTGCTTGGATCGCGTCCGCTACCCGCGCGCCGGCCGGCAGGCGAACCAGCCCCGCCCGGCGTACCCGTCCAGCGACATCGACGACGATCGAGCCTGATGCCGCTGGTCCGGAAGCTCCTGGAATCCCCGCGGAACGGCCGGCATCAAGCGACTTCGTGCTGGTGCTGTTGCCGGTGCTGGTGCTCGACGGGCTCGGACCGCCGATCACCGGCTCGCCTCGGGATACGACCGATGCGCGATCGGCATCGGGCGAAGCCGAACCGCGCCATGCGAACCACCCGGCGATCACGACCGCTCCTGCGGCCAATGCGAGCAGAGCCAGGACGGCCCGCCCGTCGAGCGCAATGCGGGCGTTTCGCAACGTCTCGGGCAACCGCCCGGCCAAGCCGCGCGCGCCAGTCGATACGTGTTCGAGCTCGACTGCGACGTCCTCAGGCGGTTGAGCAGGCCGCGATGCGGCCCTCATGAGCTCGCGCAAGCGGTCGGCCGGTTGCTGATCGGAGCGTCCGGCGGACGACGTCGGGAGTGGCACCCGATGACGATGGGCGCACGCCCCGACCGACCGCAGCCTCCGGCGGTGCGCTTGTGGACGGACGCCGACCGCCCCGATGGCTGGGGAGATCGTGTCGCGACGAGGTCGCCGAAATACTCGTCAGACGGGCGCGATGGCCAGGCCGACCATTCCCGGGCCTACGTGCGCGCCAACCACTGCTCCGACCTCGCTGACCATGAGCTCCCTTACACCCGGCACCCGCACACGCAGCCGATCGGCCAACTGCTGGGCTCGCGCCGGACTCGCCAGGTGATGTACCGCCAGATCCACAGTTCCGGATCCGGCTCGTTCGACGCCGATCTCTTCCAACCGGGAAAGCGCCCGCGCGGCCGTGCGGACCTTCTCCATCGGCTCGATCCGGCCGTCCGCGACGTGCAGGAGCGGCTTGACGGCCAGCGCCGAGCCGAACATCGCTGCCGCGGCGCCGATCCGACCGCCCCGCCGGAGGTAGTCGAGGGTGTCGACATAGAAGATTGCAGACGACATTCCCGCGCGCTTTTCCGCGATCGCGACGACGTCGTCGAGAGACCCACCGTCACGAGCAACCTCAGCAGCCGCGATCACCGCGTATCCCATCGCCATTCCGATTGAACGGGAGTCGATGACACGGACCGGAATGGATGCTTCCCCGGCCGCGAGTTGCGCAGAACCGACCGTCCCCGACATGTCGGCCGACAGGTGGATCGACACGATTCCTTGCGCACCGTTCGCTGCCAGTTCGTTGTACGTCGTCAGGAAGGCCTGCGGGCTCGGGCGTGACGTGGTAACCGGGGCCCAACGCCGCAGGGCGTCGGCGACGTCGGCCGCCGACACACCTGTCGTCTCGTCGTACGCCGATCCGCCGATCACCACCCGCACCGGAACGACACGGACCTGCTCGGACGTGGCGAGTTCAGTTGGCAGGTAGGCCGTCGAGTCGGTGACGACGGCAATCGGGCCGGACATAGCGCGCAGGCTATAGCGCCGACGCCGACGCCGAACGCCGCGACCGGCATCCGGTGGCTGTCACGGCGTCGCCTCGCCAGTTACCGGCACGATGCTGACGAGCTTGGGCGGCTTGACCACGATGTTCCGCACAGCCCGGCCGTCGAGCGCGCGGACGACCGGCTCCGCGGCCAGTGCGAGGGCTCGGAGCTCGTCTTCGCCGATCGACGGCGGGACGTCCAAGCGCGCTCGTACCTTCCCGCCGACCTGCACGACGCAGGTGACCGACTCCTCGACCAGCGCCGTCGGGTCGGCCTCCGGGAACGGCTCGTAGGCCAGCGTCCGGTCGTGGCCGAGGCGGGCCCAGAGCTCTTCTGCCACGTGCGGAGCCAACGGGGCGAGCATGAGAATCAGCGGCTCAGCCACGGACCTCGGTACGGCCGGCAGCTTTGTCAGCAGATTCGTAAGCTCGATCAGCTTGGCGACTGCCGTGTTGAATCGCAGTCCTTCCAGGTCGCGACGGACTCCCCAGATCGTCCGGTGCAGGGCGCGATGAGTCGGCTCGTCCGGATCGTCGTCGATGACTCGCACAGCGCCGGTCTGCTCGTCGACGACCAGCCGCCACAATCGCTGCAGGAACCGGAACGATCCGACGACTGCGCGCGTCTCCCACGGTCGGCTCGCGTCGAGCGGGCCCATGGACATTTCGTACAGCCGGAGGGTGTCCGCTCCGTACTCGCGGAACATGTCATCGGGCGTCACCGAATTCTTCAGCGACTTCCCCATCTTTCCGTACTCACGCTTGACCGGTTCGCCGTTCCAGGTGAAGTACCCGCCGCCGTTGTCGACGACCTCGTCGGCCGGCACATAGACACCACGCTCGTCCACGTACGCGTGAGCTTGGATGTAGCCCTGGTTGAACAGCCGGCGGAAGGGCTCCTCGCTGGACACGTGACCGAGGTCGTACAGAACCTTGTGCCAGAACCGCGCATACAGCAGGTGAAGCACGGCGTGCTCGACCCCGCCGACGTACAGATCCACCCCGCCGGTGTCACCGGCGCGCTCCGGACCCATCCAGTACCGCTCGACTTCGGGATCGACGAATGCCTGTTCGTTCGTCGGGTCCAGGTAGCGGAGCTCGTACCAGCACGAACCAGCCCACTGCGGCATCACATTCAGCTCGCGGTGGTATTCCTTCGGACCGTCGCCCAGGTCCAGCTCGACCGTCGACCAGTCCGATACCCGACCGAGCGGTGGGACTGGCTCGCTCGTCTCGTCGAACGGGTCGAGCGCCTGCGGCGTGAAGTCGGCCAGCTCGGGCAACGCCACCGGCAACGCGTTCTCCGGCAGAGCGATCGGGAGTCCGGACTCGTCGTAGACGATGGGGAACGGTTCGCCCCAGTAACGCTGACGAGAGAACAACCAGTCGCGAAGCTTGTAGGTGACGGTTCCCTTGCCGCGCGCGCGCTCGGCCAACCAGTCGACGATGACCCGCTTGGCTTCGTCAACGCCCAGACCGTCGAGGAACCGGCTGTTGATCGCGGTGCCCTCACCGGTGTACGCCTTGCCGTCGAAGCCGTCCGGTGGCTGCACGGTGCGAACGATCGGCAGGTCGAACTTCTCCGCGAACGCCCAGTCTCGCTCGTCCTGACCGGGGACGGCCATGATGGCTCCGGTGCCGTACGTCATGAGGACGTAATCCGCGACGAAGACCGGCAGCGGCTCATCGTTCACCGGATTCACGGCGAACCGTCCGGTGAACACACCGGTCTTGTCAGCGGCGGCGGACGCTGCCTGTCGCTCGACGTCCGTGCGGTCGGCGGCCATCTCCCGGTACGCCTGGACGCCTTCCGCGGGAGATGCGGCGCCAGCTGTCCACAACGGGTTCGTCCCCTCGGGCCAGGCCGGCGGGAACTGCCGATCCAGCAATGGATGCTCAGGGGCGAGGACCAGGAAGGTCGCGCCGAAAAGAGTGTCCGGCCGCGTGGTGAACACGGTGACAGCGTCGGCATCGGACTGCGCAGTCCCCACCACCGGGAACTCGACGAGTGCTCCGACCGAGCGGCCGATCCAATTCCGCTGCATGATCTTGATCGACTCGGGCCAGTCGAGCCGGTCCAGATCGTCCAACAGCCGATCTGCGTACGCGGTGATCCGCATCATCCATTGCTTCATATGCCGTTTGAAGACGGGGAAATTGCCGATGTCGCTCAGGCCGTCCGCGGTGACTTCCTCGTTGGCCAGTACGGTTCCCAAGCCAGGTGCCCAGTTGACCGGTGCGTCCGCCCGATACGCGAGCCGCCGGGCGTCGACGGCTGCTCGCCGTTCGGTCGCGTCGAGCTCGGCCCACGGACGACCCTGTGGGGTCGGAATGATGCCTTCGGCGTAAGCGATCTCCAGTTCGGCGATCGGCCGCGCCCGACCGGCGATGTCGTCGTACCAGGAGTTGAAGATCTGCAGGAAGATCCACTGCGTCCAGCGATAGAACTGGACGTCGGTCGTCGCCACACTGCGCCTCGGGTCGTGCGCCAGACCGAGGGCACGCAACTGGCGACGCATCGTGCTCACGTTGGCCTCAGTCGTCACCTGCGGATGCTGGCCGGTCTGCACCGCGTACTGCTCGGCGGGAAGTCCGAACGAGTCATAGCCGAGCGCGTGCAAGACGTTGAATCCGCACATGCGCTTGAACCGGCCGTACACATCGGTCGCGATGTAGCCGAGCGGATGCCCTACGTGCAAACCGGTCCCCGACGGGTACGGGAACATGTCCAGGACGTACCGCTTCGGGCGGTGGGCGACCGCTGCCGGATCGGCCAACGGGCCGGCCGGATTAGGTGCTTCGAACGTTCGATCGGACTCCCAACGGTCCTGCCAGGCCTTCTCGATCTCGGCCGCCAGCCCTGCGGTGTAGCGAAACGGAGCCGAGTCGACCGGACTCGACCCGGGCCCGGCTTCGATGCTGTCCGTCATCGGTTCCCATTCCCCTCGCGGCCGGACACGCCCCGCGGGCGATCGGCTCGCCCGCCTCTCATCTGCTGGTCGCTGTTCGTCACGATGGTCGGCACCTGTCTCCTCACCCCTGGCCGGACATGAAAGAACCCCTCACCCAGGAGGGGTTGCCACGCTGACGTCGTGCTCGAAATCGTCAGCGCGGCTGCGTAAGGAGCAGGCTGCGGTGCATACCACGAGACTACCGCAGTGGCGTCCGGAACCGCGGCCGCGAAGGTCAGCGGCGGTGGACGAGGTCCTCGCGACGACGTTGTTCCCGCGCCGCCTGGTCGAACAGCGATGCTAGGTCGCCGTCGTCCCACGGCGCGAGCATGGCCGAGCCCGCAGCGAGCCGCAGGGCCCACCCGGGCAGATCGTCCGGCGGATACTGAGCCACCCGGCCCATGACCCTTTGCTCCAGTTCGACCGGAGCCGTCCCGGGGCCGGGACCGAGCACGCAGAAGGTGACCGGTCCCCAGCGGGCGACGACGTCGCCGGAGCGGACCGACAGTCTCAGCGCATCGCCGACCGCCACGACGACCCGATCGGCCGCCGTCGTCCCCGCACGGTTCAGAATCTCGCTCATACCGTCAAAACCCACGATCGTGCAGTGCAGGGCGTTCCCGGACCTGCGCGCGGACGCCAGCATCTGGTGACCCACGAGCGACAGACCACGCCGGTTGAGCAACGCGGTCAGGTCGTCCTGGACCGAGATCCGATCGGCACGCTCGGACAACGTGGCCAGCCGGTCGAGCACGCGCCGGCGTCCTTCCGCCACCGCGAGGGCAAGCACGGCTGCCCAGAACATCGCCAGCAGCCACTGTGCCGACCCGGGCCAGACCCGAGCGCCCGTCACGGCAGCTGCCCAGACCGCAGCGC
>Ga0075017_100000624_pt1 | contig 20150 bp, 14 predicted proteins | sample AleBraG_ABR_2012_FD_71475 | JGI IMG/M metagenome (GOLD analysis project Ga0075017, IMG submission 71475) | Freshwater sediment microbial communities in response to fracking from Pennsylvania, USA - Alex Branch Run_MetaG_ABR_2012 | ecosystem: Environmental > Aquatic > Freshwater > Creek >... | reverse complement strand
CGCCGGCCGGCGCACTGCCGCAGGTCGATCACGACACGCTGCTGCAGCGCCAGGTCGCGTTCGGCTACACATTCGAAGACCAGCGCCTGCTGATCGATCCGATGGGCCGCACCGCGGTCGAGGCCACCGGATCGATGGGCAACGACACGCCGCTGGCCGCGCTGTCGTCGAAGCCGCGGCTGCTCTACGACTACTTCAAGCAGCTGTTCGCGCAGGTGACCAATCCGCCGATCGACTGCATCCGCGAGGAGCTGATCACCTCCAGCGAGATGCTGATCGGCTCGGAAGGCAACCTCCTGCAGCCGCGGCCGGCCGATTGCCGCCAGCTCGAACTGGCCGGCCCGGTGCTGACCAACGAGGACTTCGCGCGCCTGCGGCGCATGGACCTGCCGGGCCTCAAGGTGGGCGTGCTGCCGATCCTGTTCCGCGTCACGCGCGGCGAGCTGGGTCTGGTCAAGTCGATGGAAGAGCTGCGCGTCATGGCCCGGCGCATGATCGAGGAGGAGGACGTCAGCGTGCTGATCCTCACCGACCGCGGCATCAATCGCGAGTTCGCCGCGGTGCCCGCGCTGCTGGCGGTGGCCGGCCTGCACCACTATCTGATCCGCGAGGGCCTGCGCACGCGCGTCAGTCTGGTGCTGGAGACCGGCGAGGCCCGCGAAGTGCATCACTTTGCGCTGCTGATCGGCTATGGCTGCAGCGCCATCAATCCCTACCTGGCCTTCGAGACCATGGACGGGATGATCGGCGACGGCATGCTCACCAATGTCGACCACAAGCTGGCCTGCAAGAATTTCGTCAAGGCCGCCACCAAGGGCGTCGTGAAGGTCGCCTCGAAGATGGGCATTTCGGCCGTGCAGAGTTATCACGGCGCCCAGGTGTTCGAGGCGGTCGGCCTGCGCCAGGACATCATCGACGACTATTTCACGGGCACGGCGTCGCGCATCGGCGGCATCGGCATCGACATCGTCGCCAAGGAGGTGCTGATGCGGCACGGCGCGGCCTTCGCCGAGCGCAGCGGTGACGGTGAGCCGCTGCCCGCGGGCGGTCAATACCAGTGGCGTGCCGGCGGCGAATACCACCTGTTCAACCCGGAATCGATCCACCGGCTGCAGAAGTCGGTGCGCACCGGCAGCTACGCCACCTACAAGTCGTATGCCGAGCTGGTCAACGACCAGTCCAAGCAGCTGTGCACGCTGCGCGGACTCCTGGATCTGAAGCCCGGCGATGCGGTGCCGATCGAGGAGGTCGAGCCGGTCGAATCCCTGATGAAGCGCTTCAAGACCGGCGCCATGTCCTACGGCTCGATCAGCAAGGAGGCGCACGAGACCCTCGCGATCGCGATGAACCGCATCGGCGGCAAGAGCAACACCGGCGAGGGCGGCGAGGATCCGGAGCGCTATGTTCCGCTGGCGAACGGCGATTCGAAGAACTCCGCGATCAAGCAGGTGGCCTCGGGCCGCTTCGGCGTGACCAGTGAATACCTGATGAGCGCGCGCGAGCTGCAGATCAAGATGGCGCAGGGCGCCAAGCCGGGCGAGGGGGGCCAGCTGCCCGGCAGCAAGGTCTACCCGTGGATCGCCAAGACGCGCCACACGACCGCCGGCGTGGGCCTGATCTCGCCGCCGCCGCATCATGACATCTACTCGATCGAGGACCTGGCCGAGCTGATCCACGACCTCAAGAACGCCAACCGCGATGCGCGCATCAGCGTCAAGCTGGTCGCGGAGGTCGGCGTCGGCACGATCGCCGCGGGCGTGTCCAAGGCGCATGCCGATGTCGTGCTGATCAGCGGCTACGATGGCGGCACGGGCGCCGCGCCGCAGACCTCGATCGCGCATGCGGGCCTGCCCTGGGAGCTCGGGCTGGCCGAAGCGCACCAGACCCTGGTGCTCAACAACCTGCGCAGCCGGATCGTGGTCGAGACGGACGGCCAGCTCAAGACCGGGCGCGACGTGGTGGTCGCCGCGCTGCTGGGCGCCGAGGAATTCGGCTTTGCGACCGCGCCGCTGGTGACCCTCGGCTGCATCCTGATGCGCGTCTGCCACCTCAATACCTGTCCGGTGGGCGTGGCCACCCAGGATCCGCGCCTGCGCGAACGCTTCACCGGCAGACCCGAGCACGTGGTCAATTTCATGCGCTTCATCGCACAGGACATGCGCGAACTCATGGCGCAGCTGGGCTTCCGCACGGTCGAGGAGATGGTCGGCCGCGTCGACCGCCTCGAACCCCGCAAGGCGATCGAACACTGGAAGGCGCGCGGTTTCGATTTCAGCAATATCCTCTACCAGCCCGACGTGGGCGAGGAAGTCGGGCGCTACCGGCAGATGGCCCAGGATCACAGCCTGGAAAAATCGCTGGACATGACCACGATCCTCGAGCTGTGCCGGCCGGCGATCGAACGCGGCGAGCAGGTGCGGGCCGAACTGCCGATCCGCAACGTCAATCGGGTGGTCGGCACCATCACCGGCAGCGAGGTCACGCGCCGCTACGGCGCCAAGGGGCTGCCCGAGGACACCATACAGCTGAAGTTCCTGGGCTCGGCCGGACAGAGCTTCGGGGCGTTCCTGCCCCCGGGCATGACGCTGCACCTCGAAGGCGATGCCAACGACTATGTCGGCAAGGGACTGTCGGGCGGGAAGCTGATCGTGCGTCCGCCCGCCAATGCGGGCTTCGTCGCCGAGGACAACATCATCATCGGCAACGTGGCGCTGTACGGCGCGACCAGCGGCGCAGCCTACATCCGCGGCATGGCCGGCGAGCGATTCGCGGTGCGTAACAGCGGCGTCGACACCGTCGTGGAATCCGTCGGCGACCACGGCTGCGAATACATGACCGGCGGACGGGTCGTTGTGCTGGGCCGAGCCGGCCGCAATTTCGGCGCCGGCATGTCCGGCGGCGTCGCCTATGTGCTCGACGAACATGGCGATTTCCCGAGGCGCGTCAACACGCAGATGGTCGGCGTCGAACGCCTGGAGGACGAGGACGAGATCGGCGCATTGCGCGCCCTGGTGTCCAGGCACCTCGAATACACGGGCAGCGCCCGCGCCCGCGCCGTGCTCGACGAGTGGCAGACCGCGGTGCAGCGTTTCGTCAAGGTCATGCCGAAGGACTACAAGCGGGTGCTCGCGTGCGTGCGGCGGGCGCATGACCAGGGACTTTCGGGCGATGAGGCCATCATGGCCGCGTTCGAGGAAAACGTGCGCGACCTCGCGCGCGTCGGCGGCAACTAGGCCTGCGGCCACGCACTGCAGAAGTACGCATATCAATCATGGGCAAGCCGACAGGGTTCATCGAATACTTACGCGAATTGCCGGTCGACCGCACGCCGACGGAGCGGGTGCGCGACTGGAATGAATTTCATCACCACATGGAAGAGAAGCACCTGCGCCAGCAGGGCGCGCGCTGCATGGATTGCGGCGTGCCGTTCTGCCAGACCGGCAAGCTGCTCAGCGGCATGGCAACCGGCTGCCCCGTCAACAACCTGATCCCCGAGTTCAACGACCTCGTGTACCGCGGGCTCTGGCACGAGGCGCTCGAGCGGCTGCATCTGACCAACAATTTTCCGGAATTCACGGGCCGCGTGTGTCCGGCGCCCTGCGAAGGCTCATGCGTGCTGGGCCTGAATGCGCCGCCGGTGGCGATCAAGACGCTCGAGAACGCGATCATCGACCGCGGCTTCGAGTCCGGGTGGGTGCTGCCGCACGTGCCGCCGGTGCGCACCGGAAGGAAAGTCGTGGTCGTGGGCTCCGGTCCGGCGGGTCTGGCCGCCGCCGCGCAGCTCAACCGCGCCGGTCACCTGGTCACGGTGCTGGAGCGCGCCGACCGCCCCGGCGGCCTGCTGATGTATGGCATACCGAACATGAAACTCGACAAGCGCGCCGTGGTGCTGCGGCGCACCGAACTGCTCGAGCGCGAGGGCGTCAAATTCATCTGCAACGCCAATGTCGGCGAAAATGTCGAGGCCAACCTGCTGCGGCGTGATTTCGACGCCGTGGTGCTGTGCACCGGCGCCACGCAGCCGCGCGACCTCGCGGTCGAAGGCCGGACGCTCGGCGGCGTGCACTTCGCGATGGACTACCTCACGGCCAGCACGCAGGCGCTGCTCAACGGCGGTGCGGATCATGCCGCGATCCATGCGCGCGACAAGGACGTCGTGGTCGTCGGCGGCGGCGACACCGGCACCGATTGCGTCGGCACGGCAGTGCGGCAGGGCTGCAGGAGCCTGACGCAGATCGAGATCATGCCGCGTCCGCCGGATGAACGGGCGGCGGACAATCCCTGGCCGGAATGGCCCAAGGTCTACAAGCTCGACTACGCGCAGGAGGAGGCCGCCGCGCGTTTCGGCGGCGACCCGCGCACCTATTCGACCACCGTGAAGAAGTTCGTGGCCGGACCGGACGGGGCGCTGGCGTCGCTGCTGACCGTGGCCATCCGCTGGGAGCAGAATGCGGCCGGCCAGGTGGTTCCCGTGGAACAGTCCGGTACGGAACGCAGCCTCCCGGCGCAGCTCGCGCTGCTGGCGATGGGTTTTCTCGGGCCAGAACAGCCGCTGATCAAGGAGCTCGGTGCCGCCGTGGACGCGCGCAGCAACGTGCTGGCCGACTACGGCAAGTACGGCACCAGCGTCAAGGGCCTGTTCGCCGCCGGCGATTGCCGCCGCGGCCAGAGCCTGGTGGTCTGGGCCATCAACGAAGGGCGGGGTGCGGCACGCGAGTGCGACCGGTACCTGATGGGCAAGACGCGCCTGCCCTGAGGCGGCGAGCCGACTCAGTTCACAACCCAACGGGGGCGGCGTTGAGGCGCGCCGCGGATTCCCGTAACAATAGCCTCGGCGCCGCAAGCGGACGCCGCGGAAGGCTCTACCTGATTATGACAATTCGCCGAGTCCGAGCGCGTCCCGCCACCGGGCCGGCGATCCTGCTGCTGCTCGGAGCCCTCGCCTGCGGTGCGAGGGCCGGGGCCGCCGATCCCGGTTCCACGCAGACCCTGGGCAACTGGGTGACCGAGCGCCGCGAAGCGGTCATTCAGATCAGCCTCGCGCCCGGCGGCGTGCTCGAGGGGCGCGTGCTCAATATTCGCCTCGGACCCAAACCGGAGCGCCATTCCGATGACGCCGCGAGTGCGGCGAGTGATGGTGCCCGGCGCGATCCGGCCACGGGCGGCGAACTCATCCTGAGCGGCATGAATTACGACGGCGCTGGCGCCTGGAGCGGTGGCATCATCAGGGATCCGCGCGATGGGACCCGCTACCGGGCGCGGCTGCATCTGCTCGACGCCGAGCATCTGCGCGTGCGCGGCTTCATCGGCATTCCGCTGCTGGGCCGCTCAACGGTGTGGACGCGCTACCACGGCGAACATTAGGCTCTCCGACCGCGGCGCTGCGGCTCACTCACGCAGGTCCTGCACGCGGCCTTTCCAGAGACCGCCCCGCCGCCGTGCAAACTGCAGCGCCGAGTGCGCGGTCGCGCCGACGTAGAACACGGCGATCACCGGCAGGCACAGACTCCAGAGCGGCGAGCGGCGGTAGAAACGCACCATCGGGGCGTACGCGACGGTCATGAGCCCCCAGGCCGCGGCCCCCAGCAAGGCGGCGATCCCGTCGCCTGACAGCAGCAGCACCGGCGGCAGCAGGTAGGTGACCGCCAGTCCGGCCAGGGTCGCCGCCAGCAGCGGGTAGGAGTGCCCGAGCTGATTGAACGCCGAGCGTGAGATCATGCGCCCGATCCCGGCAAAGGACCCGTAGGAGCGCGTGCAGCGGGCGCCGTGCGTCAGTCCCAGCCAGACGGTACCGCCGGCGGACTTGGTGATACGCGCCAGCGCGCAGTCATCGATGATCTGCGCGCGGATCGCCTGCAGGCCGCCGGAGCGGACCAGGGCCTGCGGGCGCATCAGCATGCAACCCCCGGCCGCGCCGGCGGTGGACCTGCGGGACGAGCTGATCCACCGCGGCGGATAGAGCATCAGGAAGAAGAACACGAAGGCGGGAACCAGGCACTGCTCGGCGAAGGTCACCACCGGGAGTTCCACCATGCAGGACACCAGGTCACGGCCATCGGCCTGGGCGCGGGATACCAGGGCGGTGAGGTGACCCGGGTCGTGATGGATGTCGGCGTCCGTGAACAGCAGATAGTCCGGCCGCAGCGCTGCCGCCGCCGCCACACCCTGGCTCATCGCCCACAGCTTGCCGGTCCAGCCCGGCGGCAACGGTGCCCCGCGCCGGACGGTGAGCCGGTCCGACGCGTCGACGTCCGCGGCCGCTGCCATGGCCGCCCCGGACGTGCCGTCACTGCTGCCATCGTCGATGACGATGACATGGAGCGGGCCGGCGTAGTCCTGCAGCAGCAGTGAGCGGACCGCAGCACCGATCACCGGCGCCTCGTCGCGTGCGGGAATGACGGCCACGATGCGCGGACCGGCCGTGGCGCGGGTGCCGGCCGCCGCCACGGGCGGCGGCCCGCGCAGCAGCTGAGCCGAAGCGCGCCAGAAACCGCCGCGGCCCAGCAGCAGGTAGCACCAGCTCAGCAGCGGTATGGTGGCCAGCGCGCGCAGCAGCATGACGGGACTCACGACGGTGTGCGTTCCGGGTGCCGCAGGCGACGGGCTTCCGCCCACTGCCACGACGCCAGTGCCGGAAGGCCGCAGAGGACTTCGCGCATCCGTTTGGCCATGGAGACCGCCAGCGCCAGCTCAGCCCCGACGCCCAGCACGTGGCCGAACAGTACCAGGCCGATTTCCTGTACGCCCAGACCCGCCGGAATCATGAAGGCCAGGTGGCGGATCGCCTGAGTCAGGCTTTCGAGCACGAGCGCGGCCCCGATGCCGGCCGGATGCCCGAACAGGCGCAGCGCAAACCACACTTCGAAGCCGCCGGATACGAAGGCGGCGAACTGCAGGCCGCCTGCCATGAGCAGTGGCCGCCACCGGTGCAGGCAGGCGCGCAGCTCCTGATCGAGCCGCGCGGCGCCCTCCGCCATGGCGCCGGTGCCCACCAGCGGACGCAGCAGGCCGTGCAGGCGTTGAAACAGTGCGCCGTGGCGCAGCAGCAGCGCGCTGACCAGGGGCACCGGCAGGCAGAACAGGAACGCCAGCAGCAGCCTGTGGAATTCCTGGCCCGGTGCGCGCAGCGCCGCCAGCTGCCACAGCCCCAGCGCCGTGAACAGGTACAGCACGATCAGCGTCAACAGGATTTCGACGATGACCGTGACACTCACGGGCAGCGCGGCCAGCCCGCGCCAGCGCAGCAGCCTGACCCCGGCGACGCCGCCGCCGACGCTGGCCACCGGCAACAGCCGGTCGATCGCCTCGCGCACGGTCGTCACCCAGAATACGTAAGCCAATCCCGCGCGGCGCTGCGGGTCATAGGCGTGCAGCAGTCCCAGCCAGCCGAGCGCGTAGAGAAGGAAATAGAGCCCGCGATACGGGATCAGCCAGAGCAGCGTCCATCCCGCCAGCCCGAAGGTGCGGACCATGGCGGTCAGATCCGAGCGGATGGCCAGCAGGATCAGCAGCGCCAGGCCGAGCAGGCCGCCGATGTAGACCGCTCTGCTCAAGACAGCCGGCGCATCACGCCGTCGGCAGCCACGGCAAAATCGGCGCCACGCCAGGTGACGCGCGTGGTGAAGAAACACCGGCACCAGACCCCGACGAGCAGCGCATCGCGCAGCGGCACCAGCCACAGGTCGGTGCACAGCCGCAGCCCGCTGCCGGCGCGCGCCGCCAGGTGCAGCAGCAGGCGCGCGCCCAGCGCGATGCCGAACAGCGTCCACGCTGCGGGCGGAATGGGCCCGCGGGCGCCGTGCAGCGCCGGGACCAGCAGGCCCAGCAGGCCCAGCAGGGCGAGCGGCAGGCTGAAGCTCAGGAACAGGAAACGGAAGCTGTGCGGGCGCAGGACGCGTACCGTTCCCATCCAGCGCGATTCGTGGCGCAGCAGGGTCCGCAGGTCGGGCTCGTCGTGCTGTGCGCGGACCCGATAAGGCGAGCAGGCGATGCGCAGGCCCAGGCCGCGTACCAGTTCACCCAGGCGGTTGTCGTCGGCCAGGTGATCGGCGATCGCCTCCAGACCGCCGGCCGCCACCAGGGTGCCACGCCGCAGGCACAGAGTCTGCCCGGAAACATAACCCTGGTAGCCCAGCAGCTGTGCCAGCAGGACAGAGGGCATGTACCAGTCGTTGATGTACATCGCGCCGAGGCGCGACCAGATCCCCGCCGTCGGCACGTCGGTGTACAGGCAGTTCACCAGTCCGACCTCCGCATCCGCGAGCGGCCCGGTCACCGCGGCCAGATAGGCCGGTTCGACCCAGGTGTCGCTGTCGGCCACGACCAGCAGGTCGTGGCGCGCCCGGGCCAGCATGTTGATCAGGTTGCTGACCTTGAGATTACTGCCGTGCAGCCGGGGATCCACCACGACCTCGATCGGCAGTGCCGGAAACTCGCGCACCAGCCGCGCGACGACCGGCAGCGCCGGATCGGCCGGATCGCGGACCCCGAAGACGATCTGGTACTGCGGGTAATCCTGCCGGCAGAAACTGCGCAGGTGTTCATACAGGCCGGGCTCCGCTCCGCACAGTGGCTTGAGCAGCGTGACCGGCGCCTGCACGGCACCGGCCCGCGGCGGCGCCGCGCTGGGCGCCGCCCCGGGCCGCGCACGGCGCAGGGCATCGGCGACCACGGCGGTCACGGCCGCCACGGCATAGCCGGCTGCGGCGGCCAGGCCCGTCCATCCGGCGATAGTCGGCAGCGGCTGCAGCAACGGCATCGGTGCCCCGGCGGGTGTCCCTCAGCGCGATCGAAGTCGCCGCAAGTGCGGGCCGGCGATCGAGTTCAGGTTTCGTGCGCGCGCAGGAAGCGGAAGAACTCGACGCCCTCACGCAGTCGCCGCCGCGTCATTTCCCAGCTGGCCATCATCTCCCTGACGATCTCCCAGATCTTGCGGGGCCGCAGGTAGAAGCGCTTGTAGAACGCCTCCATGCTGTGAAAGATCTCCTGCTTCGACAGATGCGGATAACTGATTGCGGCCAGCTGTACGCCCTGTTCATTGACCAGGTTGACGGCATCGTTTTCCTTGAGCCAGCCATTCTCGACCGCCTGCCGGTACAGCGTCGTACCCGGATAGGGCGCCGCCAGCGACACCTGGATCGTGTGCGGATTGATTTCCTTCGCGAAGCGGATGGTCTTTTCGATCGTCGCCGTGGTCTCGCCCGGGAGACCGAGTATGAACGTGCCGTGAATCAGGATGCCGAGCTTGCGGCAGTCGGCCGTGAAGCGCCGTGCGATGTCGGTGCGCAGGCCCTTCTTGATGTTGTGCAGGATCTGATCATCGCCCGACTCATAGCCGACGAGCAGCAGGCGCAGGCCGTTTTCCTTCATGACGCGCAGCGTGTCGTAGGGCACGTTGGCCTTGGCGTTGCAGCTCCAGGTCATGCCCAGCGCACCCATGCCGCGGGCGATGGCCTCCACGCGCGGCAGATTCGACGTATCGGTGAACGTGTCGTCGTCGAACATGATCTCCTTGACCTGAGGCATGTGCTGCTTGATCCAGTTCACTTCGGCGATGACGCTCTCGGCCGAGCGCACGCGGTAACGATGGCCGCCAACGGTCTGCGGCCAGAGGCAGAACGTGCATTTCGAGCGGCAGCCCCGGCCGGTGTAGAAACTGACGTACGGGTGCTTGAGGTAGCCGATGTAGTAATTCTCGATCTTCAGATCGCGCAGGTAGACCGGTGCCACGAAGGGCAGGGCGTCCATGTTCTCGATCATGGCGCGCGGCGCGTTGTGCACGATGCGGCCGTCGGCGGCGCGATAAGACAGGCCGGTGATCTCCGGCAGCGGCAGCCCGTCGGCCACGTCTTTGCACGTGTAGTCGAACTCCTCGCGGCAGACGAAATCCACCGCTGCCGTGGCGCGCAGCGACCCTTCGGGATCGACCATGGTCTTGGCCCCGACCATGCCGATGAGCATCCGCGGGTTATCCTGCTTCAGCAATTCCGCGAACCGCGCGTCCGTCGGAAATGACGGCGTGCTGGTATGCATGATGACCAGCTGGAAGTCCCGGGCGATGGCGCGGCTCTGTTCCACGGACAGCCCGTCCGCGGGGGCGTCCAGCAGGCGCGAACCCGGTACCAGCGCCGCCGGCTGTGCCAGCCAGGTCGGAAACCAGAAGGATCTGACCTCGCGCTTGGCCTGGTAGCGCGAGCCGGCGCCACCATCAAAGCCCTCGAAAGACGGCGCCTGCAGGAACAGGGTCTTGAATACCGGCCCGGACGGGGAACGGGAAGTCATTGAATGGCCTCTCAAAGCAGGAAAACGGCAACCCGGAAGCAGGCATCCGGCCCTTCCCGCCTTTGCGGGCGACCCGGGGGGAACTGACCCACCCACGGGAGCACATTAGCAGAAACAGCCAGTTAGCGGCCAACACATCCTGGAGGGCCGCGAGCGTACCGCAAGATTGCCTGGGCTAGCCGGAGGGCTGCGGCTATCATAAGCTGACGCTGCCGTGGGGCGCGGCGCGAGAGAGGGCTGCTCAATGCGTTTTCATTCCGCCGGGCCCCGCTGGGCGTTGTGCGCTGCGGGGCCACTGCGATGACCGACAAGGAGCCGCTGGAGCGGCGTTCATCCGGTGAGCTGCTGGCCGACGCCGAGGCGCTCATCCTGGTGGATGAGGCTGACCGCGAAGTCGGTCACCTGAGCAAGGCGGAGTGCCACCGGGACCGCGGTGTCCTGCACCGGGCTTTCTCGCTGCTGATTTTCAATGACGCCGGCGAGCTGCTGCTGCAGCAGCGCGCCGCGTCCAAGCGGCTCTGGCCACGCTACTGGTCGAACAGCTGCTGCAGCCATCCGCGGCGCGGCGAGACCATGGAGACGGCGGTCCATCGACGGCTGTACGAGGAGCTGGGATTGCGCTGTCCGCTGCAGTTCCTGTTCAAGTTCAAGTACCAGGCGCAGTTCGACAGCGCCGGCGCCGAACATGAGCTCTGTTCGGTGTATGTCGGGCGCTGCGCCGGGCCGGTGGCGCTGGATGCGCGGGAGGTCATGGCCGCGCGCTGGATCAGTCCGGAAGCGCTGCAGGCGGAACTGGCGGGTGACAAAGCCGGGAATTTTACGCCCTGGTTCAAGCTCGAATGGGCTCGGATCTGGCGCGAACACCGGGCGGCTCTGGCCGCCCCTTAGATCAGGAGTCAAGGAAATTGGGTATACCGCTCAAACAGGCCTACCAGGTGGGCCGCTATATCGTCGGCCGCAAGCTGCGCGGCGTGAAGCGCTACCCGCTGGTGCTGATGCTGGAGCCGCTGTTCCAGTGTAACCTCGCCTGCGCCGGCTGCGGCAAGATCGATCACCCGAAGGAAACGCTGCAGAAACGACTGAGCGTCGCCGACGCGCTGCGCGCGGTCGACGAGTGCGGCGCGCCGATGGTTTCGATTCCGGGCGGCGAGCCGCTCATCCACAAGGACATGCCCGAGATCGTCGCCGGGATCGTCGCGCGCCGCAAGTTCGTCTATCTGTGCACGAACGCCATCCTGCTGCCCAAGCATATTCATGAATACCAGCCCTCGCCGTACCTGACCTTCTCCATTCACCTGGACGGCAAGCGCGAACGCCACGACGCGTCCGTGTGCATGGAAGGCGTGTTCGACAAGGCGGTGGCGGCGATTCGCCTGGCCCGCAGCCAGGGTTTCCGCGTCACCGTGAACTGCACGCTGTTCAGCGGCGAGGATCCGGACGAGGTCGCCGAATTCTTCGACGAGGCGATGTCATTGGGGATCGAGGGGATCATGGTCTCGCCCGGCTACAGCTATCACCACGCTCCGCGGCAGGACGTGTTCCTGGGACGCAGCGCGAGCAAGCGGCTGTTCCGCGAGATCTTCAAGCGCGGGCGCCGCGAGCGGCCGGGCAAGCGCTGGTCCTTCAATCATTCCGGGCTGTTCCTGGATTTCCTCGCCGGCAACCAGGCGTACCAGTGCACCCCGTGGAGCACGCCGACCTACAACATCTTCGGCTGGCAGCGGCCCTGCTACCTGCTCACCGACGAGGGCTATGCACCGAGCTTCGCATCGCTGCTGAAGGACACGGACTGGGATCGCTACGGCGTGGGCCGCAACCCGGCCTGCGACAACTGCATGGCGCACTGCGGGTTCGAAGGCACAGCGGTCAACGATGCGTTCGCGCATCCGATCAAGGCCATCAAGGCCTCGCTGTTCGGACCGGGACTCACCGGCCCGATGGCGCCCGACCTGCCGATTCTGTACGGCGATCACGTGCGGCACACCGTCGCCACGGTCGCGGTCAGCGACGTGAAACGGGCGGTGCGCGAGCCCGACGCGGCGCAGACCGCCACGCCGAGGCCATGAAGCTGCGCGTCAGCGTCGCGGGCCGCCGTACGTGAGTGGCAGCGGGGGTGCCGCCGTCCGCCCCGAGGCAGCGGCGCCGCCGCAGGAGTTTGGCGCGCTGCTCGTTGCGTGGCGCGCGCGCATGGAGCAGGCCCTGGCGGCGCGGCTGCCGGCGGCCGATGCGGTGCCCACCAGACTGCACCAGGCGATGCGCTACAGCGTGCTCGGCGGTGGCAAGCGGGTGCGGCCGGCGCTGGTATTTGCGGCGGCCCACGCGGTCGGCCTGACCGAGGACCAGGTCGAAGCGGCCGCCTGTGCGATCGAACTCGTGCACGTGTATTCGCTGGTGCACGACGATCTGCCGGCGATGGACAATGACGATCTGCGTCGCGGCCGCCCCACCTGCCACAAGGCCTACGACGAAGCCACGGCCATCCTGGTCGGCGATGCGCTGCAGCCGCTGGCCTTCGAACTGCTGGTCACTGACTCCGCCCTGCCTGCAGCGCCGGCAATACGGCTGCGGCTGATCCAGCTGCTGGCCGCGGCCAGCGGTACCTTCGGCATGGCCGGCGGCCAGGCGATCGATCTCGCCGTGCAGGGCAAGCAGCTCGACATTGCGCAGGTCGAGGAAATGCACGACCGCAAGACCGGTGCGCTGATCCGCGTCAGCGTGCTGATGGCGGCGGCCTGCGTACCCGCTCTCGACCCGCGCCTGCATGAGGCCCTGGCGGGTTTTGCTGCCCCGATCGGACTGGCGTTCCAGATCCAGGATGATCTGCTGGACGTGCTCGGTGACGTGGCCACCCTCGGCAAGGCGACCGGTGCCGACCGCGAAAGGGCAAAGCCCACGCACCCGGCCATCATCGGGATCGAGGCCTCGCAGCAGCGCGTACGCCTGCTGCACGCCCAGGCGATCGATTCGCTGGCGCCGCTGGGCCCCAAGGCGGATCTGCTGCGTGCGCTGGCCGACTGGCTGCTGTACCGGCGACAGTGATGCCGGTCTGCGACGGGGGCCCGGCCGGGCGCTTCGGGCGCCGGGCTGAGCGAGCCTAGTACGGCACCGGCCGCCCGTTTATCATAATCGGGCGGCCGTGCCCGACGGCGACCTGACGCCCGGTTCCGCCGCGGGGCTTTGGGGCCGTCGCGGCCTGCTGCCGTGGTAGAGTCTTGATGGGATCGGCCACAGGGAGCCGCCTGCAAGCCGACTGGGTTCGGCGCCTGCAGGACCGGTTGGCCCTCCCTGAACAAATCAGGCCCACACTGGCCACAGCGAACTGGTGTTGTGCGTACGACGATGCGAGAAACCGTACCGATGGGTTCCGGCGTGTCCGATGAGAGCTACCAGGAGCAGATCCTCCCGCTGGTATCACGGACCTTTGCGCTGACGATCCCCGAACTGCCCGCGGCGCTCAGGCTCGCGGTGACCAACGCCTATCTGCTGTGCCGGATTGCCGACACGATCGAGGACGAGTCGGCGGCCTCGACTGCGGACACGCTGCGGCTGCTGCAGCGGTTCGTCGCGGTCGTGTGCGACCGCGATGCGCCGGCGCGGCTGGTGCAGGATCTGGTGCCGCAGCTTTCCGGGCGGACGCTGCCGGCGGAACGCGACCTGGTGCTCCACATGGAGCGGGTCCTGGCCGTGACTGCCCGCCTCGACCCGAGGCAGCGCGCCGCGATTCAGCGCTGCGTCAAGGTGATGTGCGGCGGCATGCACAAATACCAGCGTACCGCCAGCCTCAGGGGCCTGGCGCGCCTCACGGACATGGACGACTACTGCTATTACGTCGCCGGCGTCGTGGGCCAGATGCTCACGGAACTGTTCTGCAGCTACTCCGACGAGATCGCGCAGCGGCGCGATGCCCTGCACGCACGTGCGGTCTCGTTCGCGCAGGGGCTGCAGATGACCAATATTCTCAAGGATGTCTGGGAGGATCACGGCCGTGGCGCCTGCTGGCTGCCGCAGGAGATCTTCACGCGCCATGGCCTTGACCTGGCGGACCTGTCGGCCGGAAAGCCGGATGCGCGCTTCGACGCCGGCCTGCGCGAGCTGGTGGGCGTGGCGCACGCGCACCTGCGCAATGCACTGGATTTCACGCTGCTGATTCCAGCCCGCGAGGCGGGCATTCGCCGCTTCTGCCTGTGGGCCACGGGCCTGGCGGTGCTGACGCTGCGCCGGATCGCGCAGACGCCGGGCTTTACCAGCGGCGCCCAGGTCAAGGTATCGCACGCGGCCGTGGCCGCGACCAAGCTGCTCAGCAATGCCGCCGTGCGCAACGACTGGCTGCTGCGGCGCCTGTTTGCGTATGCCGCCCGGGCCCTGCCGCTGGCCAAGCCCGTGGCCGTGGGCCGCCCGGCGCAGTCCACGCAGTACGCTGCCGGTCCGGTGGTGGAATTCACCGCTACAGAGAGATCAGCCCATTGAAGAGCGATTCCCCGATACTCGAGAGTTTCGAGCAGCAGGCGCGTGAACAGCCCGGCCTGATCTCCTCCGTACTGGTGCGCGTCGATGAACCGGCGCCGCTGGACCAGGCCATCGAAGCCGCGCGCGCGGCGCTCAGCGCGCGGCAGTCCGCGGCAGGCCACTGGCAGTTCGAGCTGGAGGCCGACTGCACGATTCCCGCCGAGTACATCATGATGATGCACTTCCTCGCCGAGATCGATCCGGCGCTGGAGGCGAAGCTGGCCGCGTATCTGCGCGCCACCCAGGCCGCGCACGGCGGCTGGCCGCTGTACCGGGGCGGTGAACTGAACATCAGCTGCAGCGTCAAGGCGTACTACGCCCTGAAACTTGCCGGCGACGACCCGGATGCGCCGCACATGGCGCGCGCGCGCGCGGCCATCCTGGAGCGGGGCGGCGCCGCGCGTGCCAATGTGTTCACGCGCATCGCGCTCGCCCTGTTCGGGCAGGTTCCCTGGCGCGCCGTGCCCTATATCCCGGTCGAGATCATGCTGCTGCCGCGCTGGTTCCCGTTCCACCTCGACAAGGTGTCGTACTGGTCGCGCACGGTCATGGTGCCGCTGTTCGTCCTGTGCACGCGCAAGCCGCGCGCGAAGAATCCGCGCGACGTGCACGTGCGCGAGTTGTTCACGACGCCGCCGGAACGGGAGCGCGGCTACTTCCGGCTGCCCCCGGAGCGCAGTGGCGTACTGCCCAGGGCCTTCATACTGCTGGACCGCGTGGCCCGCTCGTTCGACCGGCTGATACCGCGCAGCGTGCGCGAGCGCGCCACGCGCCGGGCCGAAAGCTGGGTGCTGGAGCGGCTGAACGGCGAGGACGGGCTCGGGGGCATCTTTCCGGCGATGGTCAACGCGCTCGAGATGATGGAACTGCTCGGCTATGCGCACGACGATCCGCGGCGCGTGACCGCCAAACGCGCGCTCGAGAAACTCCTCGTGGTGCAGGAGAGCAGTGCGTATTGCCAGCCGTGCCTGTCGCCGGTCTGGGATACGGCGCTCGCTGCCCTGGCCATGCAGGAAGTGGGCGGTGCCGGCGGCGCGAGGGCCGCCGGGCGCGCGCTCGAGTGGCTGCAGGCGCGCCAGCTGCACGACGAGCCCGGTGACTGGCGGGTGCGGCGTCCCGACCTGCCGGGCGGCGGCTGGGCGTTCCAGTACCTCAACAGCTACTACCCGGACCTCGATGACTCGGCCGTCATCGTCTGGGCCATGCATCGGGCGGGCGATGGCCGGCGGTACGCGGCGTCCATGGAACGCGCGCTGAACTGGCTGGCCGGGATGCAGAGCCGCAACGGCGGCTTTGCCGCCTTTGATGTCGACAACACCTGTTACTACCTCAATCACATACCGTTCGCGGATCATGGCGCGCTGCTCGATCCGCCCACGAGCGACGTCACGGCACGTGTCCTGACCGTGCTGGCGCAGGTCGGCCGGCCGCAGGACACAGAGGCGGTCGCGCGCGCGATCGCCTTCCTGAGAAAGGAACAGCTGCCCGACGGATCCTGGTTCGGGCGCTGGGGCACCAATTACATCTATGGCACCTGGTCCGTGCTCATGGCCTTTGGCCACGCGGGCATCAGTGAGGACGATCCGGCCGTGCGCCGCGCCGTGCAGTGGCTGGCCGGAAGGCAGCACGCGGACGGTGGCTGGGGTGAGAGCAACGATACCTACTCGATGCCGGACGGCAATGCCGACCGCTCCGCCAGCACACCCTATCAGACGGCCTGGGCGCTGCTGGGGCTGCTGGCGGTCGGTGAGGCCGATTCGCCGGTTGTCGGGCGCGGCGTCGAATACCTGCTGCGTACGCGTCAGGCCGACGGGCTCTGGAGCCATCCGAGCTTCACGGCACCCGGCTTTCCGCGGGTCTTCTACCTCAGGTATCACGGTTACTGCGCATACTTCCCGCTCTGGGCGCTGGCGGCATATCGCAATCGCGCGCGGCGCGGGGCGACCCATTGAATGTAGTCGGCATCGTCTGTGCGCTGGCGTCCGAAGCACGCCACCTGGATCCCGCGTTGCGGCGGCACGCAGCACTCGCCTCGCTTGCCGACGGCACGCTGCTGGTCGTGAGCGGCATCGGTGCAGCGGCGGCGCGCTCCGGCGCGCATGCGCTCATGGCGGCCGGGGCCGGCGCCCTGGCGACGTTCGGCCTGGCCGGCGGCCTGGATCCGGAACTGGCGGCCGGTGCGATTGTGCTGCCCAATGAAGTCGTGGCGCTCGACGGCACGGCGGTGGCCACTGCAGGCGCATGGCGGGAACGGGTGGCCGCCGGGATCACGGCCCGCGCACCGGCGGCACGGGGAAGATTGCTGAGCAGCGGCGGAGCCATCGGGTCGATCGCCGACAAGGCGGCGCTGCATCGGGCGACGGGGGCCGTGGCCGTGGACATGGAAAGCCTGGCCGTGGCCCAGGCGGCGGCGGCCCGCCAGCTGCCGTTCATTGCGGTGCGCGTGATCGTGGACACGGCCGCGGATGCCGTGCCGTGGGCGGCGATGGCGGCCGCCGACGGTGCCGGGCATGTGCGCCTCGGGCGCCTGATCGCCGCCCTGCTGCGCGCGCCGGCCGAACTGGCGCCGCTCATCCGGCTGGCGCGCTGTTATCGCGCCGCGAGCCGTTCGCTGGCACTGGTCGCGCGTTCCGGGTGCCTCGGCCACGGGGCCTTTGCGGCGGGCGTCGATGCCCGCGTGGCATGAAAGCGCTGGTCACGGGCGCCACGGGTTTTGTCGGCTCCGCGGTCGGCCGCGCGCTGCTGCAGGACGGCTGGCAGGTGCGCGTACTGGTTCGCAGGGGCTCGGACCGCCGTAATCTCGACGCTCTGGCCGTCGAGCTGTTTGAGGGCGACCTGGCCGACCGCCGTTCGCTCGATGGCGCGCTGCGCGGCTGCGCGGCCCTGTTTCACGTAGCGGCCGACTACCGGCTCGGTGCGCGCCACCCCGAGCAGCTGTATCGGACGAACGTCGACGGTACCCGCAATGTACTCGAGGCGGCGCGGCACGCCGGCGTCGAGCGCATCGTCTATACGAGCAGCGTCGCCACGATGGGTCTGCCGGCGGATGGATCACCCGGCCGGGAAACGACTCCCGTGGGACTCGCCGACATGATCGGCCATTACAAGCGCTCCAAGTATCTGGCCGAACAGGTGGTGCTCGAGGCCGCCGCCGCCGGGAGCCCGGTGGTGATCGTCAATCCGTCCACGCCGGTGGGACCGGGCGACATCAAGCCCACGCCAACGGGACAGATCGTGCTGGACGCGGCCGCAGGACGGACTCCGGCATACGTGGATACGGGCCTGAATGTCGTGCACGTCGACGACGTCGCGGCCGGACACCTGCTGGCCTATCGTCTCGGGCGTGTCGGTGAACGCTATATCCTCGGGGGCGAAAACATGACGCTGCGGGAAATCCTGGGCGAGATCGCGCGCCTCGTGGGCCGCAGACCACCGCGCATCCGCCTGCCGATCGCCGCGGTGCTGCCGGTCGCGTACGTCGCCGAGGGGCTCGCGCGGCTCACCGGGCGCCCGCAGCGCGTCACACTCGAGGGCGTGCGCATGGCACGCAAGCGGATGTTCTTTTCGAGCGAGAAGGCGGTCCGTGAGCTCGGCTACCGGTGGCGCGCGCCGTCACAGGCGTTCGAGGACGCGATCGCCTGGCTGCGCGGGCAGCGGCTTCTGGACTGACCCTCAGCGGGGCGGAGCACCCGCTGGATCGGGTGGCGCGGCCGGCGTTGGGAGCGGAGCCGGTGCGGGCGCCGGTGCTGAGTCCGGTTCATCGAACGAGGGCAGGTCCACGGGTACGCCACCGCCGTCGACTTCTCCCTGCTTGTTCTGCAGGAACACGGAACGCAGTGTCGCGTAGGGATCGAGCGCACCGCTCAGGAGCGCGTTCAGCTGGCCCTCGGTGGAGACACGCATGTCGAGGCCGCCACCAACGAGGCGCGCTTCCTTGACCGCGTTGCGCCGGTTGTAGCTGGCCCAACGCACCGGATCGATGAGCAGGTCCGCGCCGGCGCCCACCAGATCGCGCACCGTCGTCGGGCCCACCAGAGGCACGTACATGTAGGGGCCAGGCCGCAGCCCAAAGCGCCCCATGGTGACCCCGAACTCGTTGCCCTGATGACTCAGGCCCTGCCGCCCCGCCACGTCGATCAGACCCAGCAGGCCGATGGTCGAGTTGGTCACGAAGCGTGCGGCCGCCACGCCGGCCGGCCTGAAACGCAGCTGGAGGACGTCGTTGACGAAGGCACCGGGTTCGGAGAGGTTGATGAATGCATTGTGCAGCCCGCGGCCGATGGGGCCGGGCGTCAGCCAGCGATAGAGTTTCGCCACATGGCGGATGACGTGACGGTCGAGCGCGTCCTCGAAGGCATAGGCCCTGCGGTTCACCCGCTCCCAGGGATCGGAGGGCGTCGGTGCGGCCGCGGGCGGCGGTGCGGCCGCGGGGGACGTGCTCGCCGCCTGTGCTGCCGGCGGGCTGCTGATGAGCAGTGCGCCGAGCATAGCGGCGATCACATTGCGGTGCATGTGCCATCCCGTACCAGACCGCGTGCATAGTAATGTGTCGCTCCGCTCTTGTGTGAACCGCAGGACAGTCCATGAGCCGGGGCACACACGCGCCGGGGCACACTGGACGCAGCGATCCAAGTCATGTTCAATCGCCGCAACGGTCAGCGATGGACGTGGAATGATCAAGTGCGAAGCGGACGGCCCGGCGACGTGAACGACGCGTTGCGCCGGCACAGGTCGTTCGCGGGGCGGCTGGTGGGGTTCTGCGCCGATCAGGCCTGGCTCATCGTCCTGGCCGCCGTCCTGCTGGGGGCCGTGGCTGCCGACTACAGCCTCGGACACTTCGTCGTCAGTACCGACACGCAGGATCTGCTGTCGCCGAAGCTGGCCTGGCGAATCCGCGAAGCCGCCCTGAATCGGGCCTTTCCGCCCGCCCGCTCGCAGATCGTCTTGGTCGTCGATGGGCAGACGCCGGAACTGTCCGAGGCCGCCGCCGGGGCACTCGCCGATGCGTTGCGGAACCAGCAGACGCTGTTCCATGCCGTGCGACAGCCCGACGCCGGCGTCTTCTGGGCACACAACGGACTGCTCTACGCGTCGACAGCCGATGTCCGGAAAGCGACGGCCGAGCTGATCAAGGCGGAGCCGCTGCTCGGGCCGCTGGCGGCCGATCCGTCGCTGCGCGGCCTGACGGGCACCTTGTCGACCGTCCTGCAGGGGGTCGGCAGCGGCCAGGGCGCGCTGCGGGACCTGCAGGCTCCAATCCGGCAGCTGGCCGACGTCCTCGAGCGCCAGCGAACCGGCCAGCCGGCATTTTTTTCATGGCGCACGCTGATCACCGGCGGCAGGGCTGACACGCGCGAACTGCG
>Ga0075017_100000623_pt1 | contig 20176 bp, 21 predicted proteins | sample AleBraG_ABR_2012_FD_71475 | JGI IMG/M metagenome (GOLD analysis project Ga0075017, IMG submission 71475) | Freshwater sediment microbial communities in response to fracking from Pennsylvania, USA - Alex Branch Run_MetaG_ABR_2012 | ecosystem: Environmental > Aquatic > Freshwater > Creek >... | reverse complement strand
AAGGGCCGCCGCACCCATGGAATGCGGAACTCATGCGCCAGCCGCGCCAACGACTCCAGCACCGGCGGCAGCAGGTGCGTGTGCTTGTGCGTGTCCAGGTGAGTGGGCTGAATGCCGGCATCAACAATCCGCTGCACCTGGGCCGAGAAAACCGCATAGGGCTCAATTCGTTTCTGCCCCAGAGCCCAAATCAATTGCGCCACGGAATCGGGCAAGCCGGGGCTGCCCACCAAAACCAAGTGAGCGCCCACGTCCAGCGACGGATGCTCCCGCGCCAACCGCACCGCATCCTCGAACTGCGCGCCCGTGGCCATCAGAGTGGTGGCCGTGAGAATCCCGCTTTGGTGCGCCGCGACGATTCCCTGGTTCACGTCGCGCGTGAAGCCAAAGTCGTCCGCGTTCACGATCAGGTATTTCTGCAAGCAGTAGTTACTCTGGCGCTGGCCTCGTGGGGCGGTCCCCCCGGACCGCGGCGGACGTCCTCGTCCGCCTGCCCGTCGGGACGAGGGCGCCCGTCCCACCGGGCTTCTCCGGCGCCGGCTCCGTGATCCAAACACATACTCAGTTTCAAAAAATGCTCAGCTTGATGTGCAGAAACTTCTTGGGATTGCTCCGGAAATCCTTCATCAGACCGTTCAGTTCGCGCGTGGCGCCGCTCAAGTTATCGTAAAGCTGGGCGTTGACCAACAATTGGCCCAACGTCCCCTGTCCGGAGTTGATCTTGTCCATCAAGACGTCAACACGCGCCATGGTCTCGTGCAACTGATTGGCTAGGTCGTCACTCTTGAGGAGTTTGCCCGCCGTGCCTTTGCCCGCATTCAAGTCGGTGACGATCTTATGAAGATCCTCGGTGGTGCGGTGCAACTCGTCGTACAGCGCCGGGTCTTTCAGGAATTTACCAGCCGACCCCTGCCCTTGCTCCAAGCCCTCAATCAGCGTATCCATGCGCTTGAGAGTGCCCTGCACCTGATCGTACAGCTCACGATCGTAGATCAATTTGCCCAGCGTGCCTTTATCGTTGTCCAACGCGGCAGCCAACTTATTGACCTCATCCACAATCTGCAGCGCATGGTTGTACAACGTCTCGTCCACCAGCAACTTTCCGATGCTGCCTTGGCCGGATTCCACCATGCCCACAATCTTGTCCACGCGCGTCACAATCCCCTGAAACGAAGTCAACACCGCGTAGCCCTGCTGCACCACATCTTCAAACTCGGCGGTGTTCAGACTCGGCAACTCCTGTCCGTTTTTGACGGTGTTTTCGCTCCTGCCCGACTTGATGTTGATGAACTTGGTGCCCAACACATTCGCCGCGCTGATGGAGGTGCGCGAATCCAGCGGGATGTCTTTGAGGTGCGCTTCCTGAATTTCCAACTCGATTTTCACCAGCCGCGATGGGTCCTTGCTGCCTGACAAGATGATTTGCGACACCTTGCCGATGGGAATACCGTCGAGGTTCACGGGCGCGCCGGTATCCAGCGCCGCCGCATCGTTTAAGTATGTGTAGATCTTGGCCTCCGACGTAAACAGGTTAGAGTTGCCCGTAATCAGCACAATCAGCACGGCTAGAATGATCATGCCCACCACTGCCAGCACGCCAACTCGTAATCTCGCCCACCCGACTCTGGTCTGACTTGGCATTCGTTTACCTGCGCCTCAGCACAAATTTGGACACGTACTCATCTTTCGACGCCTCCAGCTCCGCTTGCGAACCTTCAAAACAGAGGCGCCCCTCGTTCATCACCATGAAAATCGTCTGGGATTTCGCGCCGTTGCCGGAGCCATTGGTCGGCTCCAGCCCTTCACGTTTCGCATTGTAACTAAAATTTGCCATGATCTGCCCGTCCTGATAGCGGTGAGTAACAATCAGATTGGCGGTCCTCTGGGTATCGCGTTCTTTGGCCACCAGCGCCATGATGGTGTTCGCCGTAATCGGATCCAGTCCCGCCGTCGGGGAATCGTAGAGCACCAGCGGCGGTTCTGTCACCACAGCCCGGGCGATGCCTACGCGCCGCCGCATACCCCCGGACAGCTCATTGGGAAATTTATCCAGCGTGTGACTGAGTTCCACAAAACTGAGCGCATCCTGTACTTTCTCATGCACCTGGTTCTCTGGAAGTTTCTTCTTGCGATTCACCAACGGATAGCCGACGTTCTGTTCCACCGTCAGCGAATCGAACAGGCCGCCTTCTTGAAACAACACGCCCACCCGGCTGCGCAGATCAAAGAGTTGCTTCTCTTTCAACCCCGTGATGTCCTGGCCGAACAGAAACACCTTGCCGGAGTTCACTGGCAACAAGCCGATGGCCGCTTTCAAAAGCGTGGTCTTGCCGGTGCCCGCCGCGCCCAACAGAACTCGCGTCTGCCCCGGTGTCACGGAAAACGAAACGTTGTCCACCGCCACCAAGTCGTCGAACCGGATGGTCACGCCCTCAAACCGCAATAGCTCTTCTTGAGTTTCAACCGGCATCAGTGAAGATTGACGAACACGCGCGTGATCAGTGAGGTCAGCACGAACACCCAAACCATGCCCACCACCACCGCCTCGGTTGTTGCGCGGCCCACTCCTTGCGTGCCGCCGGTCGTCCTCAGGCCGTAGAAACAGCCTACCAGGGAGATCACAAAACCGAACAGGAACGGCTTCATCAGACCCTGAACAATGTCGTTGTACTCCAACGCCTTATAGGCGGTCTTCCAATACGCGGTGGGTGTCAGCCCGATGGTGTAATAAGCGATGAAGAAGCCGCCGATCATGCCGACAAAGTCGGCTACGATCGTCAGCACCGGAAGCATGATGGCCGTGGCAATCATACGCGGCGTCACCAGCTTTTGGATCGGGTCCGTGCCCAGGGCCCGCATCGCGTCAATCTGCTCGGTCACTTTCATGGAACCGAGTTCGCTGGCGATGCCGCTCGCGTTGCGCCCCGCTACCACAATGGCCGTCAGCAGCGGCCCCAACTCGCGGACCAGCGTGATGGCGACGATCTGCCCCACCTGGCCTGTGGCCCCATATTGCTCGAGTGCGCGGCCCATCTGCATGGTGATGATCAAGCCGCTGGCAAACGACGTGAGCACCACAATCATGAGGCTGCCCACGCCTATGGAATCCATCTGGATGGCGATGTCGTCGGCGTAATGCGGAGGACGCACTACGTTGGCCAATGCCCGGCCAGTGAGGATGTAGAAATCTTGAATTACCGCTACGGGCGACTTCAAGAATTCGAACAAGCCGGGGCCTCCATAACCCCCGATGCTAGCATACGGTAGAAAGAGATCCTTGCCGTGAGCCTGACGCAAATTCCAGGGATTCTGGTCGGTCACGCCTCCGACTACGAGGGCTTGACGGGCTGTACGGTAATTTTGTGCGAGGGCGGAGCGGTGGGCGGCGTTGACGTCCGCGGTTCGGCCACCGGCACCTCCGAGTTCGACCTGCTCAATCCGCTCAACGTCACCGATCGGATCAACGCCGTCTGTCTGGCCGGCGGTAGCGCGTTTGGCCTGGAAGCATCCGCCGGCGTTCGGCGCTATCTCGAACACAAAGGGATTGGTTACGATACCGGAGTGGCCAAGGTCCCGTTGGTGCCCGCAGCCATTCTCTTCGATCTCGCCATCGGCAAGGCCAACGCCCATCCCACCCGGGAAATGGGCGAGGCCGCCTCCGCCGCGGCAACCAATAAACCGGTCGTGGAAGGCGCAGTCGGGGCCGGTACCGGTGCCACCGTGGGCAAGATCCTGGGCATGAAGCAGGCGATGAAATCCGGCATCGGCTCGGCCACCGTCAGCTTGCCCAACGGCGTGCTGGTGTCGGCGCTGGCCGCCGTCAACGCCTTCGGAGACGTCGTCGATCCAGCCACCGGCAAGATCATCGCGGGCGCAAGGAAAGCGGCCGATTCTTCGGACTTCGCCAACACCGCCGAAGTTCTAAAAAGCGGCCGCCGAGGCGGCTTCGCGGCTTCTCACACGACGCTGGTCGTAGTAGCCACCAACGCAAGATTGACCAAAGTGATGGCCAACAAACTGGCCCAATTCTCCAGCATCGGCGTGGCGCGTTCCATCTCTCCGGTCTGGACCATGTATGACGGCGACGTCACTCTGGCGCTCTCGCTGGGCACGCTGGAGGCGGACATCAACGCCCTCGGCGTCGCCGCCGCGGAAGCCGTTTCCCAATCCATCGTGCGAGCCGTTCGCCTGGCCCCCACCCTAGGTGGCGTGCCGGGCCTCCAAAATGGGGACAGTCACTAATTTCACCTTTTCCAGCAAGCAAAAGCGCGATGACAAACCCTGCGTTCGCGGGATGCGGATTGCAGTCAACGACGTTCTCGGCTGGCTACAACCCATGGCATGACCGAGAAAGAGATTCTGGACGAGCATCCCGGCCTCGAGAAAGAGGACTTCGCCGCTGTTTATGCTTTCGTTGCCGATTGTGACCGCTGACCTTCCCTTACGCTGCGCGATCGGAGATGGTCTTCAGTCCGGCGGCCAACAGCCATCGGCGATATTGCGGCATGCGGCCGCGCGTGGCTTCTTCATAGAGGCGGCGGAGACTGGCGGAGATAGCGCCGATGGAGCGGTTCCGACCGGTCTGTGGTCTACCTTGGTGACCGGGCCGATCTCGACGTCCGCCATTTTGCGAAACGAAAGATGGTCGAGCGCCCGCCGCATGTGGCCGCCGGGATCGCCGTCCTGCAGTGGCAAACTATTGGCCATGGGGCTGATAGGCTCAATCCGTATCGAAGTCAGCGGCCATAGATCTGACCTCGGCCGCTGGCGGGTTGCACAGCGGCCTTCCGAACCGCGCCTCCGTGATTACGTCCTTGGTTACTTCGCAAGTGAGGGCTTGTTGCCCAAACCATTGCATGAGCGGCACCTCCCAGCGCTTGAAGTCGCGATCGTGTTGAACTTCGCTGCACCTCATCGAATCATCGATCCATCAGACCTGAAGCGCACAACCGAGCTCAGAAACGCATGGATCGTCGCTCCGCAGCATCGCCATCGGATCCAAGAGGCTTTTGGATCTCGGAATTTTATGGTGATTCGCTGTACTCCAATCGGCGCACAGATGCTTCTGGGCGCGCCGATGGACCTGCTTACGGATCGTACTGTCGCTCTGGAGGATCTCGATAGTCGATTTTCGCAGCTCCTCACAGCGCATGCGGAGGCCACAAACGATTGGGCCGCGCGGTTTGACATCGTAGAGAACATAATCGCTGAACGATTGGCCTCCGCGCCGCCCCCTCCGGCGGGTCTGCTGCATACATGGCGGACACTCCAGCAATCGCCAAATCATGTCGATTTGGGACGGCTTCCGGAGGAATTCGGATGCAGCCGGCGCCATCTGATCGCCCAGTTCCGCACATATTTCGGCATGGCTCCAAAAACGATCGCCAGGATCAGCCGCTTCCATCGGGCTGTCGCAGCGGTCCATCGCGCAGGGCGGCGAGATGCCTTATCGTATGCGGAGGGCAAACCGTATCTGGATCGTCAGGAGGCCGGCACCGTTCGCACCGCCACTCAAACGGCGATTCGTTGGTCGGATTTGGCGCTCGGTTGCGGCTACTACGACCAGCCCCATTTCATCAACGAGTTCGAGTCCTTTTCAGGACTGAGTCCCCTCGAATTCCTGCGGCGGACTCGCGACGAATAGCCAGCCACCGGTCAAGCGCGGTCAAATTTTTCCAATACCGCGTTGACGTTCTCGTGCGATAACGATTTATCGGTGTATTTGCGAACCGCAAAGGAGGAACCCAATGGCAATCCCTACTCAGGCCGAGATTGAGGATAAACTTCGTGGCGAAGATCTCAACGCCTGGCTAGACTTGTGGCGCGCGGAGCAGGGTCCGGCCAAGCCGGGCGCACTGAAGCTCATCGCCGAAGTGATTCCGTTTCCGATTGACGAGAGCCTGCGGGTTTTGGACGTGGGTTGCGGGACAGGCGACGGCGGCCGCGCCATTCATGCGCGATTTCCCCGCGCGCAAATCGATTCCGTGGATCGGAATGAGTTCTTTGTTTCGCTGTGCGGCGCGGTCAATCGCCGCGATGGCATAGGCGGGCGGACGTGGGCGTGTGATCTGTCGAAACCAAACTGGCGGCGCGATTTGGCCAGCGACTATGATGTCGCGGTAGCCGTCAACACCGTGCATTGGTTCAGCTTGGCACAGGCCGCAGTACTTTTCGGCGACATCTTTCAGTCGCTCCGCTCAGGTGGCGTTTTTCTGCTTATGGAACCGGTGGGAGCGGAGCCGCCGTTTGCACCCGGGTTCAACATCTGGCGAAAGGAACAACCCAGCCAGCACAGGTACGAAGACTGGCGCCGCTTCTGGTCGCGCGTGGATGCTCTAGTGGGCTATGATTATGGCTTCCTCGGCGAGCCGCCTGACGATCAAAATCACATAGGTGAAAGGCTCTCTGTGTTGCGATGGGTTGGTCTGCTCACGGATGCTGGCTTTGAGTCTATCGATGTCCTACTGAGAGACGCCGAAAAATTGGTCCTGGCAAGTGTCAAACCTTGATCACCAGCACGGATGAGGGGACCCCTCCTTCTATTACGCCGAAATCTCGGAGACCTTCGCGTCCGTGACAACGTCAACGCTCTGGGCCATCCCGTTGCGAGGCGGGTTAAAACCCGCGGCAAGCTGAAGCTTCTCCCACGACGAATTTACGCGGCGCGATCGGAGATGGTCTTCAGTCCGGCGGCCAACAGCCATCTGCGATATTGCGGCATGTGGCCGCGCGTGGCTTCTTCATAGAGACGGCGGAGACTGGCGGAAATGGCGCCGATGGAGCCGCTTCCAACCGGCCTGTGGTCGACCTTGGTAATCGGGCCGATCTCGACGGCCGTGCCGGTAAAGAACAGCTCGTCACAAATGTAGAGTTCGCTGCGGTCAATGGGGCGTTCGATCACCTCGAGCTTCAGCTCGGTGCGGGCGAGTTCCATGATCGATTCGCGGGTGATGCCTTCCAGTATGTTTTCGCTTCCCGGAGGGGTGATCAGCTTGCCGTTGCGCACCATGAAGATATTGCAGGTGGCGCCTTCGGCTACGTGGCCGTGCTCCGTCAGGAAGATCGCCTCGTCAAATCCGTTGAGCCTAGCTTCGTCGCTGGCCAAAGCGCTGTTGACGTAAGCGCCGCAGATCTTGCCGCGGCCCGGAATGGCGTTGTCTTCGATGCGGCGCCACGACACGACTCCGGCGTGCAGCCCGTTCTCGCTGGGCAGATAAGCGCCAAAGGGGATAACGATCACGGTGAATGCATCCTGACTGTCTGGCGCGACGCCGATCCGTTCCGCGCTCTTGTAGGCCAGCGGACGGACATAAACATTGGTTCGGAATTGATTGCGGCGGATCAGTTCGCGGGTCACGTCGCAGAGCTGAGCGGGGCTGAGCGGAACCTGCATCCGCAAAATGCCACAGTTCTTTTTCCAGCGTACGTAGTGATCCTGCGGGCGCATCAGGAACAGGTCCTGCTGCGGTCCATCCCAGTAGCCACGTATGCCCTCAAACACTCCCGTCCCGTAGTGGAGGGCGTGCGTCAGAATGCTGACTTTGGCGTCCTTCAGTGGGACGTATTCATTGTTGAAGTAGACAATTACGTCGGCATTGCTTTCCATTTTCATAACTTGCCTCCTGCGATCAGGGCTGCCTCGTCGATTGCCAGCAGCTTGGGGTTGGAAATAAGCCGCTGGAGAGCGGCGGTAATGTGCGTTATCGGGATCGACGGCGTAGCCGCCAGCAGCGCGCCCAGCATGGCGATATTCGCGGCGCGCGCATCTCCGATCTCGTTGGCGGCCTGGCTGAAATTCCGCACAATCCAGCGGACATCGCCGCGTTGGATATCGGCCGGCAGTTGATCCGCGTTGAAGATCACCCATCCGCCGGGCTTGACGCCTGCTAGAAACTTGCGCAGAGACGGCTCATTCATGGCGATGAGAACGTCCGGGGCGTTGACCAGCGGCGAATCAATGGTGCGCCGCGACAGGCGCACATGGCAGTTAGAGGTGCCGGACCGCATCTCCGGCCCGTAAGACGGGAGCCAGGAGACTTCGAGACCGCTGTCGAGGCCGGCTTCAGCGAGAATGGTCCCCAGCAGCAGGACGCCCTGGCCGCCGAAACCGGCGATCTTGAACTGCAGATCGAAGTCCGCCGGAAACTCGCTGGCGTGGTCCTGCCCCTTGCCGTTCAGCCCGGCATGAATGCCGAGAATCTCCGGCACCTGCTCCAGCGGCGCCGGAGGAGGCGGCGGCGTGCGCGGAACGGCGGTCGCCGTGTGGTCGCGCATCACCGACAACGGGAAAGTTTTGGCGAGTTCATCGCGCACCCAGTGCTGCGCGTCGATCGGATCCATCTTCCAGATGGTGGGGCAAGGAGAGAGCACTTCTATCAAAGAGAAGCCCAGTCCCTTGACTTGGTTCTCGATGGCTTTATAAATCGCCTTGTCTGCCTTGGCGATTTGCCGGTTGTCGCCCAGCGCGACGCGTTCGATATAGACCGGAGCTTCGAGGGTGGCAAGCAGCTCGCTCATGTGCAGCGGATAGCCATCGTTCAGCGCGTCGCGGCCTTGAGGCGTAGTTAAGCTCTTCTGTCCAATTAAAGTAGTGGGCGCCATCTGGCCGCCGGTCATGCCGTAAATCGCGTTGTTAACGAAGATGATGGTGATGTTCTCGCCGCGATTGGCGGCATGCAGAATCTCCGCCGAACCGATAGAGCATAGATCGCCGTCGCCTTGATAGCCGATGACGATGCTGTCCGGACGGCCGCGTTTCACCGCAGTCGCAACAGCGGGAGCACGTCCATGGGCGGCTTGAATGTTGCCGACATCGAAGTAGTAGTAGGCGAATACCGAGCAGCCCACCGGGCTGATCAGGACGGTACGGTCCTGGATGCCGAGCTTGTCGATGGCTTTGGCCACCATCTTGTGAATGATCCCGTGACCGCAACCCGGGCAGTAGTGCGTCTGGTGCTGGAGTTCGGCTTTGCGTTCATAGACCGGATAGAAGGACTTGGCTTTCTCCTCCTTCACTTCGAAACCAGCCAAAACACTAGGCATAGATCACCTCCAGCGATTCGCTTGCAGCCGTCTTCAGTTGCAGAAATTTGAACACCTCCGCGGCGGAGGGAACGTTGCCGCCCAGGCGGTTGTAGAACTCGACCGGCCGGGCGCCGTTGAGGCTGAGACGTACATCTTCCACCATCTGGCCATTGCTCATCTCGACCACGACAAACATCCGCGCCCTGCGAGCGAGGCGTTGGAATTCCGTCGTGGGGAAGGGATAGAGCGTGATCGGACGCAGCATGCCCACGGCTTGGCCGGCGGCGCGGGCTTGTTCGGCGACTGCTTTCAGCACACGGGCGACAATGCCGTAGCCAACCAGAACGACTTCGGCGTCGGCGGTGCGGTAGTGCTCGGCGCGGGCTTCGTTCTTTTCCGCTTCGCGGTACTTGGCTTCGAGGTGGCGCACATGTGCTTCCAACGCATCCGGTTCGAGACAGATGGAAGTGATCAGATTGCGGCGCGTCGCGGCTGTGCCGGTCACTGCCCAGTCTGGAGTCGCTGGCTGCACGGCTTTGGCGGGCAACTCCACCGCTTCCACCATTTGACCGATGCAACCGTCGGCCATGACGACCACCGGGTTGCGATAACGGTCGGCGAGTTCAAATCCCAGGGCGGTGAGATCGGCCATTTCCTGGACCGAATCGGGCGCCAGCACGAGGGTGTGATAGTTGCCATGGCCGCCGCCTTTGACCACCTGATGATAGTCGCCTTGATCCGGAGCGATGTTGCCGAGGCCGGGTCCGCCGCGCGTGATGTCGGCAATGACGCAAGGCAGCTCCGCGCCCGCCATGTAACTGATGCCTTCCTGCATCAGGCTGATGCCGGGGCCGCTGGAGGACGTCATGCAGCGGATGCCGGCTGAGGCGGCTCCGTACAGCATGTTGATGGATGCAGTTTCACTCTCGGCCTGGACAAACGTGCCGCCCACGGCAGGCAGGTACTTGGCTGCGCCCTCCGTGATCTCGCTGGCCGGTGTGATTGGATAACCATAGAACGCGCGGCAGCCGGCCAGGATCGCGCTCTTGATCAGCGCTTCATTTCCGTTCATCAATGTGCGCATTGGTTTCTCCTTTCAATTGCGGCACAAAACGGTGATGGCGCCTGGTTCGGGGCAAACCAGGAAGCAGATGCCGCAGCCCGTGCAGCCTTTGCCGCTGTAGGTCACCGGATGATAGCCGTATCGATTCAACCGCTCCGCGAGCCGCATTTGTTTTGGCGGACACGCGCCCACACACAAGCCGCAGCCCTTGCACTCTTCCTCATTGAGGACCAGTTGGCCGCGGTCTTCTTTGACCTTTGTCATTGGAGTGCCCTTTCTCCCAGTCGCAGGTGATAAATATCGAACGCCGCTCTATCCAGTTCCTCCTGGAAGCGCGGATGAGCAATTTGGATGAGCGCTTCGGCCCGCTGGCGCACGCTTTTGCCATGCAGGTACGCAACGCCAAACTCGGTGACAACATAATGCACGTCGGCGCGGCTGGTAACCACTCCCGCGCCGGGGGCGAGCATAGGAACAATGCGCGAGATGGCGCCGTTCTTGGCAGTGGAAGGCAGAGCGATGATCGGCTTGCCTCCTTTGGACCGCGCCGCGCCGCGAATGAAATCCACTTGCCCTCCAAAGCCGCTGTAGGGCTTGGTGCCGATGGAATCCGAGCAGACTTGGCCGGTCAGATCGACCTCGATGGCCGAATTGATCGCGATCATGCGGTCGTTCTGCGCGACGATAAACGGATCGTTGGTGTAGCGGATGCGCTGGAACTCAAACAACGGGTTGTCGCGAACAAAGTCGAATAGCCGCTTGGTGCCGAGAACGAAGCCGACCAGCAGCTTGCCGGGATGCAGCGACTTGGCCTCGCCGTTGACAACCCCGCTTTCGATCAAGGGAATGATTCCTTCTGAACACATCTCGCTGTGGACGCCCAAATTGCGGCGGTCGCCGAGGCAGCCGAGAACCGCATCCGGGATGCCGCCGATCCCAACCTGCAACGTGGCCCCGTCCGGGATCAGCGAGGCGACATTGCGGGCGATCCGGCGCTGAACCTCGCTCGACGCCTCCACCGGAAGCTCCAAGAGCGGGCGCGAGGTGTGGATCGTTTCAGAGAGCTTGCTGACGTGTAGAAAGCAGTCGCCCATGGTGCGCGGCATCTGATCGTTGATTTCAGCGATGACATAGCGGGCACAATGGGCGGCGGTCAGCGTGCAATCGACCGACGTTCCGAGACTGACGAAGCCGTGCTCGTCCGGAGGCGAGGTTTGCAACAGAACAACGTCGAGCGGCAGTTCGCCTGAGGTGAACAGGTGCTCGATCTCGCAGAGGAAGACGGGCGTGTAATCGGCGCGGCCTTGTTGAACGGCTTCTCTGACATTGGCGCCAAGGAAAAGGCCGCTGTGGCGGAAATGACCTTCAAACTCGGGGCGGGTGTAGCCCGCTTCGCCGAGGGTCATCATGTGAATGATCTCTACATCGTGTAACCGGGGCCCCCGGTCGATGAGGGCATCGACGAGAGGGGCGGGTGTGGCGCAGCCCGGCTCGATCCAGACGCGATGGCCGGAGCGGACGCAGGCAAGCGCATGACTGGCATCCATGAGGACAAGCCTCCGTGGGGCAGAGAGCACTCCAGGATCCAAGGTCGAGGACTTAAATTCAATAACTTAGAGCATCAGCGGCGTTAAATAGCGCAACAGCCCCACTGCACTGTGGTGCTTTCACACACCCCAACCCCCGCTCACACTCAAATCACAAATGGGGGACAGTCACTAATTTCACCTTTTGGAGCATCCAAAAGCGCGCCGGGGCCAGGTTCAGCATCCTAACACGGCGCGTTGTTCTGTGCAATCCTAGTCAGAGTTGCGAACGCCACTTGCTTTCCTGCTGCTAGCCCTCGCCGCCCGCGCGCAGGCCCCCTCCGAACTCGAAGCGTTTATCGACACCGACCTTGGCGCCTTTCGTTTCGAATTCGCCCCGGACAAAGCCCCCAAACACGTCGAGCAGTTCGTCAAGCTGGCGCGCCAGGGCTACTACAACGGAAGCGCGTTTCACCGCATGGTCGCCAACGGCATCATTCAAGGCGGCGATCCGCTGCTCAAAGATCCCAAGACCAAACGCGAACTGTGGGGCACCGGTGGACTCAATCTGCTAGCCAGCGAGACCAGCGATTTAACGCACGATCGCGGCGTCGTGTCCACCGTCCGCATTCCCGATAAGCCCGGCAGCGATGGCAGCCAGTTCTTCGTCTGTGTCTCGCCACAAGCCGCGCTCGATGGCCAGTTCTCCGCCTTCGGCCGCGTGGTGGAAGGCATGGACGTGGTCGAGAAAATCTCGCAGACGCCAATCGATGCCAACGGCCTCGCCGTCACTCCGGTCCGCATCCGCAAAGTGACCCTTGAACCCAAACCGGTCGAGCCGTTTCTCAACGCCCCCGTCGAGGACCTGCGCCGGACCGTCACGCTGAAAACCACGCTCGGCTCCATTCGCATCAAAATGGAGCCCGGCTGGGCCCCCAACCACGCGCGCAATTTCCTCAAGCTGACTGCCTCCGGTTTCTACAACGGCACAGCGTTTCACCGCATCTCCAAGGGATTTGTCGTGCAAGGCGGCGCGAGCAATGGCCACAATTCCGAGCGCTGGGTCCATCCGGTCAAGGGCGAGTTTCGCGACGACGTCAAACATACTCGGGGAATCGTGTCCATGGCGCGCGCCGACGATCCGGACTCCGCCACCACTTCGTTTTTTCTCATGCTGGGCGACGCGCCCCACCTGGACGGCAAATACTCCGCCTTCGGCCGCGTCATCGAAGGACTGGACGTGCTGGCCGCCTTCGAAAAAGAAGAGGTGGACGGAGAAACGCCCAAGCGGCATCTGGAAATCATCGAAGCGGTGATCGATCCTTAAGTCCTGGCGCCGGGGACATTCCGGGCCCCTGTCCACAATCCTTCGCTCTTCAGGTATCACAGGATTGTCCCCCAGCCATACCGATTCCTCTCACCTACAGCCACGCCACCGTTCTGCCGATATGCTTTGGAAGTGCCGCCGGTGAAGCTTCTCGCTATATTCCTCCCAGTCAGCCAGACCGCGCACTATGCGGAACTAACCGCGGCGTTCCTCGTCTTTGCCGCCATTTCCATATCAGCGGCCGGCATCGGCCTGCGCTTCGCCAAAAACACGCGGAATTTGCTTTGGCCGGAGATCCAGGACGCGACCACCGCGCGTCAAGCTGCCCGGCAATCCATGTGGGCCGCCTTCGCCTGCTCCGGCATCACCGCCCTCAGCGCTTTCCTGGCAAATAACGGCTTCGTCGGCGATGCCCCCCAGTTAGCCGTCCTGCGGGCCGCCTTATTCGGCATGTTGGCCATCGGCATTGGCCGCTTGTCCCGCTCGGCAGCCGTGCTCGCTCTGCTCATTTTCCTGGTCGAGCGCACACAGAACAGCGGCCCCATCGCCTTCACCGTCATTCTCTTGGTCTGCTTTGTCAATGGCGTCCGGGGAACCGTCGCCTTTCATCGCTATTAACCAGCCGCGGCCAGGACTTCGGATGGCGCCGGCTTGCCTCGTTGCGAGTACCGGATCGTCCCATCCGGGCCAATCAGATATACCGTCCGGCGCACAAACAACCCCGCCGTCAGATACAGAGCCCCCACTTTTTGGCCCGCATCCACCAGCAGCGGAAAGGGCAGTTTCTGGTTGCCCTGAAAATTGGCGTGACTCTTCGCGTTCTGCGGATTCACTCCAAACACAACGGTATTCTTGCTCACCGCACTTTGCCAGCTATCCCGAAATTCGCAAAGCTGTTTCCGGCAGGTGGGTGTTTCGTCGCCCGGATAGAAAATCAGCACCACATTCTTGCCTCGCAGCCCGGAGAGCGAAACCTGTTTGCCATCCTGATCGGACAGCGTGAAATCCGGCGCTACGGTTCCCACCGGAAGTGGGTTGCCGAACCATTCCAAAGCCATGTCTCTAGTCTAGATGGTATAATTATTCAGTCTGATGAATAATTATGCGTAGGCGCGTCGGCATCATCGGGTTCGGCGGATATAGCGGAGCGGAGCTGGTGCGTCTGCTCATCCACCATCCCCACGTCGAGCCGGTTTTGCTCGAGCACCGGGCCGATTCCGGCGCGCGCCCGGTTCCGCTTGGGCACGCTGGCCCGCAAAGGATTCCTTGCACCCCTGAAGCCGTTGAAGCGCAAGGCTTGGCGCTAGTGTTTCTGGCTACCCCGGCGGAGGTTTCCATGGAGCTGGCGCCGGCCATGCTGACGGCCAACGCCCGTGTAATCGATCTGAGTGGCGCCTTTCGTTTCGCAAACAATGCCACCTTCACCCATTGGTATCGCGAGAAGCATACCGCCACCCAGTTACTTCCCCATGCCGTCTACGGACTGCCGGAAGTTTGCCGCCGCAACATCGCCGCAGCCCAACTGGTGGCCAATCCGGGTTGCTATCCCACCGCTGCTAACCTGGCCATTCGTCCGCTGGTCAAAGCCGGCGTCATCGACCGCTCAGCGGGCATCGTCTGCGACGCCAAAAGCGGCGTTAGCGGGGCCGGACGCAAGCCCAGCGTCGCCACCAGTTTCTGTGAAGTGACCGACAACTTCTCGGTCTACTCCGTGCTCGATCACCGGCATGTTCCGGAGATCCTGAATATCTCCGGCCTGGAAGTGGCGGAGTTGAGCTTCACCGCGCAGCTACTCCCCATCGCCAGGGGAATTCTCGAAACCATCTATTTTCGAACCCAAAATGTGCGAGATGTTCAGGCTCTGCTCGACGTCTATACGCAAGAGTACAGTCAAGAACCTTTCATCCGGCTGTACCCCCCCGGAGTCTTTCCGGACATTCACAGTGTCGCCGGCACCAATTTTTGCGACATCGGTGTCAAGTTCGACGCCCCCACCGGGCGCGCGGTGGTGGTCAGCGCCATTGACAATCTGGTGAAGGGCGCAGCCGGCCAAGCGGTGCAGAACATGAACCTGATGCTGGGTTTCTCTGAAACCCAGGGCCTGCTATGAATCAGAACCTCCAACTCGGCACTTCGCTCGCCCAAGCCGCGCGCTCCGGCCTGCATCGGACCAGCAACGCCCCCACCGAGCGCGCGAACGGCGCAGCCTGGCAGGCGCCGCAGAATTTCGCCGAGACGGAGCGCCTGCTGTGAACCTCGTCATCAAGCTGGGCGGCACGTTGCTCGATGCGCCCGAAAGCCGCCACCGGCTAGCCATTGAGATTGCCCAAGCCGTGCGCTCCGGCCTGCAAACCGTGGTGGTTCACGGCGGAGGCAAGCAGATGACCCGCTTTCTCGCTGAGCGTGGAATCGAGAGCCAGTTTGTGAATGGGCTGCGGATCACCACTCCGGAGATTCTCGACGCTGTGCTCAAGGTTTTTGCCGGCACGGTCAATCATCAGTTGGTGGCCGCGTTTGTCGCCGCCGGTGTCCCGGCAGTGGGCCTGAGCGGAATGGATGCTTCACTAGCCGAAGCCGAGCAGATGTCTCCCGAACTCGGCTTGGTCGGACGCCCCACTCGTTCCAACCCGGCTCTGCTACATTTACTGACATCCAATGGCTATCTTCCGGTGGTTGCCTGCGTAGCCGGCGATCGCCAGGGCAACTTCTACAACGTCAATGCCGACCAGATGGCGGTCGTGTGTGCCGGCGCCTTCCAAGCAGCGAAGTTGCTCTTTCTCACCGACGTCGAAGGCGTCAAGGACGGCCAGGGCACAGTGGTCCCGCGCCTGACTCCCGCCGACGCCGTCGCCCTCATTCAGACCGGCGTCGCCTCCGGCGGCATGCGCGCCAAGCTGGAAGCGGCCCGCGCCGCTTTGGTCCAAGGCGTCGGCGAAGTAGTAATCGCGCCGGGCGCCGAGCCGGGCATCCTCGCGCGCCTGTTGCGCGGCGAGAGCGCCGGCACTCGCCTGATTCCCGATGCGGTGGAGGTTCCCATTCATGGCTAGTGTCTCTGCTTCTGCTCCCGCCGAATCCTTGCGGTCGAATCTGACCATAAGAAAGGCCGCCATGCGCGACATTCAGCCGCTGCTGGCTCTGATCAACGACTACGCCCGCAATGGCATCATGTTGCCCCGAACCGAATTCGAGATGTCCGAAAATATCCGCGATTTTACGGTGGTCTATTCGGACAAAACACTATTGGCCTGCGGCGCTCTCCACTTTTACACGCCCACCTCCGGTGAAGTGCGCTCCCTCGCCGTCGATCCGACTTCCAAGGCTCAAGGTTTAGGCAGGCTCGTCGTCTCCGCTCTCGAGCAAGAAGCTGTGGCCAACGAACTGCATGCCATTTTTGCATTCACGTATGTTGCTAACTTCTTCCGGAAACTCGGCTTCCGCGCTGTGGAGCGAGGAGTACTTCCATTAAAGGTATGGAAAGACTGCCTCAGATGCCCCAAGTTCCAACGCTGCGACGAGATTGCCGTTCTGAAGGAGTTACGGCCGCATCCGGTACTGAACCCTTCGGAAAACCTCACTGGGCAATCCGATCCCGAGTTCACTCTGATCCAGTTGCCCCACCTCAAGCTCTCCGACGACTAAACGCATGTGCGCAGTCGCTGCGTGAAATGCCCCACGATTGCGCCAAAGCACTGCTGAGATTTCCTCAAGCGATTTCTACTACTCTTTCGAGGACCTGGTGAAACTATGAAAGCTCTAACCGTCGACGTACGCGAATCCACAGGCCGCATCCTGTGCTGCACCGTTTTCCGGCCCGGCGGCAAGAAATTGCTCGCCAAAGGCCACGTCCTCAGCGATGAAGATATCCGCCTGCTGGAAACCGAAGGCATGGAGAAGGTTTGGGTCACCGAACTGGAGGACGGAGAGATCAGTGAGGACGAAGCCGTCCTGGCGGTTTCCCAGGAACTAGGCTGTGGCGCGCTCGAAATCCGTTTGGCCGCCGGAGGACGCGCCAACCTTTTCACTACCGAAGCCTCCTGTATGCTCGTGGACGATGAGCTTCTGCGCCAAATCAACTGCGCCGCCAGCGTGGCGATCGCCACCAGCGCAAACTTCTCCTACGCCCCCGCCGGGCAGCGTGTGGCCACCGTAAAGAGCACTCCCTTTGCGGTTTCCAAAGCACAGCTCGAAGCGGTCATCTCAATCCTCAAGGAGAGAGGACCGATCTTACAGGCTCGACCGATCCGAAATCCCTCGGTCGCGGTGCTCTATACCGATCCGCTCAGCGGCGATCGCGCCCGCCAGTTGTTTGAAGCCATCATGCGCCAGCGCCTGGAACGATTGGGCGTGAATGCGTCCTACGTGCTTACCTCCTTGGAAGAGGATGGCGCAGTCGCCCGTTCGCTCGAGCATCTCCTCCGCGCCAAGCCCACCGCAATTCTGGTGGCTTCCACCACCGCTCCCGCCGGCCCGGAGGATGTGATCGGCCGCGCCATGTTGCTTATGGACTGCCATATTGAACGCTTTCTGGCGCCAGTCGAGCCCGGAAATCTTTTGCTGCTGGGCTATAAGGACGAGGTTCCGGTGCTGTCGGCGCCCGGCTGTTTCCGCTCCGCGAAATTTAACGTCGTCGACCTCGTGCTTCCCCCCATGCTGGCGCGCTATCGCGTCACCGGGTGGGAAATCGCCTGTCTTGGGTGCGGGGGCCTCTTGGCTCCCTAATGTAAAAGTTCCTCCTCTGCAAGCGTTATTCGAACGTACTTGCAGGTGCTTAGAAGCCGGATGTCTGACCCACATCCGGCTCTTTTTGTTGATTCTCCCGTGCCACACTGAAAGGCAGGAGACCCTGCATGTATCCACTGAAGAAAGGCCAAACCACCCGCCAGGCCCACGTCGGACTGCCTAACGGAACGTTTGAAGAGGAACATGGGCGCAAGGGCTTCTACGGCAAGTCTGCGCACTTGTATCATGCCCACCCGCCCACCGGCTGGATCCGCTTCGAAGGCAAGCTGCGGCCCCATGCATTCGATCTCAACCAAATCGAGCCAACCGATTTGCACAACGCCGCGGGCGGCCCCATCGCGTTTCTCGGCAACTCCGACATTGAGGTCGCCGTCTCCCGCCGCTCAGAACCGATGCCCTTCTATTTCCGCAACGCGGATGGCGATGAGCTCTATTTTGTCCATCGCGGACAGGGAACCATTGAGACCGACTTCGGCCCCCTGCCGTTTGAAAAAGGCGATTACATCAATATTCCCCGCGCCGTGACCTATCGCGTGATTCCCGAGACGCGCGACAATTTCTTCCTCGTTCTGCAGTCCAAGTCCGAGTTCGATCAGCCCGAAAAGGGACTGATTGGCCAGCACGCCCTCTACGATCCGGCAGTGATTGTCACCCCCGAGCCGGCGCCGCAACTGGACGATCACAGAGAATGGGAGGTGCGCATCAAAGTAGAAAACGAGATATCCAAGATCGTCTACCCGTTTAATCCCATGGACGTGGTTGGCTGGAAAGGCGACCTCACCGTGTGGAAGATCAACATGCGCGATATCCGGCCCATCATGAGCCATCGCGCGCACCTGCCCCCCAGCGCGCACACCACTTTCGTGACCCAAGGCGCGGTGGTCTGCAGCTTTCTGCCGCGGCCGCTGGAGCAGGACGAGGAAGCCCTGCGCGTCCCCTTTTACCACCGCAATACCGACTACGACGAATTCATTTTCTATCACGACGGCGACTTTTTTAGCCGCGACAATATCAAGGCGGGCATGGCCACCTTGCATCCGCGCGGCATCCACCACGGTCCGCATCCCAAGGCGCTGGCCAACCAAAAGAAGAAGACGCATACCGACGAGTACGCAGTCATGTTGGACGGGCTGAATCCCATGCATGTGCTGCCGCCGGGCGAAACAGTGGAGTGGAAAGAATACTGGGCAAGCTGGATGGAAAAGTGATCGTCGATCCGCAGTCCACCGAGCCTGTGAACATCTACAAGCTCATGATCGGGGCCATTGTTCCGCGCCCCATCGCCTTTGTGTCCACGATCTCGCCTGAAGGTGTGCGCAATTTGGCGGCGTTCAGTTTCTTTACCGCCATCAGCGCCAATCCACCGGCCATTTGCTTTTCGCCCATGGTGCGCTCGACCGACAGCAAGCAGAAGGACACGCGACGCAACGTGGCGGCCACCCGCGAATTCGTGGTCAATGTGGTCTCTGAGGAATTCGCCGAAAAAATGAATCTCACCGCCCCCGATTTTCCACCGGACGTGGATGAGTTCGTGGTCTCCGGACTAACCGCGATCCCAAGCGACCTGGTCCGCCCGCCCCGCGTGGCCGAATCGCACATCAGCATGGAATGCAAGCTAATTGACATTGTCTCCATCAGCGCCAAGCCGCTCGGCGGAAGCCTGGTGATCGGCGAAGTGCTGCGCTTCCACGTGGACGATGCCATCATGGACCACTTCCGCATCGACCCGGATAAACTGCACGCCATCGGAAGAATGGCCGGCAACACCTACACGCGAACCACCGACCGCTTCGAGATGGTGCGCCCGAAAGCCTAATCACGTGCCCAGAAATAAGGGCCGCGCAATGGCCTCAATGATCTGATCGGGCCCAACCGCAACTGGTCCGGCAGCGCGAACCGCGGCAATGCCGCATCACGGTATCGCCGGCTCTTACGCCCAACCTGCGAAAGTCATTCGGCTCCAGGAATTCTCCATCCCGAATTTGTTCACCCGATAGTTTTTGGGCGTTCCAGTTCAGACGACCGGCTCTCACATTGCGGCTCCAGAACGCGCAATCTCCCTTGTCGTCCAAAGTCGTGGCCGCCGTTTGAACATTGCTAACGTGGGCGACACCTTCGATCTTTGGGCTCTGCGCAAGAATCTGACGAGACCCCCACTTTTACTGGGGCTCGGCAAAGACACGATCCCGGAGCCACGAACCGCTTCGGCTCCAGCAACTGCGTGATCATCAATGTTTATCGGCCTCCAGAGCAGAATCCGCCGATGTTCTTCTCGTAACCCTGCGGGGGAACTGTGAATGGCATCCCGGTGCAAGATCTCACAAGTAAGAACAGTCCGAACCAGAACACAACTCGCGACATGTTGGGGATCCTGAAAAGCACGGGAGCGACCGTCCCAAATAATTGGAAAGAAGGGATGCCTACGGCTTTGTTGAGGAAATATGCCCCAGGTGTCCCGCCTCAGTTATGCCGAATGGGCCGCTCGGAATTTTGGTG
>Ga0075017_100000622_pt1 | contig 20180 bp, 21 predicted proteins | sample AleBraG_ABR_2012_FD_71475 | JGI IMG/M metagenome (GOLD analysis project Ga0075017, IMG submission 71475) | Freshwater sediment microbial communities in response to fracking from Pennsylvania, USA - Alex Branch Run_MetaG_ABR_2012 | ecosystem: Environmental > Aquatic > Freshwater > Creek >... | reverse complement strand
ACCAAGCTCGACGGCACCGCGAAGGGCGGCGTCGTGGTGGCGATCTCGGGCGAACTCGGACTGCCGGTGCGCTTTGTCGGCGTGGGCGAAAAAGCTGGTGATCTGCTGCCGTTCGATCCGAAGGAATTTGTAGATTCATTGTTTGAGTGAGCATGTTCGAGCAGGAGTGCGTATGGATGCTGGCAAAGAACGCTCACGATTCAGAATGGTGCTCGATTTCCTGAAGCGCCTGCTGGGCAGAAAGCCGAGTGCCCCGCCAGGCGATCCGTATGCCTACACAATGGCGCCATTGCGCCGCGGCCCGAAGGGTCGAAGCGGCGCCGCAGTGGCCGAGATCGAAGACGACTCGTACAAGAGCTTTCCGCCCCGCCGTTAGTGGAAGAGCGGCCCTTCAGGGCCGCGTGAGCTCGCAGATTATCTGGGCTTCAGCCCCTGTAGTCATCTTTTTCTTTGCACCTCCGTGATAGCCTCTCCCTGAATGCCCGCACACTCCGCCGACGAACAACTTCTTCACCGGGCTCTCGAACTCGCGCGCCAGGGCATCGGCCTGGCATCGCCCAATCCTCATGTCGGCGCGGTGATCGCCGACGCCCACGGCAACGTCGTTGGCACGGGAACATACACCTACGCCGGCGTTAAGCACGCCGAAATCCTCGCCCTCGAAGCAGCCGGCCCCAAAGCTCGCGGCGGAACGCTCTACATCAACCTCGAACCGCACGCGCACCAAGGCCGCACGCCTCCGTGTACCGACGCGCTGATTGCCGCGGGCATCCACCGCGTCGTCGCGTCGATGCCCGACCCTAATCCGAAAGTGAGTGGTCGAGGATTCGAGAAGCTGCGGGCCGCTGGCATCCATGTCGTAGTCGGACGACTGGAAGACCAGGCCCGTCGCCTGAATGAGGCGTTTGCCCGATACATTCGCCACAACACGCCGCTCGTGACGTTGAAGGCCGCCATGACGCTCGACGGCAAGATCGCTCCGCCGCCCGATGGCGTGATCAACCGCGCCGACGGCATTCCCGCCGGAGGATGGGTGACCAGCGAAGTTGCCCGTGCCCACGTGCAGGAACTGCGCCACCAGCACGACGCGCTCCTGGTGGGCGCCGGGACGATTCTTTCCGACAACCCGCTGCTGACCGACCGCAGCGGCCGTCCGCGGCGGCGTCCGTTGCTGCGCGTGATTCTTGATTCTCGCCTGCGCCTGCCGCTCGCATCCCGATTAGTGCAGAGCATAAGTAAAGAACGAAACGACATTCTGGTTTTCTGCTCTTCGGCCGACGAGCAGAAAAAAACGCAACTCGAGCAACTCGGGATTCGCATTGAACAAGTCCCCGCCGTCGAGCCCGATGGACGCCCCGATCTGCCCGCAATCCTCCGGCGGTTGGGACAACTGGAAATCACCTCTGTGATGATCGAAGGCGGGGCGACCGTGAACTGGACCGCCCTCGCCTCGAACTCGGTCGACAAAGTTTTTCTGTATTACGCGCCGAAGATTCTCGCCGGCACGGGCTCGATTCCCTTCGCCGCGGGCGTAGGGTTCCTCCACATGAGCCAGGCGGCGCAGGTCCATCCCATCCATCTGCACCGCTTCGGCGAAGACTTCGCGGTCGAGGGATATCTGCGCGACCCGTACGCGGAGTAAAGCATTCAGCATTCAGCACTCAGCATTCAGCACTCAGCCATGACCCGTCCCAATTGGCGCCCGCCGCAACCCTTTCCCGGCTGAATGCTGAGTGCTGATTGCTGAGTGCTCCTGGGTTTAGAATGTTCAGTTCATCCCGGAGGCCCTCATGTTTACTGGCATCGTAGAAGAAGTAGGACGCGTCACTCGCATCGAACAGCGCGGCGAAAACCGGCGCATCACCGTCGCCGCCGAACACACTCCCACGGAACTCGGAACCGGCAACAGCGTGGCCGTGAGCGGCGTCTGTCTCACCGCGCTCGACATCAAGCCCGGATCATTCTGCGCCGATCTCGCGCCCGAAACCTGGGCGCGCACGTCGTTCTCGCGCATTCACGAAGGCGCGCTGGTCAATCTTGAACTGCCTATGAAGGCCGACGGCCGTTTCGGCGGCCACATCGTGCAAGGGCACGTGGATGGAGTGGGAAAGGTGATCGCTTTCGATCGCATCGCCGACTCGGAAAACTGGTGGCTGCACATCGAACTGCCGGACGATGTCGAGAAGTACACCGTCTTTAAAGGCTCGATTTCAATCGAAGGCATCAGCCTGACAGTGGCGAAGCTGGAGAAGAATCGCTGCACCATCGCCATCATTCCCCACACGGTCGAACTCACGAATCTGAATTCGCTCAAGCCCGGCGACCCGGTCAACCTGGAAGCCGATCTGATCGCAAAATACGTCGAGAAGATGATGAAGGGTGAAGCAGCCGAGGGATCGCTCAGGCTGGAAGACCTGGTCGAGCAAGGGTTCTAGAAGCGGTCGTTGGTCGCTGGCCCCTGGCTGGCTCTTCAATGCGCCGATGAAGCGGCACCCTTCACGACCGCTCCGCCTTTCATGACGAACGTTACTCGCTGCAGCAGCGTGATATCTGTCAGCGGATCGCCGTCCACTGCGATCAGGTCCGCGTAACGGCCCGATTCGAGGACGCCCACTTTATCTTGCCAGTTCAGAAGTTCGGCGGCGTTGACCGTTGCCGCCTGAATTGCTTCCAGCGGTGTCAGGCCGCGCCGGGTCATGGCTTCGAGTTCGGTTGCGTTTTTTCCTTGCGTTTCCGGGGTCGCGGGGTCAAAGCCGGCGGCGATTCTTACCCCCAGACTCCTGGCTGTCTGCACTGCCTGCTGGATGCCTTGCAGAAACGCTTCCCGCTGCTGGCGCTGCTCCGGAGTGCTCGGATCGTTTTTGTGCGCTTCGACGTCGAGGTCGATCACGCCAACGGTCGGCACCAGAAAAGTTCCCTTGGCTTTCATCATTTCAAGATTTTCGCGGCTGGCGCCGTGGCCGTGTTCGATGGAATCCACACCGGCGATGAGCGCGTTCTTGATGCCTTCGGGCGTGGTCGCGTGCGCCGCCACTTTCCGTTTCTGCTTGTGTGCCTCCTCCACGATGACGCTCATTTCTTCCACGGTGAGCGTAGGATGGTCCCAGTCGGCGTAGATCTTGATGAGGTCGGCGCCATGGCCGATCTGCTCGCGCACGGCGCGTCGGGCTTCTTCGACGCCGCTGACCATCTGAGCGCCCGTGGGGAAATCGCTCAGGTCGGGCGAAATGCCGAAGGGAAAATACTGGCCCACGGCGGCGATGGCCCGGGTCGAAACCTGCATCCGCGGGCCTTCGGCGATTCCCTGATTGATGGCGTCGCGCAGCGCGACGTCGGCGTATCCTGAGCCTTCACTCTCCACGTCGCGAATGGTGGTGTAGCCGGCCTGCAGAGTAATACGAGCGTCGTAGGCTCCTTCGAGCGCGCGAAAGGCTTGCGATTTTGTCGCCAGGGCTACGGTATATCCGTCGGGAGAGTCGGGTATGCGCGCCATGATGTGGGTGTGGCAGTCGATGAGGCCGGGAAGAACGGTGGCGCGGCCGAGATCGATCCGTCTGGCATTCTTCGGCGCGTGGGCCTGGATTTCCGAGGCCGCCCCGACTTCCTTGATGCGATCGCCTTCGATCCAGAGGGCGGCGTTTTCGATGTAGATGCCTTTGCGCACGTCGAGCACCTTCGCCGCCCTCACCACCACCGAGACTGCCGGCTTCGGCTCGGTTGATTGCCCCATCGCGAGGAGGCAAGAAAAGACCAGACTCGAGGAGACTGCCGCAACGCACGTCTTCATGGGCAGGAAGATTACTTCACACTCGCCGTCGACGCAAGCAGATCAGTTCTCAGCTCTTGGGTTTACTGGCCACTGGCCACTGGGTACTGCTCTTACGCTTCGAGTTTCAATTCATCCAGTTCGAGGAATTCCTGCACGATCGGCTCGTGGGATTTCTCCATTTCCGGGTAGGGGCCGAAGAAAATGGCGCGGCCTTCGTGCAGGAACACGACGCGGTCGGCCAACTTCTTAGCCAGGCGCATGTCGTGGGTCACGACGATGCTGGTCAGGTTCAGTTGAATCTTGAGCCGCTTGATCAGGTCGCCCAAAAGCTGCGCCATCAGCGGGTCGACCATGGTCGTGGGCTCATCGTAGAGCACGCATTCCGGGCGCGCCGCCAGCGCCCGCGCAATCGCCACCGAGCGCTTCATGCCGGTCGAAAGATCGGGTGGGAGCAGGTCGCGCATCTCCTGCACGCCAACCATCTGCAGCAGGCCGTCGACGATCTGGTAAATCTGCTCTTCGTTCAGGTCGCGAGCCTCGCGCAGCGGGAAAGCCACGTTCTCGCCGACGCTGAGCGAATCGAACAGCGCCCCGTTCTGGAACACCATCGTGACCTTCTTGCGAATCAGTTCCAGTTGCTCCTCGTTGTAGTCGGTGATGTCCTGCCCGGCAACGATGACGCGGCCCGAGTCCGGCTTGAGAAATCCCATGATGTGATGCAGCGACACGGACTTGCCCACGCCGCTGCGGCCGAGAATGCAGACCGTCTCGCCAGGCAGCACGTCGAAGCTGACGTGGTCGAGCACCACGTTGTCCCCGAACGCCTTGGAGACGTCGCGGAATTCGATGTAGGGGTCGAGTTTGGTCTCGTCGGGCATGAAAATCAGCGCTCAGCACTTAGCGCTTCCTGCACCCTCTACCACTTGTCATCCTGAGCGGCGTTCTTTGCCGCGAAGGATCTCTGCACTTCCTAGCAATTGCGAACTGCGTTCCACGCCAGCCTCGGCCAATTCTTCCGGCGTATTCAGATTGCGAAATATTCTCGGCGAAAAACCCGCAACTTCCAACTCTTCTTCTTCGATCACATTCGTGTCCGCGCCGAACAGCGCATCAATCTTGCACCGGCCTTCACGCAACGCATTCTCTGCGGCGTCGCCAAACTCCCGGCGATAGACCGCGCACAAAGGCTGCCACCCTCCCCCGGACCGCGCAACGGTAACAGCCGCAGCCGGCGAACTCCGCGCCCGCGTGATCAAGAACTGCAGCAGAGCGAGCGATACGAAGGGCACATCCACCGCCAGAATCAAATTCAGTTCGGTCTGCGACGCCCGCAGCGCGGCGTGAATCCCTCCCAACGGACCGCAGTCGCGGAATACATCTTCCACCGCCGGGGCAAACGGCGCAAACTTCCCCGCATCGCCCACGATGCGTACTTCGGGCGTGACCGACCGCGCCAACTCGAGCGCCCGCGCCAGCAGCGTGCGCCCGTCCAGCGCGACGAGGGCCTTGTCCGCACCCATGCGCGTGCTCTTGCCGCCGGCCAGGATAAACGCGGCCACATCGGGCGAAGCGCCGTCCATTGGGCGATGATACACGGAGTGGACAACGGTGAACTCGGCATGGGGCGGATGCCGTTGACTTGCCAATTCTGCCCAGACCCCTCCACACCCCAAAGCGTTCCACAGCCTAACTCCCTGCATTCACGCCCTTTGCGTCCCTGCGCGTACCCTCTACTACCCGAAAGTAACCTACCCAAAGCGAGTTCTTCGCGCGATGATAGCGCTGCATCCGAGGGCTTTCAGTCACCCGGAAGTAATCATCATGCCGCAAAAATTCATGGATGTGCTTATGCTTGGGCGCTGCTCTCACGAATTCTCCTGGCCGCGTCGTGGCACGGACGGCGACTACTACCAGGTCTGCCTGCTGTGCGCCGCGGAATACAAGTACGATTGGACGACCATGCGCCGCACCGAGCGCGTGGAGCACGCCAAGCCGGAGACCGCCAGCCGCCGCGGCCACACCCGCGAGAAGCGGCCTTCGTGGGTACCCCGGGCGCGCCGCCTGAAGCTCGACATCGCTTTGCGCTACCGCGTCAACAAGACCAGCCTGTGGTACGAAGGCGTCATCGAAAACATCAGCCAGAGCGGTGTGCTGTTCAACGGACCGCAACAGCTTCCCGTCAACGCGCTGGTCGAAATGGTGTTCGAAATGCCCGAAGAAATTTCCGGGCAGAAAAACAGCAACGTGGTCTGCCAGGGCCGGGTCATGCGCAACAATGAGCCCGTGGAATCCGAGGAAGGCAAATTCCTTCTGGCAGCCTCCATCGTCGACTACAAGTTTATCCACTAGAACGTGGCGGCGGGTTCCCTCCTCCTCTGATTTTACGGACCAAGATGCGTCATGCTCTGCCCTCATTGCGGCCACGATAACACTGCCGGGCGCAAGTACTGCCGCTCCTGCACCAAGCCGCTTGCTCCTGAAACGATCCCTTCGCAACCAGCGCCGATTGCGATCCAGCCCCCCGCTGTCCCAACGCCTGTCCCGGCCACCGCACCCGCAGTCAGCAAGATGGCCATCGCCAGCCTGGCCCTTAGCTTTCTAGCCTTCATCGTTCCCCTAGGGATTGCCTCGGTCGTCATGGGTCACATGTCGCGCTCTCAAATCGCGCGCAGCAACGGCCGTCAAGCCGGCACGCGGCTGGCGTTTGCGGGATTGGTCATCAGCTATTTTCAGTTTTTCGTCGTGGCCCTTCTCTGCCTGGGTCTGGCTGCGGCATGGCACAGGATGAATCAGGAAATGGGCCACGATGAGTTCGGGCGCGCGGCGCTGGCGGAGTACTTCCTTCACGACGCCCGCGCCAGCACGACCTCGAATCGCCAAAATGCAATCGATGCCATGCGGCTGATCCATGCTCGCCAGACAGAATATCTTGCCGCGCACCCGAACGAGGGGTACGCCTGCGGACTCTCCCTATTGGGATCGGACCCAACCGGCGCGGACGAATTGAACTTGCACATGGTGAACTCGCACTACGAAAACAAACTCTACCAGTGCCGCGGAACGAACGATCGACGCTATGCCGTGGTCGCGATTCCGCAGAGTGATTCAAATCCTCCAAACTCGCCGGTGTACTGCGTCGACCAGACCGGCATCGTTCGCCGCATGGGCGCCGATTTCATCAACGATATGGCTCGCGTCTTCATCAGCGAAGGCGGGTCATGCCCGCAGTCAGGAGAACCGGTCGAGTAGCCGCCATGCCTCCTGCGTCCACGAACGTTCCGCTTCCACCGCCGCATCCCGCGGGCACGTCTCAATCCTCTCAGGCAATGGCGCGAGCGGCTCTGGGACTGAGCATCTTCGCCTTTATCCCACCTCTGGGAATCGCGGCGATCGTGCTCGGCCACATGGCCGAGGCGCGCATGGCATCCACCGCGGGCGACATCGACGGAAAGACGATCAACGGCACGACCACCGCACGGGCGGCCTTGTGGATCGCCTACCTTCAGCTTGCGCTCCTCGTGGTAACAGCGGGATTTATTCTGGGCCTGTTTCATGAAACGGCTCAGGGCTTTCGGCAGGACGCGCTGGTGCAGCGCGTCTTCCGCGCATCAGACCAGATGAAACCCCTCGACCCAGAAAGTGCCCGCGAAGCCGAAGGCTCCGCGCAGACTCTGATCTACCAATTCGTGGCCATCGAAGATGAGATCCGGCGGCACCGCGAGAATGGCTCCTACGCTTGCCAGATCAACGAGTTAACCGACACCGGCGTGGAGGGCGCGACGGATGCGGAGAAACGGGCCTTTGCGGTCCGCGTTCTGCAATCGCCCTACCTGTTTCAACTCAGCGATTGCAATCCCAACACGAACGGGAGCGAGTCTGCCGCCTATGTACTCACCGCCGTGCCCCGCCCTCCGCGGATGCCCGATGACTCGGCGGTTTTCTGTACCGATCAGACGGGAGTGGTGCGAACCGTGCGCGGCGGAATCTCCCTGGACTGCCTTAAGAATGGGCAACCGGCGCGGTGAAAGCCAGGTAGTGGTTTCTTTTGGATCGAGAGGTTTTCTTAGCGAACTTAGCGCTTTTCTTAGCGTCCTTAGCGGTCAAAGGCTTCCTTTCTGCCGCAAGACCCAGAATGAGCCGCTACCTGACCAGGTAACGATCGTTTGTTGCTACGTTCACCCGACAGATTGCAGCTCATCACATACATCGCAAGCACAGCCCCCAGCATCGATCTAAGTGTATATTGATTTCGAGCCCCGGCCATTTGCCGTTTCAGGAGTCGATCATGAAAACAAAATCCCTGCTGCTGTCTTCATTCGTCCTCGCAATCATTCTGGGATTGGGCGTGGGCTGCGCCAAAAAGCCCGACGACGCCAAGATTTCCAGTGATGTGCAAAGCAAGTTCGGCCAGGATTCCGGCCTCTCGACCAGGCAACTCAGCGTGCAAGCAGAGAACGGCGTAGTGACGCTCAGCGGCACGGTCGACAACGACGCGCAGCGAGAAGCAGCCAGCCGCCAGGCCGCGTCGGTTGCCGGCGTGAAAACGGTCGTCAACAATCTGCAGGTGGGCAGTGCGGTCGCAGCAACGCCGACTCGCTCAGAAAAGCCGGAGTCAGCACCGTCCGAGCGGGCTTCGAGCGCGCCTCCCGCGGAGAAGGCCAAGCCGGCCGCGGGCAAGAAGCCCGCCAAGTCCCATGCGTCTGATTCCAGCAAGGCTGCAACTTCCGCTGGATCGTCGGATGCCGGGCAGATGAGCGCGACGAATCAGTCTGCCCCGCCGCCACAAGATACCGCATCTTCAGCTCCGCCGAACAACGCATCCGCGGCCACGCCCCCTCCACCGGCGCCGCCAAAGAAATTCATCATCGACCAGGGAACGCAGATTACAGTGCGCCTCATCGAGCCCATCGACAGCGAGAAGAACCAGACTGGCGAAACATTCCACGCCACGCTGAACGCTCCTCTCACTTCCGACGGCGAAGAAGCCGTGCCCGCAGGCGTTGAACTTACCGGCCACCTCGTGTCGGTGAAGAGCGCGGGCAAGTTCGCCGGGCAATCGGAAGTCGTGCTGCAACTCGACAGCATCAAGTCCGGGGACCAGACTTACAACCTGCAGACCGACCAGTACAAGAAAGAAGGCAGCTCGCGCGGCAAGAATACCGCCGAGAAAGTTGGCGGAGGCGCCATCATCGGCGGCATCATCGGCGCGATCGCCGGCGGCGGCAAGGGCGCGGCCATCGGCGCAGCGGCCGGCGCGGGCGTTGGCGGTGGCGTGCAGGCGGCCACCAAGAGCCAGCAAATCAAGCTGCCCTCGGAGACGGTGCTGAACTTCACGCTGCAAGCGCCCATCACCGTCGTGCAGGCGACGAATCCAAACGCGAACCGCCAGAAACTGACCGACTCGCAGTAACCGATCGTGAGCGGCAACTGCTGCCACCTTCGTGATACTTCGTGTCCTTCGTGGTCCAAGTTTTTCGTCGCCTGGCCTGAAGATGATCCACGACCAAGTTACGAATGGGCTTCTTTCTACACCCGCCAGGCCGCACTTCGCGTACACTTTCGAGCGCAGGCCCTCCTTCCATGCCCCCGATCACGGCATTGCTGCACACCGAAAATGACGCTCTGAGTTTGGGGCGCTGCCTGGAGACTCTCTACCCCTGCGACCACATCCTCGTGGTCGACCATGGCTCGCGCGACGGCACCGTACACCTGGCTCGCGAATATGGGGCGCGCGTCGTCGCCGCCGTGCCCACTGCGTCCCCCGATCACTATCTTCGGTTCGCTCAGCCGGGATGGATCCTGTGCCTGGACCCGCGCGAATCTCTGACCGAAAATCTGGCGGCCAGCCTGTATGAGTGGAAGTCGTTACACACCAGCGAACCCTTAAGTCCGGCCTTTTCGGTTTTCCTGCGCGAAGAAACGCCCGAGGGCTGGGTCGACCATCCCTTCTCTCAGACCCGCCTTGTTCCTCAAACCTGGAACCGCTGGCAAGGAACGTTTCCCGTTCACGACCCTTCCGCACTCGCGCTCCAGGGAGAACTCTTGCGCTTTGTTTTCCCCTGAGAGTAGGCTTTTGCCAAACAGGCGTCACAACCTGTTGTGATTTCTATCACAGTCCGCTGCCGAACCCGCGCCTAGACTGCTCTGTTGTGCAGATCGGGCTGGCAAGACAGGCTGGCTGGACCTGAGGAGAAAGAAAATGCGTGTAATGAAATTCATCAGTCTGGCCGTGATTCTGGTAGTGATTTCCGCTTTTGCCGTGGCCCAGGACGCCCCGGCCCAAACCGCCCCCACCGTGAAGCATGTGCCCATCACCAACGCCCCGTCGAACTCGGGCAAAGAGATGTTCAACAGCTACTGCGCCGTGTGCCATGGCAAAGATGGCAAGGGCGACGGACCGGCCGCATCGGCCATGAAAACTTCGCCCACCGACCTGACTGCGCTGGCGAAGAAGGAAGGCGGAAAGTACCCCGCCGCTCACGTCGCTGCAGTGATCCGCGGACAGGCCACCTTGGCGTCCCATGGCAGCCAGGATATGCCGGTGTGGGGCCAACTGTTCTCCAGCATCAGCCAGGGCCACGAAGCCCAGGTGCAGCAAAGAACCGCCAACCTGGTGAAATACGTCGAGACCCTGCAGGCCAAGTAATCGCGCAGAACAGTCCGCGGAAGCACGAACATGTAGGGACGACCCGCGTGTGAATGTGGGGACGACCGAGATGTGATATTGGAACGGCCGAGATGTGAATGTGAAGACGGCCTCAGATGTAAACGTAAGGACGGCCCCAGATGTAAATGTGGGGACGGCCGCCCCCGGCCGTCCGCCGAGCGCAGCTCGGCTCGTCGTGGCACCGGTGAGACGAACTCGCCGGGATCTCTCGTGCACACCAGCCGCGTGTCTGAGCGCTCGCCCGCGCGCAAGAGACTAGAAACCGCGCCGACGCCAGATCGCAAGTCCAGGCGCGCCGAGCGAAAGAGCCCCTAGCGATGCTGCAGGCCGCGCTCCCAGAACTGGGGGAGTTTCGCTCATCGGTTCGGTCTGGGCTTCGGTCTGGCCCTCTTCGTCCGCGTCCGACTTGCCTCCAGTATCCCCGGCGATGATGGGAGTGTTGGGCTGGGTTTCGTAGGCATAGCCAGTCAGAAGCGTGCGTATGCGGAGCCCTGTCGTTCGCACGTCAAGCCGCGCCCAGCCAAAGTGAATCTGGCCGTCGATTCTGAAAGCCAGACCCAGGCAGCCATCCTTGACGTTGATCCAGTACCCGTACGTGTAATGGCCTTGTCGGTATAACGCAAATACCTCCCCCATGATTTCTTCTCCCCGAGGCGGGGGGTTCCCAAAGTCGATCGTTTGACCCTTCTGGAAGACGTTGGCCAGGTAGCCATTGTTGGCGTTGTATGCGATTCCCCCGCCCCCGTCCGGCCCGATCTCCAGCCGGCAGCGGGTATACGTACTGTTCCGCCTGTACGTGTTCTTGATCGTGAAATCATTGAAGCCGTCATGGTTGAGATCGAGCGAAAAATGCCGGCCACACCCAATAAACGTATGCGCGGGAGTGTAGACCACAGAGGCTGCGGAAGGCTGAGCCAACGCCAGCAACTGAACCCCGGCCGCACCGGCGGCGGCCGCATAGATAGAGAGACAAGTTGCGATGAAGCGTGGCGGGCAGTTCAGCGGGGTGCTTCAAACGCGGCGCGGACGGCGTCATAACCACCTCTCAACGGGCACTCATTTTCCGTCGCGATGGCGCGCTTGTCAACTTCCTATTTCATGGCCGAAGTCTTCGTGCCCTGCCGAGAATGGGCAATTCGACCCAGCCCACAACCCTCCACAGGTCAATGCCTTACTGCCCACTGGCCGTTTGGACAGTGACTTCAGTACCTTAGTGCTCACTCCGATGATCGACTTATAATCCTCTCAAGACTAGAACTTAGGAAAGATCAGGAACTACCCGCGTTCTTTCGCAGGAGGCTCACGCCGCACAGCGTGCGCGGGCGCCTGCCAGACGCCATCAATCACGTGGATCCAGTGTTCGCATCGGCGATTTTTGTCCTCGGGCTGGCCTTCGGCAGCTTCCTGAATGTGTGTATCTATCGCCTGCCGCTTAGCGTGTCGGTGATAACGCCTCGCTCGGCGTGCCCCAAATGCAAGCACGGGATCGCCCTCTACGACAACCTGCCAGTGCTGAGCTGGCTGATCCTGCGCGGGCGTTGCCGCCATTGCAAGGCCAGAATTTCGCCTCGCTACTTATTCATCGAACTGTTGACGGGCGTGCTGTTTCTCGGCTGCTACTGGTATTTCGGGCTCACGCTGTCGACGCTGAAATATTGCGCGTTCGCTTTCCTGTTGCTGGGCCTAATCTTCACCGACGCCGACACCAAGCTGCTCCCGGACAAGATGACCTTGCCCGGACTCGCACTCGGAGTGGTCTTCAGCCTGATAGTTCCGGTGAATGATCTAGCTTCGCAGTTCCTGCCCGGAATGGTGAACCTGCCCATCAGCGGCGACCTCGTGGAGCGGCTCCTGTCTCTGCTCGATTCCCTGCTCGGCGCGGCCGTGGGCGCGTCGTTCATTTACGGCGCGGGCGCGATTTACCTGCGCTGGCGCGGCATGGAAGGCATGGGCTTCGGCGACGTCAAGCTCATGGCCATGGTGGGCGCGTTCCTGGGAATCAAGCTGACGGTCTTTACGATTTTCACCGCGTCGCTCGCAGGGTCGGTGTTTGGCCTGACCACGGTGCTCGTGGTCTGGCTGAAGCGCACGCACCGTTTCATGCGGCGGCTGGCCAACGCGCAAGCCGCGCGGCGCCGCGGATGGCAGTCGGCGCAGATGGTCTACCGCCACTATCAAATGCCGTTTGGAGTTTTTCTGGGCAGCATGGCCATGGTCGCATTCTTTTTCGGCAATCAATTCCTGAGCTGGTACGGGAGGCTCTTCTGAAGATCCTGGCCAACCCGGTGCTGTTGCGCGCGGCGGTCGTATTCCTCTGCTCCACGTTCGCGTTCTTGCTGGTGCTGGTCCTGATGCGCAAGCTGCGCAAGAGCATCGACGATGAAGCGAACATCTCGGCGGAGCCCTCATCTTCGATCGAGACTCTGCCGCTGCATCTCTACAACACCGTGATCCAGCAACTCAAGCAGCAGAAGCATGAACTGCAGGTGCAGTCGCAAGCCGAGCAACATCGCGCCCGCACCAGCGAAAATTTCAGCCAGGCCGTGCTCTCCAATCTTTCCTGCGGCGTGCTCGTCTTCGGAACGAACGGGCTGGTCCGAACCAGCAATCCGGCAGCGAAAGCGATCCTTGGCTTCGCCTCGACCACGGGCATGAGCGCGGAAAACATCTTCCGCTACGCCGCGATCCGCTCCGGCAAACCGCCAGCGCCCGGAGTCTTCCCGGATGGAACTCCCGCCGAGACGCCCGCCGGAACAATGGACGAACCGGTCCAACTCTCCGACGAAGTCAGTGCCGTGCTGCACGAACTCAGCAAACACCGCCAGGTTGAGGCCGAATATGAAACGCCAGCGGGCGAGACGCGCTTCATCGCCGTGACCATTTCTCCCGTGCCTGCGGTGGATGGCAGCCTGCTCGGCGTCACCTGCCTGATCAATGATTTGAGCGAACTGGAACGCATCCGCCGCCAGCAGGAACTGCACGGCGAAATCTCCGCCGAGATGGCGCTGCAGCTGCGCACTTCGCTGACCACGATTTCCGGCTACGCGCAGCAACTGGCGGACAACCGCGATCCCGAACTGGCGAAACAAATCGCCACCGACGTCGCGCACGAAGCGGCGCAGCTGAATCAAACGCTTGGCGGATTTCTGTTGGAAAAGCGCGCCGCGACCGAAACCAAGCAGCGAAGCATGGCGGCGGGTGCCGGTTCCACGGATTCTTAGGAATGATTCTTAGTAACGGATTCTTAGTAACGGATTCTTGGCAACGAATTGCCGGCCGCGGCGCAACCCGCCGCTCCAGCAAAGCAGACTCAAGGGCAAGGGAAAAAGGTGGGAGTTATGAAACGAATCGCAAGCAGTGGCATCGGACTCGTGCTGTTTTTCGGCCTGCTGGGCCTTTCGGCGGGCGCGCAGAATCAGGCTCCGTCGAACTCGCAAGGTTCATCCCCGGATTCATCGCTGGCCGATTATGCCCGCCATGTCCGCAAGGACTCGGCCCCGAAGAACAAGCCGAAAGTGTTTGACAACGACAATTTGCCGACCAAGGACAAAGACACACTTTCGGTGATCGGTCCGACCGACGCGTCGAGCACCCCCGACGCGTCGACCGAGGCCAAGCCAGAAGCCACGCCCGCCGCGCCTCCAACTGCCGCCGAAACCAAGACTGCGGCTGGTACCGAAGGCAAGCCTCCGGCTGCTACCGAACCCAAAGTCGTTCCGCCGAGCAGCGACGGTAAGGCCCAGGCTGCCAGCGAAACCAAGGTTCCCGACGCCAAGGCCGCCGAGGTGAAGCCCCCCGAAGCCAAGCCCGCCACGGAAGAGAAGGCGCCGGCCCAGACCGCCGCCAAAGCTCCCGAGGACGACTCCGCAGCCAAACAAGCCGCCTGGAAGCTGTGGGGCGACAGAATCACCGCCCAGCAGGAACAGATCAGTTTGCTGACCCGCGAAGTCGATGTGCTGCAGCGCGAATATCAGATTCGTGCCGCCGCCATGTACGCCGACGCCGGCAACCGCCTGCGCAATGAGGGCAACTGGGACAAGCAGGACGCCCAGTACAAGCAGCAAATCGCCGACAAGCAGAAAGCTCTCGAGGACGCCAAGCAGAAACTCGAAGACATGCAGGAAGAAGCCCGCAAGTCCGGCGTGCCCGCGTCAATCCGCGAGCCGTAAGGCCCGAGCCGGCCCAGGTCAAAACTACGGCGTTGCGTTGTTGTACCAGCGCAGGACCCGGAGCGCTCGCAGTGTGTTCCAGCGGCTTGCCCGGCCGACACCGCCCTCCATCTCCAATGGAATACGTTCGCGATGCAGCAGGTTAAGCGGCCGCCGGCCGTTCTGGCGGCGGCGCTCGATCACGGTCTCGATAGCTTCACGGACGCGAGCCGCTGTCGGTAGAGTTGCAACAATCTGCATCTACCTTTCTAGCTCACACTTCCACCTTGACATCTCTCTTGGCCCGTAGGACACTCTCCGGGCTGCCCAGAGCGGGGTTTACCGCCAGAGCGGAGCTGGAATTGCCTACCGGAGGAAATTGTTGCCGTGCAGACGCGATCTCTTCTTTTCACTCTGTTGCTCACCACCCTTTGTCCGCTAGCGAACGCGTCCCAGCAAAACCCGGCATCCGCGCCGGTGTCCGATTTCCCGAAGGCAGCGCGGGCGGGCATTTCTGCCGCCCTGGGTCATGACATGCCCGACTACTACGCGCATGCGGCGCAGGGTGGTTTCGAATCCGCAAATCCACGCCACAAATTGGGCGCGCGTTTCACAGCGGAAGGCGTCGTGGTTAAGAGTGGAGAGGCGTCCTGGCAAATGAAGTTTGTCGGCTACGGATACGGCAGCGCGCTGATCTCTGTGAAGCCGGCCGCTCCCCAGGCTGAGGCGAATCGAGTTGCTTACCGCCGTGGTCCGGTCACCGAGTGGTATCTGAACGGCCCGGTCGGGATGGAGCAAGGTTTTACCTTGACTGAGCGCCCAGGCGGGGAACACGGTGGTCCGTTGACCATCGCTTTGGCGATGGGTGGAAATCTGACCGCGGCGGTGGAAGACAACGTCGGCCTTTTGCTGGAAAGCCGCAACAAACACGAACGCCTGCGTTATGGGGGATTGACGGCCTACGATTCCACGGGGAGAAAGTTGGGCGCCCGCCTTGAATTGCGGGGCGACTTATTGCTGATCAAAATTGAAGATAAAGAAGCCCGCTATCCCGTCGTCATTGATCCTTTGGTCCAACTGGCTGAGTTGACGGCCTCGGATGGGATCGCGAATGACTCTTTAGGAGTTGTAGCGATCAGCGGTAGCACGGTGATAGTGGGGGCAGTGGGCTACAACAATTTTCAAGGTGCAGTCTATGTCTTTGTAAAACCGGCAACCGGATGGGTGTCGACCTCAACCTACACCGCCAAGCTCACCGCCTCGGACGGGGCCGCCGGGGACGATTTCGGGCAGTCGGTGGCCATCAGCGGGAACGCTGTCGTGGTAGGGGCTTTCGGCGGCAACGCGTTTCAGGGCGCGGCCTACGTGTTCGTCAAGCCCGCCACCGGCTGGGTGACGACCTCGACCTTCAACGCGAAGCTCACGGCCTCCGACGGCAAGGCTGGCGACTTGTTCGGGGAGAATGTGTCGGTCAGCGGCGGCACCGTTATCGCGGGCGCGAATCGCTCCAATTCGGGCCAAGGCGCGGCGTATGTGTTCGTCAAACCAACGACTGGTTGGGCCTCAACCTCGGCTTTCACGGCGAAGCTGACTTCACCCGACACAAGCGCGAGCCTGCACTTCGGGTTTTCGGTGTGCGTTACCAACAACACCATCGTGGTAACTTCCGACGAGGCCACAATCGGCGGCAATTCTAACCAGGGTGCGGCCTATGTTTTCCTGAAACCATCCGGCGGCTGGGTGACCACCTCCGCCTCTGCCGCAAAACTGACCGCTTCCGACGGCGCCGCCTCTGACCTCTTCGGCTACTCCGCCTCCTTCGGTTCGAACGTCCTGGTAATCGGACTCGGAAGGGGCCTGGGCGGCATAGGCTCGGGTGCGGCCTATGTGTTCGTCAAGCCGACGACCGGTTGGGCGACGACCTCGGCTTTCAACGCGAAACTGACCAACGGAAAAACAGGAGACTTTTTCGGCGGACTGGTGGCTATCAGCGGAAATTCGGTTTTGGTCGGGGCTCCAGATTCCAACTTGAATAAAGGCGCTGCTTACCTCTACGTGAAGCCCGCCAGCGGTTGGGCCACGACCTCGAAGTTTAAGGCCAAACTGATCGCTTCCGATGGCGCGGCGGGCGACTCTTTCGGTTGGGTAGCGATTAGCGGAGGGAACTACGTGGTGGGAGCTCCGTTTCACAACGGCAGTCAGGGTTCAGCTTATGTCTTTGGACCGTAAATACTCCACTGATCTTTGAAACGAAAATTCCCAAGTAAGCGAAGTTGTTGAAATCAGGGATTGCACTCCAACCGGGCTTGACAGGTTAGTTGTCGATCTCCCGACCAGTTCATCCGAACGTCGGTTGCCCACAGCTCACAACTCATCGCTCATCGCTCCCAGCTTGCGGCGGTCAACGCCAAGACCGACGCGGTGGAACAGAAGGCGCAGGCGGCTGGCCAGAATGCGGCCTCCGCGCAGCAGATGGCCGACGCTGCCAACGGCCGAGTGGGCGTGCTGACCAACACGGTCGCCAATCTCGATGACTATAACGCCGTCGCCGAGACCTCGGTGAAGTTCGGCTTCAATAAAGACAGCCTGACCGATAAGTCCAAGGAAGCGCACGACCAGTTCACAGCCGGCATTGCCTCGACCAAGGGCTACATCATCGCGCTGGAAGGCGGAACGGATCTGGTGGGACCGGCGGATTACAACTACGATCTCAGCCAGTGCCGCGCCAATGCCGTGATCCAGTACCTGGCGCCGAAGTTCAACGTGCCCGCGCACAAGATTTATGTGATCGGGCTGGGCAAGGACAAGCCGGTGAGGACAACAGGACCTCCACAGGCCGCGCCGATAACCGCCGCGTGGATGTGCCCCTGATGACCAACACGGTGGGCGACACGCCCGCGGCGACTCCGACGACCTCGGGGAACAACCCGTCGTCGATGGTGAGATGCGGGCTGGGCGCGCGGTTATTGCGTCGCAAAGAACGCGACGCTTCGCGCAGCCCGCCCGGATCCTTCGGCCTGCAAAAAGCGCGGGCCTCAGGATGACAACAACTTCACCCTCCTCCCCGGAGGACTTCGCCAACCAGGCCGCTCAGCCTCCGCCGAGCGGCCTGCTTTTTTTCTAGACCATGAGCAAGCGCGTCTGCGCACTCGCCGCCGTGAGGCCCGTCACAGAGTGGCTCCGAGGTCCGTGGCAGAATTCGAACCGTCCCTCAGCGAGGTTTACCCCGCTACAAGCTTCAGGAGGCTGCCGCTATGCGATCAAGACACTTCTTTGGAATCGTCATCGGAATGGTTGCAACTCTGTCTGTAACCTTGATCTTGGGAAGTAATGCGTGGGCGCAGGTCAACTACAAGAAGCTGTATAGGTTCACTGGAAGCCCCGACGGGAACCAGCCCGACAGTGCGCTGGTCTTCGACGCAGCCGGCAATCTCTACGGCACGACGGCTCTGGGTGGCGCGTATACGAGCTGTTGGGCTGGGCAGCAGGGCTGCGGCACAGTTTTCAAATTGGCCCCAAACTCCGATGGAAGTTGGACCGAGAGTGTGCTCCACAGCTTCGCGGGCGGCAAGGACCAATATTTTCCGCAAGGCAAACTTATCCTCGACGCGACCGGAAACCTGTATGGCACAACGAGCCCTTATGAGTGCTATGACTTGGGAGACTGCGGCACCGTCTTCAAGCTTACGGCCAACCCAGACGGGAGTTGGACCGAGAGCGTGCTCTACACTTTTTCCGGCGGAGCTGATGGTTCCAATCCCACGGCGGGCTTGATCTTCGATGGCACCGGCAATCTTTACGGCACAACCCATTTGGGCGGCATTCTTGGAGCCGGAGCGGTCTTCAAACTCTCACCCCATTCTGACGGGACCTGGACGGAGAAAGTGATCCACAGCTTCTCAGGCGGCGTAGACGGAGGTCAGCCGCAAAGCGACCTCATCTTCGACGCAGCCGGCAACCTCTACGGTACGACGGCAATGAATTACGCCACGGGATACGGATATGGCAACGTTTTCGAGCTTACGCTCAATTCACATGGTCGCTGGAAGATGAATTTGCTGCACCAGTTCACCAATACTTCGTCCTCCGGAGTGGTGTTCGACGGATCAGGAAACCTCTATGGCACCGGCGTGCCAGCCACGATTGGGAGCTCAAACCTCGGGGTCGTGTTCAAGCTGACGCCGGGTTCGACCGGCGGCTGGGGCTACCATGTGCTCAACGCCTTCAAGGATCGACCGGGGGCCTATCCGGGCGGTAATGTCATCTTCGACGCAGCCGGTAATCTCTACGGCACAACCGAGGGCGACTTGAGTAAGACCCTCGGTTCGTTGTTTGAAATCTCGCCGAAAGCTGTCCACTGAATCGTTCGCCGAACCTTATGTGTGGGGTTGGTGGTTGATGTGATCAGGCGATCGCGCTCCAAACTGCGGGGTCGACGGGCCCGCCGGCGATCTCCCCACCAGTTCATCCGAACGTCGGTTGCCCACAGCCCACAGCTCATCGCTCCCAGCTTGCTTCACAGGCGTAATATGTCAGCAATGCCGTCCTCCAATCTCACTCGTCGGTCGTTCCTGGCATTGTCCGCCATGTTGCCATGGGCCTTTCGCGGCGTCGCATCCGGCTCATCGACCGCGATTCCGGTGGGACTCGAACTCTACTCCGTGCGTGAGGCTCTGAAGAAGGATGCCGAGGCCACGGTGCGCGCTGTCGCCGAGATGGGATACCAGGCCGTTGAGTTCTACGCGCCGTACTTCGAGTGGACCGAGGCGCAGGCCAGGCAGATGCGCAAGCTGATGGATGATCTGGGCATCCGCTGCTACTCGACGCACAACGATGAAGACTATTTCAGCGCGAAGAATATTGACCGAGCGCGCGACCTGAATCTGATTCTGGGCTGCAAGTACGTCGTGCTGGCGTGGACCGACCCTAAGACGGGCGTCGACGGCTGGAAGGCGGTTGCGGACAAGCTGAACGCGGCGGCCGAAAAGCTGGAGCCCTCCGGACTCAAGGCCGGATACCACAATCATCAGGCGGAGTGGGCCGCGGTGAGCGGTCAGCGTCCCATGGAGATTCTGGCGAAGAACACCAAGCCCACCGTGATGCTGCAGTTGGACGTGGGCACTTGCCTTGAAGCCGGCGCCGATCCCGTCGCGTGGATTCGAGCCAACCCGGGGCGCATTCGGTCCATCCATTGTAAAGACTGGTCGCCCGACCCCGACAAAGGCTACAAGGTGTTGTTTGGCGAGGGCAAGGCGGATTGGAAGGGCATCTTCCACGCGGCGGAGAGCGTGGGCGGCGTGGAATATTATCTCGTCGAGCAGGAAGGCAGCCGGTATTCCGAGCTGGAGACCGCGCGCAAATGCCTGCAGGGATTTCGTGCGGCCCATGCCTGACGCCGCATGCTTGACCCAGCATGCCTAACCCAGCCAAAGGCGCGTTAAAATAAGCCTATGCGTAGTTTGTCTTTCCTGTTGCTGCTGGGTTGCAGTGTGGCAGTGTGGGCGCAGAACTCTGCCCCGCAGAGTTCTCCTTCTTCGCAGAATTCGTCAGCGCCGGATTCCCCGGCATCGGCCAACAAGCCGGCCAAGCCCCGCAC
>Ga0075017_100000621_pt1 | contig 20184 bp, 16 predicted proteins | sample AleBraG_ABR_2012_FD_71475 | JGI IMG/M metagenome (GOLD analysis project Ga0075017, IMG submission 71475) | Freshwater sediment microbial communities in response to fracking from Pennsylvania, USA - Alex Branch Run_MetaG_ABR_2012 | ecosystem: Environmental > Aquatic > Freshwater > Creek >... | reverse complement strand
AGCCGAACATGAGCCCCTGGTCGCCCGCTCCCTGGCGGTCGAATGGGTCATCGGAACCGTCAAGTCGTTCTTCGACAGCGTCGTTGACGCCCTGAGCGATGTCGGGTGACTGCGATCCGATACTCACGCTCACGCCACACGAGTCAGCGTCAAAACCCTTGACGCTTGAGTCGTAGCCGATCTTGCGAACAGTGTCGCGGACGAGTCGGGCGACGTCGGCGTACGCCTGCGTCGTCACCTCTCCCGCGACGTGAACCTGTCCGGTGGTCAGGAGGGTTTCAACGGCGACCCGACTTTTGGGGTCCTTGCCGATGAGGTCGTCGAGGATGGCGTCGGAGATCTGGTCCGCCATCTTGTCGGGGTGGCCCTCAGTGACCGATTCGGAGGTAAACAACCGACGCGCCATGCGATTTCGTCCTTTACATGCGACAGGCGCGGAGCCGCGCCAGATACTCGATAAGCCTAATGCCGAGTGGGGTTTTCCCAGTACGACGCGACCACTTCTAGCAAGGTGTGTGCAAGATCATCTTTCGGACCGAAGGGGACCTCGAGTTCGCTTCCGTCGCGGGTCAAGATCACCGCGGCATTGTCGTCGGACTCGAAACCCCTGTCGGCGCCTACTTCGTTGACGACCAAGATGTCGCACTGTTTGCGCGCCAACTTGGCTCGTCCGAAGTCGAGCCAACTCGTGCTGGCATCGCCAGTTTCGGCGGCAAAGCCGACGACCAACTGGCCATTTCGACGAGCGGCCACCAATTCGCTGAGGACGTCGAGCGTCGGCTCGAAGCTGAACTCGGGTGCGGCGCCGTCCTTTTTGAGTTTGGCAGAAGCGACCGTCGTCGGACGGAAGTCAGCGACTGCAGCGGCCATGATCACGGCGTCCGCATCACTCGCCGCGCTCGTCACTGTCGCTGCCAGTTCTGCTGCAGTTTCAACCTTGCGAACGGCAACGCCGCGAGGGTCGGGGAGGGCGACATTAGCGGCGACAAGAACGACGGCGGCACCGCGTGCTGCGGCCGCTCGCGCGATGGCGTACCCCTGCCGTCCGGACGAACGATTTCCAATGAAGCGGACGGGGTCGAGCGGCTCACGCGTCCCACCCGCGGACACGACGATGCGACGACCAGCAAGGTCCTGGACTGTGCCGCGACGCAACACGGTCCAGGCGGCGTCAACGATGTCGTCAGGTTCCGGCAAGCGACCCGGACCACTGTCAGCGCCGGTCAGTCGTCCGACCGCTGGCTCAAGCACGACAACGCCGCGGTCACGCAGCGTTGCAACGTTGGCTTGGGTCGCAGGGTGTTGCCACATTTCGGTGTGCATGGCAGGAACCATGACGACCGGACAACTCGCGACAAGGAGGGTGGCCGTCAACAGATCATTCGCACGACCTTGCACGGCGCGCGCGAGCAGGTCGGCCGTCGCTGGGGCAACGAGAACTAGGTCAGCTTCTTGGCCGAGGGCAACGTGTCGAACTTCGGCCACGCCGTCCCAGACGGCAGCCGAAACCGGATGACCAGAGAGCGCCTCGAAGGTGGCCGCCCCAACGAATCGCAATGCGTTGGGCGTCGGAACGACGGTGACGTCAGCGCCACGTTCGCGCAGCCGGCGAATGACTTCACAAGCTTTGTACGCGGCGATGCCGCCGGCAACGCCAAGAACAACCCGTGGAGCGCTGTCAGAGCGCGGGCCGGTCACGATCGTCCGGTCGGACGTCAGGAAGCGTCGACCTCGTCGACGACTGGCAACTCAGGATCGAAGTGCTCAAGCGTCACGAGGCCTTCGTTGATCTCGCGCAGCGCGATCGACAATGGCTTCTCTTGCACGTGGGTGTCGACAAGTGGGCCGACGTACTCGAGCAAGCCTTCGCCGAGTTGGCTGTAGTAGCCGTTGATCTGGCGAGCGCGCTTGGCTGCGTAGATGACCAACTGGTATTTCGAGCCCGATACGGCGAGCAACTCATCGATGGACGGGTGAGTGATGCCTTCGGGGCGAGCGGCTGACGACACGCAGGACCTTCCATAAAGCGGACGGGTCGATGGGAACCGCTTGCCACACCTAGGTGCGAGGCTCGGCGGCGTGGCCCGACTGGCCACTCCCCAACTCCATTAAGGATACCAGCCGGCTCACGGCCGGGCCGAGGTCGTCGTTGACGATCTCGTAATCGAAGAAGTCGGCCGCCGCCAACTCGGCCTCGGCGATCGCCAACCGCCGGTTGAGAGATTCAGCGTCCTCGGTGCCGCGCCCCTCGAGACGGCGCCGCAATTCGGCCAGACTCGGGGGCCGCAGCAGGACGAAGAGGGCATCGGGCATGACCGTCCGGACGAGCCGGGCGCCCTGCAGATCGATTTCGAGCAAGACTGCATCTCCGGCGGCGAGATGCGACTCGACGGCGGCCCGCGGGGTTCCGTACTTGTGGTGGGCAAATTCGGCGTACTCGAGCAAGGCTCCGGCCTCGATGAGCTGGTCGAACTCCGCATCACTCACAAACCAGTAGTGCTCGCCATCGACTTCGCCCGGACGCGGTGTGCGGGTGGTCGCCGACACAGACAGCCAGACCTCGGGATGCTGCGTCCGCAGTTCCTTGACGACCGTGCCTTTGCCGACTCCGGACGGCCCAGCCAACACCGTCAGGCGTGCGGAAGTCATGAGGTCATTCTGCCGTTCGACGCCGGGTAGTAACCGAGTTCAGTGAGGAGTGCAGCCCGCTGCAGTTCACCAAGGCCTTGAACCCGGCGGGTAGGCGCGATGCCGACTTGGTTCATGATCTGCGCAGCGCGCACCTTGCCAATTCCGGGCAGCGATTCCAGGAGAGCGCTGACACGCAATTTCGCGATGACGTCATCGGTGCGAGCTGCTTCTAGCGCGTCAGGTGCTGAGAGGTTCCCACGCTTCAAGCGCTGCTTGATGTCCGCACGTTGGCGGCGGACCTCGCCTGCTTTCTCAAGCGCCGCAGCACGCTGCTCGGCGGTGAGCTGAGGCGGGGTCATGCGGCTCCTGGTGCGAGACAGCCGCGCGGGCTCAAGCATCGACGCGGCACCTGATGAGGTGGAAGTTGTGAGGTTGTTGGTCGCGAACCCTGGTGACGCTACCTCACTCAAAGTCTGGTCACAGCGGGGGCGTCACCCGCTGTCGCGTACGCCTCTTGCGATCTCAGCGGCTGCGACTGCGACGTCGATGGCGCCCGTGATCGGACGACCAATGACGAGCAACGTGGCACCGTCGGCCAGTGCTTGTTCAGGTGTGGCGACGCGCGCCTGATCGTTAGATGCTGCACCCGCTGGCCGGATGCCAGGCGTGACAAGAACGACGTCCGGACCCACTTCGGCGCGAATCGCGGCGACTTCGTGCGCACTGCAGACAAGAGCCCGCGCGCCAGCGTCAACCGCGAGCACAGCAAGTCGACGAGCGGCATCGAGCGCCGGGCCGGACAGCCCGATGTCGGCCAGATCATTGGGTGTAAGTGAGGTGAGAACCGTCACGGCCGTGATCAACGTGTCGGGCAGAGCATCGGCGGCGGCACGGATCATGTCACGTCCGCCAGACGCGTGGACTGTCAGCAGTGTCGGACGAAGTGGTGCCACCGACCGCGCCGCACCAGCGACGGTGGCAGGAATGTCGTGCAACTTGAGATCTAAGAAGATGGCGCAGTCGCCACTCGCGTCACGTGCCGCCTCGACGGCGGTCGCACCGTCACGCAAGAACGCTTCGAGTCCCACTTTCATCGTCGAGACGTGCGGACCGGCAGCTGCCGCCCAGGTCCGCAACGTCGCTAGATCGGGCGCATCAAGTGCGACCGCGATTGGTGCTGGGTCGGTAAGTCGGTCCGCGCTGAGGACGCCGGGCACACGTATTCCTTCCGCTTGTGTTGCTTACTCGAAGTGAGCAGCACCGATGACATCGATAAGGCTGTTAAAGCCGCGCTGCGTTAGTGCGGTCGCAAGCTCGTCGTGAATGCGGACAAGTGAACTCGGGTCGTTGAACACCACGGTGCCGACACTGACGGCGTCTGCACCCGCGGCCAGGAACTCCAACGCGTCGAGCCCTGTGCGGATACCACCCATGCCAAGGATCGGGAGATCAGGGAATGCCGCCCGCACTTGATACACAGCGCGTACGGCAACCGGACGGATGGCTGGCCCAGAGAGGCCGCCAGTTCCACCGCTCAACCGTGGCTTCAACGTGTCGGTGTCGATAACCATTCCGAGCAGCGTGTTGATGAGACTCACGCCGTTAGCACCCGCATCGACAACAGCGCGTGTGATGGCCGTGATGTCGGTGACGTCAGGGCTCAACTTGGCAAGCACTGGTATGTCATTGGGAATGACGGACCGAACGAGCGCGATAACACGTGCACTGGCGAATGGATCGCACGCGAACACTAATCCGCGGTCGGCAACATTCGGACAAGAAATGTTGACCTCGACCGCTGCCACACCTTCGGCTTGTGCAAGTCGAGCAGCGACTGTCTGATACTCCTCAAACGAACTGCCGGCGATCGACACGATCGTGCGGGCGCCACGGTAGTTCAACCATGCGAGGTCCTTCTCGATGAACGCATCGATGCCGGGACCTTGCAAGCCAATGCCGTTGAGCATGCCGCTTGGCGTCTCGGCCATGCGTGGTGTTGCGCGACCCGAACGCGCGTTGAGCATGACGCTCTTCGTTACAACGCCACCGATCGTGGTGATGTCGACAAATTGGTCGATCTCGCGTCCGGCAGCAGCGCAGCCAGAAGCTGTAAGGATAGGGCTCGGAAGTTCAATGCCAGCAAGGACAGTTCGCATATCGACCGAACTGGTGCCAGGTGTGGCGCGGCGCATCATTCACCACCACCGACAGGGGCTCCGACGGTATCGGCTGGCACTGTATGTACTTCGTCCCAGCGAACTCGATCGCCATGGAAGCACGGACCCTCAACACACGAGCGGACCATGCGGGTTTCGCCATCGTCTCCGATGACTGGCAGCACGCACGTCATGCACACGCCAATGCCGCACGCCATCGCTTCTTCGACTGCCGTTTGACTGTGCGCACCGTGTTCCTTCGCGACGGCCGTTACGGCCTTCAACATTCCCATCGGTCCGCAGGCGTAGACGACCGCAGAATTCGCGCGATCGATGACGCGCGGAAGTAGGTCGGTGACGACTCCCTTGGTGCCAACGGAACCATCGTCCGTTGTGATGCTCAACGTCGAGGCAACCCGGCGGGCGTCAACGATGCCGAAGAGTTTTCCTTGACCAGACGCGCCGAGAATGACGTCGACGCGACAGCCGCGCTGGATGAGCGCATCGGCCAGGCTGAACAGTGGCGCAGCGCCGTAACCGCCACCGACAAGGACACAAGGAACTGGGTCGCGTGGCAGCGCGAAGGGTTTGCCGAGCGGACCAATGATGTTGACGCGGTCGCCGCGTTGCCGATCTGCCAACCAATCGGTACCCGGACCGTGCGGCGCAACGACGATGTCGACCGTACCGCCGTACGCGCCGCGCGTTTGGGCGCGGTAAATCGAGAACGCGCGCCGCAAGAGGGTCGAACCCAGCGGACCGCCGACCGACAACGCCACGAATTGTCCGGGCTTGGCTTCCTCCGGAATTCCCTGGCCCGTCATCGTGAGAACGTGATACTCGCCCGCCTTGGTGTTGCTGACGATTTCTCCAGTGACCTGTACTGCCACGGTCACTCCTCTCTTCCCGAGCGTAAGCGGACGAGATCGGCAGCGTGCTCTTGCAAACTGCGCACTCCGATATCACCACGAATGAGGGCCTGGATGCCTTGTACGGCGGCGGCAAAACCTTGAACGGTCGTAATACATGGAACGCCGCGGGACACGGCAGCGGTTCGAATGTCGTAACCGTCGACGCGCGGGCCGACCCCATAGGGCGTGTTGACGATTAAGGCGATCTCGCCGGCCAAGATCGCTTGGACAGTGGTCGGTTCTCCGTTGGGGCCTGGGCCATCGCGATGTTTGCGAAGCACGGTCGCGTGCACTCCGTTGCGTCGCAAGATTTCGGCGGTGCCTTCGGTTGCGTAGATGTCAAATCCCAAGTCGACGAGTCGTTGGACGGGCAGGATCATCATCCGCTTGTCACGGTTGGCGACTGACACGAATGCGCGACCACTTGTCGGCAGTGTCGCGTACGCCCCGGCTTGCGATTTCGCGTAGGCGATTCCGAAGGACTTGTCCAAGCCCATGACTTCACCGGTCGACTTCATCTCTGGGCCAAGGACTGTGTCGACACCTTGGAATCGTCCGAACGGCAGCACGGCTTCCTTCACTGCAATCGGCGAACCTGCGGGCGCATCAGCGCCGTCGCCGACGGCAGGCAACGTACCGTCAGCACGCAACTGTGCAATTGTCGCGCCGACCATTAAGCGCGTTGCAGCTTTCGCAAGTGACACCCCTGTGGCCTTGGAGACGAACGGCACCGTCCGGCTTGCGCGTGGGTTGGCCTCGAGCACATAGAGAACGTCGCCCGCCATCGCATATTGGACGTTAAGCAGACCGCGCACACCAACCCCGCGTGCAATCGCTTCGGTGCTGCGACGGATGCGGTCTATTTCCTCACTACCCAGCGAGATAGGTGGCAGGGCACACGCGGAATCGCCGGAGTGAATACCGGCCTCTTCGATGTGTTCCATGACGCCACCGAGATAGATCTCATCACCGTCGAACAACGCGTCAACATCGATTTCGACGGCATCATCAAGGAAGCGATCGACGAGTACCGGATGCTCAGGACTGACATGTGTCGCGCGCTCGATGTAGTCAGACAGCATGGCGTCGTCGTAGACGATCTCCATTCCGCGTCCGCCCAACACGTAGCTCGGCCGGACGAGGACTGGATATCCGATTTCGGCCGCGATGCGTTGGGCGTCGGCAAAACTCGACGCAAGTCCGTGTTTGGGAGCCGGCAACTGCGCCTCAGCGAGCACCCGACCAAACGCGCCGCGCTCTTCCGCCAGGTGAATGGCCTCAGGTGTCGTGCCAAGAATCGGCACGCCGTTGTCCTTCAATCGCTGCGCGAGACCAAGTGGCGTCTGCCCGCCCAATTGCACAATGACCCCGAGCAACTCCCCCGATGCCCGCTCCGCATTGACAACTTCGAGGACGTCTTCAAGGGTCAACGGTTCGAAGTACAAACGGTCGGACGTGTCGTAGTCAGTGCTAACGGTCTCGGGGTTGCAGTTGACCATGATGGTTTCGATGTCGTGCTCGCGCAGCGTTTGGGAGGCGTGAACGCACGAGTAGTCGAACTCGATGCCTTGGCCGATGCGGTTCGGGCCTGAGCCCAAGATGATGACCTTACGTCGTTGCGACGGGCTGACTTCGGTTTCTTCGTCATACGACGAGTAGTGATACGGAGTTTGAGCGGCAAACTCCGCCGCGCAGGTGTCAACGGTTTTGTAGACCGGACGCAATCCGAGACTGTGCCGCAGGGCTCGGACTACCTCTTCTGACAGTCCGCGAAGTCGTCCGACCTGCCTGTCAGAAAGGCCTGCACGCTTGGCTTCGCGTAGCAACTCGACGTCGAGGTCGGTTGCCCCCGCAAGGTCTGCGGCAAGTTCGTTGAGTTGCGCTAGCTGGTCGAGGAACCACGGATCGATTCCGGTTGCGGCGTGAAGTTCAGCGACCGTAGCGCCCGCTCGCAGCGCCTGTTGGACGGTGCGGATGCGACCATCGGTCGGTGTCGCGCTAGCCGCGACAAGTTCGGCCTTGTCGCCAATCGGTTCGGCGAAGTCAAACATGGCTTCGGGTCGCTCGACACTGCGAAGCGCCTTGTTCAGCGCTTCGTTGAAACTGCGTCCGATGGACATCGCCTCGCCCACACTCTTCATATGCGTTGTGAGCACGGGGTCGGCGCCGGGGAACTTTTCGAAAGCGAAACGCGGAACTTTGACGACGATGTAGTCGAGAGTGGGTTCGAAGGACGCCGGCGTTTCAGCGGTGATGTCGTTGGCAATTTCATCGAGCGAATAGCCAACGGCGAGGCGGGCCGCGATTTTGGCGATCGGGAAGCCAGTGGCTTTACTCGCTAGCGCCGACGACCGACTCACCCGCGGATTCATTTCTATGACAATGACGCGACCGGTGGCTGGGTCAACCGCAAATTGAATGTTGCACCCGCCGGTGTCGACGCCGACGGCGCGAATGACGTCAATAGATATGTCACGGAGCTTCTGATACTCAACGTCAGTAAGTGTCAGCGCCGGCGCCACCGTGATCGAGTCACCCGTGTGCACGCCGACGGGGTCAACATTTTCGATCGAACAGACAACAACGACGTTGTCACGGAAGTCGCGCATGAGTTCGAGTTCGAACTCCTTCCAACCGAGGATGGATTCTTCAAGCAGCACCTCAGTTGTCGGACTCGCTTGCAGCCCGGCACCAGCGATCTGCCGCAGTTCGGCCTCGTTGTGCGCGAAGCCAGAACCGGCACCACCCATGGTGAAAGATGGTCGGACGACCAGTGGATATCCGAGGTCGTGGGCTGCGGTAATGCAGTCTTCGACGGTGTGACACACAGCGCTGCGAGCACTTTCGGCGCCGATCGATTCCACGACAGCGCGAAACTTTTCGCGGTTTTCGCCCGCTTCAATAGCTTCGACTTTGGCGCCAATAAGTTCGACCCCGTACTTCTCCAAGATGCCAGCGTGATGCAAAGCCATGGCCGCGTTGAGCGCGGTCTGGCCGCCCAGCGTCGGAAGCAACGCATCGGGTCGTTCCTTGGCGATGACGAGTTCGAGCATCTCCGTGGTGATCGGCTCGACGTACGTCGCGTCGGCAAACTCGGGGTCAGTCATGATCGTCGCGGGGTTGCTGTTGACGAGGATGACTCGCAGACCCTCTTCTTTCAGGACTCGGCAGGCTTGCGTGCCGGAATAGTCGAACTCGCAGGCCTGCCCAATAACGATGGGGCCAGAACCAATGACGAGGACGGACGAGATGTCGGCGCGCCGCGGCATCAGGCATCCTTCGTGGTCGTGGCGGACATGAGCGCAACAAAGCGGTCGAATAGGTACCGGGCATCGTGCGGGCCAGCAGCGGCCTCTGGGTGGTACTGCACGCTAAAAGCCGGCGCGTCGATGCACTCGAGGCCTTCAACCACGTCGTCGTTGAGACAGACATGGCTTACGCGTGCAGCACCGAAGGGTGTTTGTAGCGTTTCGCCGATAGGGGCCGCGACAGCGAATCCGTGATTGTGCGTGGTGATCGCTACTGAACCGTTGGCAAGTTCTTGCACCGGTTGGTTAAGTCCGCGGTGTCCGAAGCGAAGTTTGTAGGTGCCAAAACCAAGCGCGCGTCCCAAAATCTGGTTGCCGAAGCAGATGCCAAACACGGGCCGCTTCGCTTCCAATGCGGCTTGTGTGAGCGCCACGGCATGATCTGCGGTGGCAGGGTCTCCGGGCCCGTTGCTCAAGAAGATTCCGTCGGCACCGATGGCGAGAAGTTCATCGGCCGTGACGCTGGCTGGAACGACGGTGACGTCAATGCCGCGCTCAACCATGAGCCGAGTGATGCTGCGCTTCATTCCTAAATCGAGCGCGGCAACCTTGAAGCGTCCGCCGCCAGTAGGTGTAGCCGAATACGGCTCGGTCGTCGTTACTTCGGCAGTGAGATCGGCGCCTTCCATTGGTGGCGTTGCCAATACTGCGCCAACAAGATCAGCGTCGGATGCCAGCGCGTCCGGCCCGCTAAATATGCCGGCACGCATGGCCCCGCGATCGCGCAAGTGGCGCGTCAAGGCGCGAGTGTCGACGCCTTTGATTCCTACAATTCCTTGTTCGATGAGGTCGTCATCGAGCGTCCGCTGCGCACGCCAGTTTGACGACACTCGTGACGGGTCACGGACGACGTAGCCTGCAACCCAGATTCGACCAGACTCGTCGTCGCTGTCGTTGAGTCCGGTGTTTCCGATGTGCGGTGCAGTCTGCGCGACGATCTGGCGGTGGTAACTCGGATCGGTGAGGGTCTCTTGATAGCCGGTCATGCCAGTGGTGAAGACCGCCTCGCCGTACGTCACGCCCACCGCACCATAGGCGCGACCGCGAAAGATCCGACCGTCTTCAAGTACGAGGGCGGCTGGCGGAGCGCTGCGCCCGAGTGTCGCCGGCGCGGCAGCTGTTGTCATGACGCTCCTTCGGTTGGTACGGAGTCGGGAGTCGAGTTGGTGGTGTCGCCGTCGGACGAGTGAGTGCTTTCAAGCAACGTGGCGATCGCCTTTGCCGCCGTCACGTGATCGTCGGTCAGATCGGCGCGAAAGCCGGTGTCGAGTTGAGCCGCGCCCAAGGACCACGTGACGATGAGCAGACCGCCAGCTTCGTAGACCTCGCCTGCAAGTCCGCGATCAAGCCGCACACCAGAGATGTCGGCGACAGGCACGAAGAAGGTCGGCTCGCCTTCGCGGTCAACGAGCAGACCGTCCGGCCGAATCGTCAGCGTCGCCTTCGATGGCACACCCAAGGAGTGCACGACGACGCGGTCGAGCCAATGGTCGGTGGTCGTTGTCGCGACATACAAGCCGTCGATCGGCGGAACAAGTGGCGGCGCATCAGTCGTTGGTGCGTCGAGCGGTGCCGGAATGTTGGCTTGTCGCTTGGCGCGGTTTTGCCAGCCGCGTCGCATACCCCACAGCGCTAGCGCGATGATGCACAAAACTCCGACCGTCAAAGCGATGCGAGGCCCCCACGCAGTCACTTTCTCAGGATGCGTGTAGTTGGGCACGCCGGCGACGACGTGCGACATCGCTGGCAGCCGCAGCATCACGCGTCGACTCCCGTTGCCGACACAAGCGCGCCATCGAGCACCGTAGGTCGACCACGGAGGAATGTCGCAACGACTCGCGCCGGTAGTTCGCGATCAGCGAAGGGGGTGTTGCGACTGCGGCTTGCACTCGATTGGGCGTGCACGATGCGGGTGGCCTTCGGATCGATAACGACGAGGTTGGCGGGCTCACCGACCGCAATCGGGCGACCATGGTCGGCGAGTCGGCCAATGCGTGCGGGCGCGATCGACATGCGCTCGGCCACGCCCGGCCAGTCGAGCCGGCCCTGATTGACCATCGTGTCGACAACAACGGACAGTGCCGTCTCTAGTCCTGTCATACCGAATGCTGCCGCTTGCCACTCAACGTCCTTGGCCTCGGACGGATGGGGGGCATGGTCAGTGGCGACGGCGTCGATGGTGCCGTCAGCCAGCGCGGCGCGGACCGCCGCACGATCAGCCTCACCCCTAAGTGGTGGATTGACCTTGAACACTGGGTTGTAGGTTGCCGCTTCGGCTTCCGTGAGGGCGAGGTGATGTGGCGTCACTTCGGCTGTCACGTCAATGCCACGCGCCTTAGCCCACCGGACGATGTCAACGGTGCCAGCCGTTGAGACATGCGCGATGTGAACCCGTCCGCCGACGTGATCAGCCAACAGCACGTCACGCGCAACGATCGACTCTTCTGCTGCGGCCGGCCACCCTTTGAGTCCGAGCACGCCCGACAACTCGGACTCATTCATCTGCGCGTCTTCGGTGAGCCGCGGTTCTTGCGCGTGTTGACTGATGACACCGTCAAACGCCTTGACGTATTCAAGAGCGCGTCGCATAAGCAGGGCGTCGTGCACACACTTGCCGTCGTCACTGAAGACGCGGACGCGCGGAGCGCTGTCGGCCATCGCCCCGAGTTCGGCCAGGCGCTCACCCTTCAACCCGATCGTGACGGCACCAACGGGAATGACGTCGACGTAGCCGGCTTCCCGACCAAGACGCCATACCTGCTCGACGACACCTGCCGTGTCGGCGACGGGCTCGGTATTAGCCATGGCGTGCACCGCAGTGAAGCCGCCGAGCGCCGCCGCTTGCGAACCCGTCCGTACAGTTTCGGCTTCTTCATGGCCCGGTTCGCGCAAATGCGTGTGCAGGTCGACTAGCCCGGGCAGCACGATGAAGTCGGTGTAGTCGAGCACGACTGAATCGTCGGTAAGTGCCGCACCAACAGCGTCAATAGCCCGGACGACTCCGTCGGCCATGGTCAGATCAACGGGCTCGCCGCCCAGCGGACGGACGCCGCGCAAGACGTACGTCTGGCTCATGCCGATTCCTCCGTCGATGCTGGTGGTTCGCTACCACCGAGAAGTAGGTACAGAACCGCCATGCGCGCTGCGACGCCGTTAGCTACCTGTTCGACAATGACCGATCGTCGGGAGTCGGCGACGTCGGCCGAAATCTCGACGCCACGATTCATCGGACCTGGGTGCATGACAATCGCATGCTCTGGCAACAAATCTGCGCGGCGTGCGTCAAGTCCGTACCGGCGGCTGTATTCGGCTTGACTCGGAAAGAACGCTGCATTCATGCGTTCGGACTGCACACGCAACATCATGACGACGTCGACGCTGGGCAACACGGCGTCGAGGTCGTACGACGTTTGGGCCGCCCACGTCTCAACACCAACGGGCAACAAAGTAGGTGGTGCAACCAAGATCGGCGTCGCACCGAGAGTGTTAAGCAACAACACATTTGAGCGAGCGACTCGGCTGTGCAAAACGTCACCAACAATGGCAACGCGCAACCCAGCGAGATCGCCTACATCGTCCTTCAAATGCCGTCGCATGGTGAGCGCATCAAGCAACGCTTGAGTTGGATGCTCGTGGGTGCCATCGCCAGCATTGATGACCACCGACGAAATCCACCCGGAATTGGCGAGTTGGTAGGGCGCCCCGCTGGCGCCGTGGCGCAGCACGACGGCGTCGGCACCCATGGCCTCAAGCGTGAGGGCCGTGTCTTTCAGGCTTTCACCCTTGGACACGCTCGAACCTTTGGCTGCAAAGTTGATGACGTCAGCCGAAAGGCGTTTAGCCGCAGCCTCGAATGAGATGCGCGTTCGCGTCGAGTCTTCGAAGAACAGGTTGACGACCGTACGTCCGCGCAAGGTTGGCAACTTCTTGACCGGACGGTCAGCGATCGCCGCTAGTTGCACCGCGGTGTCGAGGACAAGAACAGCGTCGTCATGGGTAAGGTCGGCCGCCGAGATGAGATGACGCTTCATGACTGACTGCTTTCGTCCGTCGTGATGGGCGCAGCGCCCGGTTCGTGACCCAGGTACACGGCGTCGGCGCCATCGGCTTCTTGCACGTGAACCCGGACGGTCTCGCGCAGCGACGTCGGCAGATTCTTGCCGACATAGTCGGCCCGAATCGGAAGTTCCCGATGGCCGCGGTCGACCAGCACCGCTAACTGCACTGCGCGTGGCCGGCCGAGTTCGGACAGTGCGTCGAGCGCGGCGCGCACCGTTCGTCCGCTGAAGAGCACGTCATCGACGAGCACGACCGTGGCCCCGTCGATGCCACCGGCAGGCACCCGCGTCGGCAAGAGAGGGCGGGCCGGCTTCAGGCGCAGATCGTCGCGGTGCAATGTGATGTCGAGTTCGCCGACTGGAACTTCGCGACCTTGGATGTCGCCGAGCCGCTCGGCAAGTCGCCGAGCTAGCGGGACCCCGCGGGAAGCGATGCCGACCAGGGCGACATCTGCGCCTTTGGTGCGCTCGTCGATCTCGTGGGCAATACGGGAAAGGGCGCGGCGGACGTCATCGGACGTCATCACCACGCGCATCTCGTCGGTTGCGGCCACGCCTTCCCCGGCGGAGCCGCCCGACTCTGGGCGCTCAGACATGCACCAACCTCGACCTCCTTACCCGCCTCACGGGACGAGCGTTAAAGGATGCCTGTCACGGCCACCCTAGCGGGCTTCCCAGCCAGCAAGGCGGGTGGTCCCCCGCGCGAGCGCGCCAAGTCAGCCGAAACCCTAAGTAAGCAGAGAACTGTCTCGACGTGACGCAGGTCTCACTACCAAGAGCGGATAACCGGCCCCCAGGGAGACACCAGGTGTCACTCTCCGTAACATCGAGGCAAGCACCACGTCACCTCGCGCCTAGCCGAAAGGTCGACATGTCGGCAGATTTGCCAGACGCTAGCGAAACTGGCCGCCCCAGCGACTACGCCCGTGCCCTCGGTGCGCGGTTGCGTGGCGTTCGCCAGCAGCAGGGTCTGTCGCTGCATGCCGTCGAAGAGCGCTCCGAGCGCCGCTGGAAGGCTGTCGTCGTCGGCTCCTACGAGCGTGGGGACCGGGCCATTTCGGTGCAGAAGTTGTCTGAACTCGCCGCCTTCTACGGCGTTCCGGTGGCCGACCTGTTGCCGACCGGCGACACCGCAGCGCGGTCAGAGGCACCGCGCCGTCTCGTCCTTGACCTCGACGCGCTCGGACGCGTGACGAGTGAACGCTCTGGTCCGCTCACGCGCTACGTCGCCGCCATTCAAACCCAGCGTGGCGACTTCACCGGACGAGCGCTTGCCATCCGCATGGACGACCTCCGCACTCTCGCCGTCATTTACGACGTGTCACCGGCAGCACTCGTCGAAGAACTTGTCGACTGGGGCGTCCTTGACGAGGAAGTCCGCGCCAACTTCGAGTAGCGCCAGCCCTCACGAGTAGTGAACTGCGGCCGTTAGCGCCGTGATTCGGTTCCTGCACCCACGATGTGCACTCGCAATGAGTTCGTCGTGCCCGGAACTCCGGGCGGACTACCGGCGATGATGACAACTCGATCACCGATGGCGCTGCGGTTGTTGGCTAGCAGTGCTGCATCGACTTGGTCGACCATCTGATCGGTGTGCCGCACTGGGTCGACAAGGAAGGCGTCGACACCCCACACCAATGCCAACTGGCGCCGAACGCGCGGATCTGGCGTGAACGCAGTAATCGGCGTTATCGGACGATGTAGCGACACCAGTCGTGCGGAGCGTCCGGTCTCGGAGAACGCAGCAAGCGCAGCCGCGCCAACGGATTTGCCGACGTCGACGGCAGCCAAAGCCATGGCGCGTGCCGTCGACCCAGATCGTGCTTCCGGCAAGGTTGGCGCAGTCCCAAGGGCTTCGTTCTCAACGTGCGAAATGATCGTCGCCATCGTTTCGATGACGTGAACCGGGTTGACCCCGACACTCGTCTCGCCCGACAGCATGAGGGCGTCAGCGCCATCGAGAACCGCGTTGGCGACATCGCTTGCTTCGGCCCGGGTCGGACGCGAGGCGTTGATCATTGAGTCGAGCATCTGCGTCGCAACAATGACGGGCTTCGCTGCGGCGCGGGCCATGTTGATGGCGTGCTTTTGCACCATTGGGACGTACTCGAGGGGCAACTCAACACCGAGGTCACCACGCGCCACCATGATGCCGTCGAAGGCATCAACGATGGCAGCCAAGTTGTCGACGGCCTGCGGCTTCTCGATCTTCGCGATGACCGGAACGCGGACGTCTTCTTCGTGCATGATGCGGTGCACGTCCAGGATGTCTGCAGCACGACGCACGAAACTCAGCGCGATCATGTCAACGCCTTGCCGCAACGCCCAGCGCAAGTCGGCGATGTCCTTTTCGGACAAGGCGGGAACGCTGACAGCGACACCGGGCAAGTTGATGCCCTTGTTGTTGCTGATCGGTCCGCCCTCGATGACCGTGGTAATGACACGGAGGCCATCGACTTGCTGCACTTCGAGCACTAGCCGTCCGTCGTCAATAAGGACGCGTTCACCGGGCACCACGTCTGCCGGTAAACCCTTATAAGTGGTGGACACCTGGTTCACGTCACCCGGCACGTCTTCGGCCGTAATCGTGAAGGTTGCGCCGTTGACAAGTTGCACGGGTCCATCGGTGAATGTGCCAACGCGAATTTTGGGACCTTGTAGGTCGGCAAACACTGCGATGCCGCGACCGAGTTCGTCGGCAGCGTTACGCACCAACTCAAGTCGCATCTGATGATCAGCGTGGTTGCCGTGCGACATGTTGAGTCGGGCAACGTTGACGCCAGCCTCAATGAGGCGACGCATCACCTCTGGGCTGTCAGTTGCGGGACCGAGGGTGGCAACAATTTTGGCGCGACGCACAGATACGACCCTATCGGTTGATCAGACGGTGAGCGGGCGAGTTGTAGGTGCGATAGGTCTCGGCAATTGGCTCATGCCGGCCAGATGCCGGTCAACGGCGCTGGCCGCGGCACGGCCTTCCGCGATGGCCCAGACGATGAGTGACTGACCGCGTCCGGCGTCGCCGCACACGAAGACGTTCTCAAGATTCGTCCGGTATTCACCATCACGGCGAATGTTGCCGCGTTCGTCAAGATCAAGTCCGAACTGGTCAACGAGTGGTCCGCGCTCGGGGCCAGTGAACCCCATCGCCAAGAAGACAAGGTCCGCTTGAAGTTCGCGCTCCGAGCCAGCAACCGCTTCGAATCGACCATCGCGCATCTCGACATCGACGATCTCAAGGGCCCGGACGGCGCCAGTGCCGTCGTCGATGAATCGCACCGTGTTGACGGCGAAGAGACGCTCGCCGCCCTCTTCATGCGCACTCGACACGCGATACACCATCGGGTACGTCGGCCAGGGTTGCGAAGCCGGTCGAGTGTCAGGAGGCGTCGGAAGAATCTCGAGTTGGGTGACGGACGCCGCACCCTGCCGATGCGCTGTTCCGAGGCAGTCAGCACCGGTGTCGCCGCCGCCAATGATGACGACGTGCTTGCCAGCCGCATTGATCGGCGGCGAATCGAGGTCGCCTTCTTGCACACGGTTGGACAGTGGCAGGTACTCCATCGCCTGATAGATGCCAGCGAGTTCGCGACCAGGCACCGGCAAGTCACGACCTTGGGTTGCACCGACCGCAAGAACGACGACGTCGTAGCGACCAACCAAGTCGTTGGCATTGATGTCGACACCGATCTCAACGCCCGGACGGAACTTCACGCCCTCCGCCGTCAGCTGCTCGAGCCGACGATCAAGAACCGCCTTCTCCATCTTGAACTCGGGAATCCCGTATCGAAGCAAACCACCGATGCGATCGGCCCGCTCGTACACGGCCACCGTGTGACCAGCGCGCGCCAACTGTTGGGCGGCTGCCAATCCGGCTGGACCCGAGCCGACGACCGCGACCGTGTAGCCCGAAAGTCGGGCTGGCGCCTGCGGTTGCAGCCACCCTTCGTCCCACGCACGATCGGCGATGGCGGCCTCGACCTGCTTGATCGCCACCGGGTCGTCCGAAATTCCAACGACGCACGCCGTTTCACACGGTGCGGGACACAACCGTCCGGTGAACTCAGGGAAGTTGTTCGTGGCGTGCAAACGCTCCGACGCTGACTGCCAATCGCTGTGCCAGACCAGGTCATTCCACTCGGGAATGAGGTTGCCCAGCGGGCAGCCGTTGTGACAAAACGGGATGCCGCAGTCCATGCAGCGTCCGGCCTGCTTCTCTACACGTTCTGGCGCGAAGTCCTGATACACCTCGCGCCAGTCGTGCAGTCGCACGTCAACCGGACGGCGGGGGGCCGTTTCGCGCGGCGTTGTCATGAATCCCTTGGGGTCAGCCACGGGTAGCCTCCATGATCGCTTCGAGGACGTCTCGGCCCTCACGTTCAGCGTGGGCTTGGGCAAGTAGCACTCGCTTGTAATCGCGCGGCATGACCTTGCCAAACCGATTGAGCGCGGCATCGCCAGCAACCAGTAAGGCCGCTGCCACAGTTGAACCCGTCTCATCGCGATGTGCGGTGATGAGAGTCCGCAGCGTCTCGCGATCAAGGTCATCGAGCGGCTCGATGTCGACGAGCTCGCGATTGACCTTCGATGCGTCGAGGTCGAGGACGTAGGCAATACCGCCACTCATGCCCGCTGCGAAGTTGCGACCAGTGCGGCCAAGAACGACAACTCGGCCACCTGTCATGTACTCGCAACCGTGGTCACCGACACCTTCGACGACAGCCGTCGCACCACTGTTCCGCACGGCGAAGCGCTCGCCTACGAGACCGCGGACGAACATCTCACCGCTTGTGGCACCGTAGCCGGCAACGTTTCCAGCAACGACGTTGTCTTCGGCGGGGAACGTCGCACTTCGATCGGGACGCACGACCAATCGTCCGCCCGACAAGCCCTTGCCCAAGTAGTCGTTGGCATCGCCTTCAAGTCGCAACGTGATTCCGGCCGGAACAAATGCGCCAAACGACTGACCGGCTGAACCCAAGAACGTCAGGTCGATGGTGCCGTCCGGCAACCCGGCGCCGCCGTGCCGACGTGTCACCACACTGCCGAGCATCGTTCCGACGGTGCGGTTCACATTTCGGATAGGCAACTGTGCCCGCACTGGTTCGCCGCGTTCGATCGCCGGCTCGCATAGCGCGATGAGTTCGTTGTCGAGCGCCTTGTCGAGACCGTGGTCTTGCGCCACTTGCTGATGGCGGACGGCACCTTCAGCAAGTTCCGGTGCCGTCAAGATTGGACTCAAGTCGAGTCCCGCTGCCTTCCAGTGATCAACGGCGCGCGTAACGTCCAACATTTCGACATGTCCGATCGCTTCTTGAAGTGATCGGAAGCCCAGCGCCGCCAGATACCGTCGCACTTGCTCCGCCAAGAACGTGAAGAAGTTGACGACGAACTCCGGTTTTCCCGTGAACTTCGCACGCAGTTCCGGGTTCTGCGTCGCCACACCCACTGGACACGTATCTAGGTGACAGACGCGCATCATGACGCAACCACTCACGACCAGCGGCGCCGTCGCAAACCCAAACTCCTCAGCACCAAGCAGCGCAGCGATGATGACATCGCGACCCGTCTTGAGTTGGCCATCGGTCTGGACGACAACGCGGTCGCGCAATCCGTTAACCAGCAGTGTCTGTTGCGTTTCGGCCAGCCCGAGTTCCCATGGTCCACCTGCATGCTTCAACGACGTAAGCGGACTGGCACCCGTGCCGCCGTCGTGGCCAGAAATGAGAACAACATCGGCGTGCGCTTTGGCAACACCGGCCGCCACCGTGCCGACACCGATCTCGCTGACGAGTTTGACGTGTACACGCGCTTGCGGGTTGGCGTTCTTGAGGTCGTGAATGAGTTGCGCCAAGTCCTCAATGGAGTAAATGTCGTGGTGTGGCGGCGGCGAGATAAGTCCGACGCCCGGAGTTGAGTGGCGTGTCTTTGCAATCCAGGGGTAGACCTTGTGCCCGGGAAGTTGACCGCCCTCCCCCGGTTTGGCGCCCTGCGCCATCTTGATTTGCAGATCGTCGGCGTTGACGAGGTATTCGCTCGTCACGCCGAATCGTCCGGACGCGACCTGTTTGATCGCCGACCGCTTCGAGTCACCGTTCGGTAGCGCGACAAAACGCTCTGGGTCTTCGCCACCTTCGCCAGTGTTCGACTTCGCGCCGAGTCGATTCATGGCGATCGCTAAGGTCTCGTGCGCTTCTGCCGAAATCGATCCGTACGACATGGCTCCGGTACTGAAGCGCTTGACGATGCTTTCGACTGGTTCCACCTCGTCGAGTGGCACGGGTTCGCGGACGTCATCGCGCAACGTAAACATTCCGCGCAAAGTCATGAGGCGCTCGGACTGCTCATCGACGCGATCTGTGTACTGCTCGAAGACGTCGGCGCGTCCTTCGCGAGTCGCGTGCTGCAGGCGGAAAACCGTTTCTGGGTCAAACAGATGCGGTTCACCCTCGCGCCGCCACTGATATTCGCCACCAATGGCCAACTCGCGGTGTGCCGGAGAAATGCCGGACGGTGGATACGCAATGTCGTGGCGCGCCAAGACTTCGCGAGCAATCTCGTCAAGTCCGATGCCACCAAGTCGCGACGTGGTGCCGGTGAAGTATTTGTCGACAAGTGTCTGCGACAAGCCGAGGGCTTCAAAGATTTGGGCACCCCGATACGACGCAACGGTTGAGACGCCCATCTTGCTCATCACTTTCAAGACACCCTTGCCGAGCGCCTTCACCAAGTTGTGAACGGCCTTCTCGGGGGTGACACCGGTGATACGTCCGTCGAGAACCATCGCTTCGACGGTCTCCATTGCCAGATACGGATTGACTGCAGCAGCGCCGTATCCGATAAGCAAGGCGACATGGTGTACCTCGCGAACATCGCCAGCTTCGACGAACAAACCAACCTTGGTGCGCTGCTTCGTCCGAACGAGATGGTGGTGCACGGCCGATGTCAACAGCAGTGAAGGAATCGGCGCCTGATCAACGTCAGTGTCGCGGTCGGACAAGACGATGAATCGCTTGCCAGCGTCGATGGCGGCATCGACCTCGTCAAAGATCTGCTCTAGTCGCGCCTCGAGTCCAGCCCCACCAGTATCAACACGGTACAAGCCCTTGATGCGTTCGGC
>Ga0075017_100000620_pt1 | contig 20193 bp, 16 predicted proteins | sample AleBraG_ABR_2012_FD_71475 | JGI IMG/M metagenome (GOLD analysis project Ga0075017, IMG submission 71475) | Freshwater sediment microbial communities in response to fracking from Pennsylvania, USA - Alex Branch Run_MetaG_ABR_2012 | ecosystem: Environmental > Aquatic > Freshwater > Creek >... | reverse complement strand
TTCGTCGAGTGGCACCCAGTCCGCACCCACCTTGCGATAGCGCCGCTTCACGGCGGCCCAGGCAATGCGGTGCGTGATGTCCTCGCGCGAGGGATCCAGGGCATGGCTGGTCCACGCATGGTTGAACGCACTGCGATAGATCTCCTGGGCATGGCGCGGCAGGTGGCGGCGCACGCCGTCCGGCAGATCTTCGATGCTCACATAGGGCATACGCGCGCAGCTGATCACCGCGCCGAGACCGAAGCATCGTGAGCACCACCTAGGCGCGCGGATTCTGGCCTGATCTTCGGCATCTACGTAGCTGAGGGGGACTGTTACCGGCTCCGCCGGCCGGCCACATGGACGAGTATGCGAGCCATGGGTTCCTCCTATCTGGTGACCGGCGGCGCGGGCTTTCTCGGCATCAACCTGTGCCGGTACCTGCTGGCGCGCGGCCATGCGGTTCGAACCATGGACATCGCGCCCTTCGACTACCCGGAGCGGCATGCCGTGCAGGAGCTGCAGGCGGATATCCGTGACGCGGCCGCAGTCGAGAACGCCATGATGGGTGTCACTCATGTGGTTCACTGTGCCGCCGCGCTGCCGCGTGCGACGCGCGCGGACATTGTGTCGACCAACGTCGAGGGCACGCGGATTCTGCTGGCCAGCGCCCTTCGACATGAGGTGGCGCGGTTCGTGTTCATCTCTTCGACCGCCGTTTACGGGATCCCGGACCATCACCCCATCGTGGAGGGCGACCGCCTGCAGGGTGTGGGGCCCTATGGGGAGTCGAAGATCGCGGCAGAGCGCCACTGCCTCGAATACCGGCAGCTCGGCCTGCCGGTGCCGATCCTGCGGCCCAAGACCTTCGTCGGGCCGGAGCGCCTGGGGGTATTCGGGCTGCTCTTCGACTGGGCCTACAGTGGCCGTAGCTTTCCGGTGCTGGGATCGGGCGACAATCGATACCAGTTGCTGGATGTCGAGGACCTGTGCGTGGCGATCGAGCGTTGCTGCACGATCGACGCCGGAAGCGCGAACGACACCTTCAACATCGGGGCTGAGCAGTTCGGCAGCCTGCGCGACAGTTTTCAGGCGGTGCTTGACCGGGCCGGACACGGCAGACACGTGGTGTCCCTGCCCCTGAAGCCGGCGATCGCGGCGCTGCGCATTCTCGAGCGGCTGCACCTGTCACCGCTGTACGAGTGGATCTATGACACGGCGGCGACGGAGAGCTTCGTATCCATAGAACGGCTCAGGAGCCGCACGGGATTCACGCCGCGTCATTCCTGCCGCGACGCGCTGGTACGCAACTACGACTGGTATGTCGCGCACCGCAGCGAGTTCGTCGGAAGATCGGGCCTGACCCATCGGGTTCCCTGGAAAGCCGGAGCCCTGCAATGGGCAAAATACTTCTTTTGACCTGCCATGCGGGCGGTCGGCGTCCCCCTGCCTGCGCTCCCCGGCGGATCGGGGGGTAGCGCTGCATGGCTCACCCGGAAGCAGGAGTGGTGCGCGACCCGGAGCCGGCCCAGGTTCCGCTGATCGTCGACGTGGATGCGCTGCTGGGCCCTGAGCAGACGATTGAGGCCGTCTTTGCGCTCATCCGGGCGAAGCCGACGACGATCGGGCAGCTGCCGGTGTGGCTGGCGCGCGGCCCGCCGGGCGTGCGCAGCGGGCTGGCGCGCGCAGCGCCGGCCGGCACGCTGGGTCAGTCCTTGCGCGCCGACGTTCTGGCGTATCTGCGAGCGCAGCGCACCGCCGGGCGACCCGTCGCCCTGGTGGGCGGAGAGGTCGCCACGGCCGAGTGCCTGGCGCAGGAACTGAGGCTGTTCGACATCGTGTGGGCCGGCGACGCCTTTGCTGCGCTCAGTCCCGAGCAGCGACGCGAGCGGCTGGAGCGGCAGTTCCGCGCCGCCGATTTCGATTACCTGGCGGGTCGGGGCAGGGACGCCCTGTGGCGCGCGGCCCGTGGGGCCTGGGTCGTGGCACCCTCCGAGCGGCGCTTGCGCGAGATTGCCGCCGCCTCTTCCGTGCGGCAGGTCTTTGCCGCACCCGCCGGGGCCGCCGCCGAATACCTGCGGGCGCTGCGACCGCATCACTGGATCAAGAACCTGCTGTTACTGGTGGCCGTCGCCACCGGGCACCGGTGGCCCGATCTCAGAACCCAGGCCGTGCTGCTCTGGGGTCTGGTGGCCTTCTGCCTGTGTGCCTCGAGCAACTACCTGCTCAACGATCTGTTCGACCTGACCTCGGATCGCCGCCATCCGGAGATCAGGCATCGGCCGCTCGCCAGCGGGCTGATCAGGCCCTCGCGAGCCGTACTGCTGCTGACCGTGCTGCTGGTCGCGGCTTTGGCGATCGCGGCCCGGTTGTCCCCCGCCTTTCTGGGCATCCTGGTGGCCTATTACCTGCTCATCACGCTGTACTCGCTGCGCTTGAAGGAGGTGGCCGTCCTGGATGTGTTCATCCTGGCGGGCGGCTATGCGCTGCGCGTCGCCGCGGGCGCCTATGTGGTCGGCATCAGGCCGTCGATGTGGTTGATTGCGCTGTGTGCCTTTCTGTTCCTGAGCCTCGCCCTGATCAAGCGTTATGCGGAACTGATCGCGATCGGGTCAACGGCCGGACCGACCGCCCGGGTCAGGGGTTACCTGGCGTCCGATGCCTCGCTGATCGCCTCGCAAGGGGTCGCGAGCGGCTACCTTGCCGTCCTGGTGCTGGCGCTCTACACGAATACCTCGGTCGCGCAGCACTTCTACGGTCGGCATGAACTGTTCTGGGCCATTGCCCTGCTGCTGCTTTATTGGATCAACTATCTGTGGCTGATGGCCCGGCGTGGGCGCATCGCGCACGACCCGGTCGTGTTTGCGCTGCAGAATCGGACCAGCCAGTGGCTCGTGATCGCCATGGCAGTGGTGACTGCGTGCGCATTGTGAGGGGGCCCGCACGGTTCCGCCTCCGTACGCTGGCGGTGATGACCCTGGCCTGCGGGCTCTGGGCGAGCGCGACCCGTGGCGCCGGCGATCTGGTGGGCGGCACTGGCGACCTGGTGGGCGGCACCGGCCCATCCGTTGTGCGGGTACCGGCCGTCGAGGAGGCGCCGGTCCTGCCACGGCAGTGGGCCGAGTACCAGGCCGATGCCCCCAAGACGATCCTCGAGCTGCAGCCGTTTCGGAGCGCGACCGGTACGGCGATCATCGGTCCGGGCGGCCGGCGCGGTTTCGCCACGCTGACGAACCTGAATCCCAGGGTCAACGCCTGGTATCTGCTGACGCTGGCGTGGACTGAGCCGGAGGAAACGGAGGCCTATCACCTGGAGAATGCGCGGCCGGGGGCGCAGGAGATCCGGCTGGACGCGGCCTCGGGCGGCCTCGCGATCGTCGCCGACGGCATGACGGCGCACTGTCCATTGTGGCAGGGTCCTGGACCGAGCGGACTGCACCAGGCGCGAAGCTCCCGCTTGCCATACGCGCCGTTGTGCGGCGACCGCCTGTCGGTACGCAATACGGTGGCCGGTACGTTCACGACCATCGAGCGCGTGACCGGGTTTCTGCGCGACCATGTCTGGGGCGGCGATCGGATCGTGACCTTCGTGCGCGAGCACGTCTACCAGGATGCCTACGCCGAACAGGGCGCGGCGGGCGGCGAGGCCTTCGAGCCGGGCGTGTCGCCGCTGGCGCCCCGTGCGGCTCGTCTCGATCCGGGGGAACGCTCCACCACGGTTCATCCGGCGGACCTGGGGATAGACGCAGGCAGTCCGCCCGGCCGCTTTCTGCTGGGTCGGTGGTATCCGGTCAACGGGCTGCCGGGCATGTACGTGAGCGTGATGCGGCCCGGAGCCGTACCGCCTGACATACTCGCCAGCTCGCGCAGAACCGTGAATGCCCTGGACAGCGTTGAATCCCAGGCCCTGGATTACCTGGTGGCCATGGACCTCGACCAATTCGAACTGCATTTCGCGCTGGGCACCGATTATCCGCAGGTGGCCTGGTCGGCACGGACCCTCGAGAGTGCGCGCGATCCGCGGCTACCCGGTCCTGACGGGATCGGCAGCGTGGCTCCCGTGGTCGTGAACGGCATGGTGAATCCGGCCCTGCTGGGCCGCAGCGCCGCGACGTTTGCGGGCGGCTTCAAGCGCGAGCATGGCGCTTTTCGCTACGGGGCCCTGGCGCAGATTCATCATGGCAGCCACTACGGTTTCATGGAACGTGGTGTGGTGTTCAGCAAGCTGCAACCGGGGTTGGCGACACTCTACGTGCGCACCGACGGCCGCGTGGACATGAAGAGCTGGACTGCCGCCGACGACGCGTGGCTTGATGGCATCCAGGATGCGCGCCAGAACGGCCTGGCGCTCATTGAGACGGACCCGCGGACACGAATGCCCGTGCCGGGCTCGATGGTGAATCAATGGGGCGCGGGTAACTGGTCGGGGTCCGTGGACGAGCGGCTGCGTACGCTGCGCGGCGGTGCCTGCCTGCAGGAGACGGCCACCCGGCGATTCCTGCTCTTCGGATATTTCTCCACGGCGACGCCCTCGGCGATGGCCCGGGTCTTCCAGGCTTATCAGTGCAGCTATGCGATGCAGCTGGACATCAACGCGCTCGAGCACACCTATTTTGCGTTGTATACGCATGATCAGGGTCATCTGGTGGTTCAGCATCTGGTGGACGGCATGGCGGAGGTCGACCGCAAGGGCGGTGAGCAGCTGGCACCCCGCTTCCTGGGTTTCCCCGATGACCGCGATTTCTTCTACGTGCTGCGGCGCGAGGCGGCACCATGAGCAGGATGCGATGGTGGTCGCTGCTGGGCGCCATGGCCCTGACGCTGCCCGTGGGCGCGCAAAGCCTGGCCGAAAGGAATGCATGGCTGTTTCAGCAACTGCAGCAGCAGCGGCAGCTGACGGATCCGCAGCTCGCTGCAGTCCGGGCCATCTTCGCCCGTTCAGGGTTCGCGGGGCAGGGCAATCCGTCCATCAGCGAGCACCCCGATACGCAGGAGGGCTGCAGGGAAAAACTCAGGCAGCAGGCCATCGACTACGCGAACCCCGCGTTTGAGAAGATCTGTGGCGCGAAGTTCATGGCCCCGCTGTACGATCCGGCCAGATTCAAGGCGGAACAGGCCCGCGTCTGCATTGACCAGTTTGAGTATCCGGACATTCCCTGCACCTATCCGGTGGTGTGGGTCAGGGCGCGTGAAGCGGCGCAGATCTGTGCGGCCGAGGGCAAGCGACTCTGCGATGCCCATGAATGGGAGGGGGCCTGCGCCGGGCAACTGACGGAGCCCGACTATCAGTTCGATCTGGCGCGAGGGGTCAGTCCCGAAGTCGCGGTCGAGCGCATGCGCGCCGCTCACAATCGCGCGCAGCAGGCGCACAGGAGCTGGAGCTACGGACCGCGGTACCGGACCGGCATCTGCGCGACGGGCAGCCATAAGACGCCCGGGTGCCCGGGCGGCGGTTGGCGCCTGTGCGGGTCCAACACCTATCCGAGTGGTGACTTTCCCGCCTGCCACAGTACGCTCGGTGTCTATGACCTGAACGGCAATGCCGCGGAACACATGAACCTGCCGCTCCAGGAGAGCCAGATGGCCAGCCGCGGCAGCCTGGAACTGGGCTACACGGAAATGAAGGGCAGCTGGTTCGTCTTCGACAGCTACCGGGCCCACGAAGACTGGTGCCGCTGGCGGGCACCCTTCTGGCACGGCACGCGGGTGATGGACCCGCACAGCCACGCCAATTATCACCTGGGGTTTCGCTGCTGCCTGACGCTGCCCGGAAAACCCTGAGCACGGCCCGGCCGCGCCCACTCACGTGCGGCTAGGGAGAGCGGCTCGAATCCGCCCAGACGTCGGCGACGTTGGCAAGGGCGCTGCGCGCGCGTGCGCTCAGGACGCCAATCAGGGCCGCCAGATTGTCCATGACGCCTTCGCCGCTCAGCGCACCGGCCATATGCGGGCCCTGCAGCAGGTCGAACAGTGACCCGGGAACGCCGTTGACGAACACGCGGGTGCTGACCATTCGAACCCCGTGACTGTAATCGGCGTAACGCCAGCCATGCACCGTGCTCAAGGGCTGGATGGGCTCGCGATTGCCCTGGTGCCAGCCATAGATGGCAACACGGTCCAGATTGCTCCACAGGCGATTGGTGATGACGAGGTCCTTCTTGTCTCCGGCGCTCAGGGCGCCGGGCTGGAAGCCCAGCGCCGAGCGCTGCGCGCCGATCATGTCGTTGTGGCGCAGGTAATAATCCGTGGAGCGCATCGCGTCGCCGGCGGGAAGCGGCTGCGGCGCATAGTGTGCGGCGGCCTGCGCGTAGATCGCATCGACCATCCGGGGCGTGGGCAGGCTGAGGTCAAACCGGGTCGCGAGCAGCAGGGCCGTGCCGAGGCGCATCGGGATCAGCAGGTAGTCCTCGTCCGAACCGATGGCCAGGTAATCAGGGGCGGCGCAGAAGACGATGTCCGTGGGATGACTTCCGGCATTGGGCAGTTGCAGCCGGACCGGCACCAGACGCCGCAGGAAGCCGGGAATGTTGCCCGATTGCAGGGCCTGCTGGATGCGCGACTCGCGCTCATCGTCGCTCAGCCCGCGCAGCTGCTGCGCGAAAGCGCGGCCCCCGGGAGCGCCCGCGGGACGCTCCGGAATGGCCTGCGTCAACGCATCGCCACACGGCCCGCGCGGTGCGGCATTCGCTCCGCGGGGAATCCCGCTGCAGATCGCAAGTGCAATTGCTGTGGTCCAAAACCAGCCGCGATGGCGCATCGAGGATGAGCCTCTCCATGGATATGCGTCCAGTATGGCAAAGGTCAGCGCGCCCGACAAACCTGCGGTACAGGAATTGACCGAGATCATTCATTCCGGCCTCCGGCGGCCGGCGCCCGGCGTCCGGCGCCTACAGGTCCGGCTCCGGTGGCCAGCGGCTGAGCAGCGTTTCCAGCGACGCACCCGAAGCCATGCGCGACACGGCCTGGCCGAACAGCGGCGCGATCGACAGCACGCAGAGGCTGTTCCGGGACGCCGGGGTCTGCCAACCCGGATCCCGCCCCACACTGTCCGTGATCACGATCCCGGCAATCGCTGTGCTCGCGACCAGCGCCTCGAGCCCCGTGGCCATGGGCGTGTGGGTGCAGGCCACGTGGATCGAACGGGCCCCGGCGTCGCGCAGCGCCGCGGCCGCACGCAGCAGCGTTTCCCCGGAGGCGCACAGATCATCGAGCACAATCGCCTGCCGGCCGTTCACCTGTCCGATGATGCGCCCCCCGCTCACCGCCCCTGCGCTGCGACGCTTTTCCACAAACGCCAGTTCCACCCCATGACCCAGGCGGCGTTCCAGCAGTTCCTTGAAGACCTGTACGCGCTTGACCCCGCCGATGTCAGGCGAGACGACCGTCAGATCAGCGGAGATGCCTTGACTTGCGAAGTGGTCCACGAACATCGGAATCGCCGACAGGTGATCGACGGGGATGCGATAGGCGTTGTCGAGTGCGGCGGAATTGTGCGCATCCAGGGCAACAAAGCGATTCAGGCCGGTCGATTCGAGCAGCTGCGCCACATAGCGCGTGTTGATCGCGTCGCGCGGCTGGGTGCGCTGGTCCTGCCTGGAAAAGCTCAGGTAAGGAACCAGCGCAATCGTCTTCTCCGCCTCGGCATCGTGCAGCGCGGACAGCAGGAACAACAGGCGCAGCAGGCGATGGGCGATGGGTGCATCGGCCGACCCGGCCAGGGACTGCACGACGAAGACCGTGCGATCGCGCACCGATGTCAGCGGGCGCAGCCGGAACTCGCCTTCGGGAAACGCGATGTCCTCCAGTGGGGCCAGGGACAGCCGCGCCTCTCGAGCCACGGCCTCACCCAGAGCACGACTTTCGCTCAGCGCGAAGACCAGCGGGGCGGGCGTCACTGTCATGGGGAATTCCGGAGACCAGGGTCGATGGCGGCCGCGGCAAGCAAGCAGGCCGTCAATCGCGTAGCCTAGGCCTCGATCCGGTCTTTGCCAATGGCGGATTCCCACAGGGCGAGCGGCCTCGCCGGACCGTGCGTCAAACCCGTACCGGTGGCCGCCGGGCGGCGCGGATGGCGCTAGACGCGCGGTACGGCGGCCAGGGTACGCTGACCCTGCTGTTCGGTGAGTCGCTGGTAGATCTTCAGGACCTTGGGGACGTATTCGAGGGTTTCGGCGAACGGCGGAATCTGGCCCGAATTCCGATCCACGGCCTCTTCGCCGGCGTTGTAGGCGGCCAGGGCGAGACGCACATTCTGGCCGAACCGATTGATCAGGAAACCAAGGTAGAGCGCGCCACCGCGCACGTTCTGCTGCGGATCGGTGCGATCGGACACGCCGAAGCGCAGCGCCGTGGCCGGCATGAGCTGCATCAGGCCGACCGCACCGCGCTTCGAGACCGCGCGGGAATTGAATCCCGATTCAACGACGATCACGGCGCGCAGCAGATTGGGCTCGATGGCGGCGGATTTCGCTGCCGTGTCAATCAGGGTGTCGTACTGCGCGGCGCGCGCCAGGATCCGCGGATCGTAGGGGTCCCCGCTGCGTGTCAGGCCCTTGAGCGACAGATCGAGCAGCTGGTAGCGCCTCGAGTCGGGCATGTCGGTGAAATGCGCTGCGCCGTCTGCATCGACGTACTTATAGATATGTGGTGCGGCATCGGCGGTCGCCGCCGTCCACAGGGCCATGGCGGCCAGGGCGTATTTGAGTGACATAACGAACGGCTTCCTGGAATGAAAGCCTACCCCGGTGGCCGGCGCTTCGCCGGGAACACGGTCACGGCTTGACGCCGCAGGGGCTGCTCGCGCCGGTGCTTATGTCTGAAGCGGCCTGAACGGGCGGCTATGCCTGCGCTCGTTCCGGGCGGCGCAGCCATGCCGAGGCGCCGAGCACCAGCAGACCGATCAGCTGCCACGCGGCAATGCGCGCGAGGGCGAAGGAGCCCATGCTGATGAGCAGGAAGAGACTGGAGGCGATGCCCAGCGCGGCGGTGACCTTCCAATACGGGGCCCGAAAAGGCCGGTGGCGTGCAGGATGGACCATGCGCATGCGGATGACGGCCGCGCACACGGCCGCGAAGGCCAGCAGGGTGCCGGTCGAGATCAGTTCGCCCAGCAGCTTGATCGGCAGCACTCCGGCCACCACCATGCCCAGCGCCCCGCTCAGGAGCACCGCATTGCGCGGCACCCGTCTTCGGTCACTGATGAGGCTGAGTCCGAGGGGCAGGAATCCATCACGGCTCAGGCTGTAGAACAGACGCGAGGTCGCAAACACGACCGGCCACAGGCCGGCCCACAAGCCGATGGTCACGGCCATTCCGACATACATCCTGAGCCAGGCGAGGCGGGGGCCGGCGGCCGAAATGGCCGTCGTGATGGGGGCGTCGCCGTTCAGGGCGTGAAAACCGACCAGGCCTGTCATGACCAGCGAAACCAGCATGTACAACGCCGTGGTGATGGCGAGCGTGGCCAGAATGGCAATGGGCACATTGCGCTGCGGGCTGCGGGTCTCCTGAGCCGCCGTCCCCAGGGCGTCAAATCCGAGATAGGCGAAGAACACGACGCCGGCCGCCTGCAGGATGCCCCGCACGCCGAAGGCGGTGCTGCCGTCGGCATGCGTTTCCAGCGGCGGCATGAATGGCGTCCAGTTCGCCGCCTGCACATGTGCGAATCCGAACACGATGAACAGGGCCACCGCGGACAGCTTGAGCAGGACGGTCAGGGCATTGAAGCGACCGGACTCGCGCAGTCCGGCCAGGTGGGACAGCATCACGCACAGGATGATCAGCACGGCCGGCAGATTGAGCGCCGCACCCGTGGCGGCAAAGGTCTGGCCGTTCAGGGCCAGCGGCGAGCCGGACCAGCGCGCGGACAGGTGAATGCCCAGATCGCCGATGACGCCCTGCATGTATGCCGACCAGCCGATGGCGATGGCCGCCATGGCGAACAGGTATTCCGCGATCAGCGCCCAGCCGACGATCCAGCCGGCCCGGCGTCCGAACGCTTCACGCGTGTAGCTGTAGGCGGATCCGGCGAGCGGCACCATCGCCGCCATTTCCGCATAACACAGTGCGCTGAAGACGCAGACCAGGCCCGCCAGCACAAAGCTGAACACGATGGCGGGACCGGCGTAGGCGGCCGCGGCCTGTCCGGTGATCACAAAGATACCGGCGCCGACGACCATGCCGACGCCCGTCAGCGTCAGCGTGCCGGCACCGAAGCTGCGTTCCAGTCCACCTTCATCCATGCCGTTGACCCCGTCGTGGCGTTGACCCCATCGTACGGGGAAAGGGATTCCTTGGTCGGCCCGCCTGAAAGAAGCCGACCGCAGCTGCGTGCCAGCCGCTCGCCGGCGGATCGAAGCGGCGCGCACCGTAATGCCGGTCGAAGGTCTCGCGGCGGGCGGGCCTGACTACAGCCCGTGGCTCAAGGCGGCGCCAATGCCGCCGTCGACCCGCAGGTCCGTGCCGCTGATGAACGAAGCGCGGTCCGAGGCGAGAAAGTCGACGGCATCGGCGATCTCCAGCAGCGTGCCCTCGCGACCGAGGGGCGTTCTGGCCAGCAGATCGTATTTCATGGGCTGACGTTCGAATTCCAGGGCGCCCATCGGTGTGGCGATCAGCCCGGGGGACAGCGACACAATCCTCGCCTGGCGGCGCCCCCAGGCCGGTGCCAGTCGCTCACACATGCGGATCAGCGCCCATTTCGAAAGCTGATAGGCGAGGCGCGGCGTGGCCGGTTCCGTCAGGGCGGCTTCGAGCCTGCCCATGAAATCCGCCTCCAGGGGCTGATCGAGCTGCTCGACGATGCGCGCATCGGGCGCCGCCCGGTGACCGGCGAGCGAGCTGATGAACAGCGCCGCCGTACCCGGGATCGCGAGTGGCTGCATCGCACGTGCGACCAGCGCCGCACCCACCAGGTTCACGGTCATGATCGTCCGCCAGTCTCCCATGCTCGGCGACAGCCCCACGACATGCGCCAGTACCCGCAGCGGCCCCTGCCGGGAAGCGCGGTCGGCCAGGCTCTGCACGGCCCCGGCGTCCGTCACGTCGCAGACCGCCCCCGTGGCGTCGAAGCCCTCGCGACACAGCGTCGCGACCACGGCCCCCAGGTGCTCCTCACTGCGATCGGCGAGCAGCAACCGAAACCGTTCACCCAGCCGCCGGGCGACGGCGGTGCCCATGCCGCCGGCACCCACGACGACGGCCAGGGGCAGGTCCGGACGTTCACTGCTGCCTGTGCGGGGCCTGGTCATGACTACCTCCGGGAGGAAGGAAACTGCCGCCGCCACGGCCTCGCGGGTCGCCGCGCCGGGCTGCCGCGCGGGGCTGCCACGCGGGGCTGCCGGGGCGGCACGCTGTGTATTGTAGGATACCTGCCGGTTCCTCCAGGGAACTGCCGGTCAAGCTGAGGAACCCCCGATGGACAGAGCCGCCCATTTGCCCCTGCCATCCGGGTTCGATCCGTTCAGCCTCGAATTCAGGGCGGACCCGCGCGCCTATTTCCCGATGTTGATCGAGCAGTCGCCCGGTCTGATCAGCATGCAGGGCGTGCCGTCGGCTTACGTGGCCGCGTTCGCGCACACCCGCACGGTCCTGCGCGATTACAAGACCTATTCGAGCGTCAAGCCGCCGGGACTGCCCGGCATGGAGCGCATCGATTTCTTCAACGGCCAGCCGGTGATGAACTATTCGGATCCCCCCGATCACATGCGCCGGCGCCTGGTGGTCAATGCCTCGTTCACGCCGAAGCGCGTGCAGCGGCTCGATCAGGCCGCCGCGGCATTCGCTGAGCGCCTGCTGGATCGCGCGGATCGCGCCGGTCATGGCGGCACGGTCGAGGCCGTGGGCGAGATCTGCAAGCCGCTGTCGGTCGAAGTGCTGCTGGGCGCGCTCATGAATGTGGCCGAGGCGGATCGCAGGATCTTCTTCAATTACCTGAGTACGCTGCCGCTGCTCGACCAGCTGCGGCCCGGCGATCCCAAGCCGCAGGCCTTCCTGGACGCCTGGGCGGCCGGCGAAGCCTACTGCCGCGAGGCGGTCGCCCGGGCGCGCCGCGAGCCCAGCGACGACCTCATCAGCCTGATCGCCGCGGCGGCGGCGGAGGGCGGATCGCTCAGCGACGCGGAGATGATGGCCATGCTGGTGGTGCTGTTCAGCGGCGGTATCTCGACGATGGCCGGCGCCGCCTCGGCGGCGCTGCTGAAGCTGGCGCTGCATCCGGAGGTCCGGGAGCGCGTACGCCGCGATCCCGCGCTCGCGTCAAACGTCCTGGAGGAGGCTCTGCGGCTGCATGCACCGGTGATGATGGTGATGCGCTTCGCGAACGCGGACACCGAACTTGCCGGCCGGCGCATCGCCCGCGGTACGCCGGTGTACGTGATGATCGCGGCCGCCAACTACGATGCCGCGGCATTCCCGGATCCCGACCGGTTCGACATCGACCGCCCCAACCTGAAGGACCAGCTCGCCTTCGGGTTTGGCATTCACACCTGCATCGGCAATGCGATCACGCGCAGTGTCGTGCCCATGCTGATCCGCGCCATGGTGGCGCGGTTTCCGGACTTCCGCCTGGCCGCGGCCGACGCGCCTCCCAGCTGGGAGGCGCAGACGCCACGGGCGCGCCACCTGGCGCAGCTGAGGCTGGCGCTGCGGTAGGGCGGCACCGGTTCGGAACCGGGCGAGGCCCCACCGGAGTCGCCCGGGTCGTTCAGCCCCAGGCCCGCCGCCGGAACCGGTCCGAGGCCGAGGCACTGACCAGCTTCGAGAAGATCCACACGACCGTGACGCACATGCCGAAGGCCCAGCACACGCAAACGAGCCGCAGCCATCCGGGCAGGTCCGCATTGTTGGCCACAAAGGCGGGGTAGCCGACCAGGACTTCGACCGTCGCGATCTGGGAGGCCATGAAGGGAATCACCAGCAAGGTGCGCCAGCCGGTCAGAAAGGGCCGGGCATAGAACAGGATCACCGAGGCGCACATGATGATCATCGAGTTGAGGGTGGGCCACAGCAGCGGCAGCCTGCCGATCCTGAAGTACTGGTCGCCGTAATAGACGCAGACCCCCGCGCCCACGGTGGCGATCTCGTAGGCGATGGTGCCCACCAGCATGATGCCCCACAGGCCCCAGAATCGGCCCGGCTTGATGCCCTGATCGTATTTCCCGATCAGCCAGAAGATTCCGGGCGCGAAATAGAACACATAGGCGAATGCCGCAAACAGCGGCACCGACTGGCCATAGGCCCGGTAGGCGGTGATCTGCCCGATCGCCGGATACCAGTAGTTCATGTTCGGAATCACCAGGGACTCGCCGAACATCGACAGCGCCGATCCGATCACGAGATTGACAGGGATCCACGAGCAGTGGCGCACGCTGGCAACAATGCAGCCGACCACGGTCAGGGCGGCGAAACTTCCCCAGACGATGGTGAGCCAGAACTGCGCATGGGCCGGCATGACCATCGAGTAGGGCGGCAGGGCGAGGGGATTCATGGTGTGGCTCACTTGCGCCGGCGGGCTCGGTCCGATCGGCCAGGCGGTTTGCGGGGGGAACTCACTTGAAGCGGTAGCGCACCGGCATGTGCTTGATTCGAGTCACCATGTTGGCCGGAAACCAGGGCGTGGGTCCGGCCAGCTCCATGTGCTCGATCCGCTGCAGAAACACTTTCAGGAAGCAGCGGATCTCGATTCTGGCCAGCTGCGAGCCCAGACAGGAATGCGGGCCGGTGCCGAAGCCAAGATGGTTGTTGGGGGACCTGCGGACATTGATCCGGTCCGGATCCTCGAACATGTCGCGGTCACGATTGGCGGAGGAGAAGCACAGGCACAGGCTGTCGCCCCGCCTGATCCGCTGGCCATTCAGTACGTAGTCGCGGGTGGCCGTGCGCGCAAATTGCACCGTAGGGGTGGTCCAGCGGATGAGCTCGTCGGCCGCCCCGTGAATCTTCGCGGGGTCATCGCGCAGGATCTGCAATTGCTCGGGGTTCTCGAGCAGCGCCTTCATCCCGCAGGTGATGGACGAAGAGGTCGTGTCGTGGCCAGCCGTCACGACGGTCAGAAAGTGGGCCAGCAACTCCTTGGGGCCCAGGGGCTGATCATCGATCTTCGCCTGCACCAGATAGGTGGCGAAGTCATCGGCGGGATGCCGGCGCTTCTGCTCGGCAAGCGCATTGCAGTAGTCGAGGCAGATTTCGAACCCCGTTCTCTGCCCCGGTTCGGGCGCCTTGAAGCTCAGCACGGCTTCGGCGATCTCGAGTATCCGGCGGTCGTCCCCGGGCGGTGACCCCAGCAGACTGCACACGACGCGCAGTGGATACCAGAACGCCAGGTCCTCGGCAAAATCCATCTCGCCTTCCCTGCCCCTGGCCAGCAGCTGGTCGAAGAAATAGTTGCAGGTTTCCTCCATCTTCTGCCGGCGCGGCTCGATCGCCTTGGGCAGGAACCAGGGTTGCAGCAGCTGGCGGTGCTTGGTGTGCTCCGGCGCATCCATCTGCGCCACGATCTTGAGCAGGTCGTTGATGTGGCCGTAGTTGCGCGCCATGTAGTCTTCGAAATCCGCGGCCATGATGACGAAACGAGGCGCATTGATGAACACGTCCGGCTGGCTTTCGACCTCGACGATGTCCCGGTACTTGGTGACCGACCAGTAGGGGCGGAAACCCCTGGGCTCGGTCCAGTAGACCGGACACTGCTCACGCAACGTTCGCCACTCGGCATGCGGTTGGCCGGCGACGAAATATTCCGGGCACATCAGTCGGTCGTCATCGACGATCTTGGCGGTGTGGGTCATGAATCGGTTCCCCTGGCCTCGCTGCCCTGCAGTTTCATGTGCGGTCGCGCATGGCGGGCCCGGCCGCGGCGCTGATCGCGGTTACCGGCTGCGCGTGTCCGGCCCGATGCCGTAGCCGGCTTCGTCGAGGTTCGCGCCGACACCGTGGCCCCACACGTCCTCGGTGTAGTACTCCACATGGGTGGACGGCGGCTGCACTCCCCAGCCCAGCTCGACCTGCCAGCCCGACGGCGACTCCGTATAGAAACTCAGTGCACCATCGTTGGCATGCGTGCCGATCGCCATGCTGAACCTGACGTGCCTCTGCCGGGCGATTTCCGAGGCCATGCCCATGTCAGGCATATGCGTGTATTCCAACATCAGGTGGTGACAGCGTTTGGGCATCGGGCCGAGGCCGAAGGCGAGGGAATGCTGGCGCTCGTTGCAGTGCATGAACAGCGGCGTGGCGACCAGGCCGCCGGGCAGCTGCACCTTGTACTGGACCGTGCCGCGGAGCCCGAGCAGGTGATAGAAGGATTCCGCGCCGCCGTCCTCGCGCAGGACGATGTGACCCAGGCCGAGGGCATCCCCGGTCCTGAAGCGGCCGAACAACGGGCGACCCGGATGAAAGGGGCGGTGCGCGTGCACCTCGGGGCCGTAGAAGATTTCCGTCGGGATGCCTCCCGGTGATTCCAGCTTGAGCAGGCCCAGCACCCGACGCGAGGCCGCTTCCGCCGGGGTGCCGGCGGTGCAGGCGATGCCACCCGCGCGCAGTCTTTCGGCCATGGCCTGCAGCGCCGGTTCATCCGAGACGCGCCAGCCGACATAGAGCAGGTCGTCCGAGGCGTCCTTGTGCAGGGCGATCCGATGGTGCCACAGGTCCAGGCGCAGGTAGGCCACATCGCCTGCTTCGTGCCACTCCGCGCCGATCACGCCCGTGGCGTATTCCTTCCACTTCCCCGGGTCACTGATCCCGAAGCCGACATATCCGAGTTCAGTCACCTGTGACATGCGCCGACTTCCTCACTCGACATGGGCAGGACGGTTCATCGAATGGATCCGCGGATCCGACCGGACAGCGGCCTGGACGCGCTCGCATTTTCTTCTGCGTGGTGGCACATTGTATAATACGCTCTAAGTGTGGCAAGCGGATCTCCGATCGGTTCCGCACCCGCCGTGCTTTGCGCAGGCGTTGTAACACGTGGCCTGGCAATTCAACCCACTCGTGGAGGACGACCGCAATGAGCGGACGCCGCATCGAGACCGCGCTGCCGATACCCATGGACCGCGGCTTTCCGCCCGCGATGCTTGCCGAGGTGTGCAGGGCCGTGAACAGCAGCGGCGCCGTGGATTTCCTGCATGTGGCCGACCAGCTGCAAAGCTGGTGGCCACCCGGACTGTGGCAGCCGCACAACGTCGCCATGGCTGCGATGATGCCGGACCCGGACTCGAACGCCGATCCCGCCGCGATCGCCGGCTACGCCGCCGCCGCTGCGCCGGGCGTAGGCCTGACGCTGTCAACCGACGCGATACGCCGCGGCCCCGCCGAAATGATGCAGACCATGCTGACGCTCGCCGCCATGGGCGATGGGCGCGCCGCGCTGCAACTCGGGGCCGGCGAGATCAAGAACTGCGCGCCCTACGGCTACGTGCGTGGCGAGGGCCTGCGCCGCTACGAAGACCATCTGCGTTACTACGACGCCTACTGGAAGAGCGCGGACGGCGCCGTCACGCTGGACGGTCACTTCTGGAAATACAAGAACGCGACGATCGGCGCCACGCGTCCGTGCCGGCCGCGCATCTGGGCGCTCGGCGGAGGCCCCAGACTGATCGACCGGGCATTCACTTATGCCGATGGATTCGCCACCATGGTCCCGAATGTGATCGAAACGCCCGAGGCGTTCCGCGCCTTCGTCAAGCAGGCGCGCCTGGAGCTGGAGCGCCGCGGCCGCGACCCCGGGAAGTTCGATTTCGTGCCGTGGATATTCGCGCTGATTCACGAAGATCCGGACGTGATCCGCCGCGCCTTCGACAATCCGGTCGTGAAGTGGATGGTCGCGATCTTCGGCCGTTTCAACAATCATGACTGGGCGGCCCATGGGATGCAGCCAGCATTTGCGCCCGAATACCACTATGCGATGCACCTGCTGCCAAACTGGATCACCGACCCGTCGGAGGTGAACGACGTGCTCGCAAGAGTGACCCATCGGCACTGCGAGCTGTGCTTCTACCACGGCTCACCGCAGAAAGTCGCCGCACAGATCCAGCCGATCATCGAGGCGGGCGCCAATGTCATCGACCTGATCGACATCATGGGCCTCGCGCTGAGCCTGGAAGATGCCCAGCGGCAGTTCGGGCGCCAGCTCGAGGTCTGTGCGCGCATCAAGAGTCGCAATTCGGCAGCCGCCTGAGGCGATGCACGGCCGGCGCCGCCCACGGGCACGGCACGTGCCACCGATCTGCAGACCGGTGGCACCGATCCGAAGGTTCATCTTGCCAGGTGCCTGGCCTCGGCCCAACCCTTGGCAAAGGGCTCGAAGAATGCGGGTCTGACGAAGATACTCTTGAACAACCAGCCCGACTCGGTCCTGACGAAATGATTGGTATAGATTGCGGCGCTCAGCAACTCCGTGGCTTCGCTGCGCAGCGGACCCATGGCGAGCCGGCCGGTCACCAGGGCCAGCAGGTGCCATTCGCCGACGGCCTGGTTGCCGCTCACCTCGATCAGCGGATTGGCGATGGTATGAAACGCGAAGGGTGTGGATTGTCGAAAACCGTCCCACAGCGCCGCGATCTCCCGGCGCCCGACCGCCTTGGCCACGTGTTCGGCCTCCCAGACGCCGTCCTCGACAAACAGCGGCGCCACGCGCGTGCCGTCGTGGCTGACACGGTCCCAGCCGCCATCGGCGGTATTGAGGTATCTGGTCATCAGGTTCTGAATTGCCAGTACGTCTTCGGCGGCCTGGAGCCGCTGCTCCAGGGCGACCAGTCGTTCCTCGGTGATCACGGCTTGACTCCTGCTGTCATGTTTCCCAACCCGTGCTGCCGGGCCGCCAGGCCGTCATGGCAGCGTGCGCGCCACCCGATGAGCTTCCCACATCGCATATTGCGCGTCACGTGGTGCGCGCGCGTCGCCGACCACGAATGACAGGGGGATGCACTCGCGCAGCTCCTCATAGAGTTGTCGCGTCGGCTCGTTATGGGTCACCAGTACGACCAGATCGGCCGGTACCGTCTCCACTTTCCGGGACTGGAGCGGACGGATCTGGCATTCGCCGCTGCTGATGGCCACGATACCGGAGCGAACCTGTACCCGGAAATCGCCTGTATAGAGCCGCTCCAACGCCGGCTTGTCGCGTTCGGTCGTGCCCAGGTACGGGCCACCGAACTGCGGATGGCTGGTGACGAAGGTCACGGCAACGCCATTTTCGACCAGATATTCGGCGGCCGCGACCGCCTCCATGTGCCCGACATCATCGAATACGACCGCATGCCGGCCCAGCGTCGCTTTGGGGCGCGTCAGCAGATCGACCGAGGAGATCACATGGGGCAGGTCATAGCCCCGCATCGGTTCGGTCGGCAGCATCATCTGGTAGCCGTCTCTGCGGCTTACCGATCCGGTGGCCACGATGAGGGCATCGGGTGGGTCGGCGCGGATGCCGTCGGCCTCCGCATAGGTATTGAGCTCCACCGTGACGCCGAGGCGATGGAGTTCGTGTTCGAGCCAGTGGGCAATATCGCCGAAGGTGTGCAGGCGCGGCGCCCGCCTGGCGACATTGATCATGCCACCGAGCGCATTGGTGGCCTCCACGAGCTTCACCGTGTGCCCCCGCAGGGCGGCGACGCGCGCCGCCTCCATCCCCGCGGGTCCGCCGCCCACGACGAGCACGCGCCGCGGTGTGTCGACCTTGGTGATCAGATCCTCCCCAAGCGTGTCCTCGAAGCCGGCCGCCGGATTGACCGCGCAGCCCACTTTGCCGTGTCGATAGAGACCGCCGATGCAGCCCTGATTACAGGCGATGCACGGGCGGATTTCGTCAACGCGCCCTTCGACGGTCTTGCGCACGACATCCGGGTCGGCGATGTGCGCGCGGACCATGGACACCAGGTCCGCGCAACCGGTCTTCAGGACCTGCTCCACTTCCTCGAGTGTGCGGAAACGGCCCACCACGATCCGCGGGACCTTGGATACCGCGGTCAGCTGGGTGGTCGACGGAAGCTGATAGCCCACCGGCTGCTGCATGGCGCTGGTGAACTCCTTGTCGTAATAATCGCCCATCGAGGCATTGAGATAATCGATCAATCCGGATTGCTCGACGATGCCGATGATGGTCTTGATTTCGTCCTCGTAGACACCGGACATATAGGTGGTACCGACACGCATGCCCAGGACAAAATCGGGACCCAGGGCGGTCCGCAGCTTGCGCAGCGTTTCCATCGTGAAGCGCATGCGGTTTTCGAGGCTGCCGCCATATTGATCGGTGCGGCGATTCAGATGCGGGGAGTAGAACTGGCTCGGCAGGTAACCGTGTGCACTGTGGAATTCCACCCCGTCGAGGCCGCCGGCCTTGCAGCGCAAGGCTGCCGCGACATAGGCATCCTGAAGTTCAACGATCTGGGCGTGATTCATGGCCTCGGGCATGACACCGGTGGCCGAGGGCACCGCCGATACGCCCCAGGAGGGACCGCCTCCCTCGGCCGTGTACAGGTGCCCGCCATGCCAGATCTGCTGGAAGACGCGCATGCCGTGCGGCCTTACGGCGGTCATGAGTCGTCGATAGGTGTCGATGATCGCGTCGTCGTCCAGCGCAGCGCTCGCGCCGCCGCCGGACTTGTGAACGTAGCTCGCCTCAAGAATGGTGAGCGCGACACCGCCCCTGGCCCTGGCGACGTGAAAGGCCTGCCAGGTGCTGCCGCCGATATGCCGCGTGCTCGACAGAAAGGTGCCGTGGGCGGTTCGCACCACGCGATTCTTGAGTTCGAGCCCGTTGATCCTGATGGGTTCAAACACCTTCTTCAGAGCCATCGACTCCTCCCTTGGGTGCCTGCTTGCGGCGGGCCATACGCATCGATCCGGAGTCGGTCCATGCAAGCGCGGCCCGATTCACACGCTGCGGATTGCGGCCCTGTCATTCACGCACTACCGCTCAGCGACAACCCGCCGTCCACGGGCAGTACGGCACCCGTGATGCAGGCGCCGGCACGACTGGCCAGCATGATGGCGACACCCGCAATGTCGTCACGCGCTCCGACATATCCGCGCGGCACCGACCTCTAGCGACCCCTGGTCTGATAGTAACTGGCGCGGGCACGGCGCGCATCGAGCCTGCTGCCCGGCGTGAGGCGCTGCAGGCCCGCGCCAGTTACTATCAGACCAGGGGTCGCTAGAGGTCGGTGCCGCGCGGATATGTCGGAGCGCGTGACGACATTGCGGGTGTCGCCATCATGCTGG